>Ga0310695_10000022_pt1 | contig 365571 bp, 327 predicted proteins | sample RumenRJG_04DNA_FD_203882 | JGI IMG/M metagenome (GOLD analysis project Ga0310695, IMG submission 203882) | Bovine rumen microbial communities from Lethbridge, Alberta, Canada - RJG_04 (v2) (version 2) | ecosystem: Host-associated > Mammals > Digestive system > Stomach > Rumen | place: Canada...
TAAAAAATAAAAGCAGTTTGTTCTTTAAATAGAAGTAAAAAAAGAAGGGTTACATAAAATAGGCGGCACCTGCAACAACGGGGCGAATGCGGGCGGGTTCTACTTGAATTTGAACAACACCGTTTCTGCTGCTGTCCAGGGTGGTGGCGGGCGTTGCGTTTTTATCCCTTAGGGCTTGAAGCGTAGCGGAAAGACCGTAGAAAAGGGTTGTTAAGGGAAAAAACCTTTTCCCTTAAAGATAAAAAATAAAAGCAGTTTGTTCTTTAAATAGAAGTAAAAAAAGAAGGGTTACATAAAATAGGCGGCACCTGCAACAACGGGGCGAATGCGGGCGGGTTCTACTTGAATTTGAACAACACCGTTTCTAATACTAACCAGAATAATGGCGGGCGTTGCGTTTAATATCTTAAATTTAAAAAGCAGTTTTGATTGTTTATGTAATCCGTGGCACTTGCCAAAAATAGTGCAACAAGGGATAGGGTTAGTAGGTTGATTGTAGTTTTTAAAAATACAAATAATTCGAACACTCTAATAAGATAAAAAACACTATGAAAAGAATAGGATTTTTAATTACAGAAGAAAAAATTACAAACGAATATTGTAAAGCAATTATTCTTAAAGCGGCTAAACACAAGAAAAAAAGAAAGCCGGTAATAGAAGTGCTTAGCAATATAGAAAAGTATGCTCAAAAACTAAAAGAAACGGTTTTAAATGAAAGTTATAAACCGTCTCCTTATACTATTTGTAACACAGTAGATCAGCCGTCAAAAAAGAAAAGATTGTTACATAAACCTGTATTTTATCCGGACCAATGTATTCATCATCTGTTAATTGATTTGATTTATGACAGATTATTGAAAAGGTTGGATCCTTACGCTATTGCTTCAATTCCGGGGCGTGGTATTCATTACGGTTATAAAGCAATAACAAAATGGCTTAATACGGATAAAAAAGGAACGAAATGGTGCTTAAAATGCGACATAAAAAAGTGTTACGAAAATATAAGACCGCAGTATGTTATTAAGAGTTTTAAACAATTTATAAAAGATAAAAAATATTTAAGACTACTTACAACAGTAGCTTACAGTTTAGGACCTATGGGCGGGTTACCGCTGGGAAATTATACAAGTGCATGGTTTGAAAATCTTTTGTTGCTTGATATGGACACTGCAATAAGACAAGCCGACGGAATAAATTATTATTTAAGATACGTTGACGATTTTATCAGTTTAAGCGGAAATAAAAGAAAATTACGCAGATTGGTAGATTTAATTATTACCATACTTGCAAAAATCGGATTGACACTTAAAGGAAATTGGCAAATATTTCGGGTTGCCGTGCGTGGTATCGATATGCTTGGTTATAGATTTTTCTATGGTTATGTATTGCTTAGAAAAAGAAACTTATACGGATTATATAGAACCTTGAAAAACTATATTAAAAAACCATGTAAATATTGGGCTGTAAGACTTAGTTGTAGACTTGGTAATTTAAAATGGTTTGACAGTTTTAATTTAGGTTGCAAAATTTACAATTTAATAAACATAGAACAATTAAGGGGGTTGTGCAGATGAAAACAAAAATAACAGATTTACCACAAGGTAATGTAAGCGTTGTTAAAACAGGCGGCTGGGATTATGTAACAATGTATAACAACGTAAAAGAAACCAAAGATGAAAGCGGGCAAAAAATATATGAAGCCGATGTTATAAGTTTTGCTATTAAAGAAGTTACAAAAGAACAAATTGTAGCTCAGTTTGATTGGTATTGGAACAAATATATTGCCGCAGAAGTAAACCAAAAGAAAGCAGAAAAAATTGTTATGTTACAACAGTTGCTTGCCAAAACAGATTATGAAGCAATTAAGTATGGAGAAGGTGTAATAAGTCAACAGCAGTATGCAACGCTTGCACAGGCAAGAGAAAATTGGAGAGTAGCAATAAACAGTTTAGAAGCAGCTAAAACACTTGAAGAAGTTGAAGCAGTAACTTTTTCAACAAGTATACCGAAAATAGGGGCGTAATAAAAATACAAAAAATAATCAGGAGCATAAATAAAATGACAAAAGAAATGCTTGAGATTTTATCTTCTATTGGTGTAAGCGGAATGGTCGTTGTTGTTATGTTTTATTTTTGGATAAAAAAAGCAATAACAAAAGATATAATTGAGCCGTTTATAACTCCTTTAAAAATAGAAATAGACGAAGTAAAAAAAGAGATAGATTCTTTTAAAAAAGAGCTCAACAAAAAAGATGACAAATTTGAAAGAATTGATGAAATGCTCAGAAAGAATACAGAGACATTGCAAGAAATAAAAGCAGTATTCGATTTAATCAAAGGTAAGATTGAAATAAATTTTAAAGAAAAATAAGCATCCCGTAACAGCACTTCTGTGTGATGCTTTAGACAGCAAGGGGTTATATTTAGTCGGATATAATCCCTTGCAAAATAAAAGGGGGTAGTTATGAAAAAATTGTATTTGATGTTAAAAGGTTTTATTACGATGATGTTTCTTGTAGTTAGTCTTGTAATGGTTTTTGCAGGGAATGTTTTTGCGATGGATGGAGCAGAAATATTTCAAAAATTGGGAGGTTGGCAAGTAGTTATTGTTGTTTGTTGTTTTGTTTTAATTTGGGTAATAAGAGCAACAAAAACTAAAAAAGATGATGAAATTCTTGATAAATATGTTGCTACTGCGGTTGAATATGCGGTTAAAGTTATGCCTAAAGATTGTAAAATTGATTGGGTTAAATTTGTAGGAAATGCACTTGGAAAATTTTCTGAAATTTACACTAAGACGAATGAACTACCAGCAGATGCTAAACTTTATGATAAAGCAAAGCAGATGATTGAAAAGATTGCGGAACTTAAACAAATAGAACAGACAAAAGTATCCTGAATATTGAAGATTGCGAAATGGGGGCTTGTATATCAACGAATCAAAACAAGCTCCTATATTCCAAAAATTGAATTTACGGACAGTTTGTATATGCCGATAAGCAAAGAAGTTGTAAAAGGTAAATTTATAAAATTAACTTGGAGATTTTAAAAATGGATGAAAAAAAATTAAAAGTGCCAAACATTGAATTATTGGAAAGTGATTTGATTACTCGTAAATACACATCCGTTCTTTTTTGTGAGGGCAAAAACAGCAATTCACCTACAATCTTTTATGTGCTAAAAAGCGAAGATAACTCGGATATTTTAAAAATAAAATTTCAAGATGGTCCGATTAAAGAGTGTGGTGTAAATGGTGTAATGAATGAAGATTTAATTGCAATGGTAATAAAAAGATTGGAGTATTTTCAAAGTACAGAATTTAAGTGTAGAGAAAATGCTGTAGCTATAACAAAACTTGAAGAAGCTCTTATGTGGTTAAGAAAAAGAACTGTAGGCAGAGAAAAAAGAGGTGTAGTAGGGACTCATACAGTATAATTCTTATTTTAAAAAATAAGTAAAAATTGAAATAAGAATTTTTGTTATTTCAAAAAATAAAGGAAAATTGAAATAGTGGTAATAATAGTTAAAACGAAATTATCTGATATACCTAATAACTGTAAAGAATGTTATTATCATATTAAATCTTTTATGACTTCTGATATTGGTTGCCCTTTAATAAAAGATTGGATAAACATTGAAGAATGGAAGAAAGGTAAACGAAAATTGGATAATTGTCCTTTGGAGAAGATAAATGCCTAAATTCAGTAAAAAAAGTTTAGAGTATTTAAGCAAATGTCATCCGGATATTATTATTGTATGTAATGAATTAATAAAATATGTGGATTTTACTGTTTTACCTTCTACTATAAGAACTATTGAAGAGCAAAAGAAGTTTGTTGCAGAGGGGAAAAGTAAAACTATGGATAGCAAACATTTAATTGGTGTAAAAAGAGATAAGAGCGATGCTATAGATATTACACCATATCCAATTAATTGGAGTGATAAGGAAAGAGCTTGTTATCTTGCCGGATGGTTTTTAGCTATTGCAAAACAGCTATTTAATTTTGGAGTAATAAAAAGTAGGTTCAGATGGGGCGGGGATTGGAACCAAAATAACAATTTTAAGGATGAAACCTTTTTAGATCCGGAGCATTTTGAAAGGATTTAGTTTGGACTATTTTTGGACTATCGTTTTAAAGATTAAAAGAAAATTAAAGAATTTGAAAGAAACTAAAAATAAGAAAAATATCGAGAATAAAAGTGTAAATTTTTAATTTTATCTCGATATTTTTATTTAAAATATTATATCGTCTAACTCGCCCTGAAGAGGAGTTGAACCTCCAACCTTATCCTTAGGACGGATCTGCTCTATCCAGTTGAGCTATCAGGGCTTCAAACGACAGAAGATTTGAAGTGTTTGAAGATTGGAGGATTGGAAGTTAATATGTAAAATCGCAAAGCGATTTTTGATAACAAACAAATTTTTTTGCTGTGCAAAAAAATACGATTTTTCTTCCATTCTTCTATTCTTCTAATCTTCTATTCTTCTAATATTGTACTATCGAGGAGTATGGTATATCTTTTAATTTGTCTTTGCCGTTTAAAAATGTTAATTCTATTACGAAAGCACATGCAGCAACGTTAGCATTAAGCTTTTTTATAAGTTCTACTGCTGCATAAGCTGTTCCGCCGGTAGCAAGTAAATCATCTACAATAAGAACATTATCTGTTTCATTAACGGCATCAATATGCATTTCGATTGTGGAACTACCATATTCCAAGCTATAAGTTGTGGAAACGGTTTTGTATGGCAATTTACCTTTTTTTCTTATAGGTACAAAAGGAACGTTTAATTTCTGAGCTATCGATACACCGAAAATAAATCCTCTTGACTCTAATCCTGCCACTTTTGTTATATTTTTATCTTTGTATTGTTCAACAATAGTATCAATTATACCGTTGTATAATGACATGTTTGAAAGAAGAGGAGTAATATCTTTAAATATAACACCTTTTACGGGAAAATCAGGAATATCTCTTACAGCTTTAACAATAGACTCTTTTATTTCCATGCTTTTCTCCTGTCGTTATGTCTTCTTTCCTTTGATTTTGCTATGTTATTCTGCCTTCTGTCAGGTAAAGTACCTCTTTGATCTAAAATTAATGTGTCTATTGTTTTCGGATCGGCATATTTTAATCTTAAAAATATGCTCTTTAGCCTTTGAAAAGCTTTCATTTCTATCTGTCTTACTCTTTCTCTTGATAAATCGAATTTTTTACCTATTTCATCAAGAGAATAAGTAGGTGTATTATTTATTCCGAATCTCATTTTAAGAACTTCAGCTTCTCTTTCAGGAAGGCAATCGATTGCTTTTTGAACATTTTGAGCATTTCTTATAATTTCCGTTATTGCTTCCGGAGTTTTTGTGATGGTATCTTTAATATTGTCTTTCTTTAGTGTATCGGAATCATCACTCATAGCAACATCGAGAGAAGATATGTTATCTACGGAATATATTGTAGAATTTATTTCTTCTGCCTGATCAAGCGATATTTTTATTTTTTTAGCTATTTCTTTTACGGTAGGTTCTTTGTTTAGTTTTGCCATCAATGTACTTCTCATTTTTTTCCATTTATTGATAATATCGTACATGTAAGAGGGGATTCTTATCGTTTTTGAGTTATCTTCGATTGATTTTCTTATAAATTGTTCTATCCAATATGTTGCATAAGTTGAAAATCTTATATTTTTTGAAGGCTCGAATTTCTCTACAGCTTTCATTAAACCTATATTGCCGTCAGAGATTAAATCCATCAGGTCCACACCTCTTTTGGTAAATCTTTTTGCTATAGGTATAACTAAACAATAGTTAAGCTCTACAAGTCTTTTAATGGCTTTTTTATTGCCCTTTTTGGCTTTTATCCAAAGTTTGTCAACTTCTTCTTTTGTCGCCGGTTTTACCGTTTTTAACTGTTTGAAATAAGACTGCAATAAATCATCTGCCATTTTGTTAATCCTTAATTAGATTACAATTGTTTTATGCATTTATTGTTTTCATCAACAAAAACAAATTTTGCTTTTATGGGTCTATCCGATAATTCAAAACCCATAATAATAACAATTTCGCCTTTTTTTATTAAGTGTGCAGCAGCACCGTTCATACAAACTGTTCCTGAACCTGCTTTTCCCGGAATAACATAAGTTTCAAGTCTTGCACCGGAAGTGTTGCTGACAACTAAAACTTTTTCACCTACCCACAATCCGGCTTTATCTATTAAATCGGAATCTATGGTAATACTTCCTTGGTATTCAAGATTGGCTTCCGTTACTGTAGCACGAAAAATTTTTGAACTTAATACAAATCTCATTTTCCTAATATCTCCAAACTTTTATTTAGAATTTTTTTCAGCTTCTTCTTGACATTTTTTACAGTATCTTCCCCAAGGTAAAGCTTCAAGTCTTGCTTGAGCGATATCTTCTCCGCAACATTCACATTTTCCGAAAGTTCCTTTTTCTATTTTAGCCAATGCATTATCTATATCTTGTTTCATCCTTGTGTCCATTCCACCAAGTTCAAATTGCATTTCTCTTTCCGTACTTTGGGTAGCTGTATCTATCTCATCTCCACCGGTTTCAAGTTCGTGCTCGTTTAACTTTCTGGAATTAACCTTGTTTGTTATGGATGCTTTTTTTTGAGTTAAAGTTTTTTTAAATTTTGCCAATAACTTTTTATTCATGTCTAATCTCCATATATTTTAATTAATTTGCAAACACTTTTACCATCTTTAAAACATCGCCTTCCTGCCCGCTGATTCTTATACCTTTAGATGCCATTTCCACCAAATAATCACAAATTTCTTTTGAAATTCTCTCTCCAGGTATAACAACAGGTATTCCCGGAGGATAAGGTGTCAATACCTGAGCGGAAACATGTCCTACAGATTTTGCCAAAGGAATCTTTTTTATATCTTGTGACAAAAATACTTCTCTCGGGGTCATAACCATTTCGGTTGCAAGAGAAGGAATTTTTAAAATCCAATTCTTTTGAGTTCCTTTATATTTTTTACTTATTTCTTTTAATGCACTGACAAGTTTTTGAACATCTTCCATATCCGAACCGATACCCATAATTGCAATTAAGTTAAATGTATCGGAACAATCAACTTGTATATTGTATTTCTTTGCAAGAATTTCATCTACTTCATATCCGGAAAGGCCGGTCTTTGTAACATTTATGGTAAGTTTTGTTAAATCCAAATCAAAATTTCTGTCTTTTATATCAGCTTTTGTCAAACATCTCATATTGGGAATCTTTTCGTTTATTTCTTTTCTTGCCCATTCCGCAGCTTCAATAACTTTATCGAACATTTCTTTTCCGTGCAAAACCGCTTGCCTTCTTGCCAAATCTATACTTGCAAGAGTTAAATATTGCGGGCTTGTTGTTTGTAACATTGAAACAATTTTTTTAACTCTGTTAATATCAACAAGTTTTGAATTATGATGAAGAACAGAACCTTGAGAAAGTGCGGAAAGAATTTTATGTGTGGATTGAACACATAAATCCGCGCCGGCATCTACTGCAGACATAGGTAACTTATCGTTAAATTTTAAATGAGGCCCGTGTGCCTCGTCCACGAGAAGAATTTTACCTTTTCTGTGACATAAATCCGCAATCTTTTTAACTTCTGTTGCAACACCGTTATATGTAGGGCTTGTAAGAAACACGGCTCTTGCCTCAGGATACATTTCAAGAGCTTGTTTTATTTCTTCATATGTTGAATTAAAAATAATATCTAAATTTTGATCTATTGTCGGTTGTAACCAAATAGGCCAAACACCGGAAAGTATAATTCCGCCCATTATGGATTTATGTGAACTTCTTGAAACTATAATGGAATCTCCGGGATCGCATGCGGATAAAAACATTGCAATATTTCCTACGGAAGTTCCGTTAACCAAGAACAAAGAATGTTTTACTCCGTAAGCTTGAGCCATTAATTCTTCGGCTTTTTTTATCGGACCTACAGGATCATGAAGAGAGTCTACTTCGTCAAATACTGTTACATCAAATTTATAAAGACCGTCTCCGGTCACTTCTTTCAATACAGGATCTATTCCTTTTCCGTTTTTATGACCCGGTGTATGAAAAGAAGTAACATTTCTTTTTGCATGTCCTAAAAGTGTGTCAAAAATTGGTACTTTATTTTGTTTGTCCATAGCTGTCCTTTTAATATACAATATTTTTAATACTAAATAAACTTTTTAGAAGGTGTATTTTCCAATACAGCCGTTGATAATCCGTTTTTGCCCAACAACTCAATAAACGGATCCGGATCCAATTCTTCCACATTCACCATGGTTTTTACATCCCATGTACCGTTAGCTATAAGCATAGCGGCAACTACAGGTGGAACTCCGGCGGTATAACTGATTGCTTGAGCTTCAACTTCGTTATAACAATCTTTGTGATCACAAATATTATAAATAAATAATTCTTTATTCTTTTTATCTTTTTTACCTTTAATCAAACAACCTATACATGTTTTACCGGTATAGTTAGGTGCCAAAGTTTTTGGGTTAGGAAGACAAGCTTTAACAACTTTTAAAGGAACAACTTCCAAACCCTCTGCTGTTTTAACGGGTTTTTCCGAAAGAAGACCTATCTTTTTTAATACGGTAAACACATTTATATAATGATCGCTGAATCCCATCCAAAATCTTATGGATTTTGCTTTAATATTTTTTGAAAGAGAATGAAGTTCATCATGTCCTGTTAAATATACGGGCTGTTCGCCTACAACAGGGAAATCATAAACAAGTTTATCCGCATGAACGGGTTTTTGTACCCACTGATTATCTATCCATGTCCAAACTTTATGGAATTCTCTGAAATTTATTTCAGGATCGAAATTTGTAGCGAAATATTTTCCGTGACTTCCGGCATTTACATCCATAATATCTATTGTTGCTATTTTATCGAAATGATGTTTTACTGCCAATGCACAATAAGCATTTACTACACCCGGATCAAATCCGCAACCGAGTATTGCGGTAACTTTCTTTTCCGTACATCTGTCTTTTCTTTTCCATTCATAATTTGCATACCAAGGGGGATTTTCACAAACTTTTTTAGGATCTTCGTGAATGGCGGTATCTATATATGCCGAACCTGTTTGAATACAAGCTTCCAAAATTGACATGTTGCAAAATGCACTTGCAACATTTATAACTATTGTTATATTCAATTGCTTTATTAAATCTATTAATGCGGGAACATCAAAAACGTCTATCTGCTTTGATGAAAATTCGTTATCGGGATTTTTATAATTTTTCTTTTTCTTAATACTGTCCAAAATTGCATCACAACTCTTTAAAGTTCTCGATGCTATATACATTTTACCGAATACATCATTATTTTGTGCCAACTTATGACAAACTACATGTGCAACGGCTCCGGCCCCAATAACTAAAACATTTCTTTTCATTTCAAGCAGTGCCTCCTCAAGATAAATTGCCTGCAAAATCTTTATATGTAAAACTTTTTACTAATTCTATTTTCCCGTTAAGTCTTTTTACTACTATAGACGGCATCGGTACTCCGTTAAACCAATTCATTTTTACCATACTGTATCCGGCAGCATCTTCAAATATTATTTTGTCACCGATCTTTAACGGTTTTGTAAATTTATAAGTTCCGAAAATATCACCCGCCAAACAAGTTCTTCCGGCAACAATATATTCATGCTTCGCATTTTTTTGTTTAGCCATTTTTGCGGGAGTATGATAAGTTAACAAATCTAACATATGTGCTTCGGTTGAAGAATCTATCACCGCAATATCTTTACCGTTATGCGTAATATCCAAAACGGACGTAACAAGTTTCGCACTCATCGTTATGGAAGATTCACCCGGTTCCAAATAAATTTGCACATTATATTTTTTTGAAAAATCTCTTAATATTTTACAAAATTTTTTGATATTATAACCATCTTTTGTGAAATAAATTCCACCGCCGAAACTTACCCATTCGACTTTTTCTAACATCTTTGAATAATTTTTACCGATATAATTTAAAGATTGTTCCAAATTATCTGCATCTTCGTTTTCGCAATTAAAATGGAACATAAGTCCGTTTATTTTATTTAAATTGTCTAAAATATCTTTTTTGTTTATTACTCCCAAACGGGAATTCTTTCTTGCGGGGTCAGCCAAATCGAAATGGCTGTAACTTATCTTAGGATTAACTCTTATTCCCAGGTTTTTATTTTTTACTAACGGATAAAATCTATTTAATTGAGATATTGAATTGAAAATTATTTTATCGGCAAATTTTTTTAATTCCAAAATTTCTTCTTTCGGATATGCAACCGAATAAGCATGAACTTCTTTACCGAATTTTTCATAGCCCAGTTTTGCTTCATACAAAGCACTGCTTGTTGTTCCGTCCATATATTTAGACATCAAATCAAAAACACACCAAGTGGAAAAACATTTCAATGCCAACACGAACTTAGCGCCGGATTGCTCTCTTATAAAAGCAATTTTTTTCATGTTTTCCAATAACTTTGTTTCTTCAATAAAATAGTAAGGTGTTTTTAATTTCATTTTTGCTTTTCCGTATTGATAAATTATCAAGTTGAATAAGTTTATAAAATATACAAAAAAAATGCAATGAAAATATAAAATTTTAAAGCATGAAAAAAGGTGGCTGATTTTCAGGGTGTATGCTATAATAATAAGTAGTAAGTATATTGTAATCATGAATTGTAATAGTGAAAAGGAGAAATAAATGGATATATTAAAAAAGTATAAGGGTTTTACTCTCGTAGAATTGGTAATAGTAATAGTTATAGTAGGCATATTATCCGTAATATCTGTTCCAATATATCGAGGGTATGTTCAAAAAGCAAAAATGACGGAAGGTCAAGTTCTTGTCGGTTCGATAGTTAAAGCTCAACTGGCGTTTCATGTTAAGTATGGTGAGTTTCGTGATTGTGGCGGATATGTTACCTACGATAGATATATAGATATGGATGCAAGCGGTAATAAATATTTTAAAGAATTTGATTGTTGGGTTAACGGAGATAGTGGAGATGCACCAGCAGCAGCTTCAAAAACTTTAGAAAAAGTAAATAAAACAACAACTTCCGGTGGTTCTTGGGGAAACGATGGTAATGATAATGTATTGGTCATAGCCAAATATATTGATAATAATGGACAGATTTATACAGTGTCTACAAAAGTATATGCTGATGGTTCAAAAACAGAAATGGTTATTTCTTCAGGCTCGCAATATCCCAGCGGGTATGATGATGATGGTGGTGGACCATTAGATGGTCCAATCGTTGAGGATGGAGGACCTACAATATATTTGAAATAATTATATAAGACAGTGTTGAAAAGAGCTTGCATTTCTTGCAGGCTCTTTTTTTTGTTAAAAATATTTTTAATATATTATTTAAATTTTGTATAATAACAACAATTTATAAAAAAATAAGGAGCGAAATATGTCAACAATTGATAAACTTAAAGAAGATTTAAAAACCTATATGAAAGCAAAAGATATGGTTAGTTTGAACACCGTCAGGGGAATACTTAACGAAATAAATATAAGAGAAATGAAAAATATTAAAATAAACGAAGAAGAGATTATAAAAGTTCTTAGAAGTGAAGCTAAAAAAAGAAAAGAATCTATTGAAACTTTTGAAAAAGCCGGGAGAGCAGATTTAACCGAAAAAGAAGCTAAAGAACTTAAAATAATAGAAGGCTATTTGCCGGCTGAAATTTCCGATGAAGAATTAACGGCTAAGCTTAAAGAAGTTGTTGCTTCCTGCGAAGATAAAAGTTTTGGCGTAGTAATGAAGGCTTCCATTGCGGCCCTTAAAGGTGCGGCAGACGGTAAAAGAATATCCGCAATTTTGAAACAAATATTATAAAATTTTCACAGAGTGAAAATTTTGAGGTATAGAAGAATAGAGGTATGAAAAAGACAGTTTATGGTTGATAGTTTATAGTTTAATGTTAAATTTTGCTTTGCAAAATTTTTAACAAATTCACTTTGTGAATTTTTACCATAAACAACAAACCACAAACGACAAGCTATAAACAAAAAAAATCGTTTTACGATTTTTCAAGGAAATAAAATGTTATTTGCACAGATTTTTGCAGTTATAATTTTTCTTGCAATGTTCACACTGATAATTACCGAAAAATTCGAAAGACAGTGGGTTACGCTTGTTTGCGGCGGTTTAACATTGCTTTTGGTTTTTGCAATAGGATTCGGATTTAGTGAAAAATCTCTTATCGCAACAATTGAAACATTGAACATTAAAGATGTGTTTACTTTAGGTTTTTGGTATACGAAAAATGCACATTTAAGTTCTAAAGGAATAGATTGGGCAACAATATTCTTCATTGCCGGTATGATGGTAATGGTGGAAGGTATGGCAAGAGTCGGCTTTTTCAGATGGTTATGTATGCGACTTGCAAAAGCCGTTAATTATAAAGTAATTCCAGTTTTTATTGCTTTTATGTTATTGTCTGCAGTGCTTTCCATGTTTATAGATTCCATTACGGTTATTTTGTTTTTAGCTGCAGTTACCGTTGAACTTTCATTTTTGTTGGATTTCAATCCTATATCCATGATACTTGCGGAAATATTTTGTGCAAATTTGGGCGGTTCATCCACGATGTGTGGAGATCCTCCGAACATAATTATAGGTTCAAAACTCGGTTACACGTTTATGGATTTTTTGTGTAATACCGGTATAATCGCATTAATAGGTTTAGTTTTTACTTTAGCTTATTTCTATTTTGTTTGCAGAAAAGAATATTCCACGGCAGGACAACATATTGACAGAAGAAAATTTCCAAGACCTGAATCTGCAATTACGGATAAAACAGGATTTGTTATAAGTTGTATGATTTTTGCTTGTGCAATTATACTTTTGATAACTCATGCACAAACGCATTTAAGTGTGGCAACAATCGGTGTTTTTATTGCTTTTATCACTCTTGTTACGAGCGGAAAACATCTTATGGAAATTGTTAAGAGAGTCGACTATAAAACGTTGCTTTTCTTTGTAGGCCTTTTTATAGTTGTCGGCGGTCTTGAACAAACCGGTATTCTTGAACTTATCGCAAGACTAATTGAAATGACTTCAGGGGGAAATCCGTATATTTTAATTGCTATTATTATATGGGTAAGTGCTGTAGCATCGGCATTTATAGACAATATTCCTTTTGCGGCAACAATGATACCTGTAATACAATCTCTTACGGTAACAAGCGGTATTCCTTTAGCAACAATGAGTTGGGCTCTTTCCATAGGAACAGATATCGGCGGAAGTGCAACACCTATAGGTGCAAGTGCAAATGTTGTTGGAACTTCTGTTTCCGCAAAGTCGGGTCATCCTATAAGTTGGGCAAGATACTGCAAAGTTTCAGTTCCGGCAACCATTATGGTAATAGTTATAAGTACGGTATATATTTGGATTGTATATTTATAAAAAAAATAAAATTTTTTGACGATAAAAACTTATATCTTTGAAATATAGGCTTTTTTTTGTTCACTATATTTTTTGAGTTATTTTTCTTAACAAAAAGTCGGCAAGTTTTGTTTCAAGTTTCCCGTTAAGAGTTTTACTTACCTTTTGTAATTTCTGTGCAATTATTTCCATTTGATCGGTCCAAACAAAATTTTTCTCGATATATTTTTGAGCATTTTCAATATTTCCGTCTATTTGTATTCTAACAATTTCACTAAGCATTTGTTTTGCTGTCGGAACAACTTTATCTATGTTTACCAAAATTTTGTTGTCTTCCGTTAGAATATAACCTCCGTTATCGGACATATATTTATTTTGCATAACGGTTCTTACCCTGTGAGCTTGAGACAATGTAGGCTTGGATTTAAGAAAATTATCCGTAATAAATGTTACTATAATTTGTTTTCTTTGTTCTTGTGTGTACATTCCGAGTTCTGTTAATAAATCTACAAAAGACAAAGATCCCATATCTGCTTTGTTTTCTTCTATAATGTTTAAATATTTACCAAGACGTTCATTTCCTTTTTTCGGACCTAAAGAATGCAGGTTCTCATGACCTATTGTAAACCAATGGTCTGCTTCGTCTAGATAATATTGATGCTGGCTTTTATCTAAAATTTCATCAAGCATTTTCTGCAATTTTTCTTTATCGCTTATAAATCTTATTTGCCTGTGGTAAACATTTCTTAAACCGCCTCCGATAGTTAAAGACAATTTATCGGAATTGGGCAGGTTTTCCGCTAAAGTAATGCCGCCTCTATATGCTCCGCAATCACCGGATGCATATACCATATCAACATCTACCATCGTTTGTTTTGTGTCTTGTTCCGATGCTATATTTTGTGTATATTCGTTATTGTAAGGCATATTTTTTGCAAGTATGGGAAGAAAATCTTTTATCTTTAATAAAGTTTTTGTTCCTTCTTTGTTCACAATTCCTACTCTTCCGCCTAAAAAATCTTTGGGTATGGGGGAAATAGAATGTTCTTTTAAAAGAGCGGTAAGTTCTTTGTTTTCAAAAATTGTTCCCGTTAGTTCATCTTCATAGTTTTCTCTTGTTATTGTAAATTCCAACGGTGTATCTTGTAATTCAGCCCATTGTTTATCCGCATAAGCATCAAGCATAGGATCGGCTGTCTTTAATGCTTTTGCCTGAAGTTTTAAATATTTGTTAAATTCTTCGTTCGTGGAAACTTCACTTGCTTTTTCGAGTTCTGCAGCAATATTGAAAAAATCCTGTTTGAAATATTCGATATAATCTATTCCTTTTAATTTTTTACCGTTTCTTATAACGACGGATCTTTGAGTTAAAATGTTTTTTACTTCATTTATTTCACCGTCTTTAATCATTTTTGTAAGAATTGCATGAAATTCTTCTTTGGATAAATCTTCGGGATAAACACCTTTGCCCGGAGTTTCTTGTATACCTTTTGCAAGATTTATTTTGTTGGATAAGGAATCTATTGCATTTATACCTTTTTGTGCATCAAAAAGAATTTTTGTAAGCTCTGCCTGTTTGTTGCCTTTTTGTATTTCCTGTTCGAGAAAACTTTTGAAATCCAAATTGTATTTGCAGTCTAACTGCATATTAATTTTTTCTATAAATTCCGCGGCTTTAACGAGATGTTTTAATGCTTGTTTATCGCTGTCTTTAAGAGAAACGTATTCCGGAGAATCGACTGTTAAAAACTTTTTTGTCACCAAATATTCTTTACTTGTTCTTTTTTCCAATTCTTCCAATGATAAATTAAATTCAAATGTTTTCATAATATAATGATTTTAAATTAATAATAATAAAAAATCAATTGATAGATAATTCAAAAATTGATATACTTAACTACTATACTTTTAGTTTAAATATAAATAATATATACAGGTTTTAAGGAGGCAACAAAATGGCTTTTTATTTTGATGAACCGTCTCACACTTTTAACGAATATCTTTTAGTTCCGGGTTATTCGGATGAAAATTGTATTCCGGATAATGTCAGTTTAAAAACTCCGCTTGTAAAATTCAATAAAAAGAAAAAAGAAAAACCTTCTTTAAGCATGAATATTCCTATGGTTTCTGCAGTTATGCAAGCAGTTTCCGACGATAAAATGGCTATAGCTCTTGCAAAAGAAGGAGGAGTAAGCTTTATTTACGGCAGCCAAAGTATAGAAAATCAGGCAGCAATGATAGCAAGAGTTAAATCATATAAAGCCGGATTTGTTACATCCGATTCAAATGTTCGTCCCGATCAAACCTTGCAGGAAGTTATTGCTTTAAGCCAAAAAACAGGACACTCTACCTGTGCCGTTACCGAAGACGGAACAGCTCACGGAAAACTTGTAGGTATTATAACATCAAAAGATTTTAGAATTTCTCATTGTAAACCGGGTTCAAAAGTTCGTGAATATATGACACCTCTTTCGGAAATGGTAACGGGACAAGAGGGAATTACACTTAATAAAGCAAACGATATAATATGGGATAAAAAAATTAATCAATTACCTATTGTAGATAAAAAAGGAAATTTGGTTTCTTTGGTGTTTAGAAAAGACTATGCAACACATGAATCTCATCCGTTGGAATTACTTGATTCCAACAGAAGATATATTGTCGGTGCGGGAATAAACACAAGAGATTATATGGAAAGGGTTCCCGCTTTACTTAAAGCAGGTGCGGATGTTTTTGTTTTGGATTCAAGTGAAGGTTATTCATATTGGCAGGCAAAAGCTCTTAAAGATATACATGGAAAATTCGGCAATAAAGTTAAAGTAGGTGCTGGAAATGTTGTTGACGCGGACGGTTTTAATTTTCTTGCCAAAGCAGGTGCGGATTTTGTAAAGATAGGTATCGGTGGCGGTTCTATATGTATTACCAGAGAACAAAAAGGTATAGGAAGAGGTCAGGCAACTGCAACAATAGAAGTCGCAAAAGCAAGAGATGCTTATTATAAAAAAACCGGTATATATATTCCTATTTGTTCCGACGGCGGTATCGTTCAAGACTATCATATAACATTAGCTTTGGCTATGGGATCCGATTTTGTAATGTTAGGCAGATATTTCGCAAGATTCGATGAATCTCCTTCAAATAAACTTGTTGTTAACGGAAATTATGTTAAAGAATATTGGGGAGAAGGTTCAAACAGAGCAAGAAATTGGCAAAGATACGATTTGGGCGGTAAAAAATCTTTAAGTTTTGAAGAAGGTGTGGATTCTTATGTTCCTTATGCGGGACATTTGCACGACGGTGTCTCTATTACACTTAGAAAAGTTACCCATACAATGTGTAATTGCGGCGCTTTATCAATTGCCGAATTACAGAAGAAAGCAAAACTTACATTGGTAAGTCAAACGACTATCAGTGAAGGTTCAGCTCATGATGTTATAGTAAAAAATACTTCAATGCAAAACTAATAAGACAATTTATAATTTACAATTTACAATGTATAATTGAAAAAACAATATAAACATAAAAAAACAGGAAGAGATTTTTCTTCCTGTTTTTTTTTATAACCCTATAAACTAAAATTTGCAAAGCAAATTTTATAACATTGTTTTTCTGAGTTCTTCCGGCGTTTTTGCACTTAAATATGCAGGGGGAATATCAAATATCGTTTTAGCCCCTTTTTGGCCTTCTTTATTCAATTTATAAGCTGCTCTTGCAAAAGCTACAAGTACGCTTGAAGTAAATTCAGGATTGGATTCAAGCTTTATATTATACTCTATTACATGTTTTGTTGTACCGGTTTGTCCGGTTCTTATAACACATCCTCCGTGAGGAAGTCCTGAATGGTTCTTTTTCATTTCTTCCGCGGTTATAAAATGAACGGTAGTGTCATAGTCGGAAAAATAATTTGGCATTTCTTTTATTTCTTTTTCTATTCTTGCTTTATCTGCACCTTCTGCAGCTACAACGAAACATTCTCTTGTATGTTTTTGTCTTGTTGTAAGGGTGGGATTTTCACCGTTTTTAACTGCTTTTAATGCTGCTTCAACGGGAATTGTGTATTGTCTTGCATCCAATACACCGTCTATTCTTCTTACGGCATCCGAGTGACCTTGACTTACACCTTTACCCCAGAAAGTATAATCTTTACCGTTAGGCAAAATAGCATTTGCATACATTCTGTTCAAAGAAAAAAGTCCCGGATCCCAACCTACGGATATTATTCCTATTTTGCCCGCTTCCTTTGCAGCTTTATCTACATTGGCAAAATGTTCCGGTATTCTTGCATGAGTATCGAAACTGTCTATAACATTAAACATTTTTACATATTTCGGAGTTTGAACAGGCAAATCGGTTGCACTGCCTCCGCACAAAATTAAAACATCAACTTTGTCTTTCCAGTTTTCGATTTCCGAAACATTTACAACTTTTGCATTTGATTTTACTTTTAAGTCTTGCGGATTTCTTCTCGTAAAAATTGCAACAAGTTCTACATCCGGATTGTGTTGAATTGCATTTTCAACACCTTTACCCAAATTACCATAACCTACAATTCCTAATTTCATGATGGCTCCTTAATATAGTAAAAAAATTTTCGTAAAAAAAAAGACGCAAAAAAAACAACATAAAGTTTTTTTTCAGCATCTTTGCTAAAAATTATATATTATTCATAATGTTCCTACTGATTATACTCTTTTATATTTTCAGTGTCAATTATACGATTCTATTCCTTGTTGCAAAAGCCAAAATCAATCAATTAAAAGTTTTATAAAATATTTCTATTTCAGTATTCTTTTTATTAGATTTTTTATAGCAGTCTTGATATATAAGTAGATTCTATAGAATATTACCATAACTAAAAACAAATAGAAAGGCATATACTTTATGGAATTTAAAAAGAAATAATGGTAGCTGTTTTTTTTACTCTTAAAATAATCAAATTTCAAATCCAAATCTTTTAAAGATATCTCTTTTAAAAATTTTTGAAACATCTTATAATTGCTTTTCCCGTGTTTTGTGAAGAAATAAGTTCTAAACCAATAAAAAATATGTTGGGTTAAATTTGTTTGCAATAAATAGTTTTTTTGTCTTGTCGGAAGATTTTGCGTAAAATTTTTTATTGTTTCAAAAGTATATAAGTCACAAGCAAAGTTCTTCGCTCTTTTTGAAGTTAAATTATTTTCTCTGTCTTTTCTGTAGTTAACGAAAGTTTTATCGGATATATATATACTTCGTGCTTTTGCGAGCGTACAATAAAAAAAGGCCACATCATTTGAACATTGTAAATTATCAAATTTAATGTTGTTTTCTGTTACTAATTGTCTGCGACATAAACCAAGCCAAGCATTAACAGGTAGAATTGTTTTCCTATCAATAATCGTATCAAAAGATATTACTTTATTAAATAAATCTTTAGGAAAATCTTTCATGTTGATATATGGCTGCTCAATACGTTCTCCTGTAAAGGAACTAAAAGACGAACCTCTAAATCTAATAATATCAACACCTTCGTTTTCTTTAATAATTTTGCTAACATTTTCAATTAAATCGGATTCAATGTAATCATCGGAATCTACGAAGTATATATAATCTCCGGAGGCATAACCGATACCTGTATTCCATGTAGCACCGAGCCCTTTGTTTTCTTGGGAATATAATTTAAAAAAATTATATTTTTGTTCGTATTCCTGTAATATTTCAAAGCTGCCATCGGTCGAACCGTCATTTATACAAATGACTTCAAAGTTATGATGAGATTGGTTAACAACACTATCAAGACATTGTCTTAAATATTTTTCTACATTATAAACCGGTATTATTATTGATACTAAAGGAGTTTCCATTTAAATTCTCTTACTTTAAACCTTGTTGTAAAAGCCAAATTTTCATAATTAATTTTTCAGGCAATATTTTTGATAAGAACCTGCAAAAGTTTACATATGTGCCATAAACCGAAATATCTTTGTTCTTATAAGCATCTTTTAATGCTTTTTTTGCTACGACATCGGGCATAACCATATTAACAAACTTGGTAGTTCCTTTCTTTGCATTTACACATCCTCTCTCATACAAGTTGGTCTTTATCCATCCTGGACAAACCGCAGTTACCGTTATTCCTTTTTCTTTGAGTTCTACGTTTAGTGCTCTGGAATAATTTTTTACAAAAGATTTTGTTGAACTGTAAATATTTTGATAAGGAAGAGGTTGAAATGATGCTTGCGATGCTATATTTATGATATGTGAATTTTTTTTCATAAACGGAATACAAACTAATCCCATTGCAACAACACCGGATACATTCAGGTCAATCATGTTTAACGATTCATCTATTGAGATATCATTATAAGAACAAAATTTTGCAAAGCCGGCATTGTTAATCAACAATTTAATATTTACATCCTCTTTTTCTAAATATCTGCCGAAAGCTTTTATATTGTTTATATCCGACAAATCTGTAGGATATGGCCTGATTTTATCACCATATTCATTTTTTAATTCGTTTAATTTATTATGACTTCTTGCAAGAACAAAAATTTCATTGATATTCTGATCAGTTATTAGAAGTTTTACAAATTCTTTACCTAAACCGCTGCTTGCACCGGTAACTATTGCTATGTTTTTCATAAAAACACCTTAATTAAAATTTAAATATTTAATAAAATTTATTATACTACAACAAATAGATAAAAACAACAGATGTAACAAATGTCTTTTTTATGCTAAAAAGATATAAGCTGTGATATAAACTAAAGGAATATTTATGACAGAAAAAAAAGATGTTATTTTATATTTTTCACCTCATCAAGATGATGAATTGTTAACAATGGGTATTGATATATGTAAAACGTGTTTGTTGCGGAACAAAGAAGTTCATATAATTTTATGTACGGACGGTTCAAAATCACCTGCACGACAAAGATTGAATAGCGGTAAAATTTGTCCTATACATAATCAAGTCCATAATTATAATTTATCGGGAGAAGAATTTATAAAAGCAAGAGATTGTGAATTTGTTGCAAGTTGCACTGCAATGGGAATTCCGTTAGAAAATATTCATATATATGGGAAAAGGGCCGTTGATGGATCTTTGTCTGTTGAATATGCCAAAGAAATTATTAAACATTTTGTATCTATATATGGTAAATATATAGAACTTCGTACAATCGTTCCTTTAAAATTTGGAAGGTACCAGCACGAAGATCATTATAACCTTGGCTTAGCGGCAAAAGCTCTGTTTAAAGAAAAAAATTTGCAAAATTAAAATTTTTTATAGAGCCATATCAGCTTTTCAAAGGAAAAAGAAAATTTATTGTTAATTTGTTTTTCAGTATAAAAAAAGAAGATTTCTCTGAAGAAATAAAAAATAAAATTGAAAAAGTTATACAACAATCATATGGTTATTGGAATCCCGGAGAAAAAAGGTATGCCGTGGGTTATCATTGTGTAACGAATTTTTTTGAGTATTATAAAAAAAATATGGCATCATATTATATTGAGTCAAGAGTAAAAATATGAACAAACATATAATAACAATAATAATACCGGTATATAATACGGAACAATATTTAAGAGAATGTTTGGATAGCATTATTAACCAAACATTCAAAGATTTTGAATGTATATGTATAAATGATTGTTCAACCGATAACTCGAGTACTATTCTTGAAGAATATGCACAAAAAGACGATAGATTTATAGTTGTTAAATTGCAGGAAAACAAAGGACAAGGAAACGCAAGAAATGAAGGTATAAAAATAGCCAGAGGTAAATATATAACATTTGTAGATTCCGATGATTGGGTAACAAAAGATTACTTAGAAGTTTTATACAATACAATAGAAAAGTATAATACTGATTTTGTTGCTGCGAATTTTTACTTGTTCAATAATATAACTCGAGATAATAGGAAACTATATATTAATTCCGATATTTTTTATGACATATTGATCCAAAAAGAAGAAGATAAAAAAATTTTCTTAAAAAGAATTAATCGGGCACAAACCTCTACCGTATGTGCGGATATATTTAATAAAGATTTTTTAGCATTACATAAAATATTGTTTGATATGGTAAAATTTGAAGACACTTTGTTTATGTGGAAAGCTTTTATAAGATCAAACAGTTTTGTCTTCATAAAAGATTGGATTTATTATTACAGAATTAATCAAAAAAATTCTACAATGTCTACTTTTACATTTGATGAAAAATTAAAATATTATAATCAAATGAAACTTGTTACTCAGAAAGAATTCAAAAAATATCTTCCTTGTTTTTATACTTATTCTTCTCTAAGTTGTGCACACATACTTGAATCTGTTCCTTTAAAGAAATCTAAAGGTATGTTCAATATGTACAGAGAAATGTTTTATGATAAAGATTATATTGTTGATTTTAGTTATGCTTTTTTTGCAAATAAAATAAGATTATTTATTTTTATGTTTTGTTTGAAATACAATTTAAATTACAGCTTTTTTGGGAAGTTTTGTATTAAATTCAAACATATACTTTTTTTTGTAAAAAAACAAGATAGCTATAGCTAATTTTTGTTGTTCTTTAGAGAAAACAATATTTGATCCGTGTAATCGCCGAAAAAACTTTCTCCTAATATACTCTGAATGACCGAACAAGAAGGCATCTCTATTTCAACAAGCAACACCTCACCTTGTTCATTGATAGTAAAATCTAAACCGCAAAAAGGCATCCATGGGATACAAGATTGAAGCTTTTTTGCCGTTTCTAAAACTTTCGGAAACAATTCTATCTTGTAATCTTTAAATGTTATGTTCGTGTCAGGATGAGAAAAATATTCTTTTTGTTCATTTAAGCAAAATGCTCTATCTGATAAAGTTCCATCTTCTTTTATTGGTATTAATAAACCTTTTTTTTCTGCTCCGCCATAGTCAAATGTATTTCCGGCCATTCCGATTTTAAGAAGAGTATGTAATGTTTTAATTTCATTATTTAATATAATCGTGGTTAAACCAAAAGTGTTTACGGATTTTGAATAAAGAGCGGAAATATTTTTGTGACAAACAATTTTTTCTTGAACGACAAAATCTTTATTATAGTTTTGTTCAATAATTTCTTTTATAGTTCTTTTTGAATTTATATCTATACCGTTTACTATATTTAGTATTCTGCAATTTTTTGCACTTCCTGTAGTATATATGTCTGTTGGTTTAATAAAAATTTCTCCGATATTAGACATTTCTTTATAAAAAATCTCTCTTGAAATAATTTTGTTGTCACTATTAAAAAATATATTGCCTATTGAATAAAAAAATCTTTTTGGAACTTTTACATCCGCATATTTGGCTAAACTATAGAGAAAATTTTTATCTTGTAAAATTTCATAATAAGTTTTATCTTTTATTAATTTTAAAGAGAACAGGTAGTCTGTAAAAATATTTACCGGAATATATCGTACATCAAATTTACCGCTATATTTAGTGAAACAGTTATGCCATATGTAAGGAATTTTTTTACCATAATGTTTTTTGTAATAAATATCGATTTCTTGCTTTTGCTTTTTTGTTAAAATGTTTTTTTTATCAATCTTTTTGACAAGAAGGTTGTAATGGTATTCATTTATAAAAAATATTTCATTTTTTTGTTCAAGCTTATAAATAAATTTTATTATATATACGACACAATGTTTTTTTTATAATATTCATATTTTGCTTAACCATAAGTTTTGTTTAATTAATAAGATCTTATTTAATTGCTTTTTTCAAATGGTATATTTTTAATCGGCCAACCGTAATCTTTATACTTTGTAGCAGGAATATTATGTTTCTTCACATAATTCGCAAGAATTTCGGCTCTGTGTTTTTCTCGTCTTACTTCATCACTGTTAACAGTTTGAAACGTATTGTATTTTTCACCGAAAATTTTCTTCGCACTCGGCATATATCTTGAACCGTCTTCCACTTGGTCAAATGCCGTTACTTCAAAGCCGGTATCGTTTTGTTTTATATGCATAAGTCCGGGATGACTTCCTCCGGATACAGTTTCAAGTGTGTCACCTGCCAAATTATAATTAAATACCCAAAAATCGCCCCAAACCAAAATATCTTCGGCGTTTCGTTCATCTACGGCAATAACTGTTTGAAAAGGAACACAATATTGTCCTTTGAGATATTTGCTGCCGCACTCTTTTACTAAGTATCGTTCAATTGCCGGGAAATAAGTTATTTCCTTTTCGTTTTTTGATATTGTTGAGCCATCTTCGTTTACAGAACTTTCGATAACCGAATTTATGCTTTGATTTTCGATGTTTGCTTGATTGTTCTGACAGGAAACAAATGTTAATGCTGCAAAAAATGCAACAAATATAATAACTTTATTCATGACTTTCTCCTAAAATTGATTAATGCATATTATACATAAAAAGAATTAACTTTTTATATGAATTATAATTAAACTATAAACTCAGAACATAAAACAAAAAACATATAAACACACTGATGGCATTTGCTATCATTAACCACCAAAATATTTTTATTAACTTTGCTTTTAGTGTTAATTTTATGAACAAACCTTCTATAAAAGTGTTTATAAAAATTACAAGTAAATATGCTGCAAGCCAATGGCTCCAGTGAAAAGTTCCTATACCGAATTTGTCATAAGCATGAAATACAAAATCAAAAATAAATTCCGAACCTAAACCGGATAGTGGAATAAGTATCATTCCGAGCATTGTTGTAATTAAATTCATTAAAAATGTAACTATCGAAGCTTTTTTCCAACTGACCCTTGTAAAATATTTTACGAAGAACAGCTCAATAATTAAGCCTAAAAGAATTACTTTAATGCTTAACATACCTTTTGCAATATAAAGAGACGGCCATATAAGGTCTGCAGTTACAGGTAATGTAATAAGTATAATTAACGATACAGCTAAAATAAGTTTTTTTATGTTCATAGAAAATATCTTAATTCTTTACACCATCGATAAACTTTGTAAGCTTCTCTAATTGTTCCGTAGGATTTTTGAACCAATCCGTTGACCAAATTCTATACATTTTCCAACCTAATCTTTCCAAAACTTCCTGCCTTAATCTGTCTCTGTCTCTTATTGTTGCACAAGAATTATAAGTCGGACCGTCACATTCTATTCCTACCAAAAATTTATTCGGATTCTTTTTATCTCTTACGGCTAAATCTATTTTATAGTTTGAACAACCTACTTGAGAAGATACCGAATAACCTTTTTCGGTTAAAGATTTATAAACCGACTCTTCAAAAGGGGAAACAAAAGTATTATTTCCGAAATAATTTTCTTCTTTATTATTTAAAGATCTTTCACCTTTTTCTGCAAAATCTAAATATGCCTGTAAAAGTTTTACACCTGTGCTGCTCGTTTTTTCGAGATTAAAGTCTGAAGCTTTTATCCCGCTGAAGACTTCTATTTTGTATCTTGATCTTGTTACCAATACATTAAGCCTTCTTTCTCCGCCGTCTTGATTTATCGGGCCGAAATTCATCGAAAGAACACCGTTTTTGTTTTTGAAATAACCTACACTTATCATAATAACATCTCTTTCGTCACCTTGAACGGATTCCAAATTTTTAACGAAGAAATATTCTTGTCCGCTGTTATTGAAAAATTCTTCGCATGAAGGATCTTGTTCTCTCAGCTTTTCGATTTCGTTTTCAATTAAACTTTTTTGTTTTATGTTTAATGTTGCAACACCTAATGACATGTTAGGATGGCTTTTTGCATGTTGCATAACAGCTTTTGCCACTATTTTTGCTTCTTCCAAACACATTTCTTCTTTCGTTGTTGCCGTCGGTATATGATAAGTAAATTTTACACCCAAAGTATCGGATGTTTCTATACAATTTGGGAAAGTATATAAATCTTGATATAAATGTTTATTAGAAAAAGCAATTAAATGCTCATGTTTGCTTCTGTAATGCCACTTTAACATACATTGCGGAAATCCGGATGTGGTACATTCATCAAGAATACTGTCCAAATCTTCTCTTTCCGGTTCCTGAGATTGTTCTTCGTCGATTTCTTCTTCGTCCGTTTCAACTATTGTTCTAAAGAAAGATGTAGGCGGCAACTGTTTTGTGTCACCGGCAACGACAAGTTTAGTGCCTCTTATTATTGAACCTATACAATCTTCCGTAGTTAACTGACTGGCTTCATCGAATATAACTACATCAAAATGAAAAATATTCGGATCCAACAACTGTGCAACCGTTGATGGACTCATCATTAAACACGGCTTTAACTCTAAAAACAGTTGCGGAATAGAACGAATAATTTGTCTTAAAGATTTTCTTATACGTTGCAGTTTGCATAATCTTTTAAGTTCGGAAACTTCTTTCGGATATTGTTGCTTTGCAAAATTTATATTTGAAGAAAGTTTTGATACAAGTCTGTCTTTTGCGGAAACAATTTGTCCTTTATCGAGATTTCTGAATTCTTTAACCAAATCGTCCTGTTCCAAAGAATTAAAATTCTTTAAAATGTTATTGTTTTCAAAAACATATCCCATTAACCATATTCTCAAAAATTCCGTTTCCAATGCCACGGAATAATCGTCTAAAGACAGATTTGCTTCAGAACATTTGTTCCAAAACTCTGTCAGTCCTTCTTTTTCTATTTTATCGGTTAAGTCCAAATATTTTATCCATAAAGTCAGGTCGTCGGCTTTCTGTGAAATTGCAGAGAATTTGTTTTTCAAAGTATTAATATCAATATTGTAATATTTACAAGAGAAAGCTTTGTTCCAATCGAATTTCAATATATCGGTAATAATATCAAGCTTTATCTTTATGGGCTCTTGAAGGTTAGATATTGTATCAATTGCATTTTTGACTTTAGTGTAATCTATTTTGTTATTTTTTATTTTTTCGGTAATATTTTCCTTAAAACAGTTATCTTCTTTTATAAGTTTATTGAATTTCAAAAGACGATCACTTTGTTCGTTTATACTGCTTTCGTCGGGATTATTTTTGTCCCAAAATTGAGAATACAATTTTGCAGCTGTCTTGTCGCATTTATCAAGATCAATTATTGATTTTTTTAATTCTTTTACATTGTTTAAATCGTAAAGTAATTCATAAAAACCGGGCTTATGATTGTTAATAAAAAATTGCTTAAAAAAATTATAATTTTTATTAAACTTAAAAAATATTTTTGACACAAATCCGTAAAGAGATAAATTTGATATTAAATCATCGATATCTTGATTTAATATTTCCGAAGAGTATTTGTTTTTTACTCTATTGTTAAAAGTACTGAATTGTTTTACCGTGTCACGAACAAGCTTAACATCTTCTTCGAAACTTATATCGGCGTTTTCCATATAAGAAAGTACCGAATCTGAAATATTCGAAACAGAATCGGCAACCGTTATAAAGTCTTCGAGTTGTGCGATTTTTGTAATTTTTTTCAATAAAAGTTCTTCACATAAAATGTTAATACTCTTTTCAATTTCTTCGATACTTTTTATGAGATAATCAATTTCATTTTTTAAATTTATTTTTTCTTTAAGAGAAAGTTCTCTTACTTGTGTGCCGTACCATGCAAATTCTTTGGGATTTCCTAATTTTTTTATTGTTTCCGTTGCATCTTTAAAAAGTTCTTTCTTCTCTGCCAAATCTTCATGTGTCCATTTATCGTAGTTTTGAAATATGTATCTGAACTCCGGAATATGATTATTATCCAAAACAATTCCCAATGCTTTATAAGGGGATATTTTTACCAATCCCATAGGCGTATGCAACTCTTTAGAATAAACTTTTAAAGCTTTTATATCCGTTAATATTTTAGATAAACTTTGAGAATCGTAATTTCCTACAAATTTGTAGTCCAAACTTCCGGCAAGTTCGCTGAGCACATTTTTTCTGTTTGTTTTATTGCTGTGCAGTTCCAAACAAAAAGGCGCTAAACCGTTGGCTGCTAAACGATTTTTTACAACTTCCAATGCTGCTATTTTTTGACTGACAAACAAAACTTTTTTGTTTTGTGCCAATAGTTCTCCGATCATATTTGAAATAGTCTGACTTTTGCCTGTTCCCGGAGGACCTTCTATAATTAAATTATTTCCCGATTTTACAACTTGTATTGCCTGTTGCTGTGAAGAATCTGCGTCTAAAATTTGATATGTTCCGTGCGGATGAACAATGTTATCAAGCTCAGACATCGGACAAATTTCTTCAGCGGAAACTTGTTTGTTATCGTTTAATCCGCAGATAGTTTCAACAAACTTATTACTCTTTATTATATCCCGATATTCTTCCAAATCTTTGTACATTACGAATTTGGCAAAAGAAAATAAACCTATATAGATATTGTTTAACAGCTTCCAACGTTGATTTTTGCTTATTTTATCTTGAACTTTAATAAAAATATCGATAGGGTTTAATTCTTCTTCGTCAATATTAATATCTTCCAAATTTATTTGAAAATCTCTTTTCAGTTTAAGTACAAGTGCGGGATTTAATATAACGGAATCTTCGTTATACTTAATTGTAAACGGTTGACCTATACTTTTTCTTTTTATTTCAACGGGAACCAAAAGAACGGGAGCTTCCATTGGTTCGTTACTGTTGTCTTTTTCGTACCAAATTACACTTCCCAAAGCCAAAAATAAAACATTGTATCCTAAATCATCGTTGGTGGATCTTGCCGTTGTGCTTATTTTGCTTAACACTTTGTTTAAATCTTGAACGGAAAGTTTTGTTTGTAAATATTTATCCGTATGTTTTTTACTTAATTGTTTAGAATCATATTCTTTAAATTCCTGTGCCTTAAATTCTATACCTTCGTTTAGTTCTTCCAACGATTTTTTCTCTTGTTCGGAAATATTTTCGGCATTTTCCTTTATCGGTAAAAATTCCAAAGAATGTAATTCCCGAACCAATGCTTTATATACTTCCGGAGGTTGTTCATCAATAATTCTTAAAGTCAGAGATTTTGAGAATTTAAAATTTAATAATCTGTTTCTTTTAGACAAATCTATGAGCTTCTCTTTCCACTTATAAATTCTTTTTTCTATTGTTTTTCCGTTATTTGTGTTTTCTGTTGTCATTTTTTTAATACCATTCTGCTTTTTAAAAAGCTTAAAGAAATATTAGGATTATATTTTGATATAAAACACTTAAAATCAGGGGTTTCTTTCATGATTTTAAATAAAAATTTTTCTTGTTCGTTATAAATACCGATGTTCTTATTGAAAATATCTTCTATTTCGGTCAAATAACTTTTTACGAAATTAAATTTTTGTTCGGTATCTATAATTAAAGATTCAACGTAAAACAATTTTATATCGTTTAAATCAATATTATTATCATTTAAAAATTTGTACAAAAGTTTAAAACTTTCAATATAATGAAAACCTCGTTCTTTCAAATGTACAGCAGAGGTTTGGTGTTGACAATAATGATAGTAAGGACCTTTAAAAATATAAGATTTTTCCTGCATTAAATCACAGGCATAAGCGAAATATATATCCTCGGCACCGCATTTTATAAAAGGAAATTTAAAGTTATATTTGTTTAAATATTCTCTTTTGTATAGCCTTGTCCAAATTACCGGCGGAAAAAATTTTTGAATGATTTTCGGATTAAGACTTTCAAAATTTTCTGTAAGAAAATCAAATTTGCCGTATGCCTTTCTTGCACTATCATCGTATTCTTTAACAAGATTTGCATTTATTATTATATCTGAATTTACTTCTTTTATTTTAGTCAGCATTTCTTCAAGATAATTTGTATCAATCCAATCATCGGAATCTATAAAATAGATGTATTCTCCTTGTGCTAAATCTATTCCTGTGTTTCTTGCATTAGATACACCCTTGTTTTCCTTTAAATCTACAATTCTTATTCTTATATCTTGTTTTGAAAAGTTTTGTAAGATTTTTAACGAGTTATCCGTAGAACAATCGTTAACACATATTATTTCGATATTCTTTATCGTTTGATTGATTATGCTGCTAATACACTTTGGTAAATATTCTTCCGTGTTGAAAACGGGTATAATTACAGAAACTTGGTTTATCATAAAATCCTTTTAATTTAAATAAGTTCTATAGTTGTGATAAATAATATAAGTCGCAAATAATATTGAGATGAAATAAGTATAACTTTTAAATATTTCCGGTAAAGAGAAATAAAAAATATTGTTTAAAGAAATAAAAATTAAAACTATATTGGCAAATAACAGATATATAAATTCTCTGTTATGAGTAAAAGTTTCTTCTTTGCTTAATTTAGAATTAGATATCATTAAACATACTGTCGATATAAAAATTATAAGATGAAAAAATATTGTAAGCGAGAATACACTGACTGTAAAACAATTTAGAACAAGAAAAACCGTTCCCATTATGTAAACATTAAAAAACAAAATTGCCGCAAAAAAAGATTTGAATTCAAACACTCTTTTATAAATAAAAAGCAGAAAATTGAGTATTAAAAACAGAAACGGTAAATATAAAACTAATTGGATGTTAAGTTTTTCCGCACGATATACAAAAAAGTCAAACAGCAAGAATATACAACCTAAAACTATTGCTGCTTTTAGTGTCGGCGAAAATGCTGAAATAGGAACGGGCGATTTCCTTTGTTTCCGTAATTTATAGATATAGTATAAAATAAAGATTCCAAGAATGGTTGCATAGACATAAGACATGGCATTGGAAACACTGCCGGCAGACAAAGAATTTAATGTAAGAACAGATAAGAAAATTATGAAATTTATGATCATAAAATGTTCGGATGAACAGATTAAGAAGTTTTCTTTCTTGTTAAGTATCTTTATCCAAAATCTATAAGAAGTGATATAAAAACCGGTACACACCAAATATGCCAATGCCGAAGAAAATTTAAAAGAAAAAGATAACCAATAAATGCAGGACAAAAATATAAATTCAATTATCATAACAAAAAAATAATGCTGTTTTGTCTCTTCTAAAATTTTCATTTTTATCTCCGAATAAATATTTATTTGATTATAACCAATTTAATATATATAATCAAATATGCTTTGAAAATTCTGGATATAATTTTTATAATAATAAGAAAGATTCAGTTGATACGAAGGGTTTATTATGAAAAAAAATAGGAATAGTGTTTTTTTTTCTTTTTTGAACTTTTTTAAAATAAGAGATATTGTTATTGCTTGCTCAGCATATGTAAGAAAAAAAGCAATGTATAACTTTTTTGTTAATAAATTTAGAGATTCTCTTAATAAAAATATTTTGACTAAAGAGCAAAAACAAGAAATAGATGTTTTTTATAAAAAGTTTTATGGCAAAAAGGTTGATTATAAATGGCATAATTTATTTACAATGTATAGCGGTAATTTTGATGCAAAGTATATTCCTTTTGATATCTTTTTAAAATTTACGGATATAATGAATTCCAAAAAAAATTATTATGAAGTTTTGAAAGATAAAAACTTCTTATACCTTTGTGCAAATTTTGCGGGAGTAAAGGCACCAAAAAGACTTTTTGGCTCAATAAATGGTATTTTCTTTGATTCAGACAATAATATAATTTCAAAGGAAGAATTTTATGAAAAAATGTCGAATACAGGGGAAGTTTTTATTAAGCCTTCTGCTTTTGATAACACGGGATTTGCAAAAAATTGCAGAACAGTAAAATTGATAAACGGTATAGATATTTATTCTAAATCAAGTATAAAAGATATAATTGAAAATTTCTATGACAAAAACTTTATAGTTCAGGAAAAGATTACCTGTCACAAAAGTATTTCGGACATTTATTCAAAATCCGTAAATACATTTGCTGTTTCTTCTCTTATATGGAACAACCAAATAAAAATAATAAATTGTGTTTTTAAAATAGGAAGAGGAAATTGTTTTGTTGATTGGGACGGCCTTAATGGTCGTTCTTTGGAGATAGGTATAAAAAATGATGGTACTTTGTTTGATTATGCTCTTTGTATAGGAGAGAAAAAGAAATATTATGCACATCCGGATACCGGAGTTGTCTTTAAAAATTATAAAATTGAGTTGTTTCCGAAAATTCGAGAGACGGTTATAAAGCTTCATTCTACAATTCCATGGCTTAAATTTTGTAATTGGGATATTACTTTGGATTATAATGGAAATCCTGTTGTAATAGAAACGGAAAAACCGGTGGGAATAGATCCTCAATTGTCACTTGGCAAATCGTGTTTCGGAGATTACACCGAAGAAATATTAACCTTTTTAAAAAATAATGACAGAAGATAACAAATTGCTTTAAAAGTTATAATTTTGTATATTTACAAATTGTAAATTTATTAAATCTAAAAAAAGGAGAAAGAAAGTAAATGAAAAGTTTTTTTAACGAGTTTAAAAAGTTCATCGCAAGAGGAAATGTGATGGATATGGCAGTAGGTATCATTATAGGAGCTGCATTTACAAAGATAGTTAATTCTTTGGTTGCAGATATTATAATGCCTCCTATCAGTCTTTTGTTGGGTAATGTTGATTTTACCAATTGGTTTATCGTATTGAGAGACGGAGCAGAAACAGCAGCACCATATGCTTCTTTGGAAGCAGCAAAAGCAGCAGGAGCCGTAACAATGAATTTGGGTTTCTTTATTAACAGCATAATTTCTTTCTTAATAGTAGCTTTCGCAATATTCGTAATAATTAAAGCTATTAACAAAATGAAAGAAGAACCTGCACCTGCACCTGCAGCACCTACAACAAAGAAATGCCCTTATTGCTTTTCTGAAATTGATATAAAAGCAACAAAATGCCCGCATTGTACATCAGATATAAAGTAATATAGATATAAAAAGAGCCGTGTAGATATGTTCTACACGGCTTTTTTTGTTTATAGATTTTCTTGACTATTGTTTACAATTTGTTAGTTTTTTAATAAAATATAAGATTATGAAAAAGAAGGGAATGATTATTATTGTTTCTGCTCCTTCGGGTGCCGGGAAAACGAGTATTTGTGATGCTTTAATAAAAAGCGACAAGAATATTGTTTATTCCGTTTCCACTACTACAAGAGAACCGAGAAAAGGAGAAAAAAATGGTAGAGAATACTTCTTTGTTAACGATAGTGAATTTAAAAAGATGGTTAAAACAAATATGTTTGTAGAGTGGGCAAAGGTTCACGACCATTTTTACGGGACATCAAAAAAAGTATTGGAACAAACAATAAACAAAGGTAAAGATATTTTACTTGATATAGATGTTCAAGGTGCCGTTAAAATAAAGAAGCAATATAAAGAAGCTTTAATGATTTTTATCACAACACCGAGTTTAAAAGTATTAAAAGAGAGATTAATAAAAAGAAATAAAGATTCAATGGCCGTTATAAAAAGAAGAATTGAAAATGCGAAAAAAGAACTGACTTATTTACCTAAGTACGATTATTTGATTTTAAATGATAAGTTAGATAAAAGTATACAAGAAGTTAAGTCCGTGATTTGTGCGGAAAGATTATCAATAAAAAGAAATAAAAATATTTGTGGGGGAAAGTAAAATGACTAACGAAGAAAAACCTATAGAAGAACTGTTTTTTGCATCCGGTAAAGGAAAATATGAGGTTACAAAACTTGCGATAGACTGGATAAAAGTAAAAAAAGATGAAGATGAGTATAGAAAGTTGTCGCAAGCAGATTTATTGGATAAAGCTGTAAGAGATGTTTTGTCCGGTGAAGCAACTTATGAAAAAATAGAAGAAATAAAGAAGAAAAAAGCTGCAGCAAAAGAGGAAAAACAAGAAGAAAATGCAGCAAACTAATTTGAAGGGAAAAAATGTAATAATCGGCATTTGTGCCGGCATTGCGATTTATAAAGTTTGTGATTTAGTAAGATCTCTTATTAAATCAGAAGCAAATGTTACTTGTGTAATGACGGAAGATGCAACAAAATTTGTTACACCGTTAACATTTCAATCTTTAACTAAAAATAAAGTCTTTGTGGATATGTTTGATACTTCTTATTTTGAAATAGAACATGTTTCTCTTGCACAAAAAGCCGATGTATATGTGATAGTTCCGGCAACGGCAAACACAATTTCAAAATTAGCTAACGGTATGGCAGATAATTTGGTAACATCGACGGCAATCGCAACCACGGCAAAGGTTATAGTTTGTCCGGCAATGAACCACAATATGTATCATCATAAAGCTGTTGTAAAAAATATGGAAACATTGAAAAGTTTCGGATATGAAATAGTTGATGCAAAACCGGGACTTCTTGCTTGCGGAGTTGTCGGTGACGGTTGTCTTGCAGATAATGAAACAATATTAAAAACAATAGAAAACAATTTAAAATAAAATGGCTATAACAATACTTATCACTTCAGGCCCAACAAGAGAATATATAGATCCCGTTAGGTTTATATCGAATGCTTCTTCGGGTAAAATGGGAAAAGCTTTGGTTGATGAAGCATTAAAACAAAAATGCAATGTTATTGTTGTAAAAGGGCCTTCGGATATCGATATACCAAAAAGAAAAAATTGTAAAGTTATAAATGTTATAAGTGCAAAAGAAATGTTGGCCGCAGTAAAACAAAAGTTAAAATTTGCGGATATTTTTATAGGCGCTTCCGCTGTTTCAGATTACAGACCGATTGAAAGATCAAAAACAAAAATAAAAAAAACTGTTATCGGTAACGATACAATAACTTTAACGCTTGTAAAAAACCCCGATATTATAAGATATGTCGGTTTTCATAAAGAAAAACAAGTGGTTGTAGGTTTTGCATTGGAAAGCAAAAATCTTTTATCCTATGCCAAAACAAAATTAAAAGAAAAGAATTTAGATATGATTGTTGCTAACGATGCAAGTACAATTTCTTCGAATAAGTCCGCACCTACACTGATTTTCAAAAACGGTTCAATGAAAAAAATGAAGTTGATGTCAAAAGAAAAAGTAGCAAAAGAGATAATCAATGAATCAATCGGAATATATAAAACTATTAAGACTCGTTAGAACCTCAATAGAAGAATACAAAAATTGGGGTGAAGACGAACTTGTGTTGGATAAATCCATATTATCGGAAAAAAACAAACAAAAAGATTCTGCAAAGAATGAAAAAACGGTTATTAAAGGAATAGAACAAAAAACCGTAAAACAAGAAAATATACAAATGAAAAAGGCAACAAAACAAGAACAGTCTCTTACCAAAAAGGCTACACAAACAAAAAATGCCGAACAAAAACTTGAAGATTTAAAAGATCAAATATGTGCTTGTAAAAAGTGTGAGTTAGGCAAACACAGATTAAATGCTGTTTGCGGTAGCGGAGATCCCTATGCAAATATTATGTTTATCGGAGAGGGACCGGGATTTCAAGAAGATCATGAAGGCCAACCGTTTATAGGAAAAGCCGGTAATTTATTAACAAAAATCATAGAAGCCATGGGGTATAAAAGAGAAACCGTTTATATTGCCAATATCGTAAAATGTCATCCTATGAAAAATCCGGAAAATCCGGAACTTAAAGGAAACGACAGACCTCCTACACCGGAAGAAATGCAAACTTGCCAACCTTATCTGGATGAGCAAATAAAGATAATATCACCTAAAGTTATTATAACCTTGGGCGCATCTTCTACCAGAGCATTATTGAAGACTGACGATGTTATAAGCTCGTTAAGAGGTAACTTCGCCGAGTATATGGGAATACCGTTAATGCCTACATATCATCCTGCCGCATTATTAAGAAATCCTAAATTAAAAAAGGATGTTTGGCACGATATGCAAAAAGTAATGGCATTGGTTAACAAAAAGGGTTAAAAATGAATGTTGCAGAAGTTGTTTTACCCGTTCCGTTAAATAAATCTTTTTATTATACAATTCCGGAAGAGTTAAAAAACAAACAGTTAAAATACAGAAGAGTTACCGTTCCGTTTGGAAACAGGACTCTTGACGGTTATGTTATATCCGTAATAGAAAATTATAAAGATAAAGATATAAAACTAAAAGATATAACAAAAGTTATAGATGATATAGAAATTTTAACAGACGAAGTTGTAAAACTTGCAAAGTGGCTTTCGGAAACATATCTGTGTTCTATAGGCGAAGCGTTGGCAACAATCGTTCCTATATCATTGAAAGTTCCGAAAAGAAATTCTAAAACAAAAAATTCTAAAACAAAAATCGTTAATCCTAATTTTGATATGACACAATATCAAAAAAATGCTATAGAACAAATAGAAGCGTCAATAAAAACCGGTAAAAATGAAAATTTTTTGATACACGGCGTTACCGGTTCGGGGAAAACGGAAGTTTATTTAAGAAGCATTCAAACAGCGATAGATAACAATAAATCCGCGATATTTTTGTTGCCGGAAATATCGTTAACTCCGCAATTTATTTCCATATTAAACAAAAGGTTTGGCAATATTGTTGCTTTATGGCACAGCGAAGTAACTACAATACAAAAATATAAAATTTTTAATGCCATACAGAACGGAGAAATAAAAATTGTTGTAGGTGCAAGGTCTGCAATATTTTTACCTTTTACAAATTTAGGGCTTATAATAATAGACGAAGAACATGAAAACACATATAAACAAAACAATAAACCTTCTTACGATACAAAAGAAATAGCATTATGGAGAGCAAAATATAATAGTGCCGTTACCGTTTTCGGATCGGCAACACCGTCTATAGAAACTTATTATTCGGCGATAGAAAATAAATACAAGTTAATAGAAATGCCTTACAGAATAGATAAGAAAGAAATGCCTGCAATTAAAATGCTTCCTTTAAACAATTTGAAAATGACTGTTTCGGTTTTTTCAAAACCTATGTTGCAAGCAATAAAAAGGGCTTTGGCCAGAAGAGAACAAGTTATAATATTCTTAAACAGGAGAGGGTTTTCACCTTCGATAATTTGCAAACATTGTGATACAGTAATACAATGTCCGGACTGCTCTGTTGCCATGGTATATCATAAACATCCCGAACATTTGGAATGTCATTATTGCGGAAAACAAATGAAGTTTCCGTTAAAATGTCCTACGTGCGGTAATCACGAATACAGAATAATAGGTGTTGCCACTCAAAGAGTGGAAGAGGATTTAAAGAATTTATTTCCTCATACAAAAGTTTTTAGGTTGGATAGAGATACAGCGACATCAAAACAAGTTTATACTGATGTTTATGAGGGAATAAAAAGTGAAGAATATTCCATATTATTGGGAACTCAAATGGTAACGAAAGGATTTGATTTTCCGAGAGTATCTTTAGTATGTGTAGTTGATGCCGACACCTCTTTATATTTACCCGATTTCAGATCCTCGGAAAGAACTTTTCAACTTATTACACAGGTAGCCGGAAGATGCGGAAGAGCGGAAATAAAAGGAAAAGTATTGGTTCAAACAAAACATCCGGAAAATTATGCTTTAAAATTTGCCAAAGAATATAACTATAAAGACTTTTACAATCAGGAAATAGAGTTTAGAAAAGATTTAGCTTATCCTCCTTTTTGTAATATAGCTAAAATTACCGTTAGGAACAAAGATAACAAAAAATCGTTTGAGTTTACGGAAAAGGTTTATAAATTTATCGAAGAACAAATAAATAAATCAAATTATCCTGTATCGTTGCTCGGTCCCGCACAATCTTATATTTCAAAATTGAACGGAACATACAGATGGCAAATAATATTAAAAGGTGAGAGAAAACAGTTAAAAGAAGTTTTGGAACAATTGCAGTCTTTACTAAAATTACCTTCGGGAACATTTATCAATATAGAACTCGATCCGAGTGATTTGTTGTAATTTATATGACAATTTTATAGAATAAGCAAAATTTAAAAGCAGGTGGTTATATGAAAAAATTTAATTTGTTACTTTTGTCTGTTTGTATGTTCTTTTTGATTGGTTGCGGTGATGAAATATCCAAGTTAAAAAAACAGGCAGATAATAATGATGTGTCCGCTCAAATAAAACTTGCCCGAATTTACTATTCAGGTAATGATAAAGTTAAGCAAGACTTTAAAGAATCTTTCAAGTACTACTCTAAAGCTGCGGAAAACAATGATATTGATGCACAACTTGAAACTGTTTGGATGTCCTTCGGCGGTAAGGGAACAGACAGAGATTATCCTAAGGCAACCGCTTTGTTAACCAAATATGCGGATAACGGTAATAAAAAGGCACAAGAAGTTTTAGCTTCAATGTATTATTTCGGCATTTTTGTTAAAAAAGATTATAAAAAAGCGTTTGAGTTATTTTTAATAGCGGCTGAAGACGGAAAACTTTATGCTCAGGAAAAGCTCGGTGATATGTATTATGAAGGCGAATATGTAAAGAAAAATTATACAAAAGCTCTTGAATGGTATAAAAAAGCATCGGAACAAGGCAGCTTATACGGAAAAATAGCTGCAACAGAAATTGAACAAATGGATATTAAAGGTGAACTTTAATAATATTGAAAAAAAGTATAAAAAGGAGGAGTTTTAAATGAAGAAGTTGTCAGCAGTAGTATTGTCGTTAATGCTTTGTGTAAGCATGTCTTTTGCTGCAAGAGGAGGAAGCAGTAGCAGCAGTAGCTCTTCTTCTCAAAAGAAATCATCAAGCAGTTCAAGTTCGTCAAGCGGTAGTTTCGGTTTAGGTTATTCTCAAGTAAATTTTAATCAATCTATTAACGGAGTTGGAAACATAAGTTTTGCTTTTGATGAAGTTGCGGGAAGATATTGGTTTGATGACAAGCTTGCTATAGATGTTCAGTTGGGATTCGGCAGCGGAGATGCAACATCAAGATTTTTGATTGGTGGTAAAGTTTTAGGTAATGTTGTATCTCTTAACAATTTAAATGTTTATTTATTCGGTGGTCTTGCTTTCGGTAGTTTTACATTAAAGACCGGCCCTGTAGATCAAGATTACTCTCTCTTCTCAATTCATGGCGGTGTAGGTGCCGAATACTATGTTCTTCCTTGTTTATCAGTTCTTACCGAAATGGGTCTTCGTTATATCAGTGTTAAACCGGATGGAGGAAACTCTCTTTCTGATTTTGCAATATATGCAGAATGGTTACCTCAAGCAGGTGTAAGATATTATTTCTAATTGTTAACAAATACTTAAAAATGAATTTAGCTTGTAATGAGTTTATCGTTACAAGCTAAATTTTTTTATAAACTTTTTATGAAAGGTTGTATTACTCTGTCTAAAGTGTTGTTTACGAAAGATATTACCATACCGTAATTTGTTATAGGTATATTTTTATCTGCGGCATAATTTAATCTGGATATCATTTGTTTTTTGTTAATCATACATCCGCCGCAATGTATAATTAAAGAATACTCTTCTAAATTTTTAGGATAATCTATTCCGGAAGAAATATCAAATTTTATTTCAAAACCTAAATATTTGCTTAACATTTTAGGAATTTTTACCCTGCCGATATCGTCTTTACTTGCATGATGAGAACATGCTTCGGCTATAAGAATCTTATCCGTAGGTTTTAAGTTTTTAATTGCTTTAATTCCTTTAAGCATAGTTTTAAAGTCCGACTTATTGGAGGAAAAAATTATTGAAAAAGTGGTAAATGCTATATCTTCGGGAATAATATCTAAAACTTTTTTTACAACCTGGCTGTCACAAATTACGATATCGGGTTTGTCTTTTAATTTTTCCAATGTCTGTTTAAGTTCTGTTTCTTTTGTTATTATAACAACAGCATTTATATCAAGACATGCCCTTATCATTTGAACTTGAGGTAAAATAAGTCTTCCTTTCGGTGCTCCCAAATCTAAAGGAACGACCATTACAACCGTTTGAAAACTTTTTATTATGTCTTGAGTAAGAGGTTGTAAATTTAAACTTTCTTCCGGAATTGCGGAAAGAAGTTTTTGTTTAAGTTTAGACAAAAAAGTTTCTCTGTACTTATTTTCCGGTAACAAATCCGTTTCAATAAAATTGTATTGTAAAATTTGTTTAATAAATTTCTCGGATAACTTCTCTTTTTTATAATTGTTTATGACAAACAAAAAAGGTGTTCTTTTATTGATTAATTGTTCTATAATATTATTTTCATATTCCGTCCAAATATTTGGAGCTAAAACAATGATTGCAACGTCGGTAGAATCAAAAACTTTTGTAGTCCTTTCTATTCTTTCTTTCGATAAATTCGAGATATCGTCAATTCCTGCCGTATCAATAAGTGTTACAGGTCCCAAGGGGGAAAGTTCCATACTTTTATAGACAGAATCTGTTGTCGTTCCCGCTACGGAAGAAACTATAGATGTATCTTGTCCGGAAATATAATTTACAAGTGTGGATTTGCCTACATTTGTTCTTCCGAAGACACCTATATGTAATCTTAATGCTTTAGGCGTATTTAATTCTTTTTCCATTTTTATTCCTTATTTGAGTTTATATTCAAATTAAAGTCCGGTAATCTTGCAATATGTTTTAAAAGAAGCTTGTCATTGGGTTTCATAACATATGCCTGCTTTGCAAAACCCAAAGCTTTTTTCATATCTCCTTCGAAATAGTAAACTTCACTTAAATAAAGTATTGTTTCAAATCTTTCTTCTTTTTTCAAAAGATTCAATAATATTTTTTCTGCTTCTTTAAATTTATCTTGAGTCATTAATATATTGCAAGCAGTCATTTTATATTCATACGTATCTTTTTTCTCTATTGCTTCATTTATTAGTTTCATTGCTTCATCGTATTCTCCTATCATATAGTACTGTTTTGCAAGTCCGAAACAGCACATATGATAATTAGGTGCATCTTTATACATATTAAGCCAAAATACAGGCGAATTTATGTACTTATCTATGTTTAGGAAAGATTTAAAAGAAAAAATTATTAATAAAACAACAAAAAAGCACATAAGAACTTTTTTCAAATGAATATTTTTCTTTAGAAGCGTATCTATTACTTGTATAATTACCATTGCTATAAAAAACAACGGTAAAAATAATCTGTGATAAAAAACCTGATTGTCATACATAAAAACAGTGGGAAACAAAAAAGTCAGTATACATAATGAAGAAAAAATAATATTTTTTCTGTTTGCGAGTTTTTTATAAAATATAACAAATAACAGCATAAGGAAAATTATACTTACAGCAATATCTTTTATCGATAATTGTATGTTAAATAAAACTGTATGAATATAATCCGGAAATAAAATTTTTGACATATACACAACAAGTATTTTTATAAAATTTGTATATGTTGTAGTGTTTGTTATAAAACTCAATAAATTCGTTTGCTGAACAACAGCATTTCTACATACAAAATAAAAAATCGTTGGTATAAGCAACAATATAAAAAATTTAATACCTTCTTTAAATGTAATTTTGTACTCAAATAGAAATATAAAAATAAAATATAGAGGGAAAAAAACTAATGCGGATTCTTTTGTAAACAGGGCAATCATGTAAAACAGAATATACGGTATCAAATAAAATGATTTTTTTGTTTCCAAATAAGTTATCAACATTATAAAAGAAGACAAAATAAATATAGCCAAAAGAATTTCGGCACGAGTAGAAACATATGCTACAGCGGATGAAATTACGGGATGAACGGATAACAATATTAAAACGAACTTTGATATAGTTTCGTTAAAATTAAGCTTAATTAATAATAAATACATTATGTATATAGAGAAAAAGAACAGGTATAAGTTTCCGAAATGATATATTTTAGGATTATAGCCGAATAAAGCCGTTTCTAAAGAAAAGGATAAAATTAAAACAGGTCTGTAATATGGAATATCCGGACTGTTTTCATCGTAACAATTTGTAGAAAAAATAACAGGGATATTCTTTAAGCTTGAAATTCTTTCAAGATTGTTTGTTATTGAAGAAGTGTCATCTAAGGAAAGCAACCCGAAATTCACGGCTTTACCGTAAACCAAGAAAGTAATACCTATTAAAATTAATACAAAAAATATTTTTGTTGATAAAAAATTTTTCATTGGTATATTTTTTATTATTTTTGTTTTAATTCTATCATTTATTTTGATAAAAAAGAAACTACTTTCATATATTTTTATAATTGACTATACTTTACAAAATTTGATAGAATACAGAAATTAAATCAATAAAATTTTATTTTATACGGGGGAGAACGATAAATGTCTAAGAGAAATATTATTATTGCTCTACAAGCATTGTGCTTATGTTTTGCAATATTTATGGTTTCAGGTTGTTCCGGCGGAGGAAGTGGCAAGAGCGAAGATGTCGTTAAAGTATGGCATTGGATGACGGATAGGCAAGAAGCTTTTGAAAAGTTAACAAAAGATTATTACGATCAAACCGGAGTAAAAGTAGTATTTGAAACTTATGCTCCTACCGATGTATATAAAAACAAAATTACCGCAGCAGCAAGCGGACATTTATTACCTGATATTTACAATCCTCAAAGCGATAAGAAAGAATTGGCATCTTATATTAATGCCGGATACATTGCAGATTTAACAGATGAAATGAACACCGGTTGGAAAGATGTATTCTTCGAAAAGTCTTTAATAGCAAATTCTTTTGAAGAAAATAACGAATGGGGAGTTAAACCGGGTATTTACGGAGTTCCCTTAGATGTAAGTTCCTTAATGATTTATTATAATAAAGACTTATTCAAACAAGCAGGACTCGATCCGGAAAATCCTCCTAAAACTTGGGCTGAGTTTATAGATGCAGGTAAAAAACTAAGAGAAGCAGGAATTCAACCTTTCGTAAGCGGCTTCGGAGAAGCATGGCTTATAGGTGCATTTGCATCTTCTTATCAGTGGTCATTATTCGGTAGACAAGGAATAATAGATACTATCGACGGAAAAATTCCTTACAATGATGCAAGATGGTTAAAAATATTTAAATTGTTTGAAGAAATGAGAGATAATAAAATGTTTGCATCCGGAATTGTTACCATGGTAAATAAAGATGCTGAAAGAACATTTGCTACGGGAAGAGCTGCAATGACATTCAACGGTTCATGGGGTGTAAATGTTTATAAATCTATGAATCCGACATTAAACTACGGACTTATGTATCCGCCTTCACTACCTGATGCACAATATCCTTTATTGGTATTCGGCGGAGACGGATCTTCAATGTTTGTTAATGCAGAATCTCCAAGAAAAGATAAGGCAATAGCTTTCTTGAAATGGTTTACACAAAAAGAACAACAAGCATATTTAGCAAAAGAAACATTAAATATACCTTCAAATAAAGAGAGTGCAGAAGATTTACCTGAAATACTACAAGAATTTTCTAAGAGTATAACAAGAACATTTGAAAACTTACCTAAATTGGAAGCGTGGCAGGTTACAAACTATATAAATATTAATTTGCAATCTGTGATAATTGGAGAAAAAGATCCTGCTAAAGCCATAAAAGAAGTTCAGGAAGAAAAATTAAGACAAATGAAGGTGCAAAAATGATGAATGCATCCCCAAAAGAAAAAACATTTAATATGATGTTTATCTTGCCGGCATTGTTGTTGTTTTTAGTATTCAACTTATATCCTTTGCTTAGAACAATACAGTTGAGTTTTTTTCAATGGAACGGTATAGATAAAGATATGGTGTTTGTAGGCTTTGCTCAGTACAAACACATTATATTCAATAATCCGGCCTATTGGAAATCAATGTTGAACGCCGGTTATATTACTCTATTATGTTTAACGTTGCAGAACGGATTGGCTTTGCTTCTTGCAATTTTGGTTAACAGACAAATAAGGGGCGAAAATGTTTACAGAGTAATATTTTTCTTGCCACCTGTACTTTCCGGTATCGTTGTAGGTTTGATATGGAAATTTATGTATGATGGAAATTTCGGTATTTTAAACAGTTGGTTAGCATCAATAGGTTTTGAACAATTTAAAGATTTCGCATGGCTTTCCGAAATTAAAACAGCCTTATCTTCTGTTGCTGTAGTTCATATGTGGAAAGGTTTCGGATACGGTTTTATAATACTTCTTGCCGGTCTTCAAACAATTCCAAACGAATTATATGAAGCGGCTGAAGTTGATGGTGCAGATAAATGGCAACAGTTTAGACATATTACAGTTCCTTCTATGATACCTGTATTTACAATGGTTACGGTGTTGACAGTTTTGGGTGCTATGCAGATATTCGATTTGATTTATTCTATGACACAAGGCGGACCTGCAGGTCATACGGATGTGCCTATCACTATGATTTATAAATACATGAATAACGGAGAATTCGGGTATTCCACCGCTATGGCAGTTATATTCGGTTTAGTATTATTGATAGCAAGTATTTGTCAGCTTTACGCAAGTAAAAAATTTAATAAGTAAAGATATAAATAGGATATAAAAATGAACTCATTCAAAGTAAAAAAGAAAATTTTAGACATAATTACACATCTGATTTTAATAGCTGTTGCTGTTACCTGCGTGTTTCCTGTTTTTTGGATGTTATCTTCTTCATTGAAGACAAACGAGGAAATTTTTAAAAGTATTTCTTTGTTTCCGGAGGCATGGCAATGGAGCAACTATACCGAAGCTTTATTGAAAGCTAAGTTCGGTATGTACTTTTTAAACAGTCTTATTTATACCGTTGTAGGTGTTTCCGCGATTGTACTTGTAACTTCTATGGCTGCTTATGCTTTTGCAAGACTTGAATTTTGGGGAAAAACAGTTTTGTTCTATTTATTGATATCAACATTGTTAATTCCTATACCGGGTGCATTCGTTCCTTTATATCTTTTACTTAAAAGTTTACATTTGTTAGATACAAGAACAGGTCTTTTGTTATGTTATATAAGCGGTGGTATTGCTTTCGGGTTATTCTTATTGAAAGCTTTCTTTGAAGAGTTACCGAGAGAAATAGAAGAAGCTGCTCTAATAGACGGTTGTTCAAGGTTCGGTATATATTGGAGAATCGCTCTTCCTTTGGCAAAGCCTGCCGTTGCAACCCTTGTTATTATTCAATGTTTAACAATATGGAACGAATTTTTGTTAGCTTTGGTTGTTTTACAAGATCCTTCTAAAATGCCTATACAAAGAGGTTTAATGGTGTTCCAGGGAACACATATGACGGATTATCCTCTTTTGATGGCCGGTCTTACAATAGCAACAGTTCCTATAGTAATAATTTATCTTCTTATGCAAAAACATATCGTTAAAGGTATTGCTGCCGGTGCCGTAAAAGGATAAACTCTTAAACCGTTTCTATAATCTTGAGGTTTTTAGAATGTCGGGCAAAGTTATTATTTTTGATTTAGGTAAAGTTATTTTTGATTACGATTTAAACATAATATCTGAATCTCTGTCCGAATATTCACCGAAAAAAGAATTGTTCGAAAATATGGAACAATTTGTTATTTCTCACATAGATATATTCGCAAAATACGAAAGAGGTCTTATAGAATCCCGTGATTTTTATAAAACAATGATTGATTTGTTGGTATTGGAAAATTTGTCTTTTGAAAAGTTTTCCGATATTTGGAACAATATTTTTACACCCATACAAGATGTTATCGACTTGGTAATTTCGTTATCTCACAGATATGATCTTGCAATGTTATCAAATACCAATGAACTTCATTTTAACTTTTTGTATAAAAAGTATCCGGATATATTTTTAAAATTTAAAAAACTTCATTTATCTTACTTAATGCACGAACGAAAACCGGATGCTCAAATATACGAACAGGTTATAAAAGAACACAATATTGAACCCCATAATATCTTTTTTACGGACGATAACAAAGAAAATGTTTATGCTGCTATGTCTATGGGAATAAAAGCTTTTTCTTTTAAAAATATAATAAAATTAAGACAAGATTTGGAATGTTTCGGAATAGAAGTATGATAAATTTCGGTATAACGATATCAAAGCAAAAAGAACTTGAAGATAGATTTGTTAAATTAAATATTAAAGAGTGTGACATTATCGAAAAATTTATTCATTCGTCGGGAAACGGCGGTCAAAATGTGAATAAAGTTTCGACATGTGTATATTTGAAATATGTTCCTTTAAATATAGAAATAAAATGCCAAAAAGCCAGGACTCAACTGCTTAACAGATATTATGCAAGAAAAATGTTGGCGGAAGAAATTGAAAACAAACTTTTGGGTGAAAAAAGTAAAAAACAAAGAGAAATAGAAAAAATCAGACGACAAAAAAGGAAAAGAAGTAAAAGAGCAAAAGAAAAAATTTTGGAGCAAAAAAAGATGAACTCCGAAAAGAAAGAAAGCAGGAAAAAGGTTGTTATAGAATGAAAATAGCATTAGCAAAAATAAATCAAACCGCAGGAAAAACAGAAAACAATTTAAAAGCACTGTTTGCTTATATTTCGTCTGCAAAAAAAGAAAATTGTGACTTAATAGTATTTCCGGAGTTTGCGATTTGCGGCGGATATTGCGGAGATTTACTTTTAAACAAGGATTTCATTGAAGAAAATATTAAAGCTGCCAATAAAGTAATAAAAAAAGCTGATATACCCGTAATTTGCGGGACCGTTACCAAAGATAGTAAAGAAAGTCTTTTAAATTCCGTTTCTTTGCTTTATGGCGATAAATCTGCGGTTATATCTGCAAAATATACATTAAATGATTCTTCTTTTAACGATAATAAATATTTTAAAAAATATACTAATATCAATACCGTTAAAATTTTAAAAAATAATCTAATGTTTCTTACAATGGATAGTTCAGAATCCATCAAAGAAAATATTTCAGCCGTTTTTAAAGAAATAAAAAGAAAACCCGATATAGTCTTTATTATCGGGTGTAGTCCTTATTATTACGGAAAAACAGAAGAATACAAGAAATTAATACAACAACTTGCCATTAAAAATAAAACTGATTTTGCTTATTTAAATATGCTCGGAGAAAACGACGGCTTTATTTTCGATGGATTAGCAATGTATGTTGATAAAAACGGCAATTTTAAAGAAACAGACAACAGCTTCGAAGAAAAATTGATAATTATTGATACCGACGGAACAAATATTGAAAACAGACAAAATGATAAAAACAAAGAAATATATGATGCTTTAGTCTTGGGACTAAAGGATTACATGAGAAAAAACAATTTTAAAAAGTGTGCTTTGGGAATAAGCGGGGGAATAGATTCCGCATTGGTTGCTGCTATTGCAGCAGATGCCATAGGTTCGGAAAATGTATTAGGTGTTCTTATGCCGTCGAAATATACATCTAAAGAATCTATAGATTGTGCTTTGGAACTTTGTAAAAATTTAAATATTCAAACAAAAACTGTTCCTATTAATGATATTTATAATGTTTATATAAAAACTCTCACACCTTCTTTTGAAGGAAAAGGGAAGGATTTAACGGAAGAAAATCTGCAGGCAAGAATAAGAAGTAATATTTTGATGGCATTATCCAATAAGTTCGGATATTTTGTTTTATGCACCGGTAACAAGTCGGAAGATGCCGTAGGTTACAGCACCCTTTACGGAGATGCAACAGGCGGTTATGCACCTATATCTGACTTGTTAAAGAAAGATGTGTACGAGCTTTCAAAATACAGAAATACCGTTTCAGCCGTAATTCCGAACTTTATAATAACAAGACCTCCTACAGCGGAACTCAGAGAAAATCAAAAAGATTCAGATTCTTTACCGGAATACGATATTTTAGACGATATATTAACAAAAATTTTAGATAAACAAATGACATATTCTCAAATAATAAAAAGCGGTGTAAAAAAAGAAGTGTTAAACAAAGTTTGGAAACTTTTATCTATATCGGAATATAAGAGAAGACAATCTCCGATAGGAACAAAAGTTTCAAAATCCGCTTTTTTAAGAGATATAACTTTACCTATGAGCAACGGATATATATGGAAAAAGAATCAAAAATAACTATCGATACCGATGCGGTAAAAGGGCACAGAAAAAGAGTAAAAGATAAATTTTTTAAAACTAATTTTGAAGGCTGGCACGACTACGAAATTTTAGAATTTGCATTATTCTTTGCCATATCGAGAAAAGACACAAAACAAATAGCTAAAGATCTTATAAAAAAGTTCGGAAGTTTAAAAGATGTATTGTTTGCCGATTATGATGAATTAAAAGAATTTTTTAAAGATGTTAAAGGTGTAGGAGAACATGTAGCATATTTTCTTTATTTTTTAAAAAACTTTGCCGTGAAGTATTCGGAATTCGCCGTGAAAGAAAAAGAAAAACTTTCCAGCCCGCAGGAAACCGTTGATTTCCTGAAAAACTTTATAGGAACATCAAACGAAGAAAAAATGACGGCATTATTTTTAAATGCTTCTAATAAAGTTTTAGACTGTAAAATAATAAGCGAAGGAACTGTATCAAGGTCTGCAGTATATCCTTCAAAAATTGTAAAGAATGCAGTTTTAACGGATGCAAGAAGTGTTATAGTTGCTCATAATCATCCGGGGGGTGTTTGCAAACCTTCACAAAATGATATAATAGCAACTGAAGCAATACAAAAAGCTTTAAAGACAGTGGATGTTATGTTATTAGACCATATAATTGTTACAAATGCCGATTATTACAGTTTTAAAGATAACGGTCTCATATAGGAGAAAAAAATGAGTGGTTTATTCGGTGTAGTTTCCAAGAAGAAAGACAGCTGTATAGATTCATTAATTTACGGAACGGATTATCAGGCACACATGGGCTCCGAATACGGCGGATTGGCTGTATTGGGTAATAACAGCTTTGCAAGGTTCATTCACAGAATGAGCAATGCTAATTTCAGAGATAAATTTTTTGAAAGTATAAAAAATATAGAAGTACACAGCGGTATCGGTGTAATAAGCGATTTGGAAGAACAACCTATTTATATGAAGTCTAAAGTGGGGGAATTTTGTATAGTTACTTCCGGAAGAATCGTGAACATGGAAGAACTTGCAAAAGAGATGATGGATGCAGGAATATGTTTCAGCGAATTCAGCAAATCACATGTTAATATGACCGAACTTGTAGCAAGAATCGTTTCAACCGGTCAAACAATACAAGACGGTATAAAATTGATGTTTGGCAAAATAAAAGGTTCTTGTTCTTTGCTTATCTTAACGAGAGAAGGAATTTATGCCGCAAGAGATTATTTCGGAAGAACGGCTCTTGTTTTAGGTCAAGATTCCGAATCTTTTGCTATTTGTTCTGAAACTTGCGGATTTGCAAATTTAGGATACAGAACAATCAGAGATTTAAATCCGGGAGAAATTCTTTTAATCAGCGATACAGAAGTTAAAGTTTTGGAACCGGGTTACAAAGAAAAGAAAATTTGTACATTCTTATGGATATATACGGGATTTCCGTCATCAAGTTATGAAGGATTAAATTCCGAAATCGTAAGAGAAAGAAGCGGAAAACTTCTTGCAAAAAGAGATAAAGGAATAAAGGCGGATTTGGTTGCCGGTGTTCCTGATTCAGGTCTTGCACATGCAATAGGTTATTCAATGGAATCGGGTATTCCGTTTAGAAGACCATTGGTAAAATATACTCCCACCTACGGAAGAAGTTATGCACCTCCGTCACAACATTTAAGAAACTTAACTGCAAGAATGAAACTTATAGCAATAAAAGAAGTTATCGAAGGAAACAGTCTTATTCTTTTGGAAGATTCTATAGTCAGGGGAACACAGTTAAAGAATTTTACCGTTGAGAAAATTTGGAATTGCGGAGCAAAAGAAATACATGTAAGACCTGCATGTCCTCCATTGATGTTTCCGTGCACATATTGTAACTCTACAAGAACAAACAGCGAACTTATAACAAGAAGAGCTATCAGAGAAATTGAAGGCAGTGATATAGAAGATATTTCGGAATATTTAGATCCAACTACTGAAAAATATGCTAAAATGATAGAGTGGATCAGAAAGTATTTGAATATTACATCTTTGAAATATCAAACATTGGAAGATATGATAGAAGCAATAGGTTTACCGGAAGAAAATCTTTGCACATATTGTTGGAACGGTAAAGGGAACGGTTGCAAAGGCTGTAAAAAAACAGAAGATTAGAAGATTGTTGGGGCTATAGCTCAGTTAGCAGAGCGCTTGCATCGCATACAAGAGGCCGGGGGTGCAACTCCCCCTAGCTCCATATTTTTTATTGACTTTTATGACTAATAAGTTGTAAAATTGTAATGTTATTTTAGCGGTATTTTTATATAAATTAAGAAGGATTTTTTCAATATGACGTTAGCACCAAGTATTTTGTTTCATATAGGCAGTTTTCCTGTTACAAACACTTTGTTTACAACAATAGTTGTAGATATTATAATAATCGCACTCGTTATAGCATTCAACAAATGTCTTTCTCTTTATCCGAAAGGTGTTCAAAATATTTTGGAAATGGTTTACGAATATTTTTACAGTGCGACAAAAGAAGTTTCAAGCAAAGTTGATATTATATACCCTTGGGTTACGACATTTTTCATTTTTATAGTCATTTCGAATGTGTTGGGACAATTCCCGGGTTTTGAAACAATAAGATTTCATGCTGCAGGAGCAGGGGAAGAAGGTGTTCCTTTATTCAGAACGGCAACCAGCGATTTGAATGTTACACTCGCATTTGCCGTAATTTCTATTTTTATGTGTCATCTGTATTCCGTAAAATATACAGGCGTAAAAGGTTACATCGGCAGATTTTTAAATTTTAAAATGTTTCCTATTTTCTTATTTGTAGGTACATTGGAATTTATCGGTGAGTTTACAAAAGTTATATCGTTATCTTGCAGATTGTTTGGAAATTTATTTGCAGGGGAAAGTGTTATGGGAACAATTTCATCCATGACTTTGTTCGGTATTCCGTTACCTTTTTTCTGTGTTCCTATACCTTTTATGATGTTGGAATTAATGGTTGCTGTTATACAGGCAATTGTTTTTGCTATGCTTACGATGGCATTTATGAGCATAATGGTTGAAAAAAGCCATTAAAAATATAAATTGCAGTTTGTCATTGTAGTTGATTATAAAATGTAAATTATAAATTATAAATTGAAGTTTTAGGGAGGAAGTAAAGATGGTTATTTCATTGACTGGTGGTATTATTATTGCAATAGGTGCTTTGGGACCTGGTCTCGGTATCGGTTTAATCGGTGCAAAAGCTGTAGAAGCAATCGGAAGAAATCCGGAAGCTTCAGGTAAAATAATGGTAAACATGCTTATCGCTATGGCATTTGCTGAATCTATAGCAATTTACTGCTTAATATTTGCATTTATGAAGTAATTTTATGGATATAATAAAAGATATATTAAATTTATTTGGGTTGGAAGGTAAACTTTTTATAGCACAGATAATAAACTTTGCTATATTATTGTTTATTTTAAAAAAGTTTTTGTATGAACCGATTGCAAAAATAATGGAAGAAAGAAAGGCCAAAATAAAACAAGGTCTCGACGATGCCGAAAATGCAAAAAAGACGTTAATAGAAGCAGATAATCAAAAAACATTGATTTTAAAAGAAGCAAAAGTTGATGCTGATAAAATTTTAGATAACACAAAAAAGTCTTCCGAAATTTTAAAACAAAAATCTTCCGAAGATGCAAAAAAACAAGCTACGGAAATTGTTGATAATGCAAAAAAACAAGCTCAAGCAGAGTTTGATAAAGCAAGTAAACAAGTAGGTTCAATGTCCGTAGATTTATCTAAAAAAATAGTATCAAAAATATTATCTGAAATTTTTACCGAGCAGGATAAAACAGCAATATTATCCAAAGCGGTAGAAAAAATAGAGAAAGGCGGATATGAAAAAGCAACAAATTAAGCAATTAGCTTTATCGATAATGGAAGCAGGGGAAATATCTCCGTCTGTTTCCGAATGGATAAATAAAAATTTATCAAAAAGCGAACTAAAGCTTTTTGTCGGCTATTTGGAAAGAGCATTAAAAGAAGCTACCGTTACGGTAAAGTATGCGGGAAATCCGTCGCAAGCTACTAAAGAAAAAATACAAAAAATGTTTCCCGACAAGAAACTTGTGTATGTAAGAGCAGACGAAGAAATCGGTGCGGGAATAAAATTTGAATTTGGCGATTATATTTTGGACTATACGGTAACAAATATGATTGTAAAAATAATGAAAGATTTGAGAGAGAGTCTATGAAACCAGAAGAACTTATAAAACAGATAGAAGAAAAACTTAATTCCGTAGATATTAATCCGGAACTTGTTAACTACGGTATAGTTGAAACGGTAGGTGACGGTATCGTTAAAGCTACCGGCCTTTCCGGTGTAGGTTACGGGGAAGAAGTTGAATTTGAAAACAAAGCCAAAGGTTTGGTTTTGAATTTGGATGAAGATGCCGTATATATCGTGTTACTTTCCGATATAGAAGTTACAAGAGGAATGAAAGTTTCCACAACAGGAAAAATTCTCGGTATCAATGTGTCGGATAAATTGATAGGAAGAGTTATAGATCCTACATGTAAACCTTTGGACGAAAAAGAACTTAAAATAGACGACGGAAAACTTTATCCGTTGGAAAAAATTGCCGCGGGTATTATTGAAAGAAGTCCTGTAGACAGACCTATAAAAACAGGTATTAAAGCAATCGATGCCATGATACCTATCGGAAGAGGTCAAAGAGAGCTTATTATCGGTGACAGAAATACCGGTAAAACAGCAATTGCAATAGATACAATCATTAATCAGAAAAAATTGGATTTGGGATTAAAAAGAGTTATTTGTATATATTGTGCAATAGGTCAGAAAAGATCCAATGTTGCATCTCTCGTTGCAAAACTCAAAGAAGCAGGAGCAATGGACTATACAATAGTAGTTTCCGCAACAGCTTCGGATCCTGCATCCTTACAATATATCGCACCTTTTGCCGCTTGTGCAATCGGTGAATATTTTATGGAAAAAGGCGAAGATGTTCTTGTCGTTTACGACGATTTAACAAAACACGCTTGGGCATACAGACAAATATCGTTGTTGCTCAAAAAACCTGCAGGTAGAGAAGCATATCCGGGAGATATTTTCTACTTACATTCAAGATTACTTGAAAGAGCCGTAAGACTTTCCGACAAAAACGGCGGAGGAACACTTACGGCATTACCTATAATAGAAACACAAGGTAACGATGTTTCAGCATATATTCCTACAAACGTTATTTCCATTACCGACGGACAGATTTACCTCGAAGGAGATTTGTTCAATGCCGGTGTAAGACCTGCACTTAACGTAGGTTTGTCCGTATCCAGAGTAGGCGGTGCGGCACAGACGAAACCTATGAAACAGTTGGCGGGACCTGTAAGACTTGAACTTTCACAGTTCAGAGAATTACAAAGTTTTGCTCAATTCGGAAGTGATTTGGATGAAGATACATTGAACAAAATTAACAGAGGTAAAGTTTTAACGGAAGTATTGAAACAACCTCAATATAAACCGTTCGATGAAGCAGCCGAAATTATAGCAATATATTCTGCAACATCTGGTTGCTTGGACGATGTTAAAATAGATGATATTATGTCTGCCGAAAACAAAATAATAGAGTTCGTAAAACTAAATTATAAAGATTTGGTTAAAAAGTTGGGCGAAAACAAAAAATTAGACGAACAAACATTGGCAGAACTTAAAAATGCTATTTTGGAATGCAAAAAAACAATTTAATGAGATAATATAATGGCGGAAAATTTACAACAAGTCAAAAAAAGAATAAAAACGGCCGACAGCATAGCTCAAATAACAAAAGCTATGGAAATGATTGCCGCTTCTAAAATAAAAAAAGCTCAATCTGCCGTTGAAAAGAATAAACCTTATGCGGACAGAGTAAAATTTATCGTTCAAAAAATATTGGCGGAAAATACCGATTTGGCTTTGGGATCATCTTTTATCGGTTTAAATAAAAACTCTAACAGAAAATTGGTTTTTGTTATTTCAAGTGATAAAGGTTTGTGCGGCGGTTTGCTTGCCAATATATACAAACAAGTTTATACGAATGTAACAAAAGACGATTATGTTGTTACAATAGGTAAAAAAGCTCAAAACTTTTGTATAAAAAACGGTTACAATGTTAAAGCATCTTTTAATATGGGTTCATCTTTCCCTAAATACGAAAGCATTTTTCCTATGTTAAAGATAATGCAAAATTTATATGAAAAGAAAGAAATATCGGCAGTAGATGTTATTTATACAAATTTTAAAAATCGTTTGGTTCAAGAAGCGGTAACAAAAGTTCTTGCTCCTATAGAAAGAGACGAAAAATTTGTAAATAAAGGTGATCATATTTTTGAACCTTCTTCTAAAGAAGTGTTGGATCACTTGATTCCTTATTATTTTGAAGCTTTGTTTTATAATATGTTGATGAATGCTTACGCAAGTGAACAGGCAGCAAGAATGTCTGCAATGAGCAATGCAAACGAGAATGCAAAAGAAATATCGGCATCATTAACGATAGTTTATAATAAGTCAAGACAAGAAAAAATTACCAACGAAATTCTTGATTTGGCAAACGGGCAGATACATTAAAATTTGCCGTAGGCAATTTTGGAAGAATGGAAGATTAGAAGAATAGAGGATATAGGTATGGAAAAGATTAATAAAGGTGAAGGTTTTGTTATCAGAGTTCAAGGAGCCGTTGTTGATGTAAGATTTAACGACGAAACACCTGAAGTTTACGAAGCTCTTAACATAACAATGAAAAACGGTTCCAAACTTGTTTTGGAAACTATGTTCCAAATGGACAATTTCGAAGTAAGAACAATAGCTTTAGGTTCTACCGACGGATTAAAAAGAGGAGATAAAGTTTTAAGAACAAATGCTCCTATTTCGGTTCCGGTAGGAGAAAAAACTTTAGGCAGAATATTCAATGTTTTAGGCCAGGCCGTAGACGGATTGGGAGAAATAAGTAAAAAAGACAGTGATTTCGCACCTATACATAAACCGTCACCAAAACTTTCGGAACAGAAAACAACACCTGAAATTCTCGAAACAGGTATAAAAGTTATAGATTTGATTTCACCGTTCACAAAGGGTGGAAAAATCGGTATATTCGGTGGAGCAGGAGTAGGTAAAACCGTTGTTGTTAAAGAGCTTATAAGAAACATCGCTATGGAACACGACGGACATTCCGTATTTGCCGGAGTGGGAGAAAGAACAAGAGAAGGTACCGACTTGTGGATGGAAATGAAAGAATCCAATGTTTTGGATAAAACCGTTCTCGTATTCGGTCAGATGAACGAACCTCCGGGAAGCAGAATGAGAGTTGCTTTAACCGGTCTTACAATGGCAGAATATTTCAGAGATCAAAAGAACGAAGATGTGCTTTTGTTCATAGATAACATATACAGATTTGCACAGGCAGGCAGTGAAGTTTCCGCTTTGCTCGGTAGAATGTCATCAGCTGTAGGTTATCAACCTAACTTGGCACAAGATATGGGTGAATTGCAGGAAAGAATTGCATCAACAAATAAAGGTTCTGTTACATCGGTTCAGGCAATATATGTTCCTGCCGATGACTACACAGACCCTGCACCTGTAACAATTTTCTCTCATTTGGATGCAACAATTACATTGGACAGAGCAATCGTAGAACAAGGTCTTTACCCTGCTGTTAACCCGTTAACGTCATCTTCAAGATTACTTGATCCTAACACTGTAGGAAAAGATCATTACGAAGTAGCAATGAATGTTAAGAAAATATTACAGAAATATAAAGACTTGCAGGATATTATCGCAATTTTGGGTATGGATGAATTGTCCGATGAAGATAAATTAACCGTTGCAAGAGCAAGAAAAATACAAAAATTCCTTACACAACCGATGTTTGTTGCTGAAACATTTACCGGTTTGGAAGGAAAATATGTTAAAATTGAAGATACAGTAAAAGGTTTTAAAGAAATTATCGAAGGTAAATACGACGATATTTCAGAACAGCATTTTTATATGGCTGGAACTATAGAAGATGTTTTAAAAAGGGCTAATAAATAATGGCTAATATTTATAAGTTGGATATTTTATCTCCGGAAGGAACTACTTTCAGCGGAAATGTTAGACAAGCTACATTTCCTACAACATCCGGTTTAATTACAATACTTGCAGGTCACACTGCTTTAATAACCACACTTGCACAAGGCGATATCGAAATAGAACCGGAAACGGGAGAAAAGAAAAGTATTGCCATATCGGGCGGATTTTTGGAAGTATCCGAAAACATGGTAAGTGTAGTTGCCGATTTTGCGGTAAGAAGTGAAGATATCGACGATAATTTAATAGAAAAAGCAAAAAGATATGCAGATGAGCAGAAACAGAAAAGAGATAATGTAAACACCGAAATGGCAGAAAGAGAATTACAAAAAGCAATAATGGCATTAAAAGTTTTGGAACATAATAAACTAAAAAGAAAGAGTAAAGGAGTAAAATATTGAAAAATATCAATTTATTCTTAACGACTTTGTTTGTATGCGGTATGTTTATGGTTTCATGTTCTTCCACTCAAAAAGAAAAAATTTCTTCTATGGAAGCAACTGAGGAAGGTGATGAAGTTGCACAAGAACAGGTTGTTTTTACGGAAAAGAAAGCTTTCCCTTCTGCTGATGGAAAAACTATCGAATACAAATATACACTTGACGGTAAAGTAGTTGCTACCGAAATTGTAGATACTAAAGGGAAAGTTCTTTCTTTTCAAGGTGAACTTCCTAACGGTTTAATAAAAGAGTTCGATTCTAAAAACAATGTTATTTCCGAAATGAATTATAATGCCGGAAAACTCGAGGGAGTTATAAAAACATTTTATTCCAACGGACAAGTTTCTTCGGTAAAGAATTATAAAAATGGTGTTTTGGAAGGAAAAGTTATAGAGTATTATGAAAACGGAAACAAGAAAGAGGATTCCAACTACAAAGATGGTATTTTAGAAGGTCTTGTAAAAAAATATTCTATGTCCGGAACACTCATATCTTCGGCACAATATGTTGACGGTCAATTAGAAGGTTTGTGTAAAGAGTATTTCGTTACGGGAACACCAAAAACAGAAACTGAATACTATAACGGTTTAAAAGAAGGGTTCTGTAAAGAATATTTTTCTAACGGTATATTAAAAACTCAATATAACTATTCTCAAGGTAAGTTGGAAGGAGATTCCCATATATATTATGAAGATGGCAGTATAAACAGAATAGAAAAATATAAAAACAACAAATTGAACGGCGATACTAAGATATATAGCAACAACAATTCGGAAATTCCGTTATACATAGATACATATTCTAACGGAAGAAAGACTATGAGAAAAGCTTTCAGCGGTAAAGGTGAACAAATTTTTAAAATACAATATTAAAAAATAGTAGAGAGGTTTGGTTATGTCAGGTCATAATAAGTGGGCAAGTATTAAACACAAAAAAGCAGCTACGGATGCAAAAAGAGGTAAAATTTTTACAAAGATAATTAGGGAAATTGTTGTTGCAGCTAAGGAAGGCGGCGGAGTAATCGAAAACAATGCCAGATTAAGAAAGGCAGTTGACGATGCAAGAGAAGCAAATATGCCTCAAGATAACATTAAAAAAGCTATCCAAAGAGGAACCGGCGAACTTCCCGGTGCAGTTTACGAAGAAAACACATACGAAGGTTACGGTCCTGCAGGAGTAGCTTTGATAGTTGAAACAACTACCGATAACAAAAACAGAACCGCTTCCGAAATAAGAAAAATATTTTCAAAACATTCCGGAAGTATGGGGGAATCCGGTTGTGTAGGTTGGATGTTCTCCAAAAAAGGTTTTATTGCTATAGATAAATCAGCTGGTGACGAAGATACAATTATGACTATAGCATTGGAAGCCGGTGCTGAAGATTTCGTTGCAGAAGACGATAGTTACGAAATATATACAACAACAAACGATTTTAATGCAGTATTGGATGCAATAAAAGCTAAAAACATTCCTGTTGCAGAATCGGAAATAACGATGATACCACAAACATATGTTAAACTCGAAGGTGACAATGCGGAACATATGTTAAAGTTGTTGGATGAATTGGAAGAACACGACGATGTTAAAGATGTTTATTCCAATTTTGATATATCTAAAGAAGATATGGAAAAATACGGAGCATAATGATAGTATTAGGAATAGACCCCGGCTTGGCTATGCCCGGCTGGGGTGTTGTTTATAAAGGACAAACAGACAAACTTACCTGTTTAGCTTACGGGTGCATGAAAACATACCCGAAAGATTCTCTGGCCGACAGACTAAAATTCATTTTCACTGAAACACAAAAAATCGTAGATACATATAAACCAGAAGTTGTTGCTATGGAGGATATCTTTTTTTTAAAAGGATCTAAAGTCATAGCGACTATCGGTCAAGCAAGAGGGGCATTAATATCCGCTGTAGTAACAAAAGACCTTCCTTTATTCGAATATAATCCGAGAACGATAAAAATGGCATTAACCGGTTACGGACTTGCCGATAAGTATCAAATGCAACATATGGTAAAAACAATGTTGGGATTGAAAGAAATACCAAAGCCCGATGATGCTGCTGATGCACTTGCGATGGCAATTTGCCATATAAACACTAATCGTTTTATTGTGAAATAAAACGATAAACCTTATATCGAACGAATATTTTAAACTACACTTTTGCATTTTAAAATCTTATGTACCGCTTTTGCGATATGTACACCGCAATTTTAAAATGCTTCAGTTCGTCACAAACTATTCGTTCTCTAACGACCACAACATAACGACAACAAAGAAGCCGTGTCATTGCGAGCGAAGCGCGGCAATCCAGCTGTTCTTGCCCTTCAAAGGATTTATAGATTTTAAATTATAACGAAGTATTTGGGCGAATGAAGTGTACGTAAAAAAAGCGATAGCGGTTAGTACTCGATTGAGAAAAATACAAAGTTATAATTTAAAAGATAAATCCGTTTAGCTCAATAACGAGAAAAGTTATCTCCAAGGATAGAACTCTTCGTCAATCTCTTTACTGCCGTCTTTCTTTTTTAAGGTGGGGACATTTGATTTCATTTCAAACTTTAAATAGAACTCGAAATATTCTTCTCTAAGTCTGAAACTCGCGCCTAAATTGAAACAATGCAAATCTCTGTAAACCTTTAATTCCTGATCTCTTTTAGACCACTTATTTTCCGTATAATGGCTTGTTATTCTTATAAGATAATCCAGTCTCCACTTTGAATTTAACCAAAAACCTATACCGGAAACCAAATCTATTTCTTCCGGCCTTAATTGATAATAAAAAGCTGAAAGTTTAAAATAAAACCTTTCAAGTCTACCGAACATCGAATCAAATTGTAAAGAATTGAATTTAAACGGATGTAAATCTTGAGTTTGTTTTAAATACAATGTAATTTTAGATGACGGAACATAAGTTAATTCCGTTATAAAAGGATACCAATCTATATAACCTAAACCTTCCAAATCTCTAAAGTCGTAACCGGTAGTGTTTCTTACCGTTAAATTATAGTTTGTATAAATGTAATTATTGAATAAAACAGCATTTTGTTCTACACCTTTATCAAAAGCATCCGTATCTATATTTAATCTGTTAATATCGGATCTTAATTTCGCATTGTACGATAAATTCCAATCCATCCACCATGTAGGTCTGTATCTTGTGTTTAAAGATCCGTAATATCTTGTAGTAAAGTTTTTATCATCATCTTCCGGATTTACACTGTCGGAAAAAGTTCCGTTTACACCTAAAGTAGGTTTAATTGTCATTTTCTTGGATATTCTGTAATCTTTGGTTATATTATAGTCGGCATAAGCACTTATTTTCCTGTAATCGTAAGTATTTGAAGAAAACTCCATTTCATAATTTGTTTTATTTTCAAAATTAAAAGTGAAACTGCTGTAAGCTCCTAATGTTTTTGTGGGATACAAAGAATAATAAACTTGCGGTAATATTAAATAAGAACCATTTTGAATTTTATCTGTTATAGGATTATATATTTGGTACAATTCAGACATTACTCTTAAATTTGATTTATTACTTTGTCTTGTAATAGCAGCATACGATCTTCTTCTGTTTAATACTCTGTTCCAATCATCGAGAGAATATCTGTTATTGAAATAAGAATCACTTACAAACTCAGCATGAGATTGTATTTTCCACAAATCGTTTATCTTTTGCCAATAAGAAGGTTTTATCATCCATCTTTGAGAATCTTCTTTTCTGTCTTGTGTCCCGTAAGCATATAATGTTGCTTTTAAGTTATCTTTATCATAATAGTTTGTTTCAAGGCCTACACCTTCACCTCTTGTACCTAAATAATCCAATAAAAGGGCCGAATTTAATTTATCTGTAAATTTATACTTTAATTTGGCTTTTGCCGAAAGACCGCCGTCGTTAGTATATCCCGGCTCTATTTCATAACTGAATTTACTGTCGGAACCTGCTAAATTTCTTGTATATTTAGGGAAATAAAATATCGGAACTTTACCGACATAATAAGTCGCTTTATAAATTGTTATTTTTTTATCTACAACAAATACACCTTTTTTTGCAAAAGCATAATGGTGGGGATTATCCAAATCGCAATTGGAAAGTTTTACATTTTCTATTTCGTAAGTATCGGAAGATACTTTTACCATTTTTTCTGCTTTAAAGAATATTGACGAACTTGTTCCGAAAGTGTTTTCGAGGTCACCTTGTTCTTTTGCCATATCGTATTGGATTTTATCGGACATAAGAAGACTTTTTTCTTCGGAAATTTCAACATTACCTTCCGCAGTAAGTTGTTGATCTTTTATTCTCATTTCAATATTGTCTGCTTTTATTATTTTATCTGTCCACTCAAGTTCGACATTACCTTCCGCAGTAATAATTTCATCGTCTTGTTGATATGTTAAAGAGTCTGCCTTTATTGTTACTTCATAAGCACAAAAAGCCTGTGAAGTAAAAATAAAAGATAGACATAATATAGAAAATAAGAAGATTATTTTTTTACGAAGCATTTGTTAGTTTTTCACAAGCATTGCAGCACCTACAACGCCGAGCTTACTTGTATATTTAGATACTACTATTTTACAAGCTTTGGCTGCAGTTTTGAATGCTCTCTTTTTTATTTGTTCTTTAGCAGGTTTAATAATTAAGTCACCCGCATTGCTTATACCACCGCATAAAACAATGCAGTCTGGGTTAAAGAAGTCTATAATATCGGATAACAATATTCCTAACTTTTCTCCGGCATTGTTCCAAACTTTCTTTGCTACAACATCACCTTTTTCGGCTGCCTGAGACAAAAGCTTGGGAGTAATTTGTTCTATATCGTTGTTTGCCAACTTCACTATATATTTAGATTTTTTTGTTTTAAGCAAATCTATTGTTTCTTTTACTATATGTCTTACACCGATATATGTTTCGGCACAACCGTAATTTCCGCAATTACATTTTCTCCCGTCAGGTTCTACTGTAATGTGCCCTATTTCACCGGCTGTTCCACTGTTACCTCTGAAAAGTTTTTTATTTATTATTATTCCGCCGCCTACACCTGTTCCCAAGGTAACACATACCATATTGTCCGCTTTAGCTTTAATATCGAGCCAATAAGCGCCGATTGCGGCAGTGTTGGCATCATTATCCACAAAAACTTTTTTACCCGTCATTTTCTCAATATCTTTCTTTAATTGAACTTTGTTCCATTTGGGAAGGTTAGGGGAAAGCCTTACTATTCCCTGCTTAAAATCTATATCACCGGCAATACCTATACCGATAGTTTTTACCTTGTTATAGTTTTTAAATTTTTTAAATACTTCCACTATATTTTCAATGACCGATTTGGGACTCGCATTTATATCCGTATTAACAACCGCTTCTTCTATAACATTAGCTTTATCGTCAACTATTGCTATTTTTATTAATGTTCCGCCCATATCTACGCCAAGATAATAATTAGTCATTTGTTTCCTCTATGAATTTTAGTATCGTTCCCGCTAAATAAAAGGAACCTAAACATATATAAACATCGTTATTTTTTATATCTTTGAAAAATTGTTTTACAGTATCGTAAATATCAATATTTTTGTTATTGATATATTTAGAAAATTCTTGTTTTAAAACATTTGTATCTACAGCTCTGGAATTTTCTACTTTCAATAAACTCACATTATCAAAATCTTTTGATACCTTTTTTATTACCGCTTTAACATCTTTTTCTTGCATAACCGCAAAAAGAAGGTTTGTACCTTTTTTACAAAAAGGGGATTTTTTATACAATGCAACAAAATTATCTATCGCCTGTATATTGTGTGCTCCATCGATAACAAAAGAACAATTTTTACCGTTTATTTTATATTTTCTATAATCAAATCGTGCCGGCCACTTTATGTTTTTACAAACTTTCTTTACGATACTAAACTTTATTTTAGACAAATCTTTCTTTAATATCTCGCAAGCGATTAATGCCATCGCCGAATTGTATACTTGCGAGTCGCCCAATAAGGAGAAATCTATTGCTAAATTTTTGTTTAAGCCATAATAACTTATTTTTTGAGTCAAATTTTTCCAATTATAACTTATATGTCGGGCTTTAAAATCTTTATTATAAACAAAAACTTTTGAATTTTTCTCTTTGGCAACTTTTTTTATTACTGCAAGAGCTTCTTTTTTTATATTACCGCAAACTACAGGAACATCTTTTTTTATTATACCGGCTTTTTCGAAAGCTATTTTCTTTAAAGTGTTTCCCAAAATTTCGGTATGATCGAAATCTATACTTGTAATAACAGATACAAGAGGGGTAACAATATTTGTAGCATCGAGTCGTCCGCCCAAACCGGTTTCAAGTACCGCAACATCAACTTTATTTTTAACAAAATATATAAAAGCAAGAGCCGTAATATATTCAAAATATGTAAGTTTATATTTTTTTGATATACCGGCATATTTTTTATCTAATGATTTCAGTTGCTTATCGGTTATCGGTAAAGAATTTATTTGTATTCTTTCGTTTATTTTAATAAGGTGGGGAGAAGTATACAATCCTGTTTTGTATCCGGAACTTATTAAAATTTCTGAAATTGTTTTAGCAACAGAACCTTTACCGTTTGTTCCGGCAATATGAATATACTTAATCTTGCTATATTCCACTTTTTGGTCGGACAAAAACTTTCTTATTCTGTCCAACCCAAGCAACATTGTTTTATATTCTTTACCGGATTCAATTGAAATCATTTTGTCTTGAATACAAAGAACTTTATTATTTTTATTATCGTATCTTTTAAATGTTTTCTTTCTACAACCATATCAACCATACCGTGTTTTAATAAGAATTCAGATAATTGGAACCCTTTAGGCAATTGTTGTCTTATGGTTTGTTCTATAACTCTGGGGCCCGCAAAACCTATTAAAGCATTAGGTTCTGCTATTATAACATCTCCCAACATTGCAAAAGAAGCGGCAACACCGCCGGTTGTAGGATCTGTTAGCACAGATATAAAAGGTAATCTCTTTTTGCTTAATTTAGCTAATGCTGCAGAAGTTTTTGCCATTTGCATTAAAGAAATAATACCTTCCTGCATTCTTGCGCCACCGGAAGCAGCCACAATAATTACAGGCATTTTTTTCTCTATTGCTTTTTCTATAAGGCGAACAATCTTTTCACCCACAACAGAGCCCATACTTCCGCCCATATATTCAAAATCCATTACACCTATTGCAACAGGATATCCGCCCATTTTGGCTTCACCGGTACGAATTGCATCTTTTGTTTTATAAGAATCTTTTTTTACGTTATATCCGGGGAAACCTATAACATCAACAGGCTTTAAATCGGAATTTAATTCCTTAAAAGAACCTTTATCGGTTAAATATGCTATTCTCTCTTTAGAACTAAGTCTCAAATAATAGCCACATTTAGGACATACCATAAAGTTTTCTTCAAAATCTTTTTGGAAAATTATCTGCTCGCATTTCTTACATTTCGTCCACAATCCTTCGGGTAATCCTTTTTTGTTGCTGACACTTGTAACCATCATTTTTATGTACCTCAATAAGTTATGTTTTTATTAAACAAATTTAATCTTAAATATTATACAAATTTTTTACTCAAATAGATACAACAATGTATGTGTTAAAATTATCGGCTTGAAACTTAAGCAAAAAGGTATTAAACTATTGTATTATGATGATATTTATATATATTAGGGAAAAAGTATGAAAAAGATACTAAGCGCAGTTGTTTCTTTATGCTTTATTAACTTAATAATAACAGATATTTACGGTGCTTTTATTCCGAAAGCCGTACCCGTTGCCGTTAACAACACCGCCGATTATAACCTGCTTCCTGAAGACATAGGGAAATTCGTTCAGGATATGTATGTTTTGGGTGATAAAACAATAATCAATATTCAAGATTTGCATTCCGATGAAAATACTCAAAAAAATATTATTTCCATACTTGAGTTCCTTTCGGATAATTACAATATTAAAAATGTTTATCTTGAAGGGGCATACGGTAACTTGGATTTCGGTTGGTTAAATGTAATAAAAGATGAAAAACTGAAAAAAACGGTTGCGGACAATCTTTTAAAGGAAGGTAAAATTACCGGTACGGAATATTTCGGGCTTTTCGAACAAAATAAAAATATTTTTTTTAAAGGATTGGAAGAAGAACAAGTATATAAAGACAACTTTTATATTTTGGAACAGATGTTTGAAAAAAGAGCAGAAATCAACATAAAAATGCAAAATGTTTCAAATGTTTTGGAACAGGCTGCCGAAGATACATACAATTTCAGATTAAAAGCTTTTAATGATTTGGTTACGGATTATAACACGAAAAATGTTCCCCGCAGCGAATATTATAAATATTTACTTAAATTGATACCGAAGTCCGTTTCGGAATCAGATTATAAGAATATTGTCGATTTCTTAAAATTAGAACAAAATTTTAAATCGATAGACACAAATAAATTAAAAAGTGAAATTTCCGAAATAACTACTCTTCTTAAAGAGAATTTACCTTTCGAACAATATACAAAAATACAAAAAACGGCAAAAGCTTTTCCGGACAAATATTGTAACGAATTATTAAATTTTGTTTTAACAAACAAGTTAGAAAATAATTATTCCGAACTTATAAAATTTTCAAAATGCTTAAAGAAAAGGAATATGTTGGATGCCACAAAAATTTTAAACGAAGAAAGGTTTTTAACGGATAGATTGTACGACGAATATTCAAAAGCGACAATAGAAAAAAATTTGATATTTTTGAATTCTTACACCGAAAAGCTTTTACTATTTCTCACAAACAACATTCCGTCTTTTGAATATGAATATATAAAAGAAAATTTCGGCAGATATTGTATTTTGCTTAAGAACTACATTTCAAATACAGATATAACAGAAATAAAACAATGGTATAAACTCGTTAACAGATTTTATTCAAACAACGAAAAAAGAAATTTATTCTTTTTGGAAAATATTCTCAATAAAAAAATATCAGAAAAAGATTTTGTGAACAAATTAGTTGTTAAAAATGAAGGGAGAAAATCTTTTGAAGAAATTTTGCAAAAAACAAAACAACCCATAGATATTATGGTAACAGGAGGATACCACAGTTTAGGTCTGCAAGACTTAATGACAAAATCAAATATAAATTATGCTGTTATTATGCCGAATGTTCAGTTTGCCGATATTGAAACCAGCGAAGACAAATTCTACAAAGATTACATAAAGCAATATTCAATTTTATCCAATACATATCAAAAATTTATAAGAAGTTCCGTTATGAATATGGAATGGAAAGATCCCGTAAAAGTTATTATCGGAACATTTTTGGATTATACCGTTTTGCAATCTCTTTCAAGCAATTTAAATAACGAACAGGAATTTAATTCCGTTATAAACTTTATACAACAACATTTTAAAGATATTCTTCAAACAAAAGGATTAAAGTCCGATATAAACATAACGAATATAGAATCTGCGGAAGAGAATTCTTTCATTGTAACCGTTTCGGATAACGACAAAGAACGAATGTTTTATGTTTCCCAAAATGTTGCCGGTGAAATACATGATAAAAGCGATATATCGACAATGCAACGGGATATTGAAACATTGAACAGATTAACAAAAGAAAAAAAACAAAGTGAAATAAAAAGAATATTAAAAAAACTTTCGAGATTTATAACTTTTATTTTGGCATTTCCTTTGTTAATGGCTATGGGCGGCGGTGGGGGAGGATTTCGTTCTTCCGGAAAACAACCGCAACCGAAAGTTAAAACAATTAACGGAACTTTTGAATATGTTGATACCGTTGTAGAAGATGGCGCACAGGCAATTTTGGAAGGAAAAATAAAGCTTGACAATGTTTTTGTAAACAAAGGTACAACTCTTACTTTAAAAGCCGGTACAAACACTTTCATAACAATGAAAAACATGGATTTAAGTGAAATAGGAGACCTTGATATTACCATAGAAGATAACGGTGATTACGAAATTGTTTCCGAAGAAGGTATAGTGAAAGTTTATAAAGTGTTAAAAACGGATTTTTCTTCTTCGACAAAGCAAAAAAGAGAGCTTGTTTCCGTACTGAAAAAAGGAAGTTTGTTCTTACCCAACGAATCCGACTGGGAAACAAAAGAAACAGATCCCGTTGTGGTTTTTCACGGCAGATACGGTTCTTGGTCAAGCATGGAAGATATAAATAAAAGAAGTGAACTCATATATAAAGGTAAAAAAGTAATATATATTGATGTATCCGATATTACTTCAATGAGAGGAGAAATAGAAAAAGAAAGATTAATAAGAATTTTGGAACAGAATAACCTGCAAGACAAAAATGTTTGTTTGGATCTTTCTTTAATAGAAGAACGTTTTTCAAAACCTTTGGCAACACTCGGTGATATTTGGTCTCAACAAACAAACGGAGCAACTTTTTTAAATTCAAATATTCCTTTTTCTTTGTTTGTAAAATCATCACATTCTTTTAACAGGAACAATACTCATTTTTATTTGAATTCTGACGGAACATACAAGAGATATCCTTATAAAGATCGTAATTGGTTAAAATCGGTATTGCAAAAATATATGCCTGCTTTTACGGAAAAAACTTTCGTCTTTGTTTGGCCGGTGGAATCTGTTAAATACACCTACTTTACTCCGAAATATTCCGACGGCGGCGCACCGGAACAAAGAATTTTGGCATTTGAACCTTTTAAACAATTTATGGACAAAGCAAAAGAGTATACCGCAGACGGAAAAAATTCAATAGTATTTATGCCGGGGTATTTAATAAGTGAACTTTCATTGTATTTAGGTGATAAAAATATCGGTGATAAATTTGTAGATATTACTTACGGTGACAGTGAAGAAACAAATCCTTTCAGTATTTGGTACAAGAAACAAGATGCAAAACAAATAGAAAAAATAGAAGTGTTAAAGTTAGACGGTTTAACAATCGTTATGTATCCGGAAGGGAACAGAGGCCATAACGAACAGGCATATTTAAAAACTTTAATGGCAACATATAATTTCGGAAAAGAAAGTTTTGACAGTATGCTCACACAGGCAGGTTTTGCATGGAAAGCAAACACAGTATATGTTTATGAAGGAAAAGAAATGGAAAACTTGGATATGGAAGCACAACTGTTAAAAAATCCGTCCATAAAAACAGGTAAAGTTTCTTATGTATATGATAATTTAAAAAGAGTTTTTATAGATCTTTATTCAAATATGAACAGATTTTTCAGGACTATAATACCTAAATATATGAAAGGAAATTGGATTTCCTTTGAAAGTGAAGTTAGAGAAACTATAGATATGACTCAAATAAAGGAAGCTGTATCCGCAAAATCGAAATTAGGTTTTGAATCCACTGTTGTTATTCCGGTAAATGCAAATGTTTTAAATGAAACTGAATATGGTGAGCCGGAAATATTGGAACAAGACGGTAAAGAAATAAGGCTGTACACTTTGGAATTCGAAGGTTCTAAAATTTATCTTGTCGGGATAGATAATCCGAACACTGCTTGGCAGGATAGTGTTTTAAATTACATATCGGACTTTTTAAGAGATTACAGAAACAATATTGTTTCGTTTGAAGGTGTTCCTCAATTAACATCATTAAGACTGAATTATATTCTTTCGGACAATCTTGTTAACTATATTCCGGTGGTATTAACTTCCGACGAAGAAACTTATGAACAAATAGAATCTTTAGGCTACGATGATATCGTGGATACTTCCGAAATTATATCAAGAATAGGAAACACTCAATTAAAATATCCGCATGTTGCTTCCGACATGAAAGAAATTTCAGAAGCAATAACCGTAATAAAAGCATTAAAAAGAAAATCATTTTTCGGAAACTTTTCCGACTATAAAACTTCTTATGTAGGTGTAAAAATAGCTTCCGATGAACACATTTTTAACAGTGAAATGGAAGAAAACGAATTTATAGAAATATTGAAAGGAACGGATATAGATTTTGTTACCGTAGTTATAAGAGATAATGATTTGGGTGTTCATGTTTTAAACAGAACAACAACAGTAAAAGAAAACTTAACGAAATTATCGGAAAACCTCCATAAAAACAACAAAAAAATAGTTTTGGAATACACTTTCAGATTTGTGGACGAATTCTTTAATTCTTTTGTAAGATCGATACAGGAAGATTGTACGGATATGGATTTAGACGGAATAAAGCTTGATTTGGCGGATTGTCCGATAGAAGATATAGGAAAAACAATAAAAGATTTTAAAGCAATAAGAGAAGCTCTTCCCGATTTAAGCATATCTATACAGGTATCAAACGAAGCGTGGGAAAAGCATTCACCTTTTTTTGAAGAATTAAATATTACAAGAACCGTATCAAGTAAAGAGGAACTTCTCTTGGGAGAGCATGATTTATCAGACTCTGTCGATGTAAATTATGAAATATCAATATACAAGAATCAGCAGGAATATGAACAGAAACTTTTCAGTTTAACCAATCAAAGAGAAAGATTGTTAGACAAAGATCCCGAACGTCTTTCACCGCAAATGAAAGCTTTGGTTGACTTGGGAGAAGAAAAATTCGCAGACCAAATAATCGATAACAGATTGGAAAATATTTTTCAAAAAGTTGTTGTTAACGATTCAATAGGTAAATTAATTCTTCCCGTTAATATGCTTTATGCCAAAAGATTGGAAAACAACGAAAATTCAAACGTTATACAGGCAGTATCCAACCTTATAAGATTATTTAAAGAATCTAAAGGTATGGGAGAAAGAAGAAAATTTGCTTATGAATACGGTTTGCAACAGAAAGTAAATTTAACATCTGAAGAAGAACAGGAAATAGCCAAAATTTTAAGAGGAGAAAGTAAAGAATCTGCCGGCAGTTATGTAAGGAAACATTATCCTTTCGTGTTTAACTATTTCGTGGAATCCAGACAAACAAGAATAGAAATAAGTGACAGTTTCTTGTTCGGTATATATGAAGCAAACATTATAAGAAAATATAAAGAAGGTCAATTCGGCAAAGTATTGGAATTTGCTCTTGATAAAAATCTTATTTATAACGATACTCAGGAAGCCGTAGATAAAAGACAAGCCTTATTCTATCGTGCTTTGGCACATATATCTTTATACAGGAATGTAACAAACATCGAAGACCTTTTCTCAATAGACGATGATGATTATGATTTTTATGAAGGGAAAAACTATAAAGAAAATTATTTGAATGCTCTTATAAGAGAAGTAAAAGGAAGAGACAGAATGAGCCATGTAATGATGGTTTTCGAAAAAGGGTTTCCTTTATTAACGAATATTGCGGTAGGATATCTGCCGAACAGAGAATCAACTTTATATGAAGCAAGAATTTTGTTAAGAACTTTATCTATGGTATATACAATGCAGGAAATCGAACCTGTATTACCGGAACTTACCGAAGAAGAATTACAAGTTGATGATATGTTCATTAATGAAAATTCAAGCACTTATATTAACGAAATCCTGGCCAGTGCTTAATTCAATTAGAAATCAGCAATTAACGGCAGAACGACAAACGACAATTTATAATTTACAATTTATAATTAATGTGTCCTTCGGACGAATATTTTATAGATTACTTCACTTCGTTCGTAATGACATCCATTTTTTTTGTCATTGCGAGGGACAAAGTCCCGTGGCAATCCATCCGTCTGTCATTCCGAACTTGATTCGGAATCTATCAAAATACAAATTTCTTATTCTTGGCTTTCAAAGAGTTTCAAAGTTTTTGCAGCTGCTGTTTCGTCGTTGTCATTAAAGGCCTTAAGATTTTGTGTTAGAATGAAGAAACTCAGGAATGAAGTGTATATGGATCCCGAAAGGGCATACTCGATTTCCTGAGTTTCAATATTGTAACCAAAATATTAAGGTCGATATAAGTGTTAAATTTATTTGATAACATTAAACTTTGAAACCCTGTCAATTAAAGAATTTCCGGCTACTTCAGAACCGATTTCCAAGTCTGAAACGATGGTTTTATTTATATAATTTACCGTTTTTTCATTCTTTTCAGTATAAGAAGTTACACCCCAAATACACTGTATTACATAAGGTTTATTATCTTCTTGTCCTATATACAACATAATATGCCCCGATAAATAAATAAAAGATATTCCCGGAACTGCATTTTCTATTATGGAAGCATTTTTTATTGTATCATCATCTTTTTTATTTAATTTCGTAACTTGACCGCATTTTATTTTCTGAACGGATGTTTCCGGAAGTAAGATACCGAAACAATTAAATATTTGTCCCAAATAACCGGAACAATCTTGTTCTCCGTTTGCTCCACCCCATCCGTAAGGGGAATTTAAGTGATTAAAAGCTAAATTAAGAGCATTTCTTTGTGTGTAAGGTACATAACCTATATTTGCTTCTTTGAAGTTTATATAACCTTTTTGAATCACCAAATTTCCTTCGGAATCCGATGAAGGAATATTTACACATATATACTTTGTTCCTTTTTTACCGGCATAAGGAAATTTTGTACCCATTCTTGCATATTCCAAAAATTTTGTTCTTTCTTTATCGGTAAAAACATCGGCCTTATCTTCCGTAATTACTACAGGCTTTTTCATCTCTATCCACTTATTAAAAGTTTTTCTGTCGGTAAAAGCTACACTTTCCGTTTGTATCCAACCTTCTTCCGTGGGTGTTGCAACATAACACCACTCTTTGTCTTTTGTTTGGCATAACACTATCACCGGAGTTCCCAAATCTATACTTTCTTCTTGCAATCTGTCTATATCTTTAGAATTCTTATTTGAAATTATTTTCTTCGATGTTGGCAACAACCTTACATCATTATATTTTGTTGTTATTGCAAAACGAACATCAATTGCATCTTGTTCTTCCGGAATATCTATCTTTTCATCTAAAGTGATAAAAAAGTCGGGAAATAAATGCTCTCCGTTTTCATCAAGATAATTTTTTTTGGATAAAAAAGATGATGTAGTTTTAAAAGTTTTTTTAAGCCTTTCTTTTGATACTGTATCAGGATATCCAGCCATGTTTACTATGCCAAGGTGCATATCAAAAATATTTTTATTCAGTTCAGTTATTTGTTTTTTATCTAATATTATTTTATCCGGTTCATTAAGTTTTGATATCCAATAACCTTCCGTCTTCATTTGCTTTGGAATATTTTCTTCAAACACAACTTTATCGGAAGTTTTTCTATAAATTAAAGAAACAGGATTTTCTATTTTTACTTTCTTATTTGATACTTTTACGGTAATATAATTGATGCCGGTTTCTTTTATTTTTACTTTTTTACTTTTTGCAAAAGAAAAGTTTACTGCACAAAGCAATACCAATATTATTACGATAAATTTTTTACTCATAAAAATACTCCGTTTTTTTGAAACTTAAAGCTTATGGCTTATAGTTTATAGTTTTCGGTAAAATTTTGCAAAGTAAATTTTTATATTCTATCATCTTATAATCCAAAAATTTGTTTTACAAATTTTTAATTGTATAATATTAGTATGAAAAACAAACTAAAAATTTTAATTATTTTAATTTCTTTATTATCTATAAGCGGTTTTTGTTTTGCCGACAACAAAACGAAATCACCTTCTTCAAATAAAAAAATATTGAAGGCTCCGGAAATAAAAAATTACGAAGTAATTATTCCACCGGTATTGGCTTTGGATTCCAGAACGGCACTTACGAGAAACGAAATAAATATTGTGGATAAACAAAAATTTAAAATTCTCCAAAAATATAAAAAAATATTAGTCAGAGAAATAAATACTATCGGGCTAAAGTATGACTCTGTTTGGGTAGAAAAAATGAAAGATGTTGCAAAAGAAATAAAAAAACGTCCTAATACTATTGTTATTGTAGAAGGCTTTAGAAATACGGAACTGACAGAAAGAGAAAATATTGCATTATCCAAAGAACATGCTTTGTTTTTTGCTTCCGTCTTTAAAGATGTGTATAAAATAAAAAATACAATGGCTGCAATAGGCAGAGGTTTGGAAAAAAACGAAAATCTTATTTATAATTGTGTAATAGTATCTCTCATACAGGATATAGACCCGTCACAAAGTATTCAATAAAAAATTATAGTTTCCCTATTTTTGCAATTGCATCAAGATATGCTTTATAGTGAAGAATTTTTTTTGGTTTCTTATACACTTTTATTTCCGCGGCGGCTGCACCGCCTTCTATCAATTTGCTTTTTAAAGAAATCATTTTATCAATATCCATACTTTTATTCTTTGGAGGAATATAAAAGTAAAAGTTCTTATTCTTACAGTTATCTAAATATTTTTCCGTATCTTTAACAGGTTTTAACATATTCATACAAAAAGCACCGTCATAAGTATCATACATTAAGTTAAATAATAATGCCAAATCTCCGCCAAACCCCGTTCCGGCAACATAAACTTTTATTTCTTTTGTATTGCACGTTTTTTTGATTCTGTTCATCTCTCGCAATATTCTATCGTTCACGCTGTCCAGATTTTCTTTTTTTTCAATAAAATTTTTGTAATCACCGAAATCATACCCCATAATATAGAGTCTTTCTTTTTCGGACCTAAGTTCCCAACGAAGCGCTTCTTTTACAAAACCTGTAAGCCCGACTTTATTTTTTTTAGGATTCTCTATATCATGAAAAAGAACTAATATTTTGACTTTTTCTATAACGGGATCATCTTGCATTATATACAAATACGGAGTGTAAATATAGAAATTATCAAAGAATTCTAATTTCTCGTAAGCATAAGAATGAGTTATATTAAAAAATAAAAATGCTATTAAAATTGCTGTTTTTAAAAATTTCATATAAATCCTTATGTATGCACATACATATTCTAATAAATTTTTACTACTTTTCAAATAACATTTTTTGCCTTGAAAAAATATCTTATATATTGTAAATTAAATCTTATTAAATTTCAGGAAAAACAAATGAACAAATACGATATTGTTGTTGTCGGCGGCGGTAATGCAGGCTGCGAAGCTGCTCTTGCACCGGCAAGAATGGGACTTAAAACATTATTAATAACTCAAAGTGTAGATTTAATAGCAAATATGCCATGCAATCCTGCCATCGGAGGTATTGCAAAAGGTCAAATTGTCAGGGAAGTTGATGCTTTGGGCGGAGAAATGGGCTGGATTACCGATATGGCCGGTATCCAATTTAAAATGTTAAACAAATCAAGAGGACCTGCCGTATGGTCTCCGAGAGCTCAATGCGATAAAAAACTCTATTCCACATTTATGCAAAACTCAATAATATCGCAAAAGAATTTGGATTTGTTACAGGCAACTGCCACACAACTTATAATAGAAAACGGTAAAGTTGTGGGGGTAAAAACAAATTTAGATGAAACAATATATGCACAAGCCGTTATTGTTACTACCGGAACATTTTTAAACGGTAAAATTTTTGTGGGTAAAACGGTTTTTAACGGAGGAAGATTCAGCGAAGCCTCTTCCACGGATTTATCGGAATCTTTGAAAAAGGATTGCGGACTTGAAATATCAAGATTTACCACATGTACTCCGCCGAGAGTTAACGGAAGTACGGTAGATTTTTCTAAAATGACTCCGCAACCGGGAGATAATCCGCCTACACCATTTTCACATTTTACAAATACAAAAGTTTGGCAACAAACAAAAAAACAAGTTCCGTGTTTTTTGGTATATTCCAACGAAACTACACACAACATAATAAAAGACAATATAAAAGAATCATCTTTATATAACGGTCTTGCAAATGCTCACGGTCCTAGATATTGTCCTTCTATAGAAGATAAGATCGTAAGATTTCCGGAAAGAACAAGGCACCAATTGTTTTTGGAACCGGAAAGTTTAAGCACGCAGGAAATTTACATAAACGGACTTTTCACCGGGTTAGGGGAAAAAGTACAACAGGAAATATTACATTCCATTGAAGGATTGGAGAATGTAAAGATAATAAGATACGGTTATGCTATCGAATACGATTATATTCCGCCCACACAAACAAAACATACTTTGGAAACAAAAAACATAGAAAATCTTTACCTTGCGGGGCAAATTAACGGAACAACAGGATACGAAGAAGCCGCGGGACAAGGTATAGTTGCGGGAATAAATGCCGCACTGAAAATCCTGCAAAGAGATCCTTTAATACTTCACAGGCAAGAATCTTATATTGGTATTTTGATAGATGATTTGGTAACAAAAAATGTTGATGAGCCTTACAGAATGTTCACTTCAAGAGCAGAATACAGATTAAGCATAAGAAACGATAATGCGGATTTAAGACTTATGGAATTAGGCCATCATATAGGTTTAATTTCCGATGCAATGTACAAAAAATTTACATTGTACAGGCAAACATTGGTAGATTTATATGAAGGAAACGATGCTCCGTTACCTACAGACGAAGACCTTAATCCGTGGTCTATGGAAAAGGTTAACGAAGAACTTGAAATAACAAAAAAATATGAAGGTTATATTCATATACAGGAACAATCGGCAAAAAAGTTAGCTAAATACGAAAATAAACAGATACCGAAAGATTTCGATTACGATTCTATTTCAACTTTGTCGGCGGAAACAAAAGAAAAGCTAAAAAAAGTTTTGCCTCTGACATTAGGACAAGCTAACAGAATACCAGGAATAAAACCGAGTGATATTTTATTTTTAAATATAGCGATTGAAAAAGCAAAACAACTCACAAAGTGAGTTGTTTTGACATTCAAATGTTTTTCAGATTTTAAATTATAACGAAGTATTTGTAAGTCTTTGTCGTTGTTGGCAAATCAAGAGTTTCAGAGTTTTTGTAGTTGTCGTTTTGCTGTTGTCGTTAAAGGCCTTAAGATTTTAGGTTACCTTGTACTTGACTTTCAAAGGATTTAGAGATTTTAAATTATAACGAAGTATTTGGCAAATGAAGTGTACATAAAAGAAAGCGGTAGCGGTTGGTACTCGATTGAGCCAAATACGAAGTTAGAATTTAAAAGAAAAATCCGTTTAGCTAAAATTGGAGTTTTTATGCATAAAAACGTAAATATTTATGTCTTTTCCGGAACAGGAAATACGCTAATCGTTGCAAACAAAATTTCCGAAACATTTAACAAAAATTCTTATAACTCAACCGTTTTGAAAATGGAATCGGTTGAACCTAAACAAATAGACTTAAATTCTGCAATAGGTATAGGTTTTACTACCGCATGTTGGAACACTTTTCCTTTTGTAAGAACTTGGATAGATTCTCTTCCCGACGGTAACGGAGCAGAAACTTTTCTTTTTACATCCATGGGTGACAGTTCCTGCGGAATGATAGCACACATTGCAAAAATATTGGAAAAGAAAAATTATAAAATTATCGGTGCAAAAGGTTTTATAATGCCGAATAATTTTTTACTTGTATTAAAAGACGACAAAAACATAGCAAGAATAGAAAAGAATTTACTAAAAGTTGAAGAATATGCAAAAGGTATTATTAACGGTAACGGATATATAAGAAAGCCGAACATTCTTTCTTCGATAGCATTTTCCGTTACAAGTCTTGTTACAACAAAATTATGGAAAACCAAACTTGCACAAAAGATAATGAAATTTAAAATCGATAAAACAAAATGTAACGGATGCGGATCTTGTGCAATGCTTTGTCCTGCGGAAAACATTGAAATAAAAGAATTTCCGCAATTTAAAGATAAATGTGTTTTTTGTTTAAGGTGTGTATCTTATTGTCCCCAACAAGCATTAAGCAACAAAATACTTTTAAAAACTTACAGAGCAGTAAATTTAAAGGATATGTTATGGAAAAAGTAATTATAGATTTTTTAGGATACATAGCTGCAACTATCACGACTATAGCTTTTTTACCGCAAATAATCAAAACGGTTAAATCAAAATCCGCTAAAGATGTTTCTATGGGAATGTTTGTATTGTTTACCACAGGTGTTTTTTTGTGGATAGTTTACGGTATTTTAACAAGTACTTATCCGGTACTTATAGCAAATGCGGTTATATTCTGTTTGGCACTTACACAAATTATTTTAAAAATAAAGTACGATAGAAAAGAAGGTAAAAACAAATGAAAAAAACAGCATTATTAATATTGTTTGTTCTCTTTTGCAGCACAAATATTTTTGCATTGGAAAAGGATACTTTATACAAATACGCCAAATTAGATCTTTGCTTATCCGCCGGTTCAACGGACACTTATGATAAAGAAGACAGAGAAAGAAGTATGGTAAGCATCGGTTTTATGGCAAATGCCGCCTTCGGCCTTCAACTTAACAGATTCAGATATGAACTTTCCTATCAGGAAAGAGCGGAAGTTTCCGAAATGTTACAAACAATGTTGGGGCTTATAAGTACTTTAACCGTTAGAGCAGGTATGGCAAATGTTTTTTACGACTATCTTACAACAAGACATTTTGCAATGTATGTAGGCACAGGTATAGGTTTGGCTTATTATGACTTAACGATGAAAACATGGTCGGATTTTTATGAAGACAGCGGATATTCTTGTATATTGGGCGCTTATACCGGTCTTACTTTTATAATAAAAGAAGTCTTTTTTATAGATTTAGGTTTTGATTACTACTATATAAACAAACCGGAAACAAACACTTTCGCACCTAAAATCGGTTTCCGCTATGCATTTTAACTTAATGTACCAATTGCCTTTCTGTTGTCATTGCGAGGGCTTTAGCCCGTGGCAATCCATCTATTGTCGTTTCCATACCTCTATACTTCCATACATCCATACCTCAATTTTATCGTTGCCGTTAATTGCTAATTTCTAATTGCCTTAATAATAAATATTTAATATAATATAGTTTCACTTTAATAAGGGGGGTAAAATATAATGTTAGTATACAACAAAGAGAAAAAAATGCTTGAACCTGAAGAATATAAGTTCGAACTTCAGGATGTCAAGGAGCCCAACTTATTAAGAGAAACTTTTTCTTATTCGGATATTCCGAAAATCGCTTTTAATAATACCGTTGTTCCGATGAATCCTCCGGAACACATTTGGATGACCGATACTACATTCAGAGACGGTCAACAGGCTTTTCCGCCTTTTACCGTAGATCAGATTTCTCATTTGTTTGATTTAATGCATCGTTTGGGCGGTCCTAACGGTATGATAAGACAAACGGAATTTTTCTTGTATTCCGACAAAGATAAAGAAGCAGTAAGAAAATGTCAGGAAAAAGGTTACGAATTTCCTCAAATTACTTCTTGGATAAGAGCAAACAAAAACGATTTCAAGTTAGTAAAAGAAATGGGAATAAAAGAAACGGGAATTTTAACTTCCTGTTCCGATTATCATATATTTTTAAAATTAAAGAAAACAAGAAGAGAAGCTCTCGATATGTATTTGGATATCGTAAGAGCAGCTTTGGAAGAAGGTATCGTTCCCAGATGTCATTTCGAAGATATTACAAGAGCCGATTTTTACGGTTTTGTTATACCTTTTGCCAAAGAGTTAATGAAACTTTCAAAACAGGCAAAAATGCCGGTAAAAATAAGAGCTTGCGACACGTTGGGTTTCGGAGTTGCATATCCGGGTGTTGCTTTACCGAGAAATGTTAACGGTATAATGTACGGATTAAATCACCATGCGGGAGTTCCTTCGGAATGGCTCGAATGGCACGGACATAACGATTTCTACAGAGCATTAACAAATTCCACATTTGCTTGGCTTTACGGATGTTCCGGAATTAACGGAACATTGCTCGGAATAGGGGAAAGAACAGGAAATACCCCTATAGAAGCATTGGCCATAGAATACGTTGCTTTCAGAGGCGACCATAACGGTATGGACTTATCCGCAATAACCGAAATAGCAAAATATTTCAAACAGGAATTGAAATACGATATTCCTAATATGCAACCGTTTGTAGGTGCACATTTTAATTCCACAAGAGCCGGAATTCATGCAGACGGATTGTTAAAAGAACAGGAAATTTATAATGTATTTGATACAAAAGCCATATTGAACAGACCTCCTGAAGTTGCAATAACCGACAGAGCAGGCCTTGCAGGTATTGCTTATTGGATAAACACACAACATCCTAACTTTAAAGATAATGATAAAAAGTTGGACAAAAATAATCCGGGTGTTGTAAAAATAAAAGAGTATATCGACGAACTTTTTAAAGGTGACAGAAGAAATCCTTTAACAAAAGAAGAACTTAACTCGTTGGTGGAAAAATACATCATTAAAAGCTTATAGTTTAAAGTTTATAGCTTATAGTTTAAATGAGTAAAATTTTGCTTTGCAGAATTTTACTCATTTTTTGTTTCCAATATATGGCAAGTGTTTTTAACAGGCAATATAAACCTGAAAGGTTTTACATTGACGTACTTTTTTACTACATTAAAATCTTTATCCAAACAATAAACATCTATGTTGTATCTCATAAAACAAGTGTGTATTGAATTACATTTTTTGATAAGCAAATTAAAAGATTTTTGCTTGGGCACAAACATTAAACCTTTAAATCTTTCCATAAAAGATTCGGCAACATAAACATCTGTATATTTTTTGTTATCGATAACTAAATCTGTTTTTTTCAAAATAGTCTCTTTTTTTCTTTTTAGCTAAACGAATTTATCTTTTAAATTCTTTGAAAGCAACCAACGACAAACAACAAACAGCAAACTATAAGCTAATTTTTGTTTTGCAAAAATTGATATGTGTTTTCCGCAAAATATGAGCTTCTTACATATTTTCCGGACACACAATTTTTTATACCGGCTTCCAAAGCTTTTTGTTTTAAATATTCAAATTCTTCGTCGGTATATTCTTTTACCATTTCGGCATTATCTTTTAACGGTTTTAAATATTGACCTATTGTTAAAATATCACAATTTATTCTTTTTAAATCTTTAAAAAGTTCTAAAAGTTGCGGTTCTGTTTCGCCAAGCCCCAACATTATTCCTGTTTTTGTAATAAATCCTTTTTGTTTTGCATAGCTTAGAACATCTAAAGATCTGTTATAATCAGCCCACTTTCTAAACTTATATAAAGAGGGGACTGTTTCTACATTATGTCCGAAAACATCCGGTTTTGACGACAATACAATATCTATACTTTTTGTATCACCTTTAAAATCGGGAACCAACAATTCTATTTTTATATCACTTATTTCTTTTTTTATAACATTAACCGTATTTTTAAAGTGTTCTGCTCCGCCGTCGGGCAAATCATCTCTTGTTACCGAAGTTATAACGACATATTTTAAGCCCAAATTCCTTATTGTGTTTGCCAATTTTAAAGGTTCGCCTTTATCTATATCCAACGGCTTACCGTGTGTTGTAGCACAAAAAGCACAATTTCTTGAGCAAACATCACCCAATATCATAAAAGTTGCGGTTTTATGTTTGAAACATTCACCTATATTCGGACATTTAGCGGCTTGGCATACGGTATGAAGTCCGCTTTGTTTAAAGCTTTTCTTCAACAAATCCAAATCGGCCAAACTTATTCTCTTCTTTTCCATTTCAAAAACACTCCGTGTTTTTTAGTTTGTAGTTGGTGGTTTGTAGTTGATAGTTTAATGTGTTTTTTCACTCTGCGAAAAATTATTATTTATCAAAATTTAATTTGCAATTTTTTACCGAAATCTATAAACCATAAACTATAAACAACAAACTAATTTAATTTTTACATTATATAAAATTAATATCAAAAATTATTGACTTTATAAATTGTTTTAAAATAAAATTATATGAGGAACTCTTTTATGAAGAGAAATATCATGAAAAAACTATTATTAACCTTTTTTATCGGAATATTTCTGTTTCCTTTAGTTTTTGCCGAAGACACACACACTGAAATCAAATTAAACGAAAAAACAATAAACACATTGAAAGAGTACATGGAAAAAGAAGTAAAAGTACCTGCTGATCGTGCGGAAATATATTTATCTAATTTTATAAAATACCCTGACATCGGTTTGGAATTTGAACAATGGATTATCACCGGAGAATATGAAACAAAAAACCCGATAAAAATTGAAGGATATACGGCTAAGGATGTTTCCGAACTTGCTCCTTTTATGAAAGGTTTGGGAGTTTATAATTTTATGGTTTCACTCCGAGAGTATCCCGAATATGCTTTATTGTGTATTAAGCAAGGTTTTCCTTTATATGATTAAATTAAATAGTAAATAAACGGGATATCTACTTCTTTTTCGAACTTGTCGGACACTTCAAAATCAGGTTCAAATAAAGTTTCTATCAATTCATTTACTAATTTTTCGTCGTAAAAAGCAACATTAATTTCTCTGTTTTTAAACATACTGAGTTTATTAAAGTTTGCACTGCCCACACAAGCCCAATTATCATAAACAGCTGCCTTAACATGTGTCATTTTAGGATAAAAATAAACATCTATATCATTTTCTATAAAATAGTTTGCTATTTTTAAATTCGTTTTGTCGTATATAACCAAATCATTTACACCGGGCAATATAATTTTTACATCCACACCTCTTTGTTTTGCAAGAACAAGTTCTTCCACCAACACTTTTTCCGTAAAGTAAGGATTTTCTATATATATTCTTTTTTTTGCTCGTCTTATAGCTTCAAGTTGAGCTTCATAAATTTGATAATCCGTTGAATCCGTAAATAATAATCTTACATTTATCATATCATCGGTAGCTTTATTTATTTTTCTTGTGATTTTTGTAAACAAACTTCTGTAAGCTACGGCAAAATCGCCTCCAAGCCCCGCAAACGACCAGGATTTGTAAAAAAGTTTTACTATAGGTGAAACAACAGGTCCTTCCAAAGATACCATTAAATCGTGCCATGTGTATCTGTATTCACTGGCAATATTCATACCGCCTATATATGCTTTCTTTCTGTCCACCAAAAATATTTTTCTGTGGTCGGAAACAAGCCAAGTATCAGGATGCATTCTGACTTTAATATTAGAATCTTCCTTCAAAGTATCGATAATATCTTTCGGTTCTTTATAATCTTTTACTATAGGATCCTGATTTGATTTTGAATTTGTAAGACTGCCGATATAATCTATTAATACTCTTACATCAACTTTTTTCGAAAGTTCTTTCAAAAGACTTATTATTTCCATAGCAAAAGTATCTGTTTTAAAAATGTACATCTGTATAAAAACAGAATGAGTTGCTTGTTTTGCCGTCTCTATAAAATCATTAAAAAAGCTTTCACCGTCTATAAGAAGTTTTATATTTGCTTTATATTCTTTTGTTCCCAAATCTTCATCCAAAAACTTATTAAAATCATCTATATCCATCATACATTGATCACAATCATCATCGGGATAAAAACTTTCCGTTAAAATAGGAGCAAAAGTCATAAGGGAAGATGATGTTGTGGAAAACAATCTGTATCCGGATGTAAAGGGGGATTTTATTATGGGGACGATATGATTCTTTACTATAAAAGAGTACAAAAACTTGCCGCTTGAAACAAATATGTTGCTGTCATTTTCTTTTTTTTGATAAGGCGGTAAAATTAAAGGCATAACATAATTTTTTTCCGTATCAACATAAAAATAAACTATATCTGTAATATTTTTGGTTAAAACTAAAAATTTTGTGTTGTCGGAAAAATTATTCTTTATAATATTTACAACACTATCTATCGCTTCTTTTGTTTTCTGCTTGTCATATTTTTTTTCTTCTTTTAATTCTTTTTTCAATGAAGATTGTTGAATATTTCCGTCGACATTATAAACATTATCTAATTGTATTTCTGCTTCTAACTCCTTTGTAGTTCCTAATTCTGTTTCATATTCATATTTTAATACTGCTCGTTTCTTTTTTATACCGTTTTCAACAACCATTTCGTTGATTATCTGTTGATATATTTCGTTTGACAACTGCACTACTGGTTCAATAATATTTTCTTTGTTTTTTGTCTTTTCGGCATCCAACTTCAATCTTTTTACTGCATTGTTTTTGTATTGTTTTGGAATTCTTAGTGTAAGGTAAAGATTTTTTGCACCGAAATCCAAAAAGAGTTTGTTTTTTATCACAAAAACATTTGAAGGGATTATTGAATAGTTTGCAATACCTGCCAAATCTATTTGCTCTTTCTGAGAACAAAAGCATACCGATACAAACAAGACAGTAAAAAGTAATGATAAGTGGTATTTGAGAAAACCAGTAAACATATAAAAGTATGATGTTTTCTGAGGTATGGAGGTATGGATTTCAAACCTCTATACCTCTATCCCTCAAATTTTTGCTTTGCAAAAAATTAATGTTTAAAATGTCTCATAGATGTAAATATCATTGCAATATTTTTCTCATTGCACAAATCTATAGAAAGATTATCTCTTATAGATCCTCCCGGTTGAATAATTGCGGTAACATTTTCTTTTGCTGCACCTTCTACAACATCGGGGAACGGGAAAAATGCATCGGAAGCAAGTACCAACTGATATTTATTTTCATCTATTTCGAATTTTGCTTCTTTCATTTTCTTTATTGCTATATTTAAAGAATCTATTCTGCTCATTTGTCCTGCACCTACACCAACTGTTTGTTTGCCTCTGACAAGAATTATTGCATTTGATTTTACATGCTTACAAATCTTCCATGCAAATTCCAAAGATTCTCTTTCTTCTTTTGTAGGTTCTCTTTTGGTTATTGTTTTTGTTTCATTTAAAAGTTGTTCATCTCTGTCTTGAACAAGCATACCGTCTGCCATCATTCTGTATTCCGTGGAAGGTTTCTTTATATATTTGTTAGGTTGTCTTAAAATTCTTATATTCTTCTTTGTCATAAGAACATCCAAGGCATCCTGGCAATAATCGGGAGCAATAACACATTCAACAAAAAGTTTCACTATTTCTTCAGCTACGGCTTTATCTACAACCATATTAAAAGCAAGAATTCCGCCGAATGCACTTACAGGGTCACAAGCAAGAGCTTTCAAATATGCATCTTTAACATCTGTTCCTTCCGCACATCCGCAAGGATTGTTATGCTTAATTATTGCACAAGCCGGATTGTCAAATTCGTGAACAAGTCTCCAGGAAGCTTCCAAATCCAAATAGTTATTATAAGAAAGTTCTTTGCCGTGCAATTGTTTTGCGGAAATTGCCGCACAAGAATTTTCTTCGTTACCGAAACTGTACAATGCTGCTCTTTGATGAGGATTTTCACCGTATCTCAAAGAAGCAAGTTTTTTTAACGGAATTGCCTGTTGTGAAGGAAAATCTTCATAAGATAAATAATTTGAAATTAATGAATCGTAATATGCAGTATGTCTGAATGCTGTTCCGGCAAGTTTAAGTCTTAAATCATTATTTACGGTTTTGTTTTTCAAGTTCTCTATTATTACGGAATAATCGGCAGGGGAACAAACTATTAAAACATCTTTATAATTTTTTGCGGCTGCTCTTATAAGAGTTACTCCGCCGATATCTATATTTTCAATAATATCCTGAGATATGTTTTTGTCCGCGGGTTTTGCTATTTTTTTCGCAGTTTCCTCAAAAGGATACAAATTAACCGCTACTATATCTATTGTATTGATTCCGAGTTTTTTTAATTCTTCCATGTGTTTTGGAATATCTCTTCTTGCAAGTATTCCGCCGTGAATTTTAGGATTTAATGTTTTTACTCTGCCGTCGAGCATTTCAGGAAATCCCGTAACATCGGATATTTCTTTACATTCTATTGAATTTTCTTTTAATTTTTTTGCGGTTCCTCCGCTGGAGATAATATCATAACCTAAAGATTTTAATTCTTTAGCAAATTCTACTATTCCCGTTTTGTCACAAACACTTAACAATGCTGTTGCCATTTTTAATCTCCTTATATATATTTAAAAAATTTTAAATTATAAAATTTTTTAGCTTATAGTTTATAGCTTATAGCTTATGGTTTTAGGTAAAATTTTGCGAAACAAAATTTTCTAATAGATATCAAAAATTTACTTTGTAAATTTTTACAATAAACTTTAAGCTTTAAGCCTTAAGCTATCAGCTGCTATTTACTCGTTTTCAAATTCTCTAAAAGCTTTTGCTATATCTTCCGAGGAAAAACCTCTTCTTTGAAAAAACATAGCCGTTTTTCTTACTTCGTTTTTATCCTTACCGTCAAATTTAGAAAACTTCTTTTTCATTATATTTATAATTTGCATGTAAGGTTCGTTTTCTTCGTCACTTTCCATTACTTTTGAAATTATTTCATTATCTATATCGTGTTGTTTTAACTCGTTTTTTATATAAAAAGGGCCTTTGCCTCTGCTTTGCAAATATTCAACCAAATTTTGTGCAAAAACTTCGTCGTTTATATAGTTAAGTTCAACAAATCTTGCTATAACTTTTTCTATATCCGGTTTATCAAAACCTCTTGATAACAGTTTATCGGACAAACTTTTTTTGCTGTAAAACTTATGCGATATCAAATAAAGAGCATAACTTGTAATTCTGTTGGAATTATTATGTTTCAACACCTTATTAAAAGTATCTTCGTCTATAAACAGACCTTTTTTTAAACCGAAACTAACTATAGTTTCGGCATCAATTAAAATTGCCGTTTCATTATCAAAAAAGATTTTAAAATAATCTTTTATTTTGGGATACTTTCTTATTTCAGTAATGTTTGGCATAATAATACCTTTAGAAATATATATTTTAGCATTATAAAAATTGCTTTGCAATTTGAGATATAGAAATGGCAGGTAAACGGGTGAACATGAATTGTATATCTATTTATTGGTGAAAGGTTTTCAGTAAAATTTTATAACACAAAATTAATAATAATATACACTCATATTTTCTTTGTAATTGTTAAAATCTTTCATCACGGAATGGTAGCCTATGGCATATCTGCCTTCTGACGGATTCCAATAAGAATACTCTTTAAAAGCTTTTAGTATTTTTTCTGTTATTTCCGATGAAGCCTTTTTCTTTTTTAACTTAAAAGGAACAAGAAAAAATTTTTTTAATCCTTTGGGAACACAATAAGGTTCAAGTATAAATTTGACTTTATGAATAAATTTATCTTCTATAAGATTTTTAACGGCTTTTCCTAAATTATAGTGATCAATATGTTGAACTTTTTTACTGTATGGTGAAAAAGTACATACAGTAGCGTCTTTATTACCGTATTTAAATATATATTCTTTAATAATATTCTGTGCTTGTTTTATTGATAAAGAACCGTCAACACTTCTGTTGTTACATATATGAATATTTTCATGCGAAACACCCAACATTTTACAACTTAAAACAAATTCTACATCTCTTGCTTTTATAAATTCTTTTTCAGATATATTATAATTGTGAAGTTCTTTGTGTATTGTACAATTTTTACCGTCATTTAATTTGTCTCTTACCGAAGATTTAGAACCATCCGTACATAGAACGATATGAACGTTTTTATTTTGAAGGACAGAATAAGAGATATCTATTCCCATACTTAACAATTCATCATCTTGATGCGGACAAAAGTAAAAAACGGTTTCGGTTTCACTGTTCATATTATAGTTTTCCTATTTGTTACTTATTAAATTTTTTGTTTTTTGTACAATTCTGTTGATAAAAGTTTTTCTTTTTTTTATTTTGCGAATAGTTTTGTTTGCTTTTCTCAATTTTTTGCTGATATCATCTATTTTATTTTGAAAACTCAAACAAACGCTCTCAATAGAAGATAAATTTTCTCCTATATCCGAGTTAAATATCTTTGACATGAAATAATTCTCACCAAACTTATTATCAAGCCAATTTTTCACTTGTTTAAGTTGTACATCATTTTGTTTTTTTTCTAAATTATATTTGGATAGTGAAAATTTTTGTGTTTCCGGAACATACTTCAAACCATCAAAGTACTCCGTTTGAACTATCGGTATATCTGAAACTGTTTCTATCGCTTTAAGCCATATATCGTCGGAATACAAACATATATTTTTAATCACTTGTTCGTCAAAAAAGCTTAAATTTAATAGTTTAGGGGGAATCAGTGTGCCGGCACCTGTTGTTGCAAATAACTGCATTGACGGCTTTCCTATCCATGCATTAACTTCAAACGGCCAATAATTATATTCGACAAAATCGTTCTCTTTTATATTTTTTAACATTAAATGTGTTCTTTTTGCAGAAATTGCTTTCGGAAAAAGCAGGTAAGAATTTATCAAACTTCGTATTAAATTTTTGTCATATATTAAATCATCATCAACAAGAATAATGATATCGTTAACATATTTTTTTAATGCATAAAAATATTTTTTATGTGATTTTAAATCATCACACCACTCAATAATAAGTTTTCCTTCTTTTACAAAATTTAAAATATATTCAGGTAAAGATTTTTCTTTTTCGCTAAATTCAGACTGAGCAAGCCATAAAACAATTTTATCAGCTTTTAATGTTTGATTTATTATTGAATTTAACATCGGTGCTATGGTGTTAATTCTTTTGGGAAAAGATGTAAAAGACACTATTATTTTCTTATCTTTCAAACTGTTTTTTTTCATGGCTTTATCTTTATTCATAACAAAAAATTCCCATACGAGCACATTATTCTAGCATTTTAAAACGAATATTAAAATATTCTGATAATATATCGGTTGTTTGTCGTTAAAATATATTTTATTGTATAATAATGCCATATTGATATTTAAAAGGTAACATTAAAGATGGATAATAATTCAACCAGGCCCGAATGGGCATCAAAAATAGGTTTTATTTTAGCAGCGGTAGGTTCGGCCGTAGGTTTAGGCAATATATGGAGATTTCCTTATATTATGGGTAAATACGGCGGTTCCGCATTCCTTTTGGTATATTTACTCATAATTCTTTTTGTATGTTCTTTACCTTTAATTTGTGAACTCGCTTTCGGAAAAAGAACAAAAAAAGAAAGTATCGGTGCTTACGGTTCGGTGAACCCGAAATTAAAAATTTTCGGATGGTCAAATGTTATAACCGCTACAATAATAGCATCTTTTTATTTCGTTATAGGCGGTTGGTTACTTAATTATATATACATCAATGTAGCAAACACCGTTATAACCGATTACGGCACTTATTTCGGAAATTTTGTTTCTTCGCCTGTTCTTCCGTGCATACTAACAACACTTTTTCTTTTTATGGTTATGTTTTTTATATTCAGGGGAGTAAATAAAGGTATAGAATTTATAAACAAAGTTATGATGCCTTTATTTTTACTTATAATAATTATTTTGTGCATTTTTTCAATGACATTACCTAATGCTGCCGAAGGACTTAAATTTATGTTCATGCCTGACTTTTCGAAAATAAACGGGGAAATGTTGCTTGCGGCACTCGGGCAATCTTTATTCACTTTAAGTATCGGTATGGGAATTTTACTTGTTTACGGCAGTTATATGACAAAAAAAGAAAATACGGCAAGAAGCGCCTATATGATAATTTTTTCCGATACAATGTTTGCTCTTCTTGCGGCCGTCATGATTTTTCCTGCGGCATTTTCGTTCGGTTTGGATGTTAATTCCGGTGCAGGTCTTGCATTTATTACATTACCTAACATTTTTGCGCAAATTCCTTACGGAAATGTATTTGCCGTATTATTTTTTATTTTGCTGTTTTTCGCCGCATTCACATCTTCCATAAGCATTGTGGAAGTTCCTACGGCAGCATTAATAGAAAACTTTCATTTATCAAGGAATAAAGCTGCAACTATAGTTTCTGTTATTGTTTTGGCATTGGCTGTTCCCGTAACTTTATCTATGGGAATTTTCGGCGGATTTAAACTGTTCGGTTTAAACTTATTTGATTTCTTCGACTATATAACATCCAACATATTGTTGCCTTTAAACACAATCATACTATGTATTGTTATAGGATGGTTTGTTAAATTAAGAAATATCAGAGCATTTCGTAACAAAACCGTATATGCAATATTTAACTTTTTATTAAGGTTTGTTACTCCCGTAGCTTTAACGTTACTGATTTTATTCGGAACAATTTTAAAGAAATAAAAAATGATTGATCAAGAAAAATATAATTTGTTAAAAGAAGCCGAAGAAACTTCCAAAAAAAACATGGAAACTCCCCAAAAAAAGAAAAGAAAGTGGGGGTGTTTAATTACAATTCTTATAGTATCTGCTTTAATAATGATATTTTATACTTTCATTATTTATTACAGACACCGCTTATTTATTGATCTTGGATTGTAAGTTTATACTCTTCAAATCTCTTCCCGACGGGTTTTGGAATACGTGCAAATCAAACTCACCTATTACGGATAACAAATGATCGAAAACATCTGCCTGATATGCTTCATACACCAACCAATCTGCAGTATTAGTAAAACAATAAACTTCTAAAGGTAAACCTTCAGGAGTAGGATCCAATTGTCTTACGAATGCGGAAAAGTTGTTATTTATGAAAGGTCTTGTTTTGATATATTGTTGGCAATATATTCTAAACATACCGATATTGGTTAAATATCTGCCGTTATACATTGTATCTTGTGTGTTATGTTTGGCATTATAGTCTGCAATTTCTTTTTCTTTTCTGTCGATATATTCTTGTAAAAGTTCAAATTTTTGTAATTTTTTAAGCATTTGTTCATCAACAAACTTTATGCTCTGCATATCTATATAGAAACTTCTTTTTATTCTTCTTGCGCCTACTTTTTGCATTTCTCTCCAACTCTGGAAAGATTTCGATATTAAATCATAAGCGGGGATTGTAACTATTCTGTTATCCCAATTTTTAACATAAACGGTTGTTAAAGATATATCTGTAACGTTTCCGTCTACGCCGTAAGCCGGCATTTCTATCCAATCACCGAGTCTTATCATTTTGTTCATTGAAAGTTGCCAACCTGCAGTAAGACCTACAATAGTATCTTTAAATACTATCATCAAAACGGATGCCATTATCCCGAGTGACGAAATAAAATACAACGGTTGTTTTCCTATTGCATATGCAAATATTATTAAGAAAGCAAAAAAGTTTATAAATATTTTTATGAACTGAATAAAACCTTTAATAGGAATTTCTCTGCCGGTATCGTGAACAATTTGGATAACCGTTAATACTTTGTTAACTATAAGAATTATACATATTAAAAAGTAAACATTTATGATTTTGTTTATTGTATGTTGTAACTGGGCATATTCTTCCGGAAAGAAAAGAATCGAAACAAAGTTTGCAATAAAACCGGCGGCAACATAGCCGATAACGGAAAATATGTTTGCTTCTCTTATTGCATAAACCCATTTTTTACTTCTTAATTTAAAGTATTTACTGTTTATATATGCTTTTGAAATAATTCTTGAAAAATACCAAATGAAATATAAAAGCAAAATAAAAAGTAAAATTGCCGTTAGTGTTGCTACAGTTTCTACATATTGTTGCGGTAAACCGATTTTGTTTAATAAAAGTATTATATAATTCATAATGGTTAGATTATACAAAAAAAATTTTAATTTTTTTAGCGAAACGAGTTTTGTTTTTTACTTATAATTTCGCATTTGCCTTCTTTATGTACCATCCGTTTCACTTCCATTTATGTACACCGCAGTCGGCAAATGCTTTATTCTAAGCAAAAACTTGAAAACTCTTTGGATGCAAAAAAGCAACCACGACAGCAACTAACGACAGAAATGTCATTCCGTGCTACGACACGGAATCTATCAAAATATCAATACATTATTCTTTGTTCTCAAAGGATTTCAAAGTTTTTGTTTTTTTTGTTATTTATCTTTGTTTTGTCGTTAAAGACCTTAAGATTTTGTGTTAGAATGAAGCAACTAACGAATGAAGTGTATATGGATCCCGCAAGGGCATACTCGATTGAGTTAGTTGCAAAATTATAACCAAAATATTAAGGTCGCTATATTATTAGTAAAGAACTTGTCCTGATATCGCGAAAGCGGTACATAAGATTTTAAAATGCAAAAGTGTAGTCCAAAATATTCGTTCGATATAAAGAAATTTTCGCAAAAATTTCTTATTAATACAAAACTTGACCAGCCTCCACGTCAAGTTTTTTCTCTATTTCCTGATAGTTCGGCATATACTTTTGTAAAAAATTGTAAAATCTTTTTTTATGTCCGGGATGAACGAGATGTGTAAGTTCGTGAAGCACAACATAATTTATACATTCGGCGGAAACTTTATATAAATTTAAGTTTAATGTAATTTCCGCGGTGGTAATTTTGCAGCTGCCCCATTTACTTTTTAACGGTTTTATTTTTAGTGTAGGTTGGGGAACATTATATTTTTTAAATATCGGTAAGAACTTATCCATAACTTTTTGAAAATACGGTTTTGCTTCGGCTTTAAGAAATTCGTTATATTGTTTCTGTAAATAATCTTTATCTTTGGAATTTTTTGAATATATGTATAAATTAAATCCGTCTAAAACAACCTTATCTTCAATACTGTCGTAAATATAAACAATGTATTGGCTGTCCAATATTTTTACCGTTCCGCCGTTAACCAATTCGTCTTTTATGTTTTCTTCCTTGGCTTTTTGAAATTTGTTTATATTTTTTTCTATCCACTTTTTGGTTCTGGTTGAATTTAAAAACTTATAAATGGTTTCTATGTTCATATTTAACGGAATAGGCACAACTATATTTAAGTCGGGAGAAATTTTTATATAGTAATTTCTTATATTTTTCCTCTCTATATGAACGGGAACAATTTTATTTTCGGATAATTGTAAATTATAAATTTCTTCTTCCATAATATTTAGTAAAACAAACTATAACAAAAATGTCAACAAAAACTACAATTTACAATTTATAATTTATAGTTTATAATTAAACTAATAAACAAAGGAGAGTTCTATGTTAAATATAGGGTGTCATTTATCTGCTTCCGACGGTTATGTCGCAATGGCAAAACAAGCCATTGAAATAGGCGCAAACACATTTCAGTTTTTTACAAGAAACCCGAGAGGATTTAAAGCAAAAGATATAGATACACAGGACGTTAAAGAATTTTTGGAAATTATAAAAGAAAACAAATTTGTAAAAATTCTTGCTCATGCTCCGTATACATTAAATCCGTGTTCTGCAGATAAAAGAGTAAGAGACCTTGCAAAAGAAATATTTATAGATGATTTAAAAAGAATGGAATATACTCCGAACAATATGTATAATTTTCATCCCGGAAGTCATGTAGGACAAGGTATAGATGCAGGAATAAAGATAATATCGGAAACTTTAAACGAAGTATTAACAAAAGAACAAACAACTACCGTTTTACTTGAAACAATGGCAGGTAAAGGGAGTGAAGTAGGTTCTAAATTCGAAGAATTAAAACAAATAATAGATTTAGTTGAATTAAAAGATAAAGTGGGAGTATGTTTGGATACTTGCCACATTTACGATGGTGGCTACGATATTGTTAACGATTTGGATGCTGTAATAAAACAATTTGATGATATTATCGGTTTGGAAAAATTAAAAGCAATACATTTAAACGATACTAAAAATCCTTTTGCTTCTCATAAAGACAGACATGAAAAAATAGGAGAAGGACATTTGGGACTTGAGGCAATAAGTAAAGTAATCAATCATCCTAAATTAAAAAAGTTACCTTTTTATTTGGAAACACCTAACGAAATCGACGGATATGCCAAAGAAATAAAAATGTTAAAAGAAGCTTACAAATAAAAAACATGAATAATAATAGAATTTTACACAAAGTTGATAATAATAAAGAAATTCTCATAAACAAAATGTATGTGGGAAGATATCTCAACGATAATATAGGGCATGAAGTTATTAACCTTATTAAATCAGATAATGGACAAAACTACATATATGTAAATCCTTATGGTTCTATGGATAAAAAACACAATAACAAAATAGATACCATTCTTCTTGTAAGAAATAGCAACATTAAAGACACTTTTGAAATTCTTGCACAAGCTTATGAGTTGGAGCAGGTTAATTTTTCTCAAAGGAAAAACAAAGATAGAGAAAAACAACTTGAATATATTTATGAAAATAATATCAAATACAACGATAAATACTTGAATAAAATTTTTTATGAAAATGAAAAAAATGAAGAAGCAATATATATTTCTTTTCGAGCAAATAAAGTAAAACGACCTAAAAAGCCTATATATATTTCTTTTTTACCTACAACTCAAAAAGATATTTGTGATAAAGACTCGAAATATATTTTGATATATTTAAATTCATGTAAGCAACAAAACAATACAAATAAGACGAATATTGTTAATATTGCCAAACAAAGTTTAAAAATGTACATAGGAAACAAAGAAATAAAATATAACAACAAAATTGTAGACCAGAGCAAAGTTTTTGAAAAATTAAAACAAATAATAGAAAACTCCGATTATTGGAAAAAAGAAAATTCTACTAAAAAAGTTGAAGAAATAATCCAAGAATATGAAAATGGTACTGATATTAATCATTTTAATATTATAGATATTATAGATAAGAACTATGATGAGGTAATTTTCTCAAATATGTTTAAATATATATTTTCTGCAAATCCGAAAATTTTTTGCTCTTTTGCAAACACAGTTCTTAAAAATAATTTTAAAAGTGATAAATTAAATTTATCGGAACAGTTTAATATTGAAAGAGAAAAAGGACATACAGATTTATTAATAACAGATAAAAGAAACAAAAATATTATAGTGATCGAAAACAAAATCAAATCGGGAATTAACGGAAAAGATCTTTTTTTAGAAGACAAAAAAGTGAAAGGGCAATTATATGAATACTATCACTATGCAAATGGAGAAATATTTGAATATTATAAAAATAAATTCTTTTATATTTTTGTTCCGGATTATAGCTATATAAGTGAAACCGATATTTACCCTAAAAACACTTATAAGATAATCAAATATAGCCAAATATATGATTTCTTTTATAAGCATAGGAAATCTTTCGAGAATGTTTTATATTTTAAAGAATTCTTATATGCTTTACAAAAACATATATCAAATACCGATAATATTTTAGAACAAACAACTCATAAAAGGTTTATAGAAAGTATAAAAAACAAAAATTAACTCCAGTTATTTACTGATTGCTAATTGCCGTTCAATCCATTTCATTATCAATTCAACAATATAATCTTGTTGCTGTTGTGTTAATTGTGTTCCCATAGGAAATTTGTGCCACTTATTTATACATTTCCTGCAACAAGTCGCTGTTGCATGTTGTGCAATAAATACGGGATGTCCTCTCATGGGAGTTTGTTTACCGTCATTGGCAACATAGGCGGGGGCAACTCTTTTAGAAATAAAATCTTGAGCATGTTTTTTTATTGTTTCAAGCCCTTTTTGATTTATATAGTCAATATCTTTCTGCTTTAATTTAAAACTGCTTCTAAATTTTGATTTAGATAATCTTTCTAAAATTTCCATCCCTCTATACTTCCATACCTCTATACCACAACAAATCACTTCGTGATTTTTTTCATTTTCTTAATCATTTCTTTCGTCTTTTTATCAACTCTCAACGACTCGCATATCTTTTGTAACGATTTATTGTATGTCCAATCATCAAGATTATTCTTTTTTAAATACTTCATTGTTTTATCTTGAAACTTTACAAACGCTACCGATATCGTCCAGGCAACAGCCATTTTAACATAATAACCTTCATGTTTAATGTTATCTAATATGTTTAAAACATCATCTATATATTTGTCGTCTATAAAATAATCTAACATCATAACTGTTGCAAACCTGAGTTCAAACTCTTTTTTTGATTTCAAGTATTTCTGTATAAAGTTCCAAACAGTTTCTTTGTTCTTGTTTACAACCTTTAATCCCGCACAACAAATGTCGCATACCGCCCAATTATCTATTTTAGGAACAAAGTTTTTTAGCATTGTTAATATTTCTTTTATGTCACAATTCTTTATTAACCCTATAAGCATACCCTGCAACATAACTTCTTCATAATAAACAGTTTTATTAAAAGAAATGTATTCCCTGAAATTTTCTTGTTTAGAAAGTTTTTTTGCATAGTTTCTTAGTATGGGAATTCTTACTCCGATAATGTTGTCAGTTCCGGGACATAACGAGGAGTGAAACTCTTTATATTTTTTGTCTTGTAAATCCAATAAATCTTGTCTTATTTTTTTATACATAACAAATTTATTATACAAAAAATTGATATAATACTTTATCACCTTATTTGGAGTAACAACAATGTTTAAAAAACTTTTTTACAGTAATACAAGAAAACCTAAAGGCTTTTTAGGTAACATTATGATAAACAAAATGAATATCGGACATGCAAAACTTTCCGATTGGGGGCTTTCTCATTTAAAAAGTGTTAGCCCGGTATCAATTGCGGATTTGGGCTGCGGCGGCGGAATAAATGTTGCAAAACTTATAAAGTTGTTTCCTGGTGCTAAAGTAACAGGGTTCGATTATTCTTCCGTTTCCGTAAAAAAATCAAAAGAAGAAAATAAAGATGCCGTACAGGCAGGTATTTGTAATATAGTGCAGGGTGATGTTTCCAACATGCCTTTTGAAAATGAACAGTTTGATCTTCTTACTGCTTTTGAAACCATATATTTTTGGCCGGGACCTTTAACAAGTTTTAAAGAAGTTTTCAGAGTATTAAAACCCGGCGGAACTTTTATGATAGTTAACGAGTTTGACGGAATAAGTGAACGGGAAAAAAAGTACGAAAAAATTATAGACGGGTTAAAACTATATTCTAATCAGGAATTGATGAATTATTTAAAACAAGTCGGGTTTACGGGAATTATGTTGTTTCACGACGAGCAAAAACATTGGATTACTGTTATTGCAAAAAAATAATATCCCTTATAGCAACCTTATTTGTGTTAAAAAACATTTCTTTTATATAATAACAGATGATAGAATAATTTTTTGCAGGGGGATTTTAAATAATGAAAAAAATAATATTCCCGATTTTAATGATTACCTTTGTAGTATCGACCGCTTTTGCAGAACCATTCGGCTTATCAAAAGGAATGTCCGTTAAAGAAATTACAAATCTTAGCAAAAAAGATTTTGAACCTCAAAATTTTACCAATGACGATAAATATTTTTTCATTCCAAAAAATGAAGATAAAAATTTCAAAACTTGTATTGCTTTTATAGATAAAGAACAAGGTCTTTATAGAATTAATGCATTAGGACTTGCGACCAAAACGTCAGTTGATGGAACAGAGATAAAAAAACTTTTTTATTCAATTGTAGAAGATCTATCAAAATCCTACGGCACACCAATAATAATAGACCAAGTAGATATTTCTTATGGTTCCAATGAAGATAAATTTTGGCTACACTCATTAGCTGCGGGAGCAAGAGATTTTTATGCAAAATGGGAAAAAGGTGAAAAGAATACTTTTTTGCCAAAAGATTTAGAAAAAGTAGTATTGTCTGTAAAAGCCACTCTTAGAGATGCCACTCTCATTATTGATTATTATTTTTCAAACTATGTGGAAATAGAAAAGAAGAAAAAAAATGCTTTATAAATAAGGATAAAAACCAATGGATGAAACACAAATAGCAATTATTGCCGTAATAGTAATAGTTTTTATTGTAACATTAATCCATTTCATTCCTACAATAATCGCTTTTAAAAGAGGTGCTGCAAGCAGATGGATAATTTTTCTTGTAAACTTATTTTTAGGTTGGACTTTTTTAGTATGGATTATTGCATTGATTTGGGCTTGTGAAGGCAGAACAGATAACAAATAAAAATAAACATATAGGAAGGGGAAAATGAGTAATTCAAAAAGGTATTTGTATTTAATTGTCGGAACAATCGCACTTTTATTTGCCGGAACGGTTTATGCTTGGTCTATATTAAAAGTTCCTTTGGCACAAAATTTCGGGTGGACGGTTCCGCAACTTACGGTAAACTTTACACTTACAATGAGTTTTTTCTGCTTGGGCGGAATTTTGGGCAGTTTGCTTAACAAAAAAATAGGATTAAGAAACACATTAATAATTTCCGCAATTCTTTCCGGAGCGGGATTTATTTTTACATCATTCCTTTCAGGAAGCAGTATATCTATGTTGTATGTTTGGTACGGAATAATTTGCGGTCTTGGTATCGGTATTGCATACAACAACATAATATCGACGGTAAATCAGTGGTTCTTGGATAAAAAAGGATTTTCTTCCGGTGTCCTTCTTATGGGTTACGGAGCATCATCTTTAATTATCGGTTCTATTGCAGCTAAAACAATAGCAAATGCAAATTTCGGTTGGAGAAACACTTATTTATCTATCGGTATTTGTTTGTTTGTAGTTTTGTTTGCTTGTGCATTAATACTAAAAACAAGAGTATTCGATAACACAAATAAAGCAGCAGATACTGCCGCTTTACAGGTTAAAGATTATACTTTGGCAGAAATGCTTAAAAGTATTTCGTTCTGGAAAGCTTTGCTTGTAATAACCTTTTTGGCAGCTTGCGGAAATACTGTAATTTCCATTGCAAAAGATATTTCACTTGCAAGCGGACTTGCGGAGACTTTAGCCGTAACAATGGTTGGAGTATTATCCGTTTGTAACGGGTTGGGAAGAATTATTTGCGGCTTAATATTCGATAAGTTCGGTTGCAAAAAAACAATGATATATGCAGATGTGTTAACCATAATTGCAGGAATTGTTATATTGGTTGCAGTAATGAATTCATCCGTTGTTTTATGTGTTGCGGGACTTTGTATAGTAGGTTTATCTTTCGGTTGTTGCCCGACAATATCCGCGGCATTTATTGCAGACTTTTTCGGCAAGAAGAATTATAACTTAAATTATTCCGTATTTAATTTGAATTTGTTAATAGCTTCACTTATCGCATCTCTTGAAAGTTATCTTTTGGCTGTTTCCGGCGGATACACGGTTCCGTTTTTGGTTTTAATTTCGTTGGCAATAGTTGCTTTAGGAATAACATTAAGCATCAAAAAAGCATAATAAAAGCAGAAGATTTGAAAATTTGAAGATTAGAAGATTGGATGTAAATATGTAAAAACCGATGGATAAATTTTATCCATCGGTTTTTTATTCTGTCGTTGAACTATAAGCTTTAAGCTATAAGCTGTTTTTAAAAATTGCCAAAGGCAATTTTTAAAAACGGACGTCTCTCTTTCCGTTCTCAATCTGTTTAATTCCGTCGAGAATTTTATTGTAATATTCGGTTCCTTCAAGTTGTTTAAGATATTTATCTATAACTTTGTTACCTATTTCCGCCGTTTCTTTTGAAGCATAATCTACAATATATTCTTTAAATGTAAGAATTGCATTCGGCATACAGAAATTATGTATAAATTGTGTTTTGGCATATTTCATAAATTCTTCGCCGGTTCTGCCTGCTCTGTAACATGCGGTGCAGAAAGAGGGAATTTCACCGATTTCGCAAATAGATTTTAAACAGGCATCTAACGATATTTCATCGTTTATGGTAAACTGTTCGGCATCGCTAAGTTCGTTTGCTTTTTTCGATCTTGTATAAGCGCCGACACCTATTCTTGTGCCGGCATCCATTTGAGATACACCGAGCTTTATAACCTGGTCTCTTATTTTTTTAGGTTCTCTTGCGGTACATATCATTCCGGTATAAGGAACGGAAAGTCTTATAATTGCTACCAACTTTTTAAAATCTTCGTCGCTGACTTTATATTTTAAGTGTTGGCTTAACGGAGTGGAGTTTGCAAGTGTTACTCTCGGGAACGATATTGTGTGAGGTCCTACACCGTTAAATGTCTTTTCCAAATGTATTGTGTGATACAAAAGGCCCATAACTTCAAATCTCCAATCGTATAAACCGAACAATACACCAAGGCCCATATCATCGCAACCTGCCTGATATGCTCTGTCCATACAATAAAGTCTCCATCTATAATGACCTTTTATTGTATCTTGCGGATGCATATATTTATAAGTTTCGTGATGATATGTTTCCTGGAACACCTGTATTGTTCCGATACCTTCTTTTTTTAACTTTTTATATTCTTCTACGGATAACGGAGCGGCATTAATATTTGCTCTTCTTATTGCACCTTTATCGGTTTTTGTTGCATATACCGTTCTTATTGTATCCACCATATAATCGACGGTAGTGTTGGCCGATTCTCCGTAAACCAAAACAGTTCTTTTTTGACCTTCGTTTATCATAACTTTAACTTCTTCGGCAACTTCTTCTTGAGTTAAAGTTTTTCTTTTCATTACACCGTTATCGCATCTGAATCCGCAATATCTGCATTTATTTTCACATTCATCACTGCAATATAACGGAGCAAACAAAACGAGTCTGTCTGCATAAACTTCGTGTTTCAATTTGTTTGCCAACTGATACATTTCTTCTATCGTTTCCGGATCTTTGTTCTGTATCAATATGGCAGTTTCTTCCGGTTCCAAGCGAATACAGTTGTCTGCCTTTTGTAAAACTTTTCTGACTTGCTCTTTTGTAGGATTTTCTGCCGCATTTAATTGTTTCCATATTAAATCATCGTCGATAAAATCCTTTTCCATCTTATCGTATTGTTCTAATTCTTTCTTGTATTTTTCTAAGAAACTCATTTTAATCTCCTTTAACCTATATATTAAGCGAAACGGATTTATCTTTTAAATTCTAACTTCGTATTTTCCTTCTTCGAGTACCAGCCACTTCGTTTTTCCTTTTGTACACTTCAGTCGGCAAATACTTCGTTATAATTTAAAATCTGCAAATCCTTTGAATGCCAACAACGACATAACAACACCGCAGTCGGCAAATGCTTTATTCTAAGCAAAAACTTGAAAACTCTTTGAATGCCAAGAATAAGGTAACCTAAAATCTTAATGTCTTTAACGACAACAACTAACGACTAACAACTACAAAATCTGCAAATCCTTTGAATGTCAAAACAAACAACGACTAACAGCAAAAACTTGAAAACTCTTTGTATGTCAAGAACAAGTTAACCTAAAATCTTAATATTTTGAACGACACTGCCGTTAAACTATAAACTGTAAGCTATAAGCTTTAAACTATTTTTGCCGTTCAAACTATAAGCTATAAGCAAAAAATCTGAAAGATTTTTTAATAAGCCTTAAGCTGAAAAAATCACTTCTGTGATTTTTTCGTCAGCATCGAATTAACCGTAATACCTTCTACCCTTCCGAGTTTTCCGGTAAGAGCGGAAATATTGTCGTTAGTACCTTGTGCAATAAGTGTAATAACGGATATTTTCTTTTCTTTAAACGGAATACCCATTCTGCCTACAAACAAATCGGAATAATCGTGCAATATAGCATTTACAGTATTGGATTTGGATTTATCTTCAATAACTATTGCTATAATCGCTATTCTTATTTCGTCAGTTTTTACCATAATTTTACCCTAAAATAAAAAAACTCTTTTTGCACATTGCAAAAAGAGACTCAAAATAAAATTCATTGTACCGACTGTCAGGAAATACCGAACAGTTTGTTTTATTTTTCAGCCCCGGGATTTTCAAGAGTTACCAAGCCAATCCGTTGCAATGTTTTTTCATTATATAGTTAATTTATTAGATTGTCAATTGTTTTATGGCGACCTTAATAATCCATACCTCTATACTTCCACACATCCATACTTCAATTTTGCAAAACAAAATTTTTATTTTATTATCGAATCATTAATATTTTTATATTTTTCTTCTTCGGATTCCGGATATTGTGTTTGATGTGGTATAGAAAAATCTTGCGGCCTTTGAAATTGTCTTGGTCCATCTATGGGTCTTCCGTCTTGATTTGGACGTGATTTTTGATATGAGTTAGTATTTGTTTTTTTTGAAGTTATAAGTGCTAACAAAGGCACAAACATAAAAATAAATCCAAAAAGTATAAAGAAATTTTGTTGAGTTCTATATTTATATTGATATCGGTTTCTTATTGAAGTATTTATTGCATCTTGCAATCTTACTTTAGATCCGTAACCGGAAGAATAGTAGGATGTAACAGGATATCGATACCCTTTAAAATCTTCCAATTCGACTCTATAAGTGGTTCCACCTTTAGAAGACCTCGATGTAGTTATTACTGCTTGTTTTAAGTTTGGAATAGAAATATCAATATTTTTAAAAGGAGGAATCATAGATTTTCTATGTATCTGTCCTTGCACTTGTGTTTCTACAGGATTTATTTCAACACTTATAGGAAGGAATCCTACTATAAAGAAATACAATCCTATCATAAAAAACATAAGTAAAAATAATTTTGGTGGTTGTTTTTTTGTTCGCATACTTACATTATATAAAATTTTTATATTATAGAAAATTTTCTATCATTGCCGTTAATTTCTAATTACATTTATTTCGTTACTGCAAACGAAGTGAAGCAAGCCTTTGTTTAATCATCGGTATCTTTATCTTCTATTTGGATATTATCTTTTTTTTCATATTCCTCATATTCATCTATTTCAATATAATCCTTGTAATTATTTTTATCTTTATCATATTCATCATTTTCTTGTTCAGACTCAAATGGTTCCGACAGAGCTTCATCACTTTTTGCTTTTATATATTCGTACAACAGCACAGAAATGCATAATATAATAAAAAAAAGCCCTATAAACATTTGTTCTGTTTGTCTAAATGTCTTTGTAAAAGGAGTTCTGTTTTGTATTGAATCATTTATTTGATTTTGTAATTTTAGTGCAGAGGAAGACTCTTCAAAACCGAATATAACACGAATTAATGTTCTTTGTCCGGAATAAGTTTCTAATCCTACAAAATGAAGATAAAAAAGCCTAGACTTATAAGCCAGCTGTTTAGTTACTACAGCCTCTTTTATTTCCGGTATAACTTCTTTTTTCTCTTTAAACAGCAACCATGCCGATTTTTTATTAAAATATGCAGTTACTTCTGTTTCTGTAGGAACTATTTTAATTGTTTTTACGGAAAGTCCTTCAATAAAAACATATGCAGCAACTATTAAGATAAATATCACAAAAAGTATCTTATATACTGTTAAGTCTAGTTCTTCCATATTGTTATTATATAAATTTTTGCTAAAAATTTTATATAATCTTAGCATTAAACTATAAGCTTTAAGTTGTAAGCTAAATCAAGAGGTAAAAGAAATGAAAGATGAATCAAAATGTTTACATTCCGGATATACTCCGGTAAACGGCGGACCAAGAGTTATGCCGATATATCAAAGTACCACATTCCGTTATACTTCCACACAGGAAATTGCGGAAGTTTTCGATGATCCTACAAAAAATCATATATATTCAAGGTTTACCAACCCTACGGTGGATGTTGTGGAAAAAAGAATTGCAGATCTTGAACATGGTGCTGCAGCAATGTGCACAAGTTCAGGTCAAATGGCATCGTTGATGTCTATTTTGAACCTTTGCAATTCAGGGGACAGTTTTGTAAGTGCATCCGCAATTTACGGCGGAACAATAAACCTTTTTGCTTTTACACTTAAAAAACTCGGAATAGAATGTATTTTCGTTGATGTGGATGCAACGGAAGAAGAAATACAAAAAGCAATAAAACCCAACACAAAAGCAATTTTCGGTGAAACATTAACCAATCCGTCGTTGCAAGTGTTCGATATAGAAAGATTCGCTAAAGTTGCACATGCAAACAAAATTCCTTTAATAGTAGATAACACATTTGCTACACCTATACTTTGCAAACCTATAGATTACGGTGCGGATATTGTTATTCATTCAACAACAAAATATATGGACGGTCATGCAGTGCAGGGCGGAGGAGTAATTGTAGATTCCGGCAAATTCGATTTTACAAGCGGAAAGTTTCCTGAATTTACCGAACCGGATGAATCTTATCACGGAACGATATATACGAAAAAATATCCGTTTGCGCCATACATAATAAAAGCAAGAATGCAACTTATGAGAGATTTCGGTGCTTATCCTTCAGGTCATTCCGGATTTTTGTTAAATCTCGGTCTTGAAACACTTGCGGTTAGAATGGAAAGATATTGTTCCAATGCAATAACGGTAGCAAAATATTTGGAAAAACATCCTAAAATAGAGCATGTTAACTATCCGGGACTTAAAGGTAACAAATATCACGATTTGGCACAAAAATATTTGCCTAAAGGTCAAAGCGGAGTAATGTCTATAACAATTAAAGGCGGTAAACAACCTGCAATTAAGTTTATGGATAACTTACAAATGGCTTCAAACGAAGTGCATGTTGCAGATATAAGAACTTGTGTATTGCATCCTGCATCTGCTACACACAGACAGCTTACCGACGAGCAACTTATTGCCTGCGGAATTAATCCGGGAATGGTAAGACTTTCTGTCGGTCTTGAAAATGTCGAAGACATAATTGCAGACCTTGAGAAAGGTTTGGCTGCGATTTAATAGATAATTTAAATACAAATTTTATTAACTACATTGGTTTGTTTATGAAAATAGATTTAGTGGTTCCTTGGGTTCATGACTGTGAACAGCTTGAAAAAGAAAGAACAAAATATATAAATGAAAAGGTTGATAGACAGGCAACATTCGAAGCAAGATTTAAAGATAGCGGTGAACTTAAGTATTTATTAAGATCCGTTGAAGAAAATGCAAGTTTTATAGATAGAGTGTTTCTTGTTACAAACGGTCAATTACCGGAATGGTTAAACTTAAAACATCCGAAATTACATTTAATAACCCATAAACAAATTTTCCCTGCAGATGCTCTACCGACATTTAATACACTTGCAATAGAATCTTGTATAGTAAATATACCAAATCTTTCAGACAGATTTTTGTACTCGAATGACGATATGTTTTTCGCAAATAAAGTAACCGAAAATTTCTTTTTTGATAAAAACGGATATCCTATAATAAGATTTAGAAAAAATTTTTTTCCAAAAGTGAAAAGCACAGTACTTTACGAACAATTTGTTAATAATTCTTTAGACAAATTCGAAAAAAAATTTAATATAGATTTACCTTATAGAGAACATCATAATATCGATGCTTATTATAAACCGGATGTTATTGCCTGTATAGAAGCATTTAAAGATGACTTCAGAAAAACAACCTACAGCAAATTCAGAGACGGTGATAATATGAGAAGAATTATTTGGTCCTGCTATTCATTTTATGTTGGTCATTCAAAAATAAGATTGTATCCGATATTAAAAATTCCCAACAAATTTAAAAAAATATCGGAAAGATTATTTAACTTGTTTAGAGATTCTAGAATGTTTATGATGAATGATAAGAAATATACTATTCGAAAACATTCACGAATTAAATTATGTTGTTTAAACGACGGAGAAAAAAACACCGATAAAGACAGAGCAAGAGCGATAGCTTTTTTGGAGAAGTATTTTCCGAAGAAGTCGATGTTTGAAATTTAAAAATAAAATTTTTTAGCTAAACGGATTTATCTTTTAAATTCTAACTTCGTATTTTGCTCAATCGAGTACCAACCGCTACCGCTTTCTTTTATGTACACTTCATTCACCAAATACTTCGTTATAATTTAAAATCTTGAAATCCTTTGAGAGAAAACAACGACATAACGACACCGCAGTCGGCAAATGCTTTATTCTAAGTAAAAACTCAGAAACTCTTGATTTGCCAAGAATAAGGAAACACAAAATCTTAAGGTCTTTAACGACAACTACAAACAACTAAATAAAATTTTTAAATTCTTTGAGAGCAGAGTACACCGCAATTCTAAAATACTTCAAGTTCGTCTCAACCTATTCGTTCTCTAACGACTTAAAAGCTTTAAAATTCTTTGAAAGCTGCAAACGGCAACGGTAAAAATCTTGAAACTCTTTGAAAGCATCCAACAAAAAATTGCTTGACAAAAAATACTACTATATGGTAATATTTTAAAAAAAACTACGATATAGGAGTAATTGTTTTATGAACGGTGGCTTTTTGGTATCAAAAGTAAAGCAACTCGGGGATAGAATTTTTGAAAAGATTTTAGTTAATAAAGGTGTAGATGCATTTAATGGTGCACAAGGCAGAATACTTTATGTGCTTTGGAATAAAGACGGTATTCCAATAAAATTTGTTTCCGAAAAGTGTGGTCTTGCAATAACTTCTCTTACAACAATGTTGGAAAGAATGGAAAAACAAGGTTTAATTCGCAGAGTACAGGCAGATAACGATAAAAGAAAAACTTTGCTCTATTTAACGAAAAAAGCCCGTTCTTTAAAAGAGGAATTCAGTTCCGTTTCCAATCAAATGGAAAAAATTTTTTATAAAGGTTTTTCCGATAAAGAAATAACAATATTTGAAGAATATCTCGATCGTGTTCGTAAAAACCTTGAAGAAGGGCAACAAAAATGAGTGTTTGTATTAAAGATAAAATTCAGAATATGAATTTGGTAATAGGTTGTAATATAGGTTGTAATTATTGTTATGCAAAAAACAATGTTAACCGCTATCATATAACAGAAGACTTTTCGAAACCCGAATTTTTTCCGAAAAAGCTTCGTTTAATGGATAAAGCCCGTCCGCAAAATTTTCTTTTAGCAGGTATGAGTGATTTTGCCTGTTGGAAAAAACAGTGGTGCGATGCCGTATTTGAAAAAATATCCGAAAATCCGCAACATCAGTTTTTGTTCCTTACAAAACGGCCTGATTTGCTTAATTTTGAAACGGATTTGGAAAATGTTTGGTTTGGTGTTACGGTTACAAGAAAAGCGGAATTGTGGCGAATAGATGCTTTAAGAAAAAATGTACATGCAAAACATTATCATGTAACTTTTGAACCGTTGTACGACGATCCCGGTAAAGTGGATTTGGAGGGTATAGATTGGATTGTTATAGGTACTATGACTGGTGCACAAAGCAAAAAAGTACAAACAGATCCTGTTTGGGCATATTCTCTTACAAAACAGGCACATTTGCTTAATATTCCTGTTTTCATGAAAGAAGATCTTGTTTGTGTAGTCGGTGAAAAAAATATGGTTCAAGAAATGCCGTATGAATTTAATAAAGTTTTGGAGGCTCAAAAAGTATGGTACAAACAGAAAAAGACGGCATCATTATAGCGGAAGTGGAAACAAAAAATATTATGACAAAGTCCGGTTTGCCTGTAGGTGGATATTCGGTTAACCCTTATGTAGGTTGTACTCATGCATGTAAATATTGTTATGCTTCTTTTATGAAACGGTTTACGGGTCATAGTGAAGATTGGGGAACATTTCTTGATGTAAAACATTGGCAAGAAATAAATAATCCTCAAAAATATGCAGGACAAAGAGTTGTAATAGGTTCCGTAACGGACGGGTATCTTCCGCAAGAAGAACAGTTTTGTAATACTCGCAAATTGCTTGAACAACTTAAAGGCAGCAATGCGGATATACTTATATGTACCAAATCGGATCTTGTAGTTCGTGATATAGATCTTATTAAAGAGTTGGGGCAGGTTACCGTTTCTTGGTCTGTTAATACATTAGACGAGAATTTTAAAAATGATATGGATTGTGCCGTTAGTATCGAACGAAGGATTTCGGCAATGAAAAAAGTTTACGATGCCGGTATTCGTACCGTATGTTTTGTGTCGCCGGTATTTCCGGGTATTACGGATTTTGAAGCTATATTCGAACTGGTAAAAAATCAATGCGATTTGTTTTGGCTTGAAAATTTAAATTTACGAGGTGGATTTAAAAAAACTATTCTGGATTATATCAAAAACAAATATCCTAATTTGGTACCGTTATATAACGAAATTTATAATAAGCATAATCGTAACTATTTTGAAAATTTGGAAAAGAAAGCTGAAGATATGGCTAAGAAAAACGGTTGTTCGTTTGTGGATAATGAAATGCCTTACGGCAGAGTTCCTCAGGGACATCCGATAGTTGTAGATTATTTTTATCATGAAGAGATTAGAGGTTCGGATAATACCGGAACCAGAAACAAAAAGGGGGATAAATAAAAATGTCAAAGTTCAGTAAATGGAATGCAAAACAAGATCCGAGAACAGAGTTACACGATGTACTTGGGTTAACCGGTGCGGAAGTAAGCATAAATAATCTTCCTGCGGGTGTAGGTGTACCTTTTGTTCATTACCATAAAAAGAATGAAGAAATCTATATTGCTCTTTCCGGTAATGGAACGGCAGTTCTCGACGGAGAAAAAATAGAATTTTCCGAAGGGGATGTAATTAAGGTAGCACCGTCAGTTAAAAGACAGTTTAGTGCATCTTCGGATTCACCTGTTAGTTATGCATGTATTCAGGTTAGAGAAAATTCACTTGAGGAGTATACTGGAGCGGATGCTGTGATGGAAAAGTAAATTGAGTTAAAAATAAATCAGTATTATATCGAACGAATAGTTTGGACTACACTTTTGTATTTTAAAATCTTATGTACCGCTACACCGCAATTCTAAAATACTTCAGTTCATCTCAAACTATTCGTTCTTTTTTAACGGCAAACGACAAACGACAAAGACTTCAATTCTTTCCAACCCTTATAATTATACATTGTAAATTATAAATTATAAATTGTTGTTTTAGGTTTCTTCATTCTAACTCAAAATCTTAAGGTCTTTAATGACACAACGGCAAAACTAAAACTTAAAATCTTTTAAATAATACATTATTCCTAAAATCAGCATTATTCCATCTTCTGCGAAACAATCAAACGGATTATGTTCGAAAGATGCTCCGGGAGTCATCATATTACCGTGTTTTATATTACAGTATTTTTCATAAAATCTGTTAAATTCTTCACCACCGAAAGAAGATGTGCTTTTTATAAAAGCATTTATATATTCTCTTACTTTAACTTTTGAATAATATTCGTTCAGTACACGAATTTTATCTCTGTTTAAACCTTCTCTACTACTTAGTTGTTTAATTGCTTCTTCACTGTTTTTGTTATATTTAACAATACTTGTATCAACAGTTTTAAATATATCTAACAAAGATTTAACAGCATTCCATGAAGATTCTGTTTCAAGATTATCTCTAAGTTCCAAATTGTATTTTAATCTTCCAAATACAGACGAGGCTAAATATTTGTTATATCTTTTTCTACAAATTTCAGTAGTTGGAGCATCTTTTATATAACTTAATATTGCACAAATTTCCAAGCAATGTCCTGCAATAATAAAAGAATCATAATATCTTTCGTTTTCAAACAATACAATAAAAGATTTAATTGCTTGGCAAACTCGGTGATATAAATTACAAATCATATAATCAAAAGTGTCTTGATTTCCATCGGTAAAATCCGGTATTTCCAACGATTTAAAATCTTTTATCTTTTGTAAAAGCATTTGAATATCTATAATCATTTTATTTTCCTATAAATATTTTAAATTATTTAATTATTATATCAAATATATCTTATAGAAAATGCTACCCAAATTTGATAAAATACATGTGATTATAATATTAGATGGATAGTTTTTTTATGGAGGGAAAGTGAGTAATTCTATAATCAATTTGGGTGAACTTTCAAAACCAATAGATACATTAATTAACAAAATTTCAGATGCTACTGGTGTTCTGTTTGAACCGACAAGAATAAGAAGAAAAGCAAAAGCCGAAGCCGATGCAAAAATCACTATAGCAAAAGCAGATGCTATTGTTAGAAATATAGAACTAAAAAACAATTTAAAACTTCAAGAAATAAGCAAGAGAGCTTTACAAAGAGTTGTAAGAGAAGAAGTTATCAAGCAGGAAAACATTGAAAATATAATATTAAAAGCGATTCCTTACATAACTTCGTCAGCCAAATCAGAAGACATTGATAACGATTGGTTATTAAAATTTTTTGATAAATCAAAATATATTTCAAACGAAAAGATGCAAGAAATTTGGGGCAAAATCCTTGCCGGAGAAGCAAATAAGCCTGGCAACTCTTCTAGAAAAACATTAGATATCGTAGAAGAGCTTGATCAAAATGATGCTTCGTTTTTTCAAAACTTAATGTTATTTACTTTTTACTACGAAAATGTTGATCCAATAATATTTATATATGATATTGACAATAAAATATATTCAGATAGAAAAGTTTATTTCAGTATCTTAAAACATCTTTCAATATTGGGATTAATTTCATTTGATAATATGACAAATTATTTCTATCAAAAAATGCCGCAAACATATGATATTGTTTACGGTAATAACAAAATAAATATAAAGCATAATAAGCCAGAAAATAACAAACTGGAATATGGAAAGGTTATGCTTTCTCAATACGGAGAAGAGTTATTTAGAATATTTGAGAGGAAGTTTGATGAGGAAATATTAAAATATACAGTTGAAAAAATAAAAAAACAAAATATAGTTGTAAAAGTAACAAAAATATAGAGAGAGAAAAAGTATGGCAAAAAAAACAACAAAAAAAGCTACGGAAACAACAATTAATTTAGAAAATATTTTGTTTAAATGTAGAGATATTTTAAGGGGAGCAAGAAATTCCGGCTCTTTCTTTGAAAAAAGAGATATGATGTTAACTCTTGTTTTTTTGCGATTTATTGGCGAAAAGTATGAAGATGGTATTGCTAAATTGAAAAAAGTTTTGCAAGAACAAAATTTAGATCCCGAAGATGAAAATATACAATTAGCTTTTTTTGAAGATGCCACCTTTGCAGATTGGACATATAACCTACCTAAAGAAGCAAGATGGTCCACAATAATTAATACTCCGGCAACACAATTAAATGTGGCATTAGATACAGCGCTTAATAGTATTGCAACCAGTCAAAAAGAATTAAAAGGTTGTTTTGTTCAAGGAACTTTTACAACAAGAAATCTTGCACCTAACGATATAAAAAAATTAGTCGATGAAATAAATAAAATTAGCCATAAAGCATTTGGTGAAGAAAAAGATTTAATTGGTAGAGTATACGAATACTTTCTTAAAGAATTTGCTGTAAATGCTACCAAGGAAGAAGGTGAATTTTATACTCCACATGATGTTGTTCAATTAATAGCTACAATGATAGAACCTTACGACGGCACATTATATGATCCTTGTTGTGGTTCCGGCGGTATGTTTATTCAAAGTGCAGATTTGGTTAAATCTAAACAGGGTAATATTAATAGTATAAATGTTTATGGACAGGAAAAAGATGCTGCAACTTATAGATTAGCGAAAATGAATCTTGCCCTTCGTGGAATTAGTCATAATCTTGGTGAAACAAACGATTCTACCTTCACTAACGATTTACATGAAGGATTATATTTTAATTATATTATGGCTAATCCGCCTTTTAACTTAAGCCCTTGGTACAATAAAGATTTAGATAATGATGCACGATGGGCAGATTATGAAATACCACCTGAAAGTAATGCAAACTATGCATGGATTCTGCATATGCTTTCGCATTTAAATAAAAATAATGGCGTTGCAGGTTTCCTTTTAGCTAATGGTGCACTAAACGATAGTGATACTATAGAAATCCGCAAGAAATTGATTCAAAATGATAAGGTAGAAGCAATAATTGTATTGCCAAGAGAATTATTTATTACAACAGATATTAGTGTTACACTTTGGATATTAAACCAAAACAAAAAAGGCGGTAAATACCATGGGCGAAACTTGCGAAATCGTGAGAATGAAATTTTGTTTATGGATCTTCGTACTTGGAGACAAAATACGGTTAAAGGAGAACAAAAAAAGAAAGTTCGCCTAATAACAGAACAAATTGAAAAAGCTGCTGAAATTTATCATAAATGGCAAAGTGAAGGTACAGATGGAACAAAATATGAAATACCGGAACTGTATCGTAGTGTTGAAATAAAAGAAATTGAAGAAAAAAATTGGACATTAACTCCAAGTAAATATATTGAATTTATAGATCATGATTTAGATATTGATTATGAAAAAGAAATGTCTCGTATTCAAAAAGAAATGCAAGAACTTTTAAAACAAGAAAAGAATTCTCAAAAAATGCTTGAAGATGCATTTGAGGGTATTGGGTATGGCATTAAAAAAGATTAGATTAGGTAATTTGATAAAACAAAGAAGAGAAAAATATAATGGTAAAGAAAATCTTCCTGCATATGGTGTTTCTCGAGATGGTTTTATTTCTCCAAAACAAGATGAGGCAGATACATCAATATATAATGTTTATTATAAGAATGATTTTGTTTTTAATCCCGCAAGAATGGAACTTAATTCAATTGCTTTAAATACTAATTTTGAAAAAGCGATATGTTCATCACTATATGAGATATTTTATATAACAAGGACTGATATTGTATTACCTGAATATTTAAATATGTTCATAAAGCGTGATGAATTTGCAAGAAAATGTTGGTTTGAAGCAATTGGCTCAGCCCGTAATTATTTTAGGGTTCCAAATTTATCAGAATTCGAAATTGAATTACCATCTTTACCTATTCAACAAAAATATGTTGATATTTATAATGCTATGCTTGAAAATCAAAAAAGTTATGAACGAGGATTGGAAGATTTGAAGTTAGTTTGTAATGCGTATCTTGAAAAAATGTGTAGCTGTAAGCATGATAAAATTGGTAATTATATAGAAAGGAATAGAAAAAGGAATCATAATAAAAATTTTAATACGACACATGTTAAAGGATTTAATAACAATGGAGATTTTATTAAGCCGATGCGTTTATTTTCTGGGGATATTTCATCTTTTAAAATAATAGAAAAGAATGATTTTGTTTATAATTCAAGAATAAATAGTACTATAAAAAAATTAAGTATAGCAATTAATGAGAGTTGTTCCTTAATTGTAAGTCCAGCTTACGAATCTTTTTATGTAAATAAAAATAATGAATTATATCCGTTTTATTTATATATGTTATTACAAAGAGATATTTTTGCAAAAAAGGTTTTATTTAATTCTTTTGGTAGTTCAACATTAGTTTTTGGGCTTGATGATTTAGGACAGATTGAAATTCCTATACCTAACATTGAAATTCAAAAGGTTTTAGTAAATGTATATAGAACATATATTGAACGTAAAAAGATTAATGAGAATTTAAAAATTCAACTAAAAAAAATTTGTCCAATACTAATAAAGGGTTCAATAGAAGAAGCAAAAAAGGAGGCTTAATTCATGGCTAAACTTAAAGAATTTAGTGGTCATTACTGCGAATCCGAATACGAGTATGCTTTTATTGGCTTTTTAGAAATGGAAGGTTGGCAATATATTCCCGGAAATAATTTAAAGAGAACCACAAAAAAAGAAGTTTTATATGTCGACGATTTAAATTCTTTTTTAACTAAAACTAATACAGATTTAAAAACTGATGATATAAGAAAAATAGTAGATTCTGTTCATCTTGTAGGTGCAGAAAATGATTTTGCTACTCTTCATAAAGTGTATGGATGGATGGTTAATGGTATTCAATTTACACCTAAAAACGGATTAGCAAAAATGATATCTCTTATAGATTTTGAAAATCCTAAAAATAATATTTTTAGAGTTGTAAATCAGTTTGTTGTTGAATATGTAAACAACGGAAAAAAAGAAACTCGTCGCCCGGATATACTTTTATATGTAAATGGTATGCCTCTTTGTGTTATAGAATTAAAAAATCCTGCAGATGCCAATGCAACAATTTATGATGCATGGGAACAAATAAACATTCGTTATTGGAGAGATATACCACACCTTTTACATTATTGTCCGTTAGCATGTATTTCCGATGGAGTAAAAACAAGGCTCGGTACAGTTCGTACACCTTACGAACATTTTTATGCATGGCGACGTGTTAATGATGGAGATAAAGTTTCAATTCTTCCTTTTGAAGAAATGCAAACAATGATAAAGGGAGTATATTCACCTGAAAGATTTCTTGAAATATTTCGCGACTATATTTATTTTCAAGATAGTATTTATGATAAAGATGAAGTGGAAATAGTTTGTCGTTATCCGCAATTTTTTGCCACACGACTTTTAAAACAAAGTATTGTTAAATCTGTTAAAGAAAAAAGTGGTAAAGGTGGAACTTATTTTGGCGCAACAGGTTGCGGAAAAACATATACAATGGCTTTTTTAGCAAGGCAGTTATCTTTAAGGTGTATAGATATACCCGAGATAGGTTCACCGACAATTGTTATGATAGTAGATAGAGAAGAACTTCAAAAACAAGGTGCAAAATTATTTACTAAAAGTACAGAATTTTTAAATATTGGTGAAGTTTCTGTTGTTCCAAGTAGAAAAATATTAAGAGAAGAATTAGGAGCTAGGAAAAGTGGTGGCTTTTATATTTGTACTATTCAAAAATTCTGTGATAGAGAAGACGATAAAATTGGTTTAATTAATAGCCGTAATAATATTATTTGCTTTTCTGATGAAGCACACAGAACACAACTTGAACATTCTAAAAAAATACAATTCAGTAAAGATGTAGACGAAAATATGAGAGCAATGATATCTAAACCGTATGCAAAAGTATTAAAGGAAGCTTTTCCTAATGCTACTTTTGTTGGTTTTACCGGAACACCTATTGCAGAAACTTACCAAACTTTTGGAGATGAAATTGACCGTTATACAATGGATCAGTCAGTTGCTGACGGATTAACTGTTTCAATAAAATATCATCCACGAATTGCTAAAGTTCTTTTAGATAAAGAAAAAGTTAAATTGATAGAAGATTATTATAAAAAGTGTGCTGAAGAAGGTGCAACAAAAGAAGATATAGAAGCAAGCAAAAAAGCAATGAGTTCAATGGAAACTGTTTTAGGTGAACCGTTAAGATTAGAACGATTAGCTGTAGATATTCACGACCATTATATAAATGCTTGTAGTAAAGATCCTAATAGGATACAAAAAGCAATGATTGTTTGTTCCAGCAGACCTATTGCTTATGCTTTACTTAAGAAATTTGAAGAAAAATATCCTGAATGGTTTATAGCAAAGAAATCACCTGACAATATTGAAGTTTCTCAAAAAGAATTAAGTGAACTTAAACCTATGCCTTTTATAGCTATGGTTTCGAGTGTTGGAAAAAATGATCCTACGGAAATGTATAATTATTTAGGTGGTGCACAAAATGATAAACGTTCTGAAGAATTAGATATTGCATTTAAACAAGAAAAATCCAATTTTCATATCGTAATAGTTGTTGATATGTGGATTACCGGTTTTGATGTTCCATCTCTTACTTATATGTATAATGATAAGCCATTACAAAAACATCAACTTATTCAAACAATAAGTCGTGTTAATAGAATATATCCCGGCAAGGATTATGGCTTAATTGTTGATTATATTGGTATTCGTGATAATATGCGAGAAGCAATGAAAATTTATGGCGGTGATACTTCTGTTGCTCCAACTGAAGATGATGTTATTCAAGCAACTAATGCGTTTAGAGAAAAGTTAGAAATATTAAAAGTATTATTCAAAGATTATGATTTAAAACCGTTTTTAAATCCAAAATGTGATCCTATAGAACGATATAAACTATTGGCAAAAGCAGCCGAATATGTTTTTGTTTCAACTAAAGAATTAAAAATACAAAATCAAAAAAAATCTGAAAAAGTTTCATTCAAAACTTATTTCTTAAAAACAGTTAAAATAATGCGAGCTGCTTTCGATATTGCTCAACCATCCGGTAATCTTGGAGAAGAAGAATCTGCTCTTGCACAATGTTTTATGGCTGTTGCCGGATTTGTTCGTAAAATGAGTGGTACAAGTGAAATTGATGCTGATACAATGAACAGATATGTTTCTAAAATGGTAGAAGAAGCATTGAAATATAATAAAGTAGAAAGTGTTCTTGATAGTGGAGAAGAAGAAGATATTTTTACTCCTGAATATTTTGAAAAATTATCAGATGTAAAAATGCCTGCATCTAAATTGGAATTGTTGATAAAAATGCTTCGTAGACAGATAAAAGAATATAGCAAAACAAATCAAGTATCTGCTAAGAAATTTCAAGAAATGTTGGAAGAAACCATTGCAGAATACCATGAACGACGTAAACATTTAACAGCGGAAGAAGCAGGAAAAACACAAGAACAAGCTTCTGAAGATATTATTAAAAAAGCTACGGAACAGGCATTAGAAATTTTGAAAAAGATGCAAGAAAGCAAAGAAAGTTTTCGTAAAATAGGTTTAACTTTTGAAGAGCAAGCTTTCTATGATATTTTAATTACATTACGAGATCAATATAATTTTGAATATGGTGAAGATAAGTTGGTTGATGGAATAATTATTAATAACAAATGTAAAGAATTGGCAAAAAAAATTAAAGATATTATTGATACGAAATCTTCTTTTGCCGATTGGCTTAATAATTCGAACATTCGTAGCCAATTAAAACTTGATATAAAGATTTGTCTTATTAAAAACGGATATCCTCCACAATATAGCCCAGAAGTATTTTCTAAAGTAATGGAACAAGTAGAAAACTTTGAAGAAAATAGTAATAGTTAAGCCATGGAATATTTATATCGTTATCGTTCAATAGAAAAATTATTTGAATATAAGGAACTTGAAAATCTTGAAATATATTTTGCCAAGCCTAATGAATTAAACGATCAAATGGAAGATTATATGAACATTGTTTGGCAAGGGGATGAAATAGCTTTTCAAGGTTTATTTAAGCATTATTTGTATTTGCTTACACATTTATATTATGAAGCAAGTATAAGAAATCGATATAAAAGATTAGATATTGATCACTTACCGGTTTTTCTAAAAATAGATATCTTAAATGCACCTGAAATTAAAACTTTTTTTAAAGAAATATATTTTGAATTTTTTAGTTCACAATCTATTGCTAATATTCCAAAAAATTTGGCACAATCAAATAAAAAATTCACAGCAGATGAAATATTATTAATTTTAAAAAGTATACATCTTTATGCTTACTATGTAATAGATTCAAACATTAAACAATTTTTTTATAGAATAAATCCATTTCAAAACAAAGAGTATAGTGAGAGTTATAGAGAAGTAAAAAATTGGGATGGTTGTTCAAAAATAATTAATTTACTAATTGGAGGATTATATTATAGGGAACAAATTGTAAATCAAATTAACAATTTTAATACTCAATATCAAATTAATAAAGCGATGGTAAATAATTTACACCAAGATAAGGATACCTATAATATAAATATTTTATCTTTTGATTTTCCAGACATATATATAAAAAATATTAAAAAATTATTATATAACAGCTTTTGTGTTACTTGCTTTTCTGCAACATTCCAAAATGAACCAATGTGGGCACATTATGCTAATAACGAGAATGGTGTTTGTTTAAAATATAAAATCAAAAATGAGAATAATAAAAATTTCATTAATTTAAAATCTGCTTATGGAGATAACAGAAGTGATAAAATAGAAAAAGTTTATAGAGATCATGAAATTTTTGCTGTTAATTATTCTGATGTTTATCCTGAAATTGATTTTTTTACTTCGTTAGGATGTTTGCCGAGAAAGATATTAGAAGATTTTTGGCTTACTAATTATGATAGAACACAGTTCAGTTCTTGTTTAAAGAAATATGATAATCATAATGAATGGTATTATAATTATCATAAAAAAGCTACAGAATATATTTGTACAAAATCAAAAAATTGGGAATATGAACAAGAATATAGAATTATTCTTAGAGATTTATTATATCCTGCATATGAAGAAAAACAAAATAGACTTGCAAACTATAAATTTGAAGATTTAGATGCAATCATTTTTGGAAGAAATGTATCTATAGAAAACAAAAGAAAAGTTGTGTGGATTATAAATAAATATTGTCTAGAAAATAAGGTAAAACCTTGCAGCTTCTACGACTTGTACTACTCAACAATATCTAAAGAACTAGGACTAAAATATTGTCCTATTGTGTATTTTGTAAAGCAAAACCAAAACCTACCAAATCCGTCCTGGGGATAAGGACAAAGTTTCAACTCCTCTTCAGGACGAATAATAAACTCTAAGCCATAAGCTGTAAGCTGATTTTTCACATTTACAAACGGCAACAAAAATATTATATTTTAACTATAAATTAAATATTTAGGAGAACATATGAAAATAAAAAGTTATTATCTTCTTTTTTTAGGTTTGTTTTTTTTATGTTCCTGTGCAACAAGTACAAATTTAGCTAAATTTTACCATCCTTATTTTTCTAATGAAGAAAGTATAGCAGAGGAATGTTTATTACAAGAAGGAGAAGAGCCAAAAGTGTATTATTCAGACAACATTAATGACGATATTACTCTTTTAAGATCTAGATATTACACATCAATAGGAGATTGTTCTTATAATGGTCCTGATGATAGTACATTAGTTCAAACCATAAAAAAATTCTGCAAAGAAAAACGAGCAAAAATTGCTATTTATAGCTACAATTATACTCATACAAACTACGGAGTTTATAATACAGGACAATATATATCTTCATACAATGTAAGGAGATATGATTACACAATAGTTTTTTTTGCTAAACAAAAAGATAGTTATATTGAGAATCAAATAACTGGATTTCTTGTAAAAGATTTAGATACTACTACAAGAAAAGAATACCAAAGAAACACTGGTGTTCTTGTAGATGTTGTTTATGAGAACTCAAATGCTTTTTATGCAAACTTAATAAAAAACGATATCATAACGAGAATTAAATATGACACTATTGATATGGAAATCAAAAATTTAGAAGATTTTGATGTCATAAACAATTATTTTAAAAAAGGAAATAGTATCACATTGTTTATTATTAGAAATGGTTATGAGCATCAAATAAAATATGAATTATAAAATATTTTAACTATAAAATTAGGGCGGGGAAATAATGTTGTTGTTAGTTCAAATTTTAATTATAGCTTTAGTTTTAATTAGCATTTTTACCAAAAAAGTACAGATGCTATCGATGCTTGTTGCTACCATCTTGTTTCTTTTGACTTTTCCGAATACTTTCCCGAATATAGGAATGAATATTTATTTAATTATGTTATTCCTTGTATTCTTGTTTAGTAATTTAATTGATTCTTTTATTCGTCCTCTTAGTTATGCAGAAGAAATAATTATAGGGGGTTTTGTTTACATTTCTTTGTTTTTGCTCGACAGAAAATTTATTAATACAGAGATGGATCAATGGATTTATTACTCCTATGCACTAAGAAACATAACCTTTTTAAATGTTGTTGATTTGGCATTTGTAATATTCGGTTGGATAATCACCTTGCTTAATAAGAAACAAGTTCCTCAAGAATAAGCTCTAATCTTTAAGCTGTAAGCTAAAATTTCGCATTTACAAACGACAACAAAAATATTATATTCTAACTATAAAATTATTTTGGGGGAAAAATTGGAGTTTGATGCTTTTATTATAGTTCTTGGCTTAATTAGTTGTTTTACTAAACAACTTTTTGGAATACTTTTGGCTTCTATATTTTTTCTGGCAAATTTTCCGGATATAGGAATAAATATTTATTTAATTTTTTTCTTATCTGTATATTATATTATCTATTTCTCTGAATTTTTTTTCCCGCCTCTAAGCATTAAAGCAAAAGCTATTCTAATATTTGTTATTTGTGCTATCTTAACTTTTCTTCATTTAAAATTTGGACTCTTTGTCCTGGAAGAGCCAAATCAAAATGCAATAAACATTTTAGATATTCTACTTTTGCTCTTTATTATATTTGTTTGGGGAATTATTTTATTCACCAAAATCACAAGAAACAAAAATTCCAATCCACAAAAATAAACAAAAATTCATTTGTTTTGTTGTTTGTTGTTAGCCGTTGTCGTTGGTTGCTCTCAAATAGTTTTTAAGTTTTTGCAGTTTAGTCGTTAAAGACCTTAAGATTTTAGGTTACCTTGTTCCTAAAATGAAAACAGAAAAAGCTCTATAAAAAACATCTCGCATTTTTATCTATAAATTTGATAAAATATATATATGAAAAATATTGATGAAATAAGTCTTAATAATGCAAAAAAACTCTTTGAAACCGGAGACATTAACAATATAGAAGTTGGAACGGTCAAAGGGTTACAATCTATTCATAAATATCTGTTTAACCATTTATATGATTTCGCAGGACAAATCCGCACAAAAAACATTTCAAAAGGAAATTTTCGTTTTGCAAATAGTCTTTATTTAAAAGAAATATTGGAAAAAATAGAACAAATGCCTGAAGATACTTTTGAAAACATAATAAAAAAATATGTTGAAATGAATGTTGCACATCCTTTTATGGAAGGCAATGGAAGATCAACAAGAATATGGTTAGATATGATACTAAAGAAAAGCCTTAAAAAAGTTGTAGATTGGCAAAAAGTAGATAAGGAATTGTATTTACAAGCTATGGAAAGAAGTCCTATAAATGATTTGGAATTAAGGTTTTTATTGCAATCTGCACTCACCGATAAAATTAACGATAGAGAAATAATTTTTAAAGGTATTGAACAATCCTACTATTATGAAGGGTATGAAGTAAAAAAATAAATCCGTTTTGCCCAAAATTTAAAAAATTTTGGGAATCCAGCATGGAACCTTTTCAAGATATTCTTCGTAAGGAGCCCCAAACCTTTTCCTAAGTTGCGGTTCTTCCACATAATGAATATAGAAAAGATTTATAAAAGTAAAAGCTAAAAACCATAAAAACAATGCCACCGATTTTGTTAAACAAAATTCCGCATAAAGTAAAAATATTACACCGCTTATCATAGGGTTTCTAACATACTTGTAAGGACCTGTCACAACAAAATTTTGCGGAGGTGCCCACGGTGCCGGTGTGCCGTTGCCTTTAGATTTAAAGGTTAACATACTCCAACCGGCAAAAAACAAGCCGATAATGCCCGTAATTAAGCTGAAAATGATTTGGAGTATACTTGGACGGTTAAAAGTAAAATTTGTTAAATAAAGCAAAACAGCCGGTATTACAATTAAAACATTTACCGGCAAAATAAGTATTGCCGCAATCCAGTTATTAAAAATTTTACTTTTCAATGATTTAGTCATAAATTTAATATATCAATATAAAACTTTGTTTTCAAATTCCGTTCAAATTCTATATTATATTTTGTCTTTTACATTTTTGAAAAGAAATCAGTTAGTTCCTTTTTTTGAATTAACTGCAAAAATTATTATTGATAAAATAAAAAAATTATGTTAGAATTTTCTTGCGAGAGTAAATCCTTATAAATGGGGTTCCGGATGGTTCCTCGAGTTTAAACACTTAAATAGTTTATATGGTTTCTCGCTTTTTTTATTCATACAGAGAAGTATTTTCTCTTATTAAATCTTTTATTATATTATAGTATGTGTCGTCGTTGTGTTCATATTTTCTAAACACACCCCATGAAACAAAATCAACTATTTGCAAAGCTTTTTCTTCAGATGGTCTTTTTATTTCAACAACTAATTCTACTCCATGATTTTTTTTAACTTGTTGGGAAATATATTGTTTAAAATTTAAATTTAATAATTTATTTGTTTCTCTTTGAGACTGAATAAATACAATTTTATCTTTTATAGGTATTAATTTTTTGCTAAAAACTCTGTTAAGCAATATATTAACGACATAATTATATAAAATACTTTTTTCTTGTCTTAAATCAGTCCATACATTACCTTTGTTCAACCTGATAATCATAATAGAAATATCTTTCTTATCTTTCAACAAAGATAACAGCTTTAATCTTACCTTGGGTTGTTCCTTATAGCAATGAAATGTTCCCGAATGCTTTTTCTTTATATTTTGCGGTAAAGCATTAAATACTTTCTTTACAATTTTATCTAAAATATTTTTATTTTGAGAGAATAAAAAAGCGATTATAAAATTCTTGCTTGTCTTTTCTTTTTGCTCATTAAATCCTAAATCACCACTTTCATCCATGAATATATATGCCATAAATTACCTTTTTTCTATGTTGTATTACATACATACAATTGTATAAAATAAACAAACATATATCAACAACATAATATTATTTCAAGCCCATCGAATTCGAGGGAGAATCTGTTTTCCTAAAAACATTATTTTTTTGCTTTAAGCTCTAATCTTTAAGTTTTAAGCTGCTGTTCGCTGTTCCTGCCGTTTCCATACCTCTATCCTTCCATACCTCTATACCTCCATCCCTCTGCCGTGCTGCCGTTTTCAAACTGTTATCCTAATAATATATAATAATAGTGATATACTTAAAACATTAAAGGAATACCGTATGAACATACATCAAGAACCTAAACAAATTAAAATTCGTGGTGCAAGAGTTCACAACTTAAAAAATGTGGATGTGGATATTCCGTTAAACAAAATTGTTGCCGTTGCAGGAGTGTCCGGTTCGGGAAAATCGTCACTTGCATTGGGGGTTTTGTATGCCGAAGGTTCAAGACGATATTTAGATTCTCTTTCAACTTATACAAGAAGAAGAATGACACAAGCTTCAAAAGCAGATGTTGATGAAGTTTTGTATGTTCCGGCATCCCTTGCATTACATCAAAGACCTGCAGTTCCCGGAATTCGTTCCACTTTCGGAACGGGAACCGAACTTTTAAACAGTATTCGTTTAATGTTTTCAAGACTTTCAAGTCACAGATGCCCCAACGGACACTATTTACAACCCACACTTGCCGTTGCCGCTGAAAAAGAGCTTGTTTGTCCGCAATGCGGAGCACACTTTTATGCACCGTCGGCGGAAGAGTTGGCATTTAACAGTCAGGGCGCCTGTAAAAAATGTGAAGGAACAGGTACTGTAAGAACAGTGGATAAAGCTTCTCTTATACCGGACGAAACCCTTACAATAGATGAAGGTGCCGTTGCTCCGTGGAACAGTCTTATGTGGAGCCTTATGACGGATGTTTGCAGAGCTATGGGCGTAAGGACAAATGTTCCGTTCAAAGATTTAACCGATAAAGAAAAAGATATTGTTTATAACGGACCCGCGACAAAAAAACATATATTTTATAAAGCAAAAAATACAAATGTTGCAACAGAACTCGATTTTACATACTATAATGCCGTTTATACCGTGGAAAATGCTCTTGCAAAAGTTAAAGATGAAAAAGGTATGAAAAGAGTTGAAAAGTTTTTAAAGGAAGAACCTTGCGACCAATGTTTCGGAACAAGGTTATCCGAAGCTGCCAGAGCACCCAAGCTTATGGAAAAGACTCTTGATGAAGTTTGTAAAATGACTTTATCAAACCTTGTGAACTGGGTAAACGAAGTTCCTTCTTGGGTGCCTGCGGAAATGAAACCTATGGCAAAAAGTATATGTGAATCGTTTCAAACGGTTGCAAAAAGGTTAATGGATTTAGGGTTGGGTTATCTTTCTTTGGACAGAGCAGCATATACTCTTTCCACCGGAGAAAGACAAAGAATGCAACTTGCCCGTGCCGTAAGAAACAGAACGACCGGTGTTTTGTATGTTCTTGATGAACCCTCAATAGGGTTACATCCGTCAAATATAGTGGGATTAAAAGGTGTTATGCACGATTTGGTTGCGGACGGCAATTCGGTAATATTGGTTGACCACGATATGCAAATTTTAAAAGAAGCCGATTGGCTTATTGAGCTCGGCCCTTATGCCGGATCCAACGGCGGACAAATTATTGCCGAAGGAACAATTGACGACATAAAAAAGAAAAAAGAATCGTTAATAGGTCCGTTCCTTTCACAAGAAAAAAGTATAAATTTAAATAACAGTTCGGATACGGACAAAATATTTTCCAAAGGAAAAATTTGTTTATCCACGACAAACATTCATACGGTAAAACCTTTGGAAGTAAAGATTCCCAAAGGAAAACTTACCGTAGTTACCGGAGTGTCCGGTTCGGGAAAAACAACCATGGTGTTGGAAAGTCTTGTTCCGGCAATAGAATCAAAAATTTCAAACAAAAAACTTCCGGAACATATTTTATCGATACAAGCAGACGGTATAGAACATATAAAACTTATAGATGCAACACCTATAGGTATAAATGTCCGTTCGACTCTGGCAACTTATGCCGATGTTCACGACGAACTCAGAAAAATATATGCAAGGTCGCAGGATGCTAAAAAAGCAGGTTATAAAGCAGGCGACTTTTCTTATAATACAGGAAACCTGAGGTGTCCCGTTTGTGACGGAACAGGCAGTATAAGCCTTGATGTTCAGTTCTTGCCTGATGTGGATATTGCCTGCCCGGATTGTCACGGTTCAAGATATGCAAAAACAGCATACAACATAAAACATATAAATAAAGCGGGTGAAAGTTTATCTCTTCCGCAATTAATGGATATGGATATAAACAGAGCACTTCCGTTTTGTAAAGATATGAAAACCGTTTATCAAAGGTTAAAAATTTTGCAGGATTTAGGGTTGGGTTATCTTACATTAGGGGAAGAAACACCCAGCCTTTCCGGCGGAGAAGCGCAAAGATTAAAACTTGCAAGCGAGATGGGAAAAACACAATCCGATTCAGTTTTTGTGTTTGACGAGCCGACAATAGGGTTGCATCCGTTGGATGTTCAAACCTTGCTTAAAGTGTTTGCATCCCTTATAGATAACGGTGCAACGGTTATAGTTATAGAACACGATTTGGATGTTATAAGAAATGCCGATTATATAATTGATATGGGGCCCGGCGGCGGTGAAGACGGAGGAAAAATTGTTGCCTGCGGAACACCGACACAAATAGCAGAAAACAAAAACAGTATAACCGGGAAATATATATAAAATGGAAAACAGATTAGCACAGAATTTTAAATTTTTCGGTTTAATAAAGTTTGCACTGCCGACAATGATAATGGTATTTTTCGTATCGTTATATGTTATGGTTGACGGTGTATTTGTTTCCAGATTTGTTAACACAAGTGCATTTGCCGCAATAAATATAGTTTATCCGTTATTCAGTTTATTGTTTGCGATATCCAGTATGCTTGCTTCCGGCGGAAGTGCTTTGGTTGCAAAAAGGATGGGGGAACAAAAGAACAAAGTTGCCAAACAATATTTTACTTTGGTAGTTGTTTCATCGGCAGCAATCGGTTTAATAATTGCTTTAATATGTTTAATATTCATAAAACCTATAATTTATCTTTTAGGTTCAGACGATTCCATTTACCAATATTGTTATGATTATATAGTTCCTATTCTGATATTTGCGCCGTTCTGTATATTACAAATGATATTTCATTCGTTTTTCGTTGCCGCAGGCAAACCTAAAATAGGACTTATTGCCACTTTAACGGGCGGAACGACAAACATCATTTTCGATTATATTTTTATTGCCGTAATGGGTATGGGGATTTCCGGTGCCGCTTACGGAACGGTTGTCGGTTTTCTTGCACAAAATTCTATAGGAATAATTTATTTTACTTTCAAAAGAAAAGGCACATTATATTTCGTTAAACCGAGTTTCAATTTTCTTGCCGTTATTAAAAGCTGTTATAACGGTATGGCTGAATTCATAGGTAATTTGGCAATGTCGATAACAACATTCTTGTTCAACATAGAAATGATGAAATATATAGGTGTTGACGGTGTTGCGGCAATAACGATAGTTCTTTATGCGGAATTTATTTTAACATCAATATTCTACGGATATTCATCCGGAGTTGCACCGATATTCAGTTATAATTACGGCAGCAAAAACATATTCCAACTAAAAAACATTTTTAAAATAAGTATGATTTTTGTAATTGCATCATCCGTTTTGATTTGTTGTTTGTCTATACCTGCAGCGCCGTACATAATAGAGTTTTTTGCAAAAGAAAACTCGCATGTGTTTTATATCGCTTTAAAAGGATTTTTTATTTTTGCGGTTTCGTTCTTGTTTACGGGAACAAACATTTTTTCGGCTGCAATGTTTACCGCATTTTCCAACGGAAAAGTTGCTTCGATAATTATGTTCCTTAGAACACTTGTGTTTTTAAGTTTATCGATATTGTTGTTACCGTTAGTTTTCAATGTTAACGGAATTTGGCTTGCAATACCTGTCGCAGAATTTTTATCTATATTGGTTTGTTTGTTCTATTTTCTTAAATATAGAAAAATATATAATTACTTATAATTTTTTTATATTTAATATAGCTAAACGGATTTATCTTTTAAATTATAACTTTGTATTTGTTTCAATCGAGTACCAACCGCTACGCTTTCTTTTACGTACACTTCATTCACCAAATACTTCGTTATAATTTAAAATCTTGAAATCCTTTGAGGGAAAACAACGACAAACAACAAAAACTTGAAAACTCTTTGAATGCCAAAACGACAAACTGCAAAAGCAAAGCTGCAAAAACTTTTCATATTTATAAAAGCAATTGAATTTGGTAAAATACTTCACTATGAAAACAATAAGAATTTTATTATTTTCCATAATGTTATTTTGCTGTTTTGTTAGTGTAAATATTTTTGCACAAGGAAAAGAACATAACGAAATTACAATAGCAATTCTAAAAGGGGATAACCTTTCCGAATATAAAGATTTGTTGTCAAACACAATTAAAGAGAAACTAAACAAAACGGTAAAAATAAAAGTTTTGGATTACGATACGTTCATAGTTGATATGGACAGAGGAAACAGCGACTTTTATAAAGGTTCTCCGCTTACTTATGTTCTTTCGTTATCGGATACCGTTATATTGAAGTCCGCTTACAGAATTGACGGTGAAATTCAACAGGATTATACTCCTGTTATACTTGCAAGAACAGACAAGAATATAAATACCGTTAAAGATTTAGAAAACAAAATTTTCCATTTCACAAACCCTAATTCCGCATCGGGATATTTATACCCCAAATTATTTTTAATTGAAAAAGGTGTAATTACGGAAAAAGATTTTGCCGATGACCGTTCACCGAGCGCAAAAGATGTTTACAATTATGTCTTGGAAGGTAAATGGGATGCATGTTGTTCTTTTTACGGTCTTTTGGAAGATGATCCCTTTTTCGAAAAAAATCCCTTATTAAAAGCTTTTAAAATAAATCTGCAAATTCCCAACGATCCGTTATGGGCTGACGAGAGAATAAAAACAGAAAACCCGCAATTGGTAACGGATGTAAAAAATTTAATATTGGAATTGTTTGAAGATAATAAAGAACTTTCTTTTATACCGGCAAGAGATAAAGATTATGACTCAATAAGAAGAAAAGTAAGAATATTGAACATAATAGAAAACAAAGATTTTATATCGGTAGACAGAGTGCTGGGTTTTGTTACAAGAAGTCCTAAAACTTTAAACTTTATTTTAAAATACAATTTGCATATTGCTCTTTCTTATTTAGTGTTTACATCACTGATTATCATTTTTGTTTCCGTATTTTTCAAAAGAACCGTAATAAAAAAATATCATACAGAACATAAGTTGTTAAACGACAAATATAACGATTTATTGGAACATTTGGAAGAAGAAAACGATTTCAATTCAAAAATAACCAAACTTGAAGACGAAATAAAAGTTGCTTTTAAAGAATATACAAAGTTTACCGAAGATTCCGTTATGGTTAAGTATGTTGCAACCGGTGAATTTTTATTTAATAAATATAAAGACACAAATGCTATGGAACCGTCCGCAATAGCAAACTGTTATGTTAAAGCTTTTGAAAGAATAGTTATGGTTAGTGCATACGGGGCGGAAACATTTGAAAAACAGGATGATACAAAAGTTCCCGACGAGCAACAAAACATACAAAATAAAATAGATCCGAAAAAGATATTGGATAACGGTATAAGAGATGTAAGAGAAAAAGCCGGGTTAAGCAACAAAGATTATAAGAGTTTGCAAAAATGCAGAAGCTTAAGAAACAAAGTTGCACATTTAAAACCTGTTTCTAAAGAAGAAGTTGTTTCGATAAGAAAAACTCTTTTAGGGGAAAATTCTTATACCAACGGAATACTGGCGAAGTTGGCACCATATCTTTAAAAATGTTTTAACATTTTTAAAGATAGCTTAAAGCTTATAGCTTATAGTTTAACGACAGCGACAAATTTGAGGGATGGATGGAAGGAAACGACAAACAACAATGGATTGCTTCACTTTGTTCGCAATGACTGGCATAAAGAAAATTCATATTTAAAGAGAAAAAAAATGAAAAATTATTTAAAAACTTATTTCTTTGATATCCTTTTTAAAAAGTTCTTTGATTGCACGGGAAAAGCCGACAGAAAAGAATTTTGGCTGTTCACATTAAATTTATTAATTTGTATCTCTGCAATATATGCTGTTATCTACTTTGATTTTCCTAAAATTAGTCCGATATTATTTGAAAAGTCGTTAAATATTTATCCCAGTTATGATACTATAATATTTTTACAAATAATTTTTTCCTTAATAATTCTTTTTCCTGTTTTATTTTTATTACCGTTTATAAATTTATTAGCCAGAAGATTACATGATATAGGTCTGAGCGCAAAATATTTATTTCTCGCTATTTTTTTTATACGGTATGCACGTTTTCTTCCATTTATTATCGGTATTATAGGTTGTATTCCCGGGAAAAAAGAAGGGAATAAATATGATGAGCAAAACATCAAAAATAATACTATTAAGAAAATTTTTATGAACGGTACAATTCTTCTTTTAATACTATTATTTTTCTATTCTTTTCCGTATGCACTCACAAAAGGAATGCGACAAAAAAAAGCAAGTTGTAATCAGCTAATAAATGACATAGCAACAGCACAACTTAAATATTTTAAAGAAAATAATGATTTCTTATATGTATATGAAACAGATAGAAGTGATATTCTTAATATAGACTTACAAAATGATGATGGTGTCGATAAGTTTAGTTGCACCGTAAACACAGATGATATTGACAATAAAAGTGTTGAAATAAAAGTTTGGGCAAAAATAGATGATAAACGAAAAGAAAAATTGAAAGGCACTTATTATTTAGGTTATATTTCCGCTACCCAATATCAAGACGGTAAATTGTCAAGGATGTTGTTAAATTTAGATAAAAAGACCGCAGAATAGTGTGTAATCAACTATAAGCTAAAAATTATGACAAAATATATTGAAATAAGCTGTAAAACCGCATGTAACAGAATCAGCAGTGATTTCTTACCTTTTAATTGGGATTTGAACATTTACAGAGGTTGCGAGCACAAATGCCAATACTGTTTTGCCGTGTATTCTCATAAATATATGGAGTCCGAAAACTTTTTTGATGAGATATATGTAAAGAAAAACATTGTGGAATGTTTTGAAAAGCAAATATCTTCTAAAAGATGGAAAAAATCCGTTATAAATATCGGCGGAGTTACCGACAGCTACCAACCTGCGGAAAAGCAATACAAAATAATGCCTGAAATTTTAAAGTTGTGTATAAAGCATAAAGTGCCTATAAGTTTATCGACCAAATCCAAACTTATATTAAGAGATTTTGATTTATTTGCCGAACTTGCGACACTTGTTCCCGTAAATATTACTTGTACTATTACGACGGTAAACGAGAATATAAGAAAGCTTATAGAACCTAATGCCGCACCTGCAAAAGACAGATTTAACAACTTAAAAGAATTTTCAAAAACAAATGTTAATACCGGAATATTTATTATGCCGATAATTCCGGAACTTACAGACTCTTATAATAATTTAAGTATGTTGTATAAAACGGCAAAAGAAAACAATGTGAATTATGCGGTTACAACCATTTTGAACTTAAGGGGAGAAACTAAAACAAATTTTTTTAATTTTGTTAAAAACAAGTTACCGCACCTGTACAACAAGATAAAATCCCATTACAAAGGTGCTTATGTAAATTCCACATATAAAAAGCACATATACAACATTTTAAATACTTTGGAAGAAAAGTATCCGTTACAAGAAAAAGAAATCGTTTATCCAAATTACGAAAAGCCCGACGACCAATTGACCTTATTTTGATATTAGAGGAAAGAGAGTGTCCCTTTAACTTTTTTTAATGTGTTTGGAACAAGTTCTATTGCCAAGACATATTTTGTTTCGATTTTATCTTCACATTTGATTCCGTATTCTATGGCTTGTCTGAAGCCCATTCTGTAATAATAGTTGGGATCTCCTACTAAAAATATGCAGTTATAGCCCAAATCTTTGGCTATTTCAAAACTTTTTCTTATAAGCTTTTCGCCGATTTTTTCGTTTCTGTAACCTAACATTACACAGACAGGGCCTAAAAGTAAAGGCTTTATTTTCGGGTTGGAACAACCCTTTATATTAAATTTCGATAAAATGATGTGTGCTATTAATCTTTTTTGTTCTTCTACGACGAGAGAAAGTTCGGGAACATACTTTTCACTTGCTCTTATTTCATTAACAAAATCCTGTTCTTTGCCGTTTGAAACTCTTGCCGTTTCAAAAGCATCTTTAACCAATTTATAAACTTCTTTAAAATCTTGTTTTGTTTCTTGTCTGATAATCATAGCAATAATAGTTTAGCTTATTTATAAAAAAAATCAATTAAATTGTTCTAACCATTCTAAGATTATGGGAACATTATGTTCCTTAAAGAAAATATCGTGATGATTTATACCATCAACAAAAACAATTTGTTTTTCTTCAACAGGTGCTAAATCGAAAAGTCTTTGAGAGTGGGAATGATTTATCAACATATCTTTGTTTCCGTGTATAAACAAAATAGGACATTTTATATTCTTAATATATTCGTCCGAAGGATATTTATCTTTTAAAACCAAAAAAGCAAACGGAACGGGATATTCCTTAACTTCCTGGTAAAGAGAAGAAAAAGGTGCCGTTAAAATGATGCCGTCCGGATCTCTGTATTGTGCAAGTCCCATTGTAAATGCACATCCGAACGAATATCCGTAAAAAATGATTTTGTCATTATCTGTTTTGTTTTTATAATAATCGTAAAAAGCAACGGCATCGGAAAAAATTACATCCTGCGATATTTTACCTTTAGTGTTTCCGAAACCTCTGTATTCCATCATAGCAACGGAATAGCCTTCATTTGTGAGTTTTGTTATGGCGGGGGCAAATCTTGCCATTAAACCGGTATTACCGTGGAAATACAATATTAAAGGTTTATCATCGTCACCTTTAAAATACCAAGTCATTACTTGTGTACCGTCTTTAGCCGTTATGGGTTGCTCAACAAACATATCAAGACCGGCTTCGTGAGGAGTTTTATAATTTGTGTCCGGTCCAAATAAAAAATTAATTTGGAAAAAATATAATACTCCAAAATAGATAACACAAAAAATAACAATGCCTAATAATATCTTTTTTAATTTCTTCATATCTGTATATTTTAATAAAAAAACAACAATAAAAACAACTGATTTGAAGTATAGATACATAGATGTATAGAGGGATGGAAAAGGTGAAACTACCAACTGTAAACAAAAAAAGAGGCTTGGTTTTTCCAAGCCTCTTTTTTATTATGCTGAAAATTACAATGAATTTTTGCTTTCAAAATCTTTCATGAATGCAACCAATTTCTTTACACCTTCTATCGGCATTGCATTATAAATAGAAGCTCTCATACCGCCAACGGTTCTGTGACCTTTAAGGCTGGTTAAACCTTCTGCTGTTGCTTCTTTTATGAATTTTGCTTCCATTTCTTCGTTACCGATAACGAAAGGAACGTTCATCAATGATCTGTCTTCTTTAACAACTGTTCCTTTGAACAATTTGCTTGAATCCAAGAAATCGTACAATATTTTTGCTTTTGCTTCGTTCATTTCTTTCATTTTTGAAAGACCGCCGAGTTTCTTAATCCATTTAAATACTAATCCGCAAATATAAATTCCGTATGTAGGAGGTGTGTTGTATAATGAACCGTTATCTGTTTGAATTTTCCAGTTCATCATTGTAGGTGTGCAAGCCAAAGCAGGACCTTCACCGATTAAATCTTCTCTTATAATTAAAATCTGTACTCCGGAAGGACCAACATTTTTCTGAACTCCACCGTACATTACACCGTATTTTGTAATATCTACAGGTTCTGATAAGAAACATGAAGAAACATCGGAAACTAGCGGTTTACCTTTTGTGTTAGGAAGTTTTTTATATTTTGTTCCGTAAATTGTGTTGTTTTCGCAGATATAAACATAGTCTGCATTTTCGCTTATAGGCAAATCTGAGCAATCCGGAATATATGAAAATGTTTTATCTTCCGATGTTGCTATTTTATTTGCTTTTCCGTATTTTTGTGCTTCTTGGAAAGCTTTCTTTGCCCATTGACCTGTTACTATATAATCTGCAACTCCGTTTCTCATCAAGTTCATAGGAACGGATGCGAATTGTAATGAACAACCGCCTTGTGCAAATAATACTTTATAGGTTGAAGGAATATTTAATAACTCTCTTAAATCTGCTTCTGCTTCATCGATAATTGCCTGATATGTTTTTGAACGATGACTCATTTCCATAACAGACATTCCCGAACCTTTATAGTTCAACATTTCGTCAGCTGCTTGTTGCAAAACTTCTACCGGTAATACGGCAGGACCTGCAGAAAAATTGTAAACTCTTTCCATTTTGGTCTAAATCTCCTTATAAATAAATTTACTTATGTAAATTGTTAGGTAAATATTTTATAAAAAATAAAACAAATAATAAAGTGATTTTTTTATAAATTTATTCATTGATAAAATATTAATTTTATGTTAAGATTTTCTTGTAAATGAACTTTATAAAATTTTTCTTTAAACAACATTTGATAGTTACATCTCTTTTAGTATCTTTCATTCTATCAAGCATAATATGGCTTTCGATAGGTTGGGTTTCTTATTTCAGCGGAAGGGAACAGGAAATAGCAATAGAAACCGATATTATTTTTGATATCGTAACCGACATCATAAAACATGATAAAAAATTATTGAAAGAAAATGTTTTGTCATTAAAAGATACAGACAGTTCCGATTTTGATTTCACAAACAGTTTTCTAACCAACATGAACAGAAACAACATGTTGTTAAACAATCCTCTGTCTTTAAACAATTTTATAAACCTGTATTCTTATGATTATGCCAATCAAAGACTTAAATATTTTCACAACTTATATACAAAACATTGGCTCGAAGTAAGAGACAGTAAAAACAACATATTAATACAAACTAAATATAAGTATAACGAAATTGTTCCTTGGGATGACAAATACTATGAAGAAAAAAGAATAAAAAAGATGATATTTATCGAAGACGGTTTTTATACTTATACTTATGTTTATAAATACAAACCTTTTTGGTATATAGCATTAATAAGAAGTATTTCTTTAAATACAATACCGGACCTTTTTGAGAATAAAGAATTTACCTGGAACAAATGGGTTCAAGAAACTTTTTTCAATGTAGGTAAGTGGGAACAAATTTTTAATTTCTGGATAATATTTGCAATATTAATGTTGCTTGTTCCTTTTGCATTAAAGAACCTCTACGAGTTATATAATTCGTTAAGTATTTTAAGATATAAAAATCTGAGATACACGGTAAAATTAAAAAGAATTACAAAACAATTTAACAATCAAATGAAAAAGATATCCCAACAAGAGAACTTGTCGGACGAAGATATAAAGAAAAAAGAAAAAGAACTTGAAGAAAAGTTTGAAAGACAGATGTTAACATTAAAATTCGAGCATAACAGACAAATAACGAGTGTTAAATCCGGTTTTAGTAAATATTACGAACATACCGAAAAAGAGTTGGAAAGATATAAAACAATAATAAAGCAACAACTTGAAGAAATAAAAGAACTGCAATACAGCCTGCAGGAACATAACATAAACTATGATCCTTACAAATTTACGGACTTTAAATTCAGAGAAAAAGCCGACATATTAATATTAGGCGGGGAAGGTTCTATTTCTTTAAAAGAAGCTTACGGTATATTAAAAGAGTTAGGTCTTTCACATAATACCGATATAAAATGGATAGCTTACAGAGATATGGACCATTTTGATATTACAGCTTTACAAAATACAAGAAACTATTCGGATATTATTGTAGGAAGTGTTCCTCACAGTATGTTAAATGTTCCGGAACAAAATCTTGTAGTTCATTTGCAGAACAATGCTTCATTGTACCCTAAATTCCAAATTTTAAGAAAACAAGACGACGGAGATTTACTGCAAATAACAAAAACAAACCTTAGAGAAGCTTTGAAAAAAAGCAATAAGTATAAACAACTTATGGAAATGCAAAAATTAAATCTTTACAACAACCAATAAGTTTATTTACAAAATTCTTTTATTTCTTTTTCCAATATTCTGTATACTTGTGCTAAAAGGTATCCGTCAGCAGAGGCATGATTTAATCTGACCGTTAACGGCATAACGAGTCTTCCGTTTTCTTCTCTGTATCTGCCCCAATTAACTATAGGCATAAAGTATAAGTAACCGTCCGGAAGTTCAACATTTAAAGAGTCGTAAGAAATCCACGACATATAGGAAGCATCAAACCAGTTCGGATGGTTTAACATATCAAGTCCGTATCCGTGAGTTTTTTTTGCCATTTCAATATCTTTGCTTGCATTCTTATAGAATTTCTTATAGTCTTGATCATAAACCGTATAAACCGGCGTACAAGTTTCGGTATCTTCGTGAAATATATATTGCGTGGGATTTATTTTATCGTAAACTATTAATTGATTTGTTTGGTGCAACCATGCCAATCTGTAATCTTCTCTTGAGTTTAAAGTTTTGGATAACAAGTACAAAAAGTTTATATAAAATTTCGTGTTTGTTTTTTTGGAATAATCGTATAAAGCTTGAACATCTATTCTTGCCGTCGTAGAAATGGAACACTTTGTCTGAGCAAAATGTCTGAAAACATCTTTTCTGTAGTACTCGTTCATGTTAATTACTTTATAATTAACCATTTTGTTATCCTCTCTTTTTATTAAATTTATTTTATTTCCCTTATTATATAAAAGTTATTTTTCTTTTGACAACTACAAAAAAAAATAATAATATATCTAAAATTAATTTTAATGAAGGGGGACTTAAAAGATATTTGTTTCATAATATTCTTTGAGTCCCTTTCTCTCTTATAAGGAGAAAATACAATTATGAAGTATATTTTTATGACGGGCGGAGTAGTAAGTTCTTTAGGTAAAGGTATAACCGGTGCAAGTATCGGAAGACTTTTACAGTTGCACGGATACAAAGTAAATATGATAAAAATGGATCCTTATATAAATGTGGATCCGGGAACGATGAATCCTTTCCAACACGGAGAAGTTTATGTTACCGCAGATGGTGCCGAAGCGGATTTGGATTTGGGAACATATGAAAGGTTTTTGGATATAGTAACAAAAAAAGCAAACACAAACACGTCCGGAGATATTTATCAAACCGTCATAAATAAAGAAAGAAAAGGCGAATATAACGGAGGAACTGTTCAGGTAATTCCTCATATAACAAACGAAATAAAGAAAAGATTTGTAGCTTTTGATAAACAAGCAGATATTACAATAATAGAAATAGGCGGAACGATAGGAGATATAGAAGGTCTTCCTTTTATTGAAGCAACAAGACAATTTATGTTGGAACAAAAAAGAGAAGATATAATGAGTATTCATTTAACTTTTGTTCCTTATATTGAAGGTGCAAAAGAACTTAAAACAAAACCCACACAACATTCCGTTAACAAATTAAGAGAAGTGGGAATTATTCCCGACATGATTATATGCAGAACACAATATCCTATAAACGAATCAATGAAAGGCAAAATTTCATTGTTCTGTAATGTTCCCAAAGAAGCTGTTGTTGAAGCAAGAACCTGTTCTTCGATTTATCATGTTCCGGAATCTTTGCACGAGCAGGGAGTAGATGCTTTCATTTTAAAAAGACTTAACTTAAAGAGTAAAATAAAATTCAGCAACAAATGGTTTAAATATGTTAAACAAGATACAAAACATTATAAAACCTTAAAAATAGGTGTTATAGGCAAATATGCGGATTTAAAAGATGCCTACAAATCCATAGACGAATCTTTAAAGATATCCGCTATGGAAGCAAAGGTTAATTTGGATATTCAATACATTTCTTCCGAAGATAAAAATTTAATAAAAAGATTAAAAGCTTTAGACGGAATATTAGTTCCGGGCGGATTCGGAATGAGAGGAATCGAAGGTAAAATTGCAGCAATAAAATTTGCAAGAGAAAACAAAGTTCCGTTCTTCGGTATATGTTTGGGTATGCAATGTTGCGTAATTGAAGCTGCAAGACATTTACTAAAATTCAAAAATGCAAACTCTACGGAAATAGATCCTAAAACGATATACCCCGTAATAGAAATGTTGGACGAACAAAAAGATGTAAAATATTTGGGCGGAACGATGAGATTAGGAAACTATGAATCCGATTTGGTAAAAGGTTCTTTGGCTCATCAACTTTATAAGACGGATAAAATTGTAGAAAGACACAGACACAGATATGAAATGAACCCAAAATATATTGATATGTTCAAAAAAGTAGGGTTTGATGTTTCCGGCTATCATAAAGGAGTATTACCTGAAATAGTCGAAATTAAAAATCATCCTTTTTATATAGCGGTTCAATTCCATCCGGAATTCGGTGCAAGACCTACAAAGCCGCATCCGATATTTCAAGGGTTTGTTTTAGCTGCAAAGAAAAAAGCACACAAATAGAAGAAGGTGCAAATGTCTTTATCTAACGAGCAACTTGAACGATATTCAAGAAACATCCTGTTAAAAGGTGTCGGGATAAAAGGTCAGGAAAAACTTTTATCGTCAAAAGTTCTTGTTATCGGTGCGGGGGGACTCGGTTCTCCTGCGGCAATGTATTTGGCTGCTGCAGGTGTGGGAACTATAGGTATAGCAGATAAAGATAAAGTCGAACTTTCAAATCTTAACAGACAAATTCTTCATAAAACAAATAAAACAGGTACAAATAAAACAAAGTCCGCACAAGAAACAATAAACGATTTAAACCCGGACATTAAAGTAAACATTTATAACGAAATATCATCCGATAATATTTCCAAAATTATTTCCGAATATGATTTTGTTATAGATGCAACAGACAACTTTGAAACGAAATTTTTAATAAACGATGCTTGTGTGAAAGACAAAAAACCGTTTTCTCATGCGGGAATTGTAGGTTTCGAAGGTCAACTTATGACTTATGTTCCAAACAAAGGTTGTTGTTACAGATGTGTATTTAAAGAACCTCCGAAAAAAGAATGTGTTTCTTCTTGTTCTACGGATGGTGTATTAGGTGCAGCGGTGGGAACAATAGGCACATTACAAGCTACCGAAGCAATAAAATATATATTAGGTACAGGGGAACTTCTTACCGGTCATTTACTTACATATAATGCTTTAACTTCGGAATTCAGAAAAATAAAGTTACCTCCGGCAGATGAAGAATGTCCCGCATGCGGAAATAAATAGGTTCTATTACTAAAATTTCTCATTTCCAAGCAAAAAAGCCATTCGTTTGAAAAATTTAAAGCCGTGCTCCAACTTGAAAAATCCTAACCACCTAATGTAACGGATTTTTCTTCAATCATGTTCGCACTAAAAAACTTTTTTGATTTATAGTTTTTTGCTTTAAATTTTTCTGCACTCATAGACGGCTTTAATCATGCTTGTAAATGAAAATTTTAAAAATCTCATTAATTATAAATTATAAATTGTAGTTCACACTTGACTAAAATTTAATAAAAATGCATAATAAATAAATAAAATTTTACAATTAGAGGAGTATTAAAGAAAATGAAAGAAGGAATTCATCCAAAATATGTAGAATCAACAGTAACATGTGCTTGTGGTTATACATTTAAAACAAGATCAACAAAGCCGGTAATAAAATTAGAAATTTGTTCAAATTGTCATCCTTTCTTTACAGGAAAACAAAAACTTATAGATACAGCCGGAAGAGTTGAAAAGTTCCAAAAGAGATTTGTTGCTACCGAAGGAAAGACAGTTGTAAGAAAGAAAAAAGAGAAAAAAGTATCTTCACCGAGAAAGACTTCAAAACTTTTAACATCTACACCTAAGAGAGTAAAAAAAGATGTTAAAAAAGATGCAGCAAAGAAAGATGCTAAAAAAGAAAAATAAATAAAATTTTAAATATTGACAGGATTATCATTTTTATAAAATATGAAATCCTGTCATATTTTTTTATAGGTAAAAAATATGTTTAAAGAAAAATTAGAAGAAATTAATTCTAAATTTAAAGAAGTTGAACAAAAGCTCAGTGACAGCAATATAATTGCAGATCAGGAACAATACAGAAATCTGTCGAAAGAACATTCTTATTTATCTCCGATAGTTGAAAAATCGAAAGAATATTTTAAATTGTTAAAAGATATCGATGATTTAAACGAATTGAAAGAATCCGATGATAAAGAAATGAAAGAAATGGCTTTTGCCGAATACGACCAAGCCGTTGCAAATAAAGAAAAAATGGAAACGGAAATCAGACTTATGTTGATTCCGCCGGATCCTCATGAAGATAAAGATATTATAGTTGAAATAAGAGCGGGAACAGGCGGAGAAGAAGCTGCTTTATTTGCGGGAGATTTGTTCAGAGCGTATACAAGATTTGCAGAAAGAAACGGTTGGAAACATGAAATAATAGATTCCAACCCTACAGGTCTTGGAGGATACAAAGAAGTTGTATTTTCAATATCCGGAAATAAAGTTTGGAAATATTTTAAATTTGAAAGAGGAACTCACAGAGTACAAAGAGTTCCTGAAACGGAAGCATCCGGCAGAGTTCATACATCCGCAATAACGGTTGCAGTTCTTCCAGAAGCCGAAGAAGTTGATGTTGAAATAAAACCGGAAGATTTAAGAATAGATACATACAGAGCAAGCGGTGCGGGCGGACAGCACGTTAATAAAACGGATTCCGCAATAAGAATAACATATTTGCCTACGGGGCTTGTTGTTGCTTGCCAAGATGAAAGAAGCCAAATAAAAAATAAAGCTAAAGCAATGAAAGTTTTAAGAGCAAAATTATATGAACAAAAAATGATAGAACAAGAACAGAAAATGTCCAGCGACAGAAAACAACAAGTCGGTTCCGGAGACAGATCCGAAAAAATAAGAACATATAATTTTCCTCAAAACAGAATAACCGATCATAGAATAGGTTTCAGTGTTTATAACATTACCGAAGTTATGGACGGAGATTTAAACGAACTTATAGAAAAGCTTATATCCTGCGAAAACGAAGAAAAGTTGAAATCGGCGAACATATAACGGCAAAAGACTGGAAGATTAGAAGATTGGCAACGACAAAGACATAACGGCATTTTATAAAAATGTATCAAACTGAAAAAAACATTTTTAATTTATTAAAACAAGCAACCGAATTTTTAACATCACATAATATAACGGAAGCACAACTTGATGCCGAAGTTTTATTATGTGGTGTTTTAAAAATAAAAAGAACCAAATTAGCAACTCTCCGACAAGAAACAATATTGCAGGAACAACATCAACAATATCAAGATTATTTAAACAAAAGAATAAAAGGGGAACCCGTTGATTATATTTTGGGTAATTCGGAATTTATGGGACTGACGTTTAAAGTTAATCCTAATGTTTTAATTCCAAGACCAGAAACGGAATTGATAGTTGAACAAGCCTCAAAATTCATAAAAGAAAACAATTTTAAACAGGTATTAGACTTGTGTACGGGATCGGGAGCAATTGCCGTATCTGTAGCAAAATATAACGACAATGTATCTGTTACGGCAAGTGATATAAGCCCCAAAGCATTGCTGGTAGCAAAAGAAAATGCCATAACAAACAATGTATCAAACAGAGTGGAATTTTTAGAAAGTAATATGTTTGATAATATTATTGATAAAAAATTTGATATAATTATATCTAATCCACCTTATGTAACCGAAAAAGAATATAAGGGTTTGGAAAAGGAACTTTTTTTTGAACCTAAAAATGCTTTTGTAGCGGGAGAGGACGGATTAGATTTTTATAGAATAATAGCGGAAAATTCCGCTCGATATTTAAATCCGAAAGGGATATTGTTATTAGAGCTTAATGCAAATATCTCTTTACAGATTGCGGATTTATTTAATGATTTTCTTTTTGTAAAAATATTAAAGGATTATTCCGGTTTAGACAGGATATTAATAGCACAAAATGGATAAAATAGTAATTTACGGCGGTAAAAAATTAAACGGGGAAGTAAAAATTTCCGGAGCAAAAAATTCGGCTTTGCCTATACTTTTTGCTACACTTTTAACCGACGATAAATGTAAAATAAAAAACGTTCCTATACTTGCAGACATAAGAACTACCGTGGATTTTTTGAATTTTATCGGTAAAAAAACTGTAAGAAAAGGAAATGTTGTTAATTGTGACGAATCTTCAAAATTAAACCATATAGCGCCTTACGATTTGGTAAGAAAAATGAGAGCAAGTGTTTTGGTTATGGGACCGTTACTTGCGAGACTCGGAAAAGTAGATGTTTCTTTACCGGGCGGATGTTCTATAGGCGCAAGACCTATAGATATTCATTTGGATGCTTTCAAAAAAATGGGGGCAACAATTGAATTAAAAGAAGGTTATATAAAGATATTCAGTAAGGGAAGACTTTCCGGAGCTGATATAGAATTCAGATTTGCAAGTGTAGGTGCGACGGAAAATGTATTACTTGCAAGTGTTTTGGCAAAAGGTACAACAAGAATAATAAATGCAGCAAAAGAGCCCGAAATTCAAGATTTGGCAGATGTCTTGGTAAAGATGGGGGCAAAGATTTCCGGTGCGGGAACAAGAATAATAACAATAGAAGGTGTTGACAAGTTGCATGGTTTTGAACATGATGTTATTCCCGACAGAATTGAAGCTGCCACTTATATGATTGCCGCATTGATGACTAAAGGTGAAATTAAGTTAACAAAAGTTAATCCGAAACATTTGGAACTTGTAATAGAAAAACTTATTGAAGCAGGTGCAGATATAAAAATAAAAGACGACACTTTAACCGTAAAGTGGAAAAAAGAAATTAAACCGATTAATATAAAAACAGAAGTTTATCCCGGTTTTCCGACGGATATTCAAGCTCAATGGATGGCCCTTATGGCTCTTGCCAAAGGAAATTCCATTATAGAAGAAACTGTTTTTGAAAACAGATTTTTACATGTTTGCGAATTACAAAGATTAGGAGCAAACTTAAAAATAGAAGGCAGACAAGTTTCTATTCACGGTGTAAAAGAACTTTCGGGAGCACCTGTTATGGTTTCGGATTTAAGAGCGGGTGCAGCCCTTGTTTTGGCAGGTCTTTGTGCTAAAGGAAAAACGGAAATTTCGAGAATTTATCACCTTGACAGAGGATATGAAGCATTAGAGAAAAAATTCAGAAAACTTGGTGCAAATATAAAAAGAATAAAATAAAACAGATGGAGGAGAGTGTTATGTCAGAAGAAGTTAAAGATACGGAAAACAAAATAAATAATCCTCAAACAGATATTCCACAAAACAATGAACAAAAAGGAAAATCCGTTCAAGAAAACATTGCAAATGTTGTAGAACAGTATTCCAGTTTTAGAGATCAGGTAAGAGATAGTTCCTTAAAAAGACCTTCGACAAAAAAAGAAATAAAGATTAAAAGTAAGAAAGAAAGAAAATTTTCTGATTTTCTTGTTTCCCTTATTACGATTGCTTTTCTTTTGACACTTTTATGTGGAGCAATTGCATATGTGGCAAAACCGGAAGTAGATAAAGAGTCTGAAAAGATAACAAAACAAATTTATGATGCCGAAACAACATACTACAACACATTCGGCAAGTTTCATTTTTTCCAACAAACCGGTTACGATAAAACATTGGGAGTTAATATATCAAAATCAAAATACTTTACAGCTTATGAAGTAATTCCTGATGAAAAGAAAGTAAATTGCGAAATTAGATTATATGGTGCAACAAATGCTTTTACAATGGCTTTTTATTATGTAAAAGATTTAATCAATAAATATTATCCATTGGACTAAGTTTAAAATTTTGATAGAATAGATGGGATGATATTTATCGGAGGATTTTATATATGAAAAAATATTTGGTTGTTTTACTATTGCTATTTGTTTCAACTGTTTCCGCTTTTGCCGTTGATATAGATATCGTTCCTAATTTATCTATATGTTTACCGGGAACATTCAGAAGCGATTATGAGGTTGATATTGCCGTAAATGTAGGTGCAGAAGGAAGATATTTTTTCAACAATTACATTGCGGTAGCATTCGGTTTTGACTACTTAATAAACAGAAATGTAAGTATGGGAGTAAAAGCTTCCCGTGATTCAGATTTTGATAAAGGGAATTATAACAATTCAAAATTTTCAATGTTACCGATATATGCCGGTATATTATGGTTTCCGTTCGGAGATACAGGAGAATATAAACCCTATCTTAGATTAGAAGGCGGATACAATGTTTATCTTTCCATATCTAACGGTAGCGGAACAACTCCAAGTTATTTTGTCGGCGGCGGTTTCGGCTTTGAGTTGTATGAAAGATATATTTTCGAATTACATGCAACAAGATATCAAGCAACAGATAACGATACAGATGTAAGCTATAAAGATATACTTTTTAAATTCGGATATAAATTTACAATTTAGTTAGGAGTTTTATTAAAATGCAAGGAAAACTTACACAATCCAAAGAATGGACAAATTTGAAAAACTACTATGAACAAGAAATGAAAAATGTTCATATGAGAGATCTTTTTAAAGATAAAGACAGATTTAACAAATATAGTATCAGACTTGATAACATCGGAATATTATTTGACTATTCAAAAAATATTATCGATGATAAAACAAAACAATTATTATTGGATTTAGTTACGGCAAGCGATTTAAAATCTTGGACGGAAAAAATATTTTCCGGAGTAAAAATAAATTGGACTGAAAAAAGAGCAGTACTTCATTCCGCATTAAGAAATATGTCGGACAAACCTGTTTATGTTGACGGAAAAGATGTTATGGTTGACATAAAAAAAGTTCTTAACAAGATGAAAGATTTTACAGAACAGTTAAGAAGCGGAAAATGGAAAGGTGCAACAGGAAAAGAAATTAAAGCTGTTATAAATATAGGTATCGGCGGTTCAGATTTAGGACCGAGAATGGTTTGTGAAGCATTGAAATATTATGCAGACGGACCTCAAGTATATTTCGTTTCAAATGTTGACGGTGCAGATATATATGAAGTATTAAAAAAGTTAGATCCTGAAACTTCATTATTTATTGTTGCTTCAAAAACATTTACAACCCAGGAAACAATGACAAATGCAAATACTGCAAGAAAATGGTTAGTTGAAAAACTCGGAGAAAATGCAATTAAGAACCATTTTGTTGCTTTATCAACAAACAAAGAAAAAGTTGCCGAATTCGGTATAGACACAAACAATATGTTCGAATTTTGGAACTTTGTAGGCGGAAGATATTCTTTATGGTCTGCAATAGGTTTACCTATAGCATGTTCCATAGGTTTTGATAAGTTTAAAGAATTGTTGGAAGGCGCTTATGAAATGGACCAACATTTCATAAATGCCCCTATAGAACAAAATATACCGGTTATAATGGCAGTTCTCGGTATTTGGTACAACAATTTCTTTAATGCTCAAAGTTATACAGTTTTACCATACAGCCAATATTTACACAGATTTACGGCATTCTTACAACAATCAGATATGGAAAGTAACGGCAAAACAATAAACAGAAACGGTGAAAAAGTTGATTATCAAACAGGACAAGTATTGTGGGGAGAACCGGGAACAAACGGACAACATTCTTTCTATCAACTTATACACCAAGGAACAAAATTGATACCTTCCGATTTCATAGGTATAGTTAACCCTCCTGAAAGAATCGGAGATCACCATGAAAAATTAATGTCTAACTTCTTTGCACAGCCTGAAGCATTGGCTTTCGGTCTTACGAAAGAACAAGCAATAGACGCTTTGGAAAAAAGCGGAGCTTCAAAAGAAGATATAGAAATGTTGGCACCTCATAAAGTTTTTGAAGGTAATAAGCCAACCAACAGTATTTTGTTGGATGAACTTACACCGAAAACTTTAGGTGCATTAATAGCAATGTATGAACATAAAATCTTTGTTCAAGGCATAATTTGGCAAGTTAACAGCTACGACCAATGGGGAGTAGAACTCGGTAAAAAGTTAGCAAATGTTATTTTGCCCGAATTGAAAGGCGAAAAAACAAACGAACATAATTGTTCTACAGCTTCATTGATAAAGCATTACAATAAACTAAAAAAATAGTTTTTGTAAAAAACATTGAAAAAACGGCTCTTATAGATTATACTATTTTAAGGTATGTATAATAGTAATTTATTTGTATCATTTTTCAATAAAAGCATTGCTTTATTGGTAATATTTTCTTTATTATCAATATCATTTTCTTTTAACATAGATGAAAATGTTAAACAGGAGATCGATACCCTGTATAAATCCACTTCTATTTGCGAATATTATAATTCATTAGCAAAATTTTCCTACGGTGTAATAAACAAGATTTTAGAATCTACAAACATTTTTTTGACAGATAAAACTTCGCAAAGTGATAACAATAAAGAAGAAAGCAAAAAAAGCGGTGAACAAAACAATTTATATTTCGTAAAAACAACAACAGAAAACGATTTAAAAATATCATTATCGAAAGATTTAAATGATTACAGTTTGTCTTTATTAGGCGGAGAATCTTATTCTACACCTTTATTAAGCAATATCGTTTTCAAATTTCATATGTTTAAGTTAACTTGTATAACAGTACTTTTTTGTTATTTTGCTCGTGGAAATATAGATATTATAAATTTTAATAATATGATAAAGGAAAACCGTCTTGTTTGACATTTGAACAAGACGGTTTCTCTTTTATAGGGAGAAAAAAATGAATATCTTAAAAAGTGTAAAGAAAAAATTTAAAAACTTTTCTTTAAAGAAAACCGCCGCAATAATTACAACTTTGTGTTTTGTCGTATCCATAGTTTTTTCACAATCCGCTTATGCGGTAATGCCTGTACCAAACAGTGTACCCGTAACACCTAATTTAAATACACCGATAAAATCTCTGATTCCTTTTAATTTGGGAAGAATTACCGATGCTTTTTATTCTAATGACGGCGATATAGTGATAAATATTCAAGATTTGCACTCCCATGAACAAACTCAAAGAAATATAAGTTCAATATTATCGATATTGGATAAAAATTTTGGTTTAAAAGATATATATCTTGAAGGTGCAACCGGAACAGTAAACACCCAATGGTTATCCGACATAAAAGATAATTCAACAAAGCAGAAAGTATTAAATAATCTTTTAGCAAGCGGAAGATTGACCGGCGGAGAATATTTTGCGGTTCAAACAAACAGGAACAATATTATAAAAGGTTTGGAAGATAAAAACTTATACACTGAAAACTTCAAAATATTGAGCGACATGTACAACAAAGAAACAGAAATAAAGAATTATATTTCCGTATTGAATAATCTTTTCAATAAAAAAAGCGAACAATATATTTCTGATGAAAACAAAAAAATAAACAAGATTATTGAAAGTTATAAACAGGATAAAATAAAGACAAACAAATATATTGAACTTTTATTAAAGAAAGCACAGAAAACAGACATAAATTTATCGAAATACGGAACGATAATAAAGTTTGCTCAGATTATATCCAAACAAAAAGCTTTTGATGTAAATAAATTAAACGGCGAGATTGCCGAATTATTAAAAGAGTTAAAGGAAAAACTTAGTTTTCAGGAATATAAAGCTCTCACAGAAAAAGCGACTAAAAAAGAATTTGAAGTTGAGTTTTATTTTGATTTATTAAAAAAAGCAAAAGATTTAAATCTTTTGACAGGCAAGAAATATACGAATACCGGTGCTTTTCTTGAATATTTAGTTCTCAATCAAAATATCAACACTGTTAATTTGGCTAACGAAGAAAAACTGTTTGTAAATGAATTGAAAGATAAATTTGCCAAAACTCAAGCCGAAAAAGATATGTATTTCTTACAACAAAATTTAGAATACTTATCTCAATATTTAACAAACAAAATGACTGCAAAAGATTATGAACAATTTGCCGAAAACATAGCAAATTTCAAATTGTTATGGGAAAAATATATAGATATTGATAACTTAACAAATTTAACGGAATATTTTGATTTAGCAGACATTTTCTATAACAACAATATTGAAAGAAACAGAGTTTTCATAAAGAATATGTTCGGTAAAAAAGTAAATGAAGCTGTTGACGGTTTAAGAATAAAAAATGCTTCAATAAATCACAAAGATAAAGTTTTGGATGCAATTGCAAACGGCAGAAAAATACATGTTGTTATAACCGGCGGTTTTCATACTTACGGGTTCAACAAATTATTGGAAGATGAAAATATAAACTATATAGTAATAACACCTAACATAACAGAAGAAACAGCAACAGCAGAAACTTTGTATAAAAATGTTTTCAGTGAGCAATATGACATAACAAATACAACTTTTGCAAATATGCCTGTTTCTCAAATTGTGGCATTATTAAATAAAGGTGAAATTAAGGATATTAAACCTGTAGGCAACAGTGTTGAAATAGAATATGTTTCCGGTGAGAAAGAGTCCTTAAACACTTTATTGCAGGAAGAAACGACAGAGGAAAAATTAACAGACGGCCAACCGGAAATAATTGCAGATGTTATTATAAATATACAAAGATTTAAAGAATTAACCAGAATGAAGTTAAGACCTATATCGGAACAAACGCTAAAAGAAATAAATAAAGAAATAGATGTTTTGGAAAGAACTATATTAAATGGTCTTAAAGGAATAGAAAACGAAGATTTAAGAAACACATTAGAAGAGAAAATACAAGATGAATTGCCGGCACAAGCTTTAACAAAAGAATCCGTAAAGAATAGATTTTGGTATAAAGTTTTAACAAAATTAGGATGGATAAGTGTAAGAGAATCTTTAGTTGCAATATCGGAACAAAAAGATTTCGACAATATATTTGCGGAAGAAATTCTTAATCAAATAAATAAAGCAGATACATCCGCAAGAGAAGAATTCTTACAAAAACATGATTCTTACGGTGAAGAAGAAAAAGTAACAACACAGTTAAACGATGGTGTAACATCGGTAATAGCAGCAATGAACGAGGCTTATGAACAAGTTTTCGGCCTTTTCGGAATACATTCCATAGCACAGCTTGCGGCAAAAATTGCCGGAGCAAAAGCACATAAAGAATACAATGTTAACATCTATAATTTATCAAAAAGCAGTAAATTTTTACTTACAACAGGAAATGAAAACAGGTATTACAGGGTTAAGTTTGACACTTTTTATAAAGGAAAAACCTATAAAATAGATACATATAGCATGGCTGTATCACCAGAAAAAGCTCTTAATAATGTAATTTACAACACAGCAAATAAAGTATTAAAAGACTACGGATTGAGTAGAAATCTGTTAAGATTGGTAATATCTACAATAACAAGCAATATAACAAATAAATCAGTTAAAAAAGCTACAGTCCTTTCCAAGCCGACAAGTCAATTTCATCCAATAAAACAAAGACCTTCATCCCGAAAAGAAGAAGGAGATAATGAAGATATAGAGTTTATCGTAGAAATTCCCGGAATAAACAACAATCCCGCTTTATCATCATTTCAAACCGTATACGCAGTCTCTCCAAAACAAGCCATATGGAGAGTCGTTTATTTAATTTGCGATGCAGCTGACAACGGGATATTAACCGACGGGATGTATGAAGGTATTCCTTTTTCGAAGAAAAACTTAGAAGCAATAAAACTAGCCATTATGGAAAATCATCCGGAGGATGCTAAAGACGGTAAAATGATACCGTTATCCGGTTTGATAAAAAACAATGCTAACCCAAGAAATAAGGCCCCTGTTTTGGTAAAAAAAGATATGCAACCTGTAACAAGACAACCTCGTAAAGGAGAAAAAGAATACATTGTAACTATACCCGGATTTAATGACTCTCCCGAACTGGAACCATATCAACACGTTTTTATAACGGAGGAAGATACTCCCGAAAAAACAAGAGAAAAAGCATTGGAAGCGGCCGTTGATACGATGATAAAAGCAAGGGGAAGAAAAGAAATTAAAAACGGATATTATAATTACATCGTAATACCTACAGCCATTAGTTCCAGAAACAGTGAAAAAAAGCTAAATAAGACTATTATTTTGGATGCAGTAAAAGAAGATTCAACTGTAACGGTTGAACCGGTAATATATAAAGGCCTTACATCTGCGAAATCATACCAATCGATATTAGATTATGTAAAAGGTGAATTAAAGTCAATAAGAGAATTGTTTGCTCAAGCCGGAAGAAAACAGAGAGAAAAAGAATTTTCAAGAAAATTAAATTTAGGAAGCAACAATTCTTTAATGTTTGATTTTTCTAAAACAAATCTCGACGCAGAACTACTTGAAAAATTCAAAAAACTACTTGACGAAGCAAGATTTATACAAAAAAGAAATGCTATGCTTTCCGGTGAAATATATAATCTTACCGAAGGGAGAGCAGTTCTTCATACAGCATTAAGAAATGTTGAACGTGATGAAAACGGAACTCTAAGAGCAAAATCTTCAATATATGTTAAGGGCAAAGATGTAATGCCGGATGTAATAAGAGTTTTAAATCAAATGAAAGCTTTTTCCGACAAAATTATTACAGGAGAATGGAAAGGTGTTACAGGAAAAGAAATAACAGATGTGGTAAGTATCGGTATCGGCGGTTCCGATTTAGGTCCGAGAATGGCAGCTGAAGCGTTATCAACATACAATAAAGGTCGCAGAGTTCATTTTGTCTCAAATGTTGACCCTAACGATATAAATTCAACATTGAATGGTTTAGGATTAAATCCGGAAACAACTTTATTCATTATAGAATCAAAAACATTTACTACACAAGAGACAATGACAAATGCAAATTTAGCAAAAAAATGGATAACCGATAATTTGGGAACTGATTCCGACGTAATAGCAAAGCATTTTGTTGCTGTGTCAACAAACAAGAAAGATGTTTCGGCTTTTGGTATAAATCCGGATAACATGTTCGAATTTTGGGATTGGGTAGGAGGAAGATTTTCTGTTTGGTCTGCAGTAGGTCTTCCGTTAATGTGCTCAATAGGTTTTGATAATTTTATAGAGTTTTTATCAGGAGCAAATGATGTAGATGAAAACTTTAAAAACGATGATATTACACAAAATATACCTGTTTTAATGGCAATACTTAATGTATTAGAGAGAAACTTCTTAAACAGAGGTGCATATTGTGTAGCTCCTTACAACGATTATTTAAAATTGTTTACAGATCATATTAACCAACTTTATATGGAAAGTTTAGGAAAATATGTTGATATCGAAGGTAACAAGATAACAGATTATAGTACAGGATCCACTATTTTTGGAGGAATAGGTACAAATGCTCAACATTCCTTTTTTCAATTGCTCCATCAAGGAACTGATATTAATCCTGTAGATTTTATAGGATTTGCATTACCCGGTGATGAAATAACACAAGAAATGTTAGACTCTCATACAATATTAAACGCCAATATGTTATCTCAAGGTGATACATTGGCCTTTGGAAGAACTTATGAAGAAACCGTAAAGTTATTAATGGCTGAAGGAAAAGATGAAAAAACCGCAATGGAAGAGGCAAAAGCTAAGGTTTTCGATGGTAACAGACCTTCAACAACAATGATGTTCGATAAACTTACACCAAGAACATTGGGCGCATCAATAGCATTGTATGAAGATATGGTTGCGACATTGGGAATAATTTGGAATATAAATGCATTTGATCAAATGGGTGTTGAACTAGGTAAAAAAAATACTCTTGCTCTGTTAAAAGAAATGTTAGGAGGTTTTTTTGGACATAGCATCTTAACGGAATATATGGAAGAAATATCTTCTGCGGCATCTAAACAATCAAACTTACAAAGCTTAATTTCACAATTGAACGATTCGAAAAATGATACGGAATTAAAAGATGCAATAGAAAAAATGTTAAATGCAGGTTTTAAAGAACAATATATAGAAAAATTACTTTCCCAGTATCTTGATTTAAGAAACGGAACTATTCCGCAAGACATATATTCAAAAACGGAACAGATAAAATTCGGAACCGCCGGTGTAAGAGGTATAATGGGGGAAGAAGTTGATTTCTTGGATATGGTAATAATAACACAAGCTATATCAAATGTTATATCTTCCATTGCTGCCAAACAAAATATCGATCCGAAAGATATAAAAATTCTTGTCGGCGGTGATTCAAGATTTTTATCTAAGCAGTTTGCTGAAATAGTTTCAAAAATACTCGCGGCAAACGGTATAAATGTTGTAATAAGCAGCGACGATATACCAAGCCCGACAATATCTTATTATACACGTGAAAAGGGCTTTACTCTTTCTATAAATATCACCGCAAGTCATAATCCGAAAGAGCATAACGGTTACAAAATAACATTGGGAGACGGTGGACAAGCAGGAACAGATGTTACTACAATGATTGAAAATGAAATAAAAAATATTCAAGATCAACTTGCAGCTAATACAGATCCCGGAATAAATATAGTAACAGATTCAGAACAAATAACTCCTATAGATGTAAAAGACACTTTCATAAAGGCTTTCGTAAAAATGATAACAGGTGTTTTCGGAATGAATGACAATACAAGTCTTAATAAGTTCAAACAGAAAGCAAAAGAATGGACTGTAGTTGTAGATCCTAAAAACGGAGCTACAAAAAGATATTACGCCGAAATATTAAAACTTTTCGGTTTTAACGTAATTATGATAAACGACGAAGTAGATCCGACATTTAAAGGACAAAAGCCTGAACCGTCTTTTGAAAACACTGAAAAATTGAGAACAGAAGTTAAGTCCATCACAAAAGATAATCTTTTAGGAATATCTACCGATGTGGACGGAGACAGATTTGCGGTAGTAGACAAAGACGGAAACTTTGTAACGGCAAATGAAATAGGAACAATTCTATTGAATTTCAGATTACAAACTTTATTCGATAATTTAATTTCGGAAATTACGGCAGCACAAGGCAACAAAGAAAAACAAAATGAAATATTAAAGAAGTTCTTGGGAAGAAAATTAATAGTTCCGAGAAACTGTGCAACTACACATGTTCTTGACGATTTAGCAGCTAAATTAGTATCAGAATACTCCGATAAATTAAAGGGATTTGATTTAGATCCTCAATTGTTGAAACAATTTGAAAATTGTGTTGATGTAAAAGAAGTAAATGTAGGTTTTAAATATTTTGCTCAGGCAAAACATGATGCCGAAGATAACGGAGATTTATTCTTATTAGGTGTAGAATCTTCCGGAGGAATATCAATAGCGGAATGGATTTATGACAAGTGCGGATTCTTGGCAAACTTAATGTTGTTATTCGTCCTCGTTGAAAACGGAAAACAACCTGAAGACATTTTATCCGAAGTATATTCGGATATTTCTTATGAACCTCAAGGTATAGAAACAACTATTAAATTCAGAGAAATTGTTGCAGAAGACAGTGAATTTGATACACCGGGAAAAATAAGTGCGGAAGCAAAAAAGAGACAGGAAAAATTAATGTCAACCATAACACAATTAAAAGGACAAGAAAAGTTTTCCGGCATTAAACATCTGTTTGCACATATAGATAAAGATTTGGTAATAAAAGAAATCAGAGATAACGACGGTATAAAAATAATATTCGAAAACGGTGCTTGGTTATTAATAAGACCTTCCGGAACAGAACCTATTGTAAGAATTTTCGATGAAACTAAAGGAAATGAAAGTCTCTCAAAAGAACTTGTTAATTTTGTTACTAAAAACGGAGGTCAAGATCTTATTGATGCTGTAGAAAAAGCTCTTGGTGCAAAAACAACACCATTTAAAGCAAACTTAGCATTATTTGAAACAGTTATTGAAAACTCCGTTAAAGCTTTGCAAAGATTAACTTATTCTGTTTTGTTCAGGGATAACCTGGAATATACAATTGTTGCGGATGCAACCGATCTTGCAAGAATAACAAAAGCTCAAGAGCTTTCCAAACAAGGAATAAAAGTTAATTTAGTATTAATCGGAGAAACTAATTTGGTTCAAGAATCAGATTCAAGAATTTCAACTGCAGACGGAGATTTAGCATTTTGTTTAACATCCAAACCAAATGAAAATTTAACTGTTTACGGATACGATGATAATTCTTACGGACAAACTGTAAACATAAGTAATATTACAAAACAAGATGCATTAATCGCACTGTTACAAAACATAAATGATCATTCAAACAAAACAGTAAAAATATTGGATTTACCGGAGAACATGAGTAAAGATGATATAGCAGCAAAGGATGTTTCGGAATTTGCAAGAGACAAGTTCTCTGTCGTAGGTGTAGGGAAAACCGCATTAAAATTGTTTGCCGATGCATTAGGAAACAAACTAAACAAAAAAGCAAGTGACGATATGTTGCTAAAGCCATCGCTTGTTGCAACAAATTTATCTGCCGAACAAATTGACACTTTCGGACAAAATGATATTAATAGGATTGTAGAACAAGGTGTAGCAACAATAATAATATCTGCCGATGATAAATTACTGCAAGAGAAATCACAATCTTTAAAAACTTTATTACAGATGGCTCATAACAGCGGATTAAAAGTAATGTTTAATTACAGTTTTGATCTCAAACAAATGTCAACAAATGAATTTGAAAATTGGATATCTTCATTTGACGAAAAATTTCAACAATTTAAAGAAAACGGAGGTATAGACGGACTACAAGTAGATTTATCACAAAGCGGAACATTAGCAAATAATGCAACAATTTTAGATCTTTTATCCGAACTTTCTACAAGTGTAGATAAACAAAATTTAGATTCTTTCTTGGCAATAAAAATGCCTTCTGATATTTATCCTACGGAATTTTTAAATCTTTGTAACAGTAAGGGCATAAAATTAGTTGCAGATTATGATTCTCCGTTGGTGTCAGTCGGAATATCAAATTTAAAAGCCGGAAACTTGATAATAAATATATCTGCCGATAAAAACGGTTTTATATCGGTAGAAAAAATGTCAAAACTTTTTGAAAGTAAAAATAATGCTACTGCACTTTCCATGATATCGTTGGATTTGCCAATATTGGAAGCAATAGATACTTCGGAAGGTTTTTCATTTAATGGTTTATCTATAACGAACTTTATAAACTCGATTTTTGAAACAACTCCGGAAGGACAAAAAATAAAAGGTATCAATACAGGAAGAAACTTTGTTAAGGAGAGAGAATCTGTTATAAACGAAGGTGTTATGAGAAGTTTATATAAAATGTATACAGATGATAATTTCAATATTTCCGAAGTAAACGGAATGCTTGAAACAACCTTCAAAGAAAATATTTCCAAATACGAATTGAAAGGTTTTGTTGAAGGATTACTGCAAGCAACAGAGTTAAAAATGATAAATGCTGATAATCTTTCTTTCGACAACAAAGAATATACAAATCTCTTAATGCAAGCTCTTATGGAATACAGAATAGCAAGCAAAGAAGAAACTTTTAAAGAACTTTCTATTTCCGATGACATAGAACAAATTTTAAACATTGATAATTTCAGAGCCGAATTCAAACAGGAAATAGAAAGAGTTCACTCTATACTGAATACTTCCGGTACTGTTGAAGACAGACAAGATACTGTTATCAATATTTTAAATTCTTTAAAAGACAATCCTAAACTTAATTCTCAGGAAAGAGCTATGGTTCTTGAAGGATTATTATCATTATTAATCGGATACGCAACACCTACTATTGACACGGATAAATTGATGAACGAAGAAAGTCTTGAAAATATCAAAGCAATACTTAGAGCAGCATAATCAATTTCGCAAAAGAAAATGCACTCCTCTCAAAAAGGGGGGTGCATTTTTTATTTGTAAAAGGTTTGTATCCTTACAAAAACAAAATCGAAATGTCAAGAAAATTCTTCTTGACAAAATCAATATGTATGTTATATCATTACAACAACACACAACATATAGTATAAATTCAACATTATACTTTCATTACAAAAAATGAGGTTTAAACTATGAAATGTCCTTTTTGCGGTAGCTTTGACGGTCAAGTTTTAGATTCCAGACCCATAGAACATACTTCAGCTATTAGAAGAAGAAGACAATGTAACCAATGTAAAAAAAGATATACCACCTATGAAAAACCGGAAGATATAACTCTTATGGTTATCAAATCGGACAGCAGAAGAGAACCTTTTGACAGAAAAAAACTTTGGGCTGCTATATCAAGAGCTTGTGTAAAAAGACCTGTTTCTACCGAAACTATAGAAAAAATGGTTTCAGAGGTGGAAACGGAAATAAGCGATTACATTATGGAAGTACCATCTTCCGTAATAGGACAAAAAACATTACAAAAGTTATTGGATATCGATACGGTTGCATATATAAGATTTGCTTCCGTATACAATAAATTTGCAGATATGAACGATTTTATGACGGAATTAAAGAAATTAAAGAAAGAACACGATAAAAACAAAACAAAGAAAAATAAAGAAAAAAATTAATATATTTTGGAGGAAAAATGCCTACACTAAAGGAAAAACTGTTAGAGAGAAGTAAACCGGCTCTAAACGAAAATGCGATGAAGGTTCTGTCGAAAAGATACCTAAAAAAAGATAACGACGGAAATCCTATAGAAGAACCTAACGATTTGTTTCTTAGAGTTGCCGAAAATATAGCTCAAGCAGATAAAATTTATGATAAAAACGCAAAACTTGACGACGTAATAGAAGAGTTTTTTACAATGATGTCCGCTTTGGATTTTTTACCCAATTCTCCTACATTGATGAATGCGGGAAGGCCGTTACAACAACTTTCCGCATGTTTTGTTTTGCCTGTTGAAGATTCAATGGATTCCATATTCGAAACTTTAAAAAATACAGCATTGATTCATAAATCGGGAGGAGGAACAGGTTTTTCTTTTTCGAGATTAAGACCTTCAAATGATAGTGTAAGATCAACAAACGGTGTATCTTCCGGCCCTGTATCTTTTATGCAGGTATTTAATGCCGCAACGGAAGCCATTAAACAAGGGGGAACAAGAAGAGGAGCAAACATGGGTATGCTCAGAATAGACCATCCCGACATAATGCAATTTATTACATGTAAAGATATAACGACAAATCTTACCAATTTTAATATATCCGTTGCATTGACGAAAGAATTTATGGATGCAGTTGAAGCAGACAAAGAATATAATTTATATAATCCGAGAACAAAAGAAGTTTCCGGAAGATTAAAAGCAAGAGAAGTATTCGATAAAATCGTAACTCAAGCATGGAAAAACGGTGAACCGGGAATCGTGTTTATAGACAGAATGAATGATGCAAATCCTACTCCTGAAATAGGAATGATAGAATCCACAAATCCTTGCGGAGAACAACCGTTACTTCCTTATGAAGCTTGTAATTTAGGTTCCATCAATTTATCTCATTTTATTAAAAACAATAAAATCGATTGGAAAAAATTGGAACAAACGGTAAAATCGGCCGTTCATTTCCTGGATAATGTTATCGATATGAACAATTATCCTATACCCAAAATCGGAGAAATTACAAGATCCAACAGAAAAATAGGGTTGGGTGTTATGGGTTGGGCTGATATGTTGTTCCAACTTAAAATACCTTATAATTCCCAAGAAGGCGTAATGTTAGCCGAAAAAGTGATGTCTTTCATTGAAGATGTATCTCATAAAGCATCTGAAGAAATAGCATCAAAAAGAGGAGCTTTCCCTAATTTCAAACAAAGTGTATATAAAGACGGAAATCCTATAAGAAATGCAACAACTACAACAATTGCTCCTACCGGAACAATCGGACTTATAGCAAATGCTTCCGGAGGTGTAGAACCTTTATTTGCTTTGGTTTATAAGAGAGCAAATTGCTTGGATAAAGCGGAAATGTTTATTGTAAATCCCTACTTTGAAAAAGCAATAAAAGATGCCGGAATTTATTCGGAAGAATTGATGACAAAAATAGCACAGGAAGGAACAATTCAACATATTAAAGAAATTCCCGAAGAAATAAAAAGAGTTTTTGTTACCGCTCACGATATTTTACCGGAAGATCACATAAGAATGCAGGCTGCATTCCAAAAGTATGTAGATAATGCCGTATCTAAGACGGTTAATTTCACACACGATGCAACAAAAGAAGATGTAAGTAAAGCTTATATTTTATCTTATAAATTAGGTTGTAAAGGTGTTACCGTTTACAGAGACGGTTCAAGACAGGATCAGGTATTAATATCCGCAAACACGAATAAAGATAAGAAAGAAGAAAAACCGATATCTGCAGCCGAAGCGGAAGTAAAGAAAGCCAGAATCAGGCCGAAGAGAGTTATGGGATCAACATTGTTAATGCATACCGGTTGCGGAAAGATGTATGTAACTATAAACGAAGATAAAGAAGGTGTTTTTGAAGTATTCACTCAGCTCGGTAAATCCGGCGGTTGTACGGCAACACAATCCGAAGCTATAGCAAGACTTATTTCCTTAGCTTTAAGATCAAGAGTTGATACTGCAAAAATAATAGAACAGTTGAAAGGAATAAGGTGTCCTTCTCCGACACTTACCGAGGGTGGAGCAATTCTTTCTTGTCCGGATGCTATAGCAAAAGCACTTGAGTCTTATATTTCCGAAAAAGAAATGCCAAACTTATTTAATAATGAGCAGTCTGCAAATTCCGTTGCACAAACATCAGGGAAAAAAACTGAAGTAAAAGTATATCAGTCTAAAGGAACGGGAAACTCAGAGGGAACTTGTCCTCAATGTCCCGAATGCGGAGAAATGTTGGAATTTGCCGAAGGTTGTGTAGTTTGTAAATCCTGCGGTTATTCAAAATGTTTCTAAAATATTTTTATAAATAAATTATATAGGTTACGGTTTTGTATCAAGAGCCGTAACCTATATCCACATAAAAATGTTAAAACGAATTTTTTTATTATTATTTATGATTACAGTTATCATCTCTTGTACAAAAAGTAATGATGCACAAGATATGATTTTCGATTTTTACAGTCAATATTTATCTCCTTCCATTACAGAAACAGAAAGGCATGAATTAATAAAAAACTGCTGCACACCGAACATGTTGGAAACATTGGATATTTTATATTCGTTTGATGAAGAAGAAGGTCTGATAATAGGTATAGATTATGATCCTTTCTTAAATGCTCAAGATTTTTTCCCGATAGATGATATAAAAATAGAAAAAACGGGAGAAAACAAATACGGCATATCATGGAATAATACAAGCAATACTATCATGATTAATGTTATAAAAGATAAAAATAATTGGAAAATAGATTCTATTGATATTGACAGATTTGAACAAATAAAAAAAGAGGTTGTCGACTATTGGAACAACAAAGGGAAAGATATTCCAAAAGTATTCAGTAAATAATTTTTATATATTATCGGAGGGAACAAAATGGCAAAAAGTGATAAATGGATTAAAAAAATGGCCATAGAGAAAAAAATGATAGAACCTTTTGAGCCGGAACAGGTAAGAAAGGGAATTTCTTACGGAACGTCGTCCTATGGTTATGATTTCCGTATTTCCAATGAATTTAAAATTATGCAGAAAAATACCGACGGCTCTTTTATTGACCCCAAAAAAATAGATCCTAATTTATTCAAAGATGTAAAAGTTGATGATTTTATAATTTTACAACCGCAAACTGTAGTACTTGCAAAAACCGTGGAATATTTTAGAATACCGAGAGACATTATAACTATAGCTTTCGGAAAATCAACCTATGCAAGATGCGGTATTATGGTTAACATAACACCTTTTGAGCCTGAATGGGAAGGTTATGCAACAATAGCGATATCAAATATAAGTTCCATGCCCGTAAAAATTTATGCCAACGAAGGTATTGGGCAACTGTTGTTTTTAGGCGCAGACGAAATTTGCGAAACTTCTTATGCCGATAAAAAGGGAAAATATCAAGCACAGAAAGCAATAACAACAGCCAAAATTTGAAGATTGGAAGATTAGCGGATTAGAAGCAATAGCCGAAAGTTGAAAGCTGAAAATTTATTGTAAAAATTCATTTTGTGAATTTTTTGTGTTTATTTTCACCGAAAACGACAAACTACAAACCATGAACAATAAACTGTTTTAGGTTGAAAAAACATACATAAAATAATAGAATAGATATAATATGCATAATACTAAAATTCATATTGCATTTCTTGCCATATTTTGCATTCTGTTTTCTTGTTCTAATCAACAGGGAAAGAATGTTAATGCCGGTATGCAAATAAAAGGTTCCGATACCATAGTAAATTTAGTTCAGGTATGGGCAGAAAAATTCAGCCAAATTAATGACGGAAAAAATGTAGGAGTTACAGGTGGCGGAACGGGAACCGGTTTTGCCGCTTTGTTGAATAACACCTGCGATATTGCAATGGCATCAAGACAGGTTGAAGAAAACGAAATTAATTTAGCTAAAAAACAAAATATAACTTACAAAGAGTTTATTGTCGGTCTTGACGGATTAGCCGTTTTGGTTAACAAAAATAATCCGATAAATGATATTTCAATTAATCAACTCCGTGATATTTTTATGGCAAAAATTACCAATTGGAAAGAAATCGGCGGGGAAGACAGACCTATAGTTTTGTTATCGAGAGAAAGTAATTCCGGAACTCATATGTTCTTTAAAGAAACCGTTATAAGATTAGGTGATATTAACAGTAAAGACGAATTTTCTCCTAAAGCATTACTCATGCCTTCTTCTCAAGCAATAGTTGATGAAATTTATCAAAATCCTAATGCGATAGGATATGCGGGAATAGGTTTTATGAATGACCAAACAAAAGCTCTTTCCGTATCTGCACAAAATTCAATAGAATATTTTTATCCTACAATAGAAAATGTTATGTATGGAAGATATCCTATTTCAAGACCGTTGTACTTATATACTAACGGAGAACCGAAAGGTATAGTAAAAGACTTTATAGATTATGCATTATCCGAAGAAGGACAGAAAGTTGTAGTAGAAACAGCTTTCGTACCTATAAAGACAGAAGAATAGAAGATTGGAAGATTGGATGATTGGATGATTGGCAACGACAAAGGCAGAAACGACAACGACGAACGGCAAAAGATTGGAAGATTAGAAGAATTGTAATAAAAATAATAAAACAACAACAGTAAAAATGAACAGTAAAATAACAGATTACATTATAGAAAAGATAATTTTTTTGTGCGGTATCATTGCAATAGTTTTTGTTGTGTTGATATTCGGTTTTCTTTTGAAAGAAGGTTTTGCTTTCTTTAAAGAATACGGAGTATTCAACTTTATATTCGGTAAATATTGGTATCCTTCATCAAATCCGGCATCTTACGGAGTATTTTCATTAATAATAGGTTCTTTGCTTGTTACTTTAGGTGCTGCGATAATTGCAGTTCCTTTTGGTATCATGACAGCATTATTTATTGCCGAACTTGCTCCGAAAGGTATCAGAGATATTTTAAAATCAATAGTTGAGCTTATGGCTGCAATTCCGAGTGTTGTACTCGGTTTTGTTGGTATGGTAACACTTGTTCCGTTGGTAAGATCAGTTTTGGATATACCGACCGGCTTAACCGCATTTTCAGGTTCTATAGTGTTGGGATTTATGGCAATGCCTACAATCGTTTCAATATCCGAAGATGCAATAAGATCTGTTCCTTGGCAATATAAAGAAGGAGCTTTTGCTTTAGGTGCAACAAAATGGCAAACAATAAGAAGAGTTGTTTTAAAAGCCGCTATGCCCGGAATAATAGCTGCAGTAATGCTTGGTATAGGCAGAGTTATCGGGGAAACTATGGCAGTTCTTATGGTAACCGGAAATGCAGCAGCAATTCCGTCTTCAATATTTGACCCGGTTAGAACATTAACGGCAACAATCGCAGCCGAAATGGGAGAAACTGTCAGAGGCGGTCTTCATTACAGAGCATTGTTCGGTATAGGGTTGGTATTGTTTACGATAACATTTATAATAAATTTTATAGCGGATTTATTTTTGAATAAAAAGAGATGAACTTTAAATTAAGTCCTAAATTATCACAAAAAATAGCTTATACATTGTTAGTGATTTCCACTATCATTGTAATAGTTCCCGTTCTTACGGTTATTGTTATTATTATAAAGAACGGTTGGTCTGCATTGTCTTGGGAATTTTTAACAACTATGCCTAAAGACGGTATGAGAGCGGGAGGAATACTTCCTGCAATATTGGGAACACTTGCAATAGTATCTTGTGCAATATGTATTACTTTGCCTGTAGGTGTTTGTGCTGCAATATATCTTAACGAATATGCAAAAGATAATCTTTTAACAAGAATAATAAAACTTGCGATAGTTAATTTGGCCGGAGTTCCGTCGGTAGTTTACGGTTTGTTCGGACTTGGAATTTTTGTTATGTTACTCGGTTTCGGAGTATCTATTCTTGCCGGAGCTTTAACTTTATCCATAATGGAGTTACCTGTAATAATAACAACTGCCCGAGGAGCTTTAAGCAGTGTTCCTTACTCGTTCAGAGAAGCAAGTTGGTCGCTTGGTGTAAGCAAATGGCAAACAATAAGAAGAGTTGTTTTACCGAATGCTTTGCCGGGAATTATGACAGGAGCAATTTTAAGTATATCAAGAATATCCGGAGAAACGGCACCGATATTGTTTACGGCTGCAGCATTTTATGTTCCGCATTTGCCGAAATCAATGTTTGATCAGGTTATGGCATTGCCGTATCACTTGTATATTATATCGACACAAATACCTAATATGCCTAAAAATATAATTTTCGGAACGGCACTGGTGTTATTGTTGATGGTGTTATCGATGAGTTTGATTGCAATAGTAGCAAGACTTTATTTTAGGAAAATCAGAAAATGGTAGATAAAATAAGAGTTGAAAATCTCAGTTGCTTTTACAGCGGGAAACAAGTATTGAAAGATCTCAGCTTAACGGTTGAGAAAAACGAAATACTTTCTATTATAGGCCCGTCCAACAGCGGTAAAACTTCCTTTTTAAGAACATTAAACAGAATGAACGATATGAATGTTGCTTTTTCAAGAAAAGGAGATATCTTTCTCGACAACGATAATATTTTCGATATGAATCCGGAAAAATTAAGAACAAGAATAGGTATGCTGTTCGCAATGCCTATACCGTTACCGATGTCGATTTATGACAATATTGCTTATGCTCCCAGAGTATTGGGATTAAAAAATAAAAAGAATATGGACGAAGTTGTTGAACAGTCTTTGAGAGATGCTTCTTTATGGGACGAAGTAAAAGACAGATTAGATTCTTCGGCAATAAAAATGTCCGGAGGACAACAGCAAAGACTTTGTATTGCAAGAATTTTGGCTATAGAACCCGAAGTCATTTTATTTGATGAGCCGTGTTCCGGACTTGATCCTATATCGACGGCAAAAGTTGAAGAAGCAATGTTAAAATTAAAAGAAAAGTACACAATTGTTTTAGTTACAAACAATGTGAAACAAGCATCAAGGGTGGGAACAAGAACCGCATTCTTTTTAATGGGTGAACTTATAGAAATAGATAAGACACGAAATATATTTTTGAATCCGAAAAATAAAACGACGGAAGATTATATTACGGGAAGATTCGGATAGAGGTTGTTCTTTTAAAATTTTATATTTTCAAGCACTAAAGCTATTCGTTTGAAAAATTTAAAGCCGTGCTCCAACTTGATTTTTCCTAACGACCTAATGTAACGGAAAAATCTTCAGTCATGTTCGCACTAAAAAGCTTTTTAAATTTATAGCTTTTTACTTTAAAAATTTCAGGAAAACCTGAATAAACAAGGGTGCGAAACATTGGGAAGAGATTTTGTCTATAAAAAGGAGTGTTTTCGTAGGAATAGTTGGATAACTCTTTCAAGAAAACACGACGAATTTATAGGCAAAATATATCGCAAGATTTTGTGCCGGTGTTTATTCAGTGTTTCCTAAACTCATAAACAGCTTTAATTGTGCTTTTCAAATAAAAATTTTAAAAGTAATTGGGAGTTGAGATTGAAGGAAAAGAAATGGTAAAGAAAAAAGGCGAAGTAAAAATTCAAATTAAAGATTTAAATTTATATTACTCTGATTTTCATGCATTGAAAAACATAAACATGGATATTAGAGCAAACAGAATAACCGCTTTAATCGGTCCTTCCGGTTGCGGTAAATCCACTTTGCTGAGAACATTAAACAGAATAAACGACACTATAGACGGTGTAAAAATTACCGGTGAAATTCTTATTAACGGTAAAAATATTTACGGTGAAAATATGCAGGTTGACAGAGTAAGAAAAGAAGTCGGTATGGTTTTTCAAAGACCGAATCCTTTCCCTTTATCAATTTATAACAATATAGCTTTCGGACTTGAAATAAACAGAATGGTTAAATCAAGAAAAGAAACAGACAAAATAGTTCAAGAAAGTTTGGAAGATGTTTTGTTGTGGGATGACTTAAAAAACAATTTAAAAATGTCCGCGTTAAATTTATCTCTCGAGCAACAGCAAAGACTTTGTGTTGCAAGAGTTATAGCAATAAAACCTCAAATAATTTTATTGGATGAACCGTGTTCCGCATTGGATCCTAAATCTACGACAAACTTGGAAGAATTAATGCAGGAAATGAAACAGAAATATACACTTGTTATAGTAACACATAATATGCAACAGGCAGCAAGACTTTCAGACGATACGGCATATATGTTTATGGGAAATTTAATAGAGTTTGACGAAACATCAATAATATTTACGAATCCGTCGAAAAAAGAAACGGATGATTATGTTTCGGGAAGATTTGGATAGAGTTTGTTCTTTTAAAATTTTACATTTTCAAGCAAAAAAGCCATTCGCTTGAAATTTTTAAAAGAAGTAGTTAGTAGTGTTGTTAGTTATAAATTAAAGTTAGGGGAGGTATATATGAGACACTTTGATTTGGAAATGAACGACTTAAAGAAAAGACTTGTTGATATGGCTGAAATAGTTCAGCAGATGATAAAATTTTCGGTAGACATGATAGTTAAAAGAGATTTGGCTATGTCTAAAGAAGTTTTTAACAGAGAAAGAGAGGCTAATCTTACAGAAATAGTTGTTGACGATACATGTTTAAAACTTATCGCATTAAATCAGCCGGTAGGAACAGATTTAAGATTTATAACTTCCGCAATGAGAATCAACAGTGATTTGGAAAGAATGGGGGATGAAGCGGTAAACATTTGCGAGATAGGAGAAGAACTTTTAAAATATCCCGATTTAAAACCGTTAATCGATATTCCTAAAATGGCTACAGCCGTAAATGATATGGTTAGAGACAGCATTCAAGCATTTAATTTAAATGATCCTGATCTTGCAGATAAAGTATTATCAAGAGATGATGAAGTCGATGAACTAAAAAGAATAATTATAAAAGATTTGTTAGCTTTTATGACAAACACTTCCGATCAAACAACTCTTATAAGAGCAATAGACTTAATGTTTATAGCAAAAAGTCTTGAAAGATTGGGTGACCATGCAACAAACATCGCAGAAGATGTAATATTTATGGTTCACGGTAAAGATATAAGACATTTGAAGAGTATCTAAAAGACAATGTACAATTTACAATGTACAACGTATAAAAAAAACAGGAAGAAGAAATTCTTCCTGCTTTTTTGTTGTTTATAGTTTGTAGTTGATAGTTTAATGTAAAATTTTGTTTCACAATATTTTACCGAAAACTATAAGCTATAAGCTTGTAATCTCTAAACTTTTTATAGTTTATAAACTTTCTTAAATATTTTTACCATTATATAAGATACTATTATTCCTTCAATAGCACCGCAACATACATCTATCGGGAAATGACAGCCTGCATAAATTCTTTCAAATCCTGTTGCAAATGCAAGTATTAAATAAATGTACCAATACTTAGGTATAAGAAATAACATCGTCATCATTACAGTGAAAGCAAATTGTGTGTGTCCTGAAGGGAAAGATCTCGCATGCAAGACTTCATAAAAGATATTTATATTTCCTTCTCCGAAAACAGCTAACGGTCTTGGTCTATCCAACAAACCTTTTATAAAAGTATTTAATGTACTTGCAACTATTACCGTGCATACAATCAATGCAAACAAAATCCAAAATTTATTTTTTTCTTCTTTCCTTAAAATTATTAATGTGACGATAACTATCACAATTACACTCAGATTAATATTTTTACTATCAAAGAAGGAAACAACGGATATTATAAGATTAAAAAATTTATTATTCAGGTCTATATTTATAAATTTAAATAATCTGTGATCCGTATCAATTAAGCCCTGCATTAAAGATTTTTTTTGTCCTATTATATTTGCCGTATATTTTTCCGGCAATAAATCCGGATTAAAATTTTTACATTTTGTAATCCAGAATTTCTTAACTAATTTATTATTTCTGTAAACAGGAACTTCTATAGGTTGTTCAAATTCCGAAAAGGGATAAACTTTTTCCGGATTTTTAAAATCGAACATATTACTTGTGATAAATAATCCGTCTTTATTTTTTAAATTTGAAATATCTCTTTGCCATAAATCATAAGCATCTATTTTACCGCTAAAACAATAAACTCTTATATCAGGAGTATAAAAATATATTTGGCTGGCCAAATAACTTTTATGTGTAAATAAAAATGGTTTTTTATCTTCGGGATAAGAATCATATAGTTTGTTTATTTCGGAAGACAATTCTTTCCATCCATACAAATCATTTGACACATCAACTATTTCGGATTTGGGAATACCATATTCCACTTTCTGTGCCTCTTTTTGGGGCAAAAAAGGCTCTATAGGTATGAATTTATATATACAATGAATAGGAACGACTAAATCTAAAAGCAAAGCAAATCCGCAAGAAAAATAAATTATCTTTCTAAATTTACTATTGTCCCAAAATTTATTAATTATATATGCTGCATATATTGTCAAAATTAAATAACCCATCGCCGGCCAATGCGGTAATATCTCGTTAAAAGTTGCAATTGCATTAAAGAAAATAAGAACCGGTAAAGAAAAAGATGCAACATATAAAGCATCTTTTTGTTTTTTGAAAAAAGCATCCTTTATTAACACATATGCAACATAGCAGAAAAAGATGAAAAGGAACGGAGAAACATAACCTGCCTGAGCGCCGATAGACCTTCCAAATAAAGTAAATGAAAAACTCGGTAAAGATTTACCGAAACCGTGTTGCAACTGAAAACCGAAACTTGCCCAATTATTTTGTATATTCCAAACAACAACCGGCAAAAATATTATAAAAGATATTATCATCGAAAAATACAGTTCTTTTCTGGTAAACCAAAATCTGTTTTCTTTGGAACAAATTAAAAATAAAATAATAGAGGGATATATCATTACCGCTGTATATTTGGATAAGAATGCCAAACCAACTGTAACGCCCAGCATATACCAATACTTTTTTTCTTTTGTTTCTATAATATTTATAAAAAGATAAAAAGATAATATCCAAAATAAAGATAGAGGAGAATCCGGAATTGTAACAACTGCCCCTAAAAAAGAAAATACTGGCAATATATTTATTAATACTATACCTATAAAAGCAATTCTTTCATTAAATATTTTTTTAATACATAAGAAAAAGAGCCAAGACGTTATAACAAAAATAACAACAGAAGGAAGTCTTACTGCAAATTCGTTTATTCCGAAAACATCGGTAAACAGTTTTATTATATAGCCTATCATAGGGGGATGATCGTAATATGATAAATCTAAGAACTTTGAATATACCCAATAATGAGCTTCATCTACGGTTAAGCCTAACTTACCTATAACAGAGAGTCTTAAAAATGTAGTTATCGTCGTTAAAATCCAAAATAATTTGTAATAATATGACATTTTTTCTCCAATTGTTTATACAATGAATTTTGAGTAAATATTTTAACAAAATTAAACAAAAAAAGATATAAATTTTTTTACATTTTTTTAAAGCGAAAAAAAAATAAAAAAAGCATTGAAAAATAAATGAGTATATATTAGAATTATTGTATATGAAAAAGAGTATTATCTCTATTTTAGTTTTGTTTTTTATTTCATTATCAAATTTATCTTTCGGTTTGATGAGTTTCTTTTCTTTTGTCATGGAAAAAGATATTTATAATTTTTCAAACACTGTAAGTGTTCAAGAGCAATACACCTTGTTGTTCAATTTACCGAAAGATTTCGTTGATATTTGTGTAAAAATACAAGGTGACTTAAAAATACTCAAAGTTAATCATAATAAAGTTTTATTTTTCGATACAGATTTAAATTATTTCTTTAATGATTTTTTTGCAACAATATCAAGCCCTTTAAAATTAAAAACTTACTATATGTATTACAAATGTCATATACTTGATAAAGTTTCAAATTATTCGACGGGAATATTAACTTTATTTTCGGTAATTTTTATTTTTTATATTTTGAGGTATGTGGGACTGTTGAAATTATTTAGTTCGCATGATTATTTTATTACGAAAAATATGTACTTAAATTCTATTGCTCTGTCTAAATAAATTTTAGACAGAGTTTTTATTTTGGAAAGGAAATGATTACTATTAATAACTTATCAAAATCTTACGGAACAAGAGTATTATTCGACAACCTGTCTTTTAGTGTCGGCAAAGGTGAAAAGATAGGGTTAGTCGGAAGAAACGGTTACGGAAAGACAACATTGCTTAAAATGATTACCGGAGAAGCCGAATATGATTCCGGAGAAATACAAATTCCTAAAAACTATAAAATAGGATATTTAAAACAACATTTGGATTTTAAATATAAAACAATAATTGAAGAAGTTGCTTCAGTATTACCGAAAGAAGAAACAGATAATAAATGGAAAGCTGAAAAAGTTTTATTCGGTTTAGGTTTTACAAAAGAAGATTTAAACAAGGAACCGGCTGTTTTTTCCGGAGGATACAAGATAAGATTAAATTTAGCCAAAATATTGCTTTCGGATGTAGATATGCTGTTGTTGGATGAACCTAACAACTATCTCGATATTGTTGCAATAAGATGGTTAATAAAATTTCTTAAAACCTTAAAAGGTGAACTTATACTTATAACTCACGACCGATCTTTTATGGACCAAGTAGTTACTCATACCGTTGCAATTCACAGGAATAAAGCGAGAAAAGTCGAGGGAACGACAGAAAAATTATACGAGCAAATAGCCAAAGAAGAAGAAATTTACGAAAAGACAAGAATAAATATAGAAAAGAGAAGAAAGAGAACGGAACTTTTTATAAGAAGATTCAGAGCAAAAGCAAGACTTGCAGGTATGGTCCAGTCGAGAATAAAAACTTTAGAAAAACAGGAAGATTTAAAACAGTTAACGGAACTTGAGACTTTGGATTTTTCTTTCAGTGATTTGGATTTTCCTGCAAACAAAATGCTTAGCACATATTCTCTAAAGTTCGGATATACAGATGACGATATTTTAATTGATAATTTAAATTTGGATGTTTTAAAGAAAGAAAGAATTTGCGTTATAGGAAAAAACGGAAAGGGAAAATCGACTTTGTTAAAATTGTTAGCGGGAAGATTGGACCCTATATCCGGAAATATAAAGAAACATCCGGAACTTGAAATAGGATATTTCGTTCAGTCTGATGTTGCACAACTAAACGATGAGGATACCATTTACGATTCCATTTTATCCGCAAACACAAAGTTACCGCAAAATGCAAGGAATATTTGCGGAGCAATGATGTTCGGCGGAAACGATATGATGAAAAGAATAAAAGTTCTTTCCGGCGGAGAAAAGAGCAGAGTTTTGTTAGGGAAAATTTTGGCTAAACCGGCACATCTGTTACTTCTTGATGAGCCGACAAACCATTTGGATTTGGAATCTACGGAATCATTAATAGATGCAATTAACGAGTTTTCCGGTTCGATTATAATAGTAACACATAACGAAGAACTTCTACATGCAGTAGCACAAAAACTTATAATTTTCGACAGAAACAAAGTATCTTTCTTCGACGGAACGTATGCAGACTTTTTGGAAAGATGCGGCTGGGAAGATGAAAGTTCCGAAATAAAAGCTACAAATAAAAACACGGAAAAGAAGCTGTATACAAAAGAAGAAGTTAAAAAAATCAGAGCAAAACTGATTCAAGAAAAATCCAGAGCATTAAAACCTTTAGAGATAAAAATTAAGGAATTAGAAAAAGAAATACAAGAAAAAGAACTTGAAATAGAAAACATCACTAAACTTCTCGTAAAAGCTTGCGAAGAAAACGATTTAAATTATATGGCAGAAGGACCAAAGCAAAGTAAGTTATTAAAAGAAAACTTAGAAGTATTATACACAGAGTTGATGGAAAGTACGGAAATTTTTGAAGAAAAAGAAAAATATTATGAAAAAGAATTTAATAACATTGCTAATTAGGAGATATGCTATGAAACAAAAAATCACAAAATTGTTTGTATCATTCTTATCTATAATTTTGATTTTGCCTCAATTATTGCAAGCTGATTTTGTATATACAAATATTCCGGCAGCCATTAATCCTCTTTTTGCAACGGTTTCTCAGTCTTATTTGAATGATGGAAAAGATATTTTTGTTTTAATTCAAGATTTACACTCAAATCCGGAAGTTCAAACAAACATATATAAAACCATTGATTTCTTTGATAAAAATTACGGAATCAATAAAATCCTCATTGAAGGTGCACCGTCCGAAAAAATAGATACAAGTTTCATTAAATCATTGAACAATTACGATCCGAAAGTTTCGGATTACTTATTAAACAAGGGGATGCTTACAGGAGCAGAATATTTTTTAATAAAAAGTAATTCTGCTGTTCCCGTTTACGGTTTAGAAGATTGGGAAACATATATAAATAACATTCGTCTTCTTGCAAACATAAACAATAATTTAAAAGGTTCTCAAAAAGTCTTTAATGATTTTTATAATACTGTTATAGAAAGGACAAAATCAAAAAAATTAATGAAGTATGTAGATTTTGACATAAACAATCCTAAACTACTTAACCAAGTAAATCAACCTATATTGAAATACGATGCATTAAACAATTTTATATTTTTATCCGACACAAAAAAGAATTTGAATAAAAAGAATATTAATAAAGAACATTCAAAATTTGTCGGGGAGTTGAAAAGTTCTTTAGGTTACGATAAATTTAAAGATATTATAGATAAATCAAAAAACAACGATTTAACCGAATATTGGCAGCAATTGTATAAGCAATTTTCGCAAAATCAATCTTATCAATCACAATATAAAGATCTGTTCTCATATCTAAATTATGTTTTAAAAATAAATAGTTTGAATATGGTTTCTTTAATTCATCAACAAAACGAATATTTTAACGATTTTTTAAACGATTTATACATTAAAGACAAAAATACAGAAGAAAAGATATTTATATTAAAAATGACAAGTTTATTTGAAAAAATTATAACTTTGTCGATAAGTGAATATGAATATGATTTTTTCACGAGTAATTTTGAAAGATATAAAGAATTGTTAAACTTTTATCTCACCAATGAAGATTTAATTAAATTTGATGCTATCCTCGAAGTTAATAAATTTTTGGAATACTACGATGTAAATAAAAAAAGAAACAATATATTCATAAATAACATTTTATCTTCTCAAACTGTAAAAGGAAACAACTCAAACAGTGACAAAAAAATTAACATCATTATTACCGGGGGATTTCACTCCTCAATATTAAACGATTTAAAGAAAAACAATTTACAATATCTATTGGTAACTCCATATTCAAAAAACAGTACGGTTACCGATGCTTTTTCAAAGATAATATCCAGCGCTTACGAGCAACAAACGATTATTCAAATACAAATGTTATTAGCCACAAGTCCTTTGATTCCGGAACATACAAAAGATTTATTTTTGGCAGAGCTTACTGCAGCATTTGCAGAAGTGTATGATCAAGACCCGAAAATTGTGGAAGAACATATCAGAAAATTGGTAAGAGGGAAATGGTCTGAACCGTTAAACATACATATAAAAGACGACAATTTTAATATTTTCATAGGAAATCAAGTTATTTCTTTCAAAATAAAGAACAATAAGCTTGATTTTACCGACTATAAAATAGGGCCAATAGAAGAAGATACAATTTTCATAAGAGATTATACCAAGAAAAAAACCGTTGAGTATTTAGCTACCATAGGTAGTGAAACTTTCGTATTTGAAATAGATGAAGATATTGCGGCCAATTTAACACAAGAAGATATTACGGAAATCATTGAAGAAATAGTTGTCAGAATACCGGAAGAAGAAGAAATTGTTTCTTTTTCTCAAAGAGATGCGGAAGACAAAAAAAGTCATCCTATAAGAATTGCAATAAAAACTTTCGAAAAATCAAATTCAACAGATTTGTTTATAAACAATATTGATGAAACTAAAACTTTCTTCATTAACAAATCACTATTAAAAGCAGAACCTTCCGCCAGAAGATTATTTTTAAAAATTTCTCTTATTCATGCAATATTATTTTCTTTTTTTAATACTGAAACCTTCGATAAAGATTTATTATCAACAGAAGACGTTAATTTTATTTTTATTAATGTGAAAAAAGATGAATTCGGACTTCCGGATATACAATCATTAAAAGAAAGTTTAAAAAAAGCTACCGAAACGGAATTTTCCGATAAAGAAATTCGTGTATTTTCTCAACTAAAAAAATATTCCGGAAATTTGGAACTTCTTATACAAGAAGTGTTACAAAAAGATTATATAAGCGAATACCGACTTCCTCATTGGAAACATATTATAAGTCAGTATTTTGCGCCCAACAAAGGTGAATCAAAGAAAGCCGCAAGAAGAAGAAAACATCTTGAAAAAGAATTCTTTTCCAAAATGATAGTTGATAATTCTCAAGAAGAATCTTTTCAAGAATTTTTAGACAGAAGAGTTTCAAAAGAAAGACAAAACAAAATAAATGCTAATATAGAATTCCTCGCACAATATTTAATCGATTCTGTTTCGGAACAAGAAAAACAATATGCTCAACAAATGTCTGCGGATTTGGAACAAAATATTCAAGATTGTTTAAGACTTATGTACCTGAAACTACCAAAACACACTTTTGAAAAATTTCTTAATGAAAAAGGGGTTGTTGCCGATCACAACTTTAATCATTCAATGAATTTGATAAAAAATGCCATAGATATAATAAAAACGGAAGGGAAGCCTTTTGCCGAAATAGATTTTACAATAGTTGTGTATGCAGCTTTAATGCATGATGTGGCTTGTACTTTCTTCAGAGATAACCACGAAAAAAATTCGGCAATATTAGCCACTGAAATGTTAAGAAGCAGTTCTTTACCTACAAGAACAAGAAAAAGAATAGTTGCTGCTTGTATCGGACATGAAAAAGTAGGAGACAGAGGAGAAAGAGTGGAGCATCAAATATATGAAGCAAGATTAATACATGATGCCGACGGATTATCTGCCGTTATGGATTTAGCCAGAATTATAAATATATGGATAAAAAACAAAGAACCATTCTTCTTTAAAGAAAGAACGGTTGCCGAAAGACTTGACTTAATAGAAAGAGACAGATTTTTATATACCGAAGGCGGAGATATGATTAATGATTTATTAAGGCAATTCGTAAGAATGAAACCTTCCAGATACTTAACAAAAGGTGCTCAAACAATATTACAAAAAGCAATGAAAAACGGACAGAGTTATTTAACTGATTTATTGAACGAAAACAAGCAAAGAATAATTGAAACTTACAACTTAACCGAAGAAGATTTTCAACAGGCAATAGAAACTATATCTATAATGTTTAGAAATAAGGACTATCAAGAAATATTACAAAGAACGCCCACAAAAAAAGAATTGAAGAATGAAGCTCATGATGAAATTTTTGATACTAAAAAAGATATAAATACGGATAACACTTTATTAATAGATATCGTAGATACAAAGGATGAATTGTACAGACTTGAAAAAGCTGAAAGAGCCGGTGTTAACACTTTAGCTGTTTCTTTCGCAGGTAATGAAATATTATCAAATATTCCGTTAACAAATGTCATTACTTTAGAAAATGAAACACTAACAATCGACGGTAAAAGTTATGATGTAAGTATAAATTTAAATCTTATAAAATTAAAACCCGCTTATTATTCCGAGTATATGAAAGTTTTAACAATTGATGCTCCGGAAGTACCTGAAGAATTAAGGCCGGAAATAATAAAACATATTCGAAAACAACTTCTTAAGAATAAAGTATATTTAGAATATATAAATCCGTTGGAAAATATGGCTATTATAAACTTTGAATCCGCTAACGGTAATTATGATAAATTAATGGCATCAAAAGCATTGAACTTTAACTTTGCTTCGATATTAGCCGATGTTTGGGGAGATATACCCGTATTATATGACTTAAGAAAAGAAAAGAGTCTTATATCGGATTCCCAAGAAATTATAAATCCAAGAAAAATTAATGCAATGTTATCTGCATCTTAAGGAGAAAAATATGAATATAAACAAAAAAATCCATTTGAAAAAAATTTTGGCACTTATCATTTCTTTCTTTGTATTAAATTCTTTTGTGCTAAATGATTATGTTTTTGCATTGCAACCTGCTATCATGCCGGTTTCTTTACATCAAAATATTTCAAACATAAATATTCCAAACGCAAAAATTACTGATTGTTTCATAAACAAAAATACCTCCGATAATGATTTAGTTATATTCATTCAAGACTTGCACGGTAATGTTTCCGTTCAAAAAAACATCTCGGAAATCATTAAAGATTTGGATACAAAATACGGAATAGATTCTCTGTTACTGGAAGGTATACCCGAAGGACAAGCCGATATATCAGTATTACAGAAATTGAAAGAATACAATGTTTCAAACTTTTTATTAAACAAAAATGTTTTAACCGGTCCGGAATACTATTTAATGAATAATACAACAAATTTGAAAATTTACGGACTTGAAAATTGGGAAAAATATATAAACAATATTAAAAGAAACGCACAGATTTTGAAAGACAGGGAATATTTAAATGAAACTTATTTTAATTTTGAAAAAGCTTTATATTCAAAAATTAAAAATCTAAAGAAATTGCAACAATATATTAATCTTGATTTGGTAAATGATGAGTTGCTAAAAACAATGAATCAGCCGATTATTCAATATACGGATTTACACAAGTATGTTTCCATTTCAAACAATATAAGAAATATCAAACAAAAAAAAGTAACCAAAGAATATGTTTCTTTTTTAAGAGAATTAAAAAACGATTTAAGTTTTAAAGAATATAACACACTAATAGATTCTTCAAACAAAGAAGATTTAACCGAATATTATAATAATCTTTACGAAAAAATGATATCTAATGAAAGATATTCAACCAAATATACAGAACTCTTCCTTTTTTTAAAATATACCATAGAACAAACTAAACTGAATTTGATTTCTTTAATATCTCAACAAAACAGTTTTTTCAATAAATATCTTTCATCAATATCGAACGATAAAAATCAACAGGATCTTTTTGTAGTGAAGATGACACAGTTATTTAAACTCTTTATACAGTTATCTATATCCGACGAAGATTATAATTTCTTTATTGATAATTATGAAAGATATATTAATTTGTTACCTAACTATCTTTCGCAGGAATATTATGATTATGAAGATTTATTATACGATGATTTGCTTTTTGAATATCACAAAGAAAATATAGACAGAAACTCAATATTTGTAAAAAACATTATTAATTCATTAAAAGAAAAAAAGAACAAAGATAAACTTACGGTTGTGATTGCGGGAGGATTTCACGGATCAATCGCACAAAATTTAAAAGAAAATAACATTTCATATATATTCATTACACCAAATATAAGCGAACAGACTACCAATATTTTTTATAATGAAATAGTATCTTCAACGGATGCTTTAGCACCTATAAAAATAATGTTGGCAAATACAGGGCTCTTACAAGATAATACCATTTCAGTATTTTTTGAATATTTGGTGAATGCATTAGCATCTGTAAATAATTATTCTCCCGAAAACATAGAAAAAGAACTTTTATCCATAATAGGAAAAAGCTCCCAAGAAATAAGTTCTTTATTCGGTAATATTCCTATATCGGTGAAGAGAACAGATTCCGAATTTACTGTTGATATAGACGGACAAGAAATAAAATTTAAAATAGAAAACGGACAAATAATATGGGAAAAATCTTCCATAAACTATAACAACTATCTTGAAAAGCAAGAAAAAAAGCAATTAATAGAAAAATTTGTAAGTTTGCTTAGAAAACATTTCGGTATATTTCAAGCAACATCAATGAGATTAAACCCCAAATTAAAATATTCGTCGAGATTTTTTTCAAAGAGGTTGGGGAAAAACAAAAATTTTCGGTTTAATTTATCGATGTTTTTTAGTGCAATAAAGAGATATGATAAAGCATATGGCTTAATGATGGATTATGCATCAGCATACACGAACAAAGATAATGTACTAACTTACACAATAAATTTTGGTGATGATTCTTTTAATGATATGAGAAGCAGACAGGAATTCAATCCTTTTGTGGGAAAAAGCATAACTATTTTGGTGGAAAAAGGATTGGAAGGATACATTACCGAAGATACAATTAAGGGATTATTGAAAGAATCAATAAAAAGATCAGGTGAACCGATAACGACTTTTAAAGATACTTTATTTATAGGCTTTCTTGACCAATCAACAAATTTATTCGAAGATCATTTGAATAACGGTTTCATAGGAGTAAACAGAGCCATTTTTGAAATAGAAGATGAGACAGTAAAACGTGCTTTATTAAGAACCGGTATTATTCATGAAGTATCTCACGAATTAAAAGGAGCTTTATCTTCTAAAGATTATCATAACTTCGAAGGAAAAATGATGTATGACGATATAAAATTCCTTATTGATTTTGTAGCAAAAACGGATTACAACAAAAAGAAAGAACAAGTTTTGGAACCGAATGAAGTATTAAAAATAAAAGAACAAATAATTAATGCTTTTTATAAAACAATAAACGGACAACGTGTATGTTTGTTTACGGACAACAATCGTTTTATGAAAAAGATATTAAATTATAAATATAGTGTTAATGATTTGGTAGCAATGGTCGTTAGAAAAAATGTTTCAGAAAAAGGTAGGAGAGATGTAGAACTAAAGCATTTGGAAGAATGTTTAAGCCCCGAAGACCCGAATGATCCGGAATCGGTAAATTCGGCAAGAGAAAGGCAAAGAGAATTTTTTTATAATTTGTTTGATCCCGTTCCAAAGCCGCTTACATTAGAAGAATATATACAAACACAAATTCCGGAAGAAAGAGCGGAAGAAGTTGAAGGAAGAAAATTAGCACTCTATATGAAATACAGAAATATCCTTAATATTTCACATCCCGATGAACTTGAAGATAAAGTCGTTTTGTCAAAGAAAGATTTAGCTCGAGTAAGAACTATGCCTGCCGTTGAATTAAAAAAGATTAAGGATATTTTAGGAATTGATCCGAACAAGAAATTTAAAGAATTTTCAAAAACGGAAACTCTTAAAGTCTTATTAATGACTGACTTTATAAATGACTTTGATACATGTATTGAGGCTATGTATAAAGTAATGCCTACATGGATGTTTGAAGCCTATTACAACGAACAAGGTATGGTTTCCGACCATGCATTAAATCACTCTATGGAAGTTTTAAGCACAGCCATGGATTTGATTGCTCTTGATTTTAATCATGAAGTGGATATGACAACAATGGTTTATTCGGCACTGTTACATGATATAAGTTGTACTATTTTCAGACAAAATCATGAAACAAACTCTTCGACTTGGGCAAGAAGAATTTTACAGGACGGAACAAATTTAACCAGAAAAGAAATCAATAAAATTTGTGCTGTCGGAGCCAATCATAAGAAATATAAAAGACCTCTTCCCGAAGAAAAAAATATAAGACCCGCTCATAATATTAACGGTCCGGGATATATATACGAAGCTTGTTTACTCCATGATGCCGACGGACTTGCAGCAACATTGGATTTTGCAAGAGTGTTGGGTGTTTGGTTGGCACAAGGAGATCCTTTTATTAACAGAAATCTTGAAACAAAAATATACAACAGATACAATAACGTAGATGACGATGACAGACTCTCTCTAATAAGAAAAGGCTTGTATTTAAAAGTTGACGGCGGAGATGCCATAAACGATTTAATGAGACAATTCTACAGAAGAAATCCGGATTTTTACTTTACTAAAGGAGCCAGAGAATTTGCAGATGCCGCTTTTCAGGACCAGTATGCTCTATTGAAATTTTTGGACAGTCCCGAAATAAGAGAAACTTTAAGTTCTTCATCAGAGGGTACTATTACGGATGATGAAGTTGACGAAGCGATAAAAATTATAAACGAAACTTTTGCAACAAAAGAATTAATACCAAACTATGAAAGTATCACTTTAGAAGAACTCAGGGAAACATTAAGAGTAAAAACAGATGTGAAAGTGGACAGTTCAGTGAAAAAAGAGTCTGTTTTCAGTTTATCTTCAAAAATATCAACGCTGTATAAAATATTGTTTAATTTACCGTCTCATTCAAATATTATCTTATCAGATTTGCATGGAGGATATAACAGACTTTCGGAAATTCTTATCAAGTTATTGGATTCGACTTATAACATTGACGAGATTATCAGAATTTTTAATAACGGAGATTTAAATAAAGATTCTTTAACGGAAGAAGAATTAGACAAAATAGAAGAAACAAGAAAGCAATTAAATAAAGATATTATAGCCAGAATAAAAACCATTAAAAAGAATATTTATATTTTGGGTGATATGTTGGACAGAGGAGATAAACAAGTTGAAACTTTTGAATTAATGAATCAAATATATAAAACAGGTAAATTAAAATATCTTATCGGAAATCATGACTTATATGCATTCATGAATTTATTAGGTTTGCACCTTCCTTTCTATGATAATTATAAAGGAATTTCAAAAGATTATACTGTCAAATTGTTTGATGGAGCAACAGAATTAAACATTTTCCAACTTCTTGAAAACAAAAGAAAACACGGAACAGGTGTTGACGGTAAAGCTGTAAGTGAAGCAGACAGCGAAAGAGAACAAAGAAAAGCTAACAATAAAAAACATTGGGCAAGAAAACTTTATGAATATATGCAACATGCAGATATGATTCAAAAAGAATGGTCAAAAAAAGAAAGCGAACTACAGCATTTATTTGAAGATACTTTTGCTTCCGAGCCGTATGACGTTAAATTTGATAAAAAAGGTAAAGATATATTAAATAATCCCAAAGGTATTTTTGCACAAGATGAAGAACTGCTTAATTTTCATAAGAAATTTTTCGGAAGAAATGTAGGTGTAGTTGTTTATACCGGTATCAGAGCAGTAAATAAAATGTCATTGAATTGGTGGAAAGACAGGAACGAAGAACTATCAAATTTAATGGAGAGATACCCTCAATATACAGACTATTGGAACAGACTACAGAAAGAAATAGATACAATAATAACAGATCAACAACGAACACTTGAAGAAAAATATTTGTCCGATGAATGGGAATGGCTTGTAATCGATTCCATAATGTACAGAAATTATGAAAGTACCGAATGGAATGCATTGGATTGGGTTTTCCATAATAATTGGGGTGGAGGAAAAGACGGATTTTTAAATCAATTAAACAGAAAAATAGAGAGAGAATTGAAAAAAGAAAAACAAGCAAAAATAAAATTAATTGATGGGAATTATTCATTATCGGAAGAAAGAAAAATTGAAGAAAAAGAAAAGCTTGAAAGAGAATTCGAAAAAAAATTACAAGAAGAACTTGTTACACCGGTAACATATTTCGATAATCCGTTAATACAAGAGTTATTAAATTTTTATCACAGGAATTTTTATTTATACAGAAAAGATCATTTCGGAAATTGTTATATGCACTCTATTCTTCCCGTGGATGATAACGGTGAAGTTTCAATAGGGCATGTGGATGATGACGGTATTTTCATAGAAATGGATGACAAGGGTGTAAGAGAAAAAGGGTTTGTTTATAAAAAGAAAAGATACAGAAATAAAACTATATTGAAAGGATTGGGAAAAATTGCGGAAGATATAAGAGATTACGATATTGCTTCGGAAGATTTATCCGAAGTTATGGAAGCTTTTACATTGTTAACGGCAGTTTATGCAGATAATACAACAAGAATTAAGCCGGCAAATTTACAACAAATGAAAGAGAAATTCGGAGGATTCTTCTCGATATTAAACAAAATGGGAATATCAACATTGGTTGTAGGTCATAACCCTATATCGAAGATAGGTTCAAGGTTCGAGTTGGAAAAATTAAGATTTTTTAACAGAGAATTAGACAGGCAAAAACTGACAATATTAAATGCCGACGGAGAAATGTCTTCCGGTTATCAAAAACCTTTCGGTGCCGGATTAGGTATAGAATTGACTCTATTCGGAGTAAGATACAGGGGATTCTTAACCGGAAACTCTGAAACTTTCTCCGGTGATTATACTCCGGATGTATCGGAACGAAATACCAAATTTACCATACTGTTAAATATTTTCCCGAGATTAAAGAGACTATTATTATTAACGGAAAAAGCATATGACAATTTCATTAAATTAGTTTCGTCTATAAATAAAATCAGTGAATATATAAACGGAACTATATTAACAAAATCAAATTCAACAATATTGACCGTAACAACAGAAGAGAACTTAAAAGATTCTATTGAAAAAGCTTATTTGAACGGAATAAAAATAATTCCTATTATTCCAAGCAGAGTTGAAACTTTCTCTCAAGAAAAAAAGCTCATGGAAACATCCGTTACCATAAACGGTATTCAAATACCTTTCAGCGTATATTTAAATAAAATAATGACCGGAAACGGTAAATCAATAAATTGTTTATCTTATGAATATCAAAATGTTTCTAATATTTCAGATGAAGAAATAAAGGCAGAAATTAACAAATACATATTTAATATGGTAAAGGATAAACAATTTGCGAAACAAGGTATAAAAGCTTCAAAGAATATATTAACGGATATAAATATTGATAGTACGTTTGAACAAAGCAAAAAGCCAATAAATGATAGTCTGCAAAAAGCAATGATAAAGTCTTTCGGTATATTGCCTTTATTATATGATTTGAATCTACCGACTTTGGCAGATACTGACAGTCTGACGACAAATATTAATATTGATAAAATTAAAGATATTTTATCGGCCGCATAAAATATTATTTTGTTATTATTCAAATAAATATGTATAATTATTAAGTATCAAATAAACTAATAAAAAAAGAGAAGAAAAATGAAAAAGATAATATTTGTGTTGCTTGTATTCGGTTGTTTTTTATATCTTGTAAATGAACTTAATCCGTTCGAAATAAAATTTTTTGGTGAAGATTCTTTGTATGTAAAAAAAGAAATAAAAGCCGAAACTATAAAAAAAGAAAGAAAACATCTTCCTGCTACAGCAAAAACATATTTTGCAATGGGTAGAAGAAGTATGAAAGCCGGAAAGCTAAAATTGGCCATATCTTATTTTTCAAAAGCAATTCAATTAGATCCTCTTTTTCCGGAAGCATATAAAGAAAGAGCATTAGCAAAGGATAAACTCGGTGATTATACAGGTTCAAAAAAAGATTATGAAACATACATGCTTATAAATGAAAGAAAGAACAGACAGCAAAACGATAAGATAAGATATGCTCTAAAAAAACTTCTAGCCGGTGTAAATCCAAAACTTGCAGAAAAAAGGTATGATGAAGCTGTAGTGGACTATACAAATATTATCAGTTCTTATCCGAAATATCCGGAAGGATATATTGCAAGAGCAGATGTGAACACTATTTTAAAGAAACATGAAGATGCCCTTGCAGATTACAACAAAGCTCTTTCTTTAACGAATTATCCTTCAATTCCGTTGTATTTGAAAACAGCAGAAATACAATATCAATTAAAGAAATATAAAGATGCCATAGGGAATTATATTCAAATCGTAAGGCTTGATCCTGATTATGATTATCCTTACTATAAATTGACAGGTTCGTTTATTCTTACTGAAAACTTTGAAAAAGCTTTGGATAATTTAAAGAAATATATTAATTGTTCTGAAGATAAAAATATTCAAACAAGCGATTTTAATGAGTGGAACACTATATTGAACAAATATACAAACAACGACTTAAATATTAGAGATTTAAAAACAAATCTTAAAAGCTTGAAATTTGTTCAATACAAGATGCCTTAATATTCAATCAACTCGTATTCTATAGAACCTATACCCAATTCTTGTGCGTAGTTTAGTTGGACCATGTAGTCTATGTCGGGATAAAGATGTTTTATAAAATCTTTACCGTAAATTTTGTTTACTATATCTATACTTGCTTTATCGACAGCAACAGGATCTGCACCGGCAACAATTCCGATATCATCTAACAACACTCTGTCTTTTCTTGTGTTACAATCACAATATTTAGTTATATGATTCAAAAAGCTTATACTAAAACTTTTTTTATTTTTTAGTACTCCGTAACAAACTTCCACTATCTTTTCCTGCACATTTTTTAAACTATCATCCCAGGCAAGTTCAAAAACTCCTTTTGGACAACTTATAGTACATTCTCCGCAACCTATACATTTTTCTTTATCAAAAGTAATTTTTTTATTTTTAAGTTCCAAAGCTTTAGGAGGACACCATTTTACACAACTTCCGCAACCTATACAATTTGTCGTGTCAACTTCAGGATTTGTATTATGATGCATTGCATACTTACCGGCTTTGCTTCCGCACCCCATACCTATATTTTTTATTGCACCGCCGAATCCGGCAATTTCATGACCTTTAAAATGATTTAAGAAAATAAAAGAGTCTGTATAAAAAATATCCCTTGCGATAGAAACTGTTTTAAAATGTTTTTTGTTTATTTCTACTTCAGCTGCAGCATTGCCTCTTAAACCGTCGGAAATGATTACCGGACATCCGCAATTTTCTATATTAAAACCGTGTTTATTTGCCAGCAATAAATGATGATATGCATCAGACCTTTTACCGACATAAATTGTGCTTGCATCGGTAAGGAAGGGGAAAGCTGTTTTTTCTTTTGCAATATCGGATATAACTTTTGTATATTCCGGTTTAACATATCCTTCATTGCCATCTTCACCGAAATGCATTTTTATTGCAACAAATTGTCTTGCTTTTACATGATCAAAGGCTCTTGCGAATTTTAAAAATTTATAAAATTCGTTCTTTTTATTCCACGGTAAAAAATAAACTTTCCCGGACATATTTTAACCTCTTTTATTATATTTTCTTAATTGTTTTAATGTAAGTTGAATATCATTCGGTAACTGAGATAAAAAAACACTTTTTTCTTTGTTGTTCGGCAACAAGATTTCTATTTGAGATAAATGCATAGGCAATCTCTTCAATAAAGGTTTTTCTTTTGTAATTCCTTTATATCTTCTTTTTAAATTTGAAAGTAATATAGGTTCTTCACTTCCATAAATTTTATCTATAGCAAGAGTGTTTCCGATTGACCAAAAATGTGCTCTTATTTGATTTTTTCTTGTGGTTAGGGGATAAACTTCAACAAAGGCAAAACTTTTAAATTGTTCGAGAACTTTATATTTTGTAACAGATTTTATACCTCTATCATTAACAGAAGTGGTTTGTTCGTTAACCAAAAGATTTTTATCTATTTCACCTTCTGCATTGTCCATAACTCCATTAACTAATACATGATATATTTTTCTTACTTTTTCTTTTTTAAACTGTTCCGAAACAAAATCATAAGATTTTTGATTCTTGGCAAAAACCACTATTCCGCTCGCCTCGTAATCGAGAGAACTTACGGGAATAAGATCTTGATTTAAATTTTCCTGTAAAATATCTTTTATTGTTTTACTTTTACTTTCTCCACTATCTATAACAAATATTTCCGGCTCTTTATTTATAACCACAATATCATCGTTTTCAAATACAATATTAAATTTTTTATTTTCCATTTTTTTATTCCTTCCTTTTACTTCGCATATTTTACCACTTTTTTTTATTCCATTAAAGATTTATTCACAAAAATTTTACATTCTTTTAATGTTATCATATACTATAATATAATGTTGTACGTAGTATGGATGTTGTTGTATTCATATACAATTATTACTGGGGGTGGATATACAAAAATGGACAAAAAATTTTTTAGAAAATTATTTGCTATCATAATTTCATTTTTACTCACAAATACATTAACTGCTTTTGCCGAAATAAGGTCTACAAATGGTACAGTAGTATTACCGGAATATCAACAAACAGATTCGTCTTTTTCCATAAACGATAGTCTTAGTGAAGAAGAAAAAGAGGGTTTATTAAAGAAATATTTCGTAGTTGATTTTAAACAAGCAAAAGCATTACTTGAAAAAGACGGTTATAGTGTTGTACAAGATCCATATCAATCAAACACTTGGGTTGTAGGAAAAACTTACGATGATGGTTTTTGGGCAGGTATGACATTATCCGGTGATAACAACAAAATTAATGTATCCACCATAGAAAGTTTATTTGATACTTATAATCAACTCAGAACTAACGGATATAAAATACAATGTTCTAATTTAACAGAGTCATATTTGTATTTCTCTCACGGAAAAAGTCCTTACGGAGCAACCCAAATAACCGATGGCACTTGGACAATTTCAAAAGATAACACAACTATAAAAATAAAAGCTCTTGATACCACGGGAAAGCCGAATATATCTTTAACCTCAGTTGATACAACAATTAAATTTGAAACAGCAAAAGTACAACTTGAAAAAGACGGTTATAGGGTTGTACAAGATCCATATCAGTCAAATACTTGGGTTGTAGGAAAAACTTACGATGATGGTTTTTGGGCAGGTATGACATTACCTAATGAACAAGATATTAATATTTTCACCATAGAAAGTTTATTTGATACTTATAATCAACTCAGAACTAACGGATATAAAATACAATGTTCTAATTTAACAGAGTCATATTTGTATTTCTCTCACGGAAAAAGTCCTTACGGAGCAACCCAAATAACCGATGGCACTTGGACAATTTCAAAAAATGGTCAGTCTTTAAAATTAACTCCTGTCAAAAATAACGTAGTATCAATAAAGATTGAAAATGTAAACAGAGCTTTCTCTATTGTAAAAAATTTGAATGGAAAGACGTTATCAGGATATAAATATTCCGCAAAAATCAGCGTCAATAACATTGTGATTTCGAGAACAAAAAATTCAAAGACACAAACATTAAAACTAAATCTTAATAACTATTTCGGAAACCAAGTTCTATCGAAATATAATTCTGCAGGTAAAATAAACAGCAATTTTACAATGCTGCAAACCGCAACAACAGTCTATGATAATGCACTTAATATAATTAAAACTTTACGATCAAAAATTGATCTTAATATTTCAAAACTTAAATCAAGTAAAATAACAAGTTCTTTATTAAATACTGTCAAAAAAACCGAAAAAGCTATCACAGATTTAATATCAGAACTTTCTACAAAAGTAAATTCATTAAAAAAAGTTTTAGACACTGATACTTACAAATCTATGTATGCTGCAGTAAAATCCGTTGCTAACAAAGCAAAATCATTGAATAGTAAAATAGATTCTTTAACGACAAAAAATGTAAATTCACAAAAGACAAATATAATAAACCTACTTAGTTCTTTAAAGACGGCAGTCAATAATGTGAATAAATCTCAACAAGACAGAGAAATCTCGAAATTTAAAAAAGCAAAAACACAACTTGAAAAAGACGGTTACAAAATTATACAAAAAACTAAGGATGCCTGGGATGTAGAGAAAAAAATTAACGGAACAAATACTTATCTTACAGTTTATCCATTCAACAAAAAAGGAGAATGCACAATAGATGTAAATAGTATTGAAGGTTTATTCAACGCTTACGAAAAATTAAAAAGTGCAGGTTATACAATAACTTGCGAAGGCAAGACAAATCAAATTAGCGGAAACTTATGGAATATATCTAAAGATAACATAACTATCACGGTACCAACTTTTAATGACAAAGGTGAAATAAATATTTCTTTAGATAAAGTTACTAAGTTTTTTAAAGAAAAAGAAGAACAGGCAAAATTTGAAACTGCAATTTCAAAATTAAGCAAAGACGGTTATAGAGTTATACATGATGCTTACAATAATGATGCTTGGGTTATAGAGAAAAAAATTAACGGAACAACTACTTGTCTTACCGTTTATCCTTTTAATGAAAAAGGCGAATGCACAATTGATACAAATGCGATTGAAGGTTTATTCGCTGCTTATGAAAAATTAAAAAATGCAAGCTATTCGGTAAACTGTTCAGGGAAAACAGATTTGTATTATTATTTTTCTCTGGGAAAAGGACAATATTTTGAACAAATAACATCAAACGATTGGACAATAACAAAAGATAACTTTAGTATGACATTAAATCCGTTCGGAGATACCGGTAAAGTTGATATTTATGAAAGGATTAAATCCTTTTTCGTTCAAAACACGGAACAACAAATTTCACAATTAAAAGAAAAAGGCTATGGTGTTGAACAAGATAAATACAATAAAGATTCTTTTATAGTAAGAAAGGGCTTTTATCGTTATTCTATGATGTATTTGCAAGTGCATAAGACCGAACAAAACAATTTGAATATTGATGTTGAAACTATAATCGGGTTGTTTAATGCATATCAAAACTTAACAAATGCAGGTTATCAAATATATTTTTTATCTTCAGAAAATTTATCCGGAAATAGCAGTTCTACCGATAACGGAGTATCTTCCGTATTATTAACACAAGGCAATTGGTTGATAATGAAAGATGATTCTGTCATATCAGTTAATCCCATAAAAGAAGACGGTACCGTAATTACAGCCGAAGATATTGAAAAAAACGGAACTGTTGGAAATTTTGAAAAAACCGTTAAAACATTAACATCAAACGGTTTTGATGTACAGCAAGATCCTTTTGATAAAAAAGCATGGATAGTTAGTAAAAAAATAGGCTCTAAGCAAATATGTTTAACCGTTTATTTTAATGAAGAAGAAAATGCTTTCAATTTAAGCAATGAAAATATTGAAAATTTATTCAGCCTTTATCAAAATGCAACAAGTAAAGGTTATGAATTAATTTTTACTAACGGTTCATCCTCGTATAGCGACTCGCTGAAATTTTATTCTAATTTAAGAAAGAGTTACGTCGATTTTCAGCAGATAAATACCGGAAACTGGACGTTTTTCAATAAAAATGTGCCTCCTGATTCACAAGAGGCTTATAAAATATACAAAGTATTAAAAGATGATGGTTCCGTAATTTCTCCTGAAGAGCTTGAAAAACCGGAAATAACCGAATCTTTCCAACAAAAAATGGACAAATTAAAATCCGAAGGATACGAACTACATCAGGAATCTTATACTTACTCAAAGAATTCATGGGTCATAAGCAGAGAACTATTCGGAGAAAAAGTTTGTATGTCGGTTTATCATTATGACGGTCAAGACGATTTTGATACAAAAACAGAACATATTGAAAAGATATTCAATTCTTACGAAGATATTGTTAAATCCGGATATGCAGTAAAATCTTCCGACTATACACTTAATTCATATTATTATGAAATGCAGGAAAGAGGAGAAGATTTTATTAAAATATCAAACGATATATGGTTTATTTATGACGATCAAAAATATGCTTTTATTAATCCTACAGAATATACCAATTCTAACGATATTAATTTCAGTAAAGACAGTTTAAGAGAAGATATAAAACAATTATATGAAGACGGATATAAAGTCGAACATAATAAAAACGACGAGAATTTCTGGATAATCAGTAAACAAATAAATACAAAAATGCTCTATTTTAATGTTGCCTACAATCCTCAAAAAGGGTTTGATGTACCCGTTGAAAACATAGAGGGATTATTTGATGCTTATGAAAAAATTACAGCAGCTGGAGGAAAAATCTTTTTCACAAGCAGCAACCAGAATGATTTTGTATCGGAAACAATTCAACTCAATGCCGATAATTGGGAAATATCAAAAGACGGTTATACCATTTTATTAAATTCTTCAAACAGTATTCAAAAGTTTGGAGAATTATTTTCTGCCTTAAAAGGACAACAAATAGACGCTTTAGATATTGAAAATGATGAATTAACATTAAAAATTCTTTTTTCAAACGAGTTTGCCGAATTTTGTGAACAAAATAAAAATTTCAATGATATTTTAAAGCAATACAATTTATCGATAAGTGTCGGCAGAAAAATTTATGAAGTTGTCGGCAAAAAACTTAAAGATATACAAGAAGAACAATTTGGAAATGTATTAACAGAAACGCTAAATTATTACAAAGAAATTTTTGAAATTGCATCATCAATTGATATGTTAAGTAATGATATTGCAATTTACAGCCTGCATAATAGTGAAACTTGGTCTCTTGGCGGCCAAAGATTTTCACCTAAAGGTTTAAATGATATATTGAACATTTTAAACATAGCACCAATTGAATTCGAATCTACCGAACTTTATAAAATTTCTCCGAATCTATATGAGCAAAATGTGGAAGATTTTTTAAATAAAATAGTAAATTTCAATGAATCCGGTTATGAGAAAGCATTATTTGTTTTTGACGGACATGGTGCAAAAAATGGATTTTATTACGATGATTCTAAGCACATCGGCGTAAACGAAATATCACAAGCATTAATACAAGCATACAATAATGGCGTAAATTTAGAAAATTTAATTATTTATTTTTCAAGTTGCGAATCATATTATTTTGTAAATAATATTATAGACAACTTAAAATCTGCAGGAATAGAAAAATTTCCTCAATTTATTGCAGAAGCAGGAAAAGAAACAGAATTGGGATATACGGCCAGAAAAGGGGTTTCTAATTTAGAATTTGCCATTATTTCCGATTTAAAAAAGAAAAGCTCCAATGAATTGGAAAATATGTCCGGACACCTAACAATGGAACAAGTTGCAAATTGTCCGATGTATTTGTCCAACCATACGGTTCTAATAACCAATTCTCAAATAGAACAATTAAATGAAGAATATGTACAAAAAATCGGCACTATTGTGGGAGATGCAAATATAAATTCTTCTCATAATCCTTATGTAGAATTACAAACCGAGAAAACAGTTGAGATATTAGAAAATATTGCTGAAACTTTAAATTTGGAAAATACTAAAGAGTTCAAGTATACTACGCTCGGTGTGGCATTAGGTGTAATAATAGAAACTTTTGACTTTATGCAAGCTTCAGATACTGAGAATAGCCCGAGTTTTGAAAACCAACATAGAAATTTAACACCGGAACAAGAATCGGTAATACAAAAGATAAGGGAATTAACCAAAGAAGCTGAGAGTGCGGTAATAAACAGTCCGATAAGCAATTCATTGGCAGTACCTGCAGCAATATTAACAGAATGGATAACACATTTTATATATAATAAACTTGTAATAAATGAACAGGAACTTTTAAGCAGTAATAAAAATAAAGATATAGTTTCCATTTTATTGGAGAAATTTAATACTGAATTTAAAACAATTATTGAACCGATAAGCAATTTATTAACAATACCGGCAACAACATTAACAGAGTTTTTGAAACATTTTGCATATAATGAATTTGATATATTCGAAAACGGACAAGATAAATCAAATTTATCTTTAAACATAAACAATATGACTTCTAATTTATTGAAGGATGTTGATACTGAATTGAAAAAAATTATAGAACCGATAATTGGAAAGTTTTTTAAATTTCTTCAAGATATAAATATTCTATAAAGGAACTCTATATATCAAACTTACCTTCGGTAAGTTTTTTAAATTCATTCTCGTTAATTATCTTTATACCAAGTTTAACTGCTTTATCGTATTTGCTTCCTGGGTTTTCACCGACAACAACATAATCCGTTTTTTTACTTACGGAAGAAGTTGTTTTTCCGCCGAGAGATAATATAATGTTCTCCGCATCTTTTCTTGTAAGAGTAGAAAGCTCACCTGTTAAAACGAATGTTTTATTCGCAAGCGGGGAAAAAGAAGTATCTTTTTCCGGTTCTATTGTATTTACACCCAAAGACTTTAATTCTTCTATCATTTTCAATGTTTGCTCATTTGCAAAAAAATCTAAAACAGATTGAACCAAAATAGGACCTATTTCATTTATAGATAAAAGATCTTCTTCTTTTGCAGAAATTAAGTTATCTATATTTTGAAATCTGTCTGCAAGTATTGTTGCTGATTTATCTCCTATATGTCTTATGCCCAAAGCAACAATGAGTTTACTTAATGGCTGTTTTTTACTGTCGATTATAGCTTGTATTAAATTGTTAGCTTTTTTTTCTTTGAACAAATCCAAAAGCATTAAATCGTCAAATGTAAGTTTATAAATATCCGCAAAAGTATGAATTTTATTCAATTTTAATAATTGATCTACAACAACCTCACCGAAACCGTCAATATTCATTGCATCTCTCGACACAAAATGAATTAAACTTCTTCTGAATTGTGCAGGGCAAGAAGGATTTACACAAATATAATAAACATCTTCTTCTTCCTTTACAATATGGCTGTTGCACGAAGGACATTTAAGCGGGGGAAGGAAATATCCGTCACTATTTTTTTTGGCAACTTTTATAATTTTAGGAATAACTTCTCCTGCTCGTTCAATAATTACATCATCACCTATATTTACATTTAATCTCTCTATTTCGTCAAAATTATGTAACGTTGCATTTGAAATCGTAACTCCTGACAGTTGAACAGGGGATAAAGTTGCCTTGGGTGTTATAACGCCTGTTCTTCCGACTTGTAATTCAATTGATAATAATTTTGTAGTAGCCTGCCTTGCGGGAAACTTATACGCAATTGCCCACTTCGGACTTTTATTTGTATATCCTATAATTTTTTGTAAACTATAATCGTTTACTTTTACAACGGCACCGTCGATTTCATATGGTAAATTATCTCTGTTTTCCTGCAAATACATTAAGAAATCGGTAACTTCTTTAATATTTTTGCATACTTTTATGTCTTTTTGTATAGGGAAACCTATTTTTGAACAAAAATCCAAAAAATCGGAATGTTTTTTTAGTTCAACACCTTGAACCTGTCCGAAAGAATGTACATAAAAACTGAGTTTTCTTTCCGCAGTTATTTTAGGATTTTTTTGTCTTAATGAACCTGCCGCAGCATTTCTCGGATTGGCAAATTTAGCAACACCGCCGTCAAGCAAGCTATCGTTGAGTTGTTGAAAGTCTTTTTTATTTATATAGACTTCACCTCTTATTTCACACAGTATACTTTCGTTTTTAAGCAGCTTAAGGGGAATATTCTTTATTGTTTTTAAATTTTCGGTAATATCTTCACCATATTCACCGTCACCGCGAGTAGCTCCGGAAACGAAAGAACCGTTTATATATGTAAGGCTTGCACTTAATCCGTCTATTTTAGGTTCAACTATAAATTCTATATCCGTATCTAAATTTTTTTTAATTCTTTCATTCCATGCAAAAACATCTTCAATTGAATAAGAATTATCCAAAGATAGCATGGGGGTATTATGCTTTACTTGCTTAAATGTGGAAGATACTACAGAACCGGAAACTCTTTGTGTAGGAGAATCGGGGGTAATAAATAAAGGATTGTCGTTTTCTAATTTTTGCAATTGCTTAAAAAGCTTATCATACTCAAAATCCGATATTTCGGGATTGTCTAAACAATAATACAGGTAATCATGGTGTCTTATTTGATTTCTTAGATTTTCTATTTGTTGTTCTATGGGGGTTTCTTGTTCCATATGTGTTTTATTATTACTTGGTTTTTCTTTCATTTTTCAATTTGTCTAATATACCATTAACAAACTTACTTGAATCTTTGTTTGAATATGCTTTTGAGATTTCAACCGCTTCATCTATTATAACACTGATGGGGGTTTTTGGCATGTAAAGGATTTCATAGGCGGCAAGTCTTATTATATTTCTGTCAATAACGGTCATTCTTGATATTTCCCAGTTATCGGCATATTTTTCTATAAGAGAATCTATTTTCTTTTGATTTGCACAAACTCCTTTGAAAATTGTAACAGAAAATTCTCTGTAAGGTATTTCTACCGGCAAATTTTCATCAAAGCACTCAAAAATAGACTTTTCATCCATAGAACAGTTATCAAAAGCATATAACATTTGTAAAGTACATTCTCTGGATTGTCTTCTTGTTCCCATAAAAAAGATCCTTGTATTTAATTTATACTTATTCCCATATAAACTAATGAAAATTTTATAAAAAATAACATTTTATGTCAATATAAATATGGGAAAAAGATAAAAAATATCTGTTAATTTTATAATGTATCATAAAATATACATTAAACTCAAATTTAGCATAAAATATGGGAAAAACCGGTTATTTTAGTACAAAAGATATAGAAATACCCCATTTTTTGCCAAAAGAAATTATTTTTAAGTACAAAAGTACCGGAAATAAGCAAATATTGCCAAATTTCAGTATAAATATACAAATCTTAACAAATCATATAAAATCTTCTTTATTCACAAATTTCAAACAAAATCCAACCAAATATGTTTCAATATAAAAACACATGTGAATGCTATTGTATAAAAATTAAAACAAAATACAAATCGTAGTAAAATTATTACTTATAATTATAAATAATTTAATCAATATTAATATTTTACTTTAACGTTAACAACATCTTTTTATATATATCCAACTTAACATAATATATCTTATCGGAACCAATAAAATATATAAAATTTAGCAAATTTTGGCAACTTTTTAAAAATTTTGACAACTTTTTGGCAAAAAAATTTTTTTCAAAAAAAAAGCCTTTAAAGAAAATTTTTTATTTTTTTCCAAAATTTAACCCTTGAAAAGTTTTTGACTACCAACTAAAATAATTATATAATTTTTAAAAATAATCTTTATATAAAAAGGAGCTTCAATGAATATTTCTAAAAAGATGCTTGTTTGTTTCTTAATATTGGTACTTAATTTAGTGTTTTTATGTGATTTAAGAGCTGAAGACTTTGATGATGATACTCTAATTGAGGAAGTAAGCATTGCAACAGATATATTTTCGGCAGCAAAAAATGGTGATATTTATACCATAGAGCAATGTATAAATAAAAAAGAAAGTATAAATCAACAGGATTATTTAGGAAATACTCCCCTTATATACGCTTGTTCAAAAAACAAAGAAGATGTAGTAAAACTTCTTTTAAAGAAAAAAGCAAGTGTAAAAGCAGTTAATAAAGACGGCGTTTCCCCATTAATGGCAGCTTGTTATTCCGGAAATACAGATATAGTAAGAATGCTTTTAAAAGAAAAAATAGATGTAAATTTAAAGGATAAAACAGGCTCAACAGCTTTAATGTATGCAGCAATGAACGGCAATCCTGAAATTTTAACATTATTGGCAGAAAAAAAAGCTAACCCAAATATAGCAAACAATATCGGAGCTACCCCCCTCATGGTTGCAGTAAAAAACAGAAATATAGATGCCGTAAAATTCCTGTTATCAAATGGTGCAAGTGTTAATATGGAAGACAAAAACAAAATTTCCGCATTTTTTATCGCAGCAAGAAACGGAGACAAAGATATTATGAATTATTTAGTAATAGCGAAAGCGAATATTAACGATGCAAACATCAACGGTGTAACTCCTTTTATAGCATGTGCGGCATGCGGTAGTTTAGATGCTATAAAATATATGGTAGAAAACTTAAAAATAGATATAAATTCAAAGGATAAACAAGGTAATAATGCTCTTATGGCATCGGTTGCTTTTATGTATTCTGATGTAATTCAAAATGTTCTTACCGACTTAAAAGAATTAAGTATATTATCCGAGACGGAATATTGTGATTATGTTCAAAATACGAAAAAAAACAGCAAAGAAATAATGGAATATTTAGTTGATAACGGTGTAGATTTAGATAATGCAAATAGCAAAGGCATAAATACTTTCATGTTGGCAGTGGAAGAAAATGATATTGAAACTGCAAATTATTTGGCAGAAAAAGGAATAAACATTTCTCAAGTAGACACAAACGGGAATAATGCATTGTTATTAGCGGCACAATCTTCTAATCTTAATGCTGTTTCTTTTCTTTTGGACTTAGATATGGATCCAAATGCAACAAATAACGACGGCAAAACACCATTGATGTATGCAATAGAAACAGGAAATTTTGATATGATCAACTTGCTTTTGAGTAACAAAAAAACGAATATCAGAATATCCGATAATAACGGTAAAAGTGCATTAATGTATGCATGTGAATACGGATACATTAAAGTAATAACCGATTTAATAACCAAATATTCTGCAAATATAAACGATTTAGATACGCAGGGTAACACGCCGTTGGTTTATGCCGTAATATCAGGAAATATTCCTGTTGTTAATATTTTAAATTCTTTAGGTGCCGACAAAGAAATTCAAAACAAGAAAGGTTTTACCGCATTGGATATAGCAAAAACTTTTAAAGATGAAGATCATGAAGAAATTGTTAAAATTCTTGACGGAACAAGAGCTGCCGAAGCCGCTGCAGCATTAGAAGCAGAAAAAGCAGCAAAAGAAGCCGAACTTGCAGCCAAGAAAAAAGCTGCTGCTGCCGCAAAGAAGAAAGCACAAGCTAAGAAATCTCCTGCTAAAAAAACTGCAAAAAAGAAATAAATTATTTTTTATATCATTTTATTGACGATATCATGGACATTCATGTTATCGTCAATTTTTATTATATTTATGTCGGGTTGTTTTGTAAACCAAGTAATTTGTCTTTTGGCATATTGTCTTGTATCTTGTGAAAAATTTTCAATTAATTCTTCTTTTGATATTTCTTTATTAAAATATTTTATTATATGTTTATATCCGACACCGGTAAGTCCGTAACAATCTTGTCTATATCCCATATCCAAAACTTTCTTTGTTTCTTCCAACATTCCGGAATTAATCATTTTTTCACATCTCTCATTTATTTTTTTATACAAGTTTTTCCTATCTTTTAATAAAACAAAATGTTTAAAATTTTTTTTCTTTTCCGCTCTTTTACTGTTCTGTAACAAATCCGTCATCGGTTTACCCGTAATTTTATATATTTCGTATGCTCTGATTATTCTTTGGGTATTTCCCTTGTTTTTTTTAGCACTTACGGGATCTATTTTTAGCAAAAGATTATACACATAATCTAATCCCTTTTCCGATATCATATTTTCAATTTCTTCTCTTATTTTATCATTTGCATCGGGCAAATCATCAAGTCCGTATAAAAAAGCTTTTATGTATAAACCTGTTCCCCCTACGATTATAGGTGTTTTATTTTTGTTCAAAATAATATCTTCATATTTCTTAGCATCAATTTCGAAGTTTTTAGCCGTATATTTTTGATTTGGCAATATAAGATCCGTAAGATACTGATTTATCCCCTCAATTTGTCTTATATCGCCTTTAAGAGTACCTTCCTTATTTGTTCCTATATCAAGATATTTATATACTTGCCTCGAATCTGCGGAAATTATCGAACCGTTCAGTTTTTTACACAACTCAACCGCAACAGCCGTTTTACCGACTGCCGTAGGTCCGGAAATGATTATCACTTGATTTTGTTTCATTTTGATTATAAGGAAAACTACATTTTAAAATTATCGCCGAGATAAACTTTTCTTGCTTCTTCACTGTTTATCAAATCGTTTGCGCTGCCCTCAATAAGAATTTGTCCCTGGCAAACAATATAAGCTCTGTCGATAATTTCAAGAGTTTCTCTAACATTGTGGTCGGTTATAAGTATTCCCAAGCCCCTGCCTTTGAGTTTGTAAATAATTTTTTGAATATCGGCAACCGTTATAGGATCTATACCTACAAACGGTTCATCCAACAATAAAAACTTAGGTTCATTAACCAGAGCTCTTGCTATTTCACATCTTCTTTTTTCTCCACCTGAAAGAGTAGTACTCAATTGCTTTCTAAGTCTTGTTAAGCCGAAATCTTCAAGTAAAGAGTCAACTTTTTCTTTTCTTTGTTTTTTTGAGATAGGCAACATTTGTGCTATTGCCATCAAATTTTCTTCTACCGTCAATCCTCTGAATATTGAAGATTCTTGAGGCAAATAACCTATACCTGCTCTTGCTCTCTCATACATCGGAGCTTTTGTTATATCTTTTTTATCCAAATAAACATTTCCGTCATAAGGTTCTATAAGTCCTACTGTCATATAAAAAGTTGTTGTTTTACCGGCACCGTTAGGCCCTAAAAGTCCTACAATTTCCCCTTGAGCAACTTTTATACTAATAGAGTTTACAACCATTCTGTGTTTATATTTTTTATATAAAGATTGTGCCGAAAGTATCATTGTTTTACCTCTAAATTATCCAAACTTTCAAAAATAATTTTTCCTTCAACATTTTTACTCATTTTAACAGTTTTTTTATCATAGAGTAAAGATATTTCATCGGCTTTAAATTCAGCTTTTTTATCTTCCTGCCACACATTTACCTGTGGTTTATTTTTATCTTTTTCCATGTATAAAGAATTATCTTCTTTTTTCAATAATGCATTATCTGCCGTTATTGTTCCCGAAGAAGATATTATTTTCACATTATCTACAGCTTTTACCGATTCAAAATTATCGTTCAAATAGAGTTTATCCATATAAAGATAAATCGTATCGGTAGAGTTTTTAAGTTCATATTCCACAATAGGGTTATTTCCCCACATCATTCCGTTTAACAATTTAGTATTATACTTTGCATTTTCTGCTTTTGCTTTTATAATACTTCCGTCTTCATTTGTAACAAAAAATTTCACATTTCCCTTTGCATCTACATCATCCGTCAATCTGTAATATGTCATTTCGTTTGATGTTATATTGTAATTGCCTCTTTTAACATTTGCATGTCCTTTAAAGTAAGCAATTGTACCTTTATCTTTTATTATCATTTTATCGCCGACAATTTCCGTCTTTTGTTTTTGCTCTGCAGCATAAACAAAAGAAAAAGAAAACAAAAATATCATAATAAAGAATATATTTTTAATCAATTATAATCCTTTGTTTTTTTATAACAATATTTTTTAAGTCGGTGTCGGATTCAAAACCCTTACCGTAAACAACATCATTACCTTTGGTAATTTTTATATCACTGTCGGAATATATCAACTGTTTGGTTGCATCATAAGAAACATCTCTTGTTTGAAGATATTCGTTATCTACCGTTTCAACAGTACATTTTCCAAAAGCTTTTACACTGTTGTTTTCCATATTTATTTCACCTGATTCCGCAATAAGTATTGATCTGTATTTACCATCCTCATAAAATTTAACTTTAGGCAAACTTAACTTCGCTATTTTTTTCTCTTCATCGATTACTGCGGATTCAGCTTCAAGAATTGTTTTTATATTACCGTCTTTTGTTTCGGTAATAACAAATTTTTCTATGGTTTGTTCCGTTGTAGGAGGTGTTTCCTCTATTGTATTTTCTTCCTCAACACAAGAAGAAAGAACAAAAGAAAACATCAAACATAACGATAAGAACAAAATTTTACTTTTGTTTAGTTTTCCATCTTTCATGAAACCATACCCACTGTTCAGGATTTTCCTTTATAAAATCTTCAAGACATTTCGTAAGCTTTGCCGTAAAATTTTTTACATCCGTATCAAAATCACCGGTAGTTTCCGGAGGAACTATTTCATCACTTATTACATATTTATGTTTACCGTTCGGTAATCTTTTATCTACAGCCAAAACAACAGGTGTTCCCACTTTTAATGCTATCGATGCAAGTCCTAAAGGCGTTGATGCCGGTCTTCCGAAGAAATCAACAAAGACACTTTGAACGGAAGTATCTTGATCTATCAACATTGCAATTATTTCATTATTCCTTAAAGCTTTAAGCATCTTCCTTGCAGAAGAGAGTTCGGATCTTAAAATAACTTTAACATTTTTCATGTTTCTGTACTTAACAAGCATATCGTTCAGTTCTTCAATATAAATTTTTCTTGCAATAACATTTAGAGGATAATGTTTTGCCACGCCTGCAGCAAGTATTTCCCAATTACCGATATGTCCGCTTAATGCTAAAATACCTTTTTTTCTTTCGAGAAGCCTGTTAAAAATATCTTTTTGTTCCTGCTCCATTGCTGCAACAGAATCAAAAAATTTATCACTCATTTTGGGGAAATTTAACAACTCAAAAAAATTCTTTGCTTCATATTTAAAAATCGTTTTAATTATTTTTGTTATTTCTTCCTGCGATTTTTCCGGAAAACACATCGTTAAATGTTTTCTTGCTTTTTTTCGTGCATCACCTACAACATAATATGCAAGGCAACCCAAAAAGTTTGACAAGAAACCTACAGTAAATTTATAAGGTAAAATCAAAACTATTTTTGAAAACAACCAGGCTGCATAGAAATAACATTTTCTTATATATTTCTTCATGACTATTTACTTATTATTTCATCCCATTTTTTATTTACTTTCAGCAAAATCTCACAAACTTCTCTAAACACACCTTTTCCGCCATCATACTGCGAAATAAGTTTTGAAACTTTTTTGGCCTCTATGACCGCATCTTTAGGACAAACAGATAATCCGACTTTTCTTAACACACACAAATCTATAATATCATCCCCTATATACGCAATCTCGGATATTCCTATAGACATTTTATTCGCAATAGCATTAAGAGATTTTAACTTGTCTTTACATTCTTGAACTAAAAAATCCACTTTTTGTTCTTTAGCCCTTATCTCAACTTGTTTCGATTTTCTTCCTGTAATCCAAGCAACTTTAACATTCGGCAAATATTCCTTTAGCAAATGCATTCCTAATCTGTCTTTAACATTCCATATCTTTATTTCTTCACCGTTTTCAAGTAAGATAATTTCTCCTGCCGTCATAACTCCATCGATATCGGTAGCAACCAATTTTATTTTTGAAGCAGCAGTTAGTATTTGTTTTGTATATTTTTTCATTTTACTCTTTCCGTTATTATTTATTTAAATTATTATTTTCCGCCGTAGCAATTTCCGTTTGTTGAGGTGTTTTAACCAACCATGGAGTAATTTCTGCGGGAATATCTCTCATGTAAGGTTTTAACAAAAAATTTAAAGAGAAAAACGATACTATAAGAAAAAACATTATTATAAAAAAAGATTTACATAACCATGTAAATGTAGGCATCCAAGTTTCTTGTCCTTTAATATCTTTATCTGCCATATTAAAATTCCTTTACCAAATTATCTATTTTTTTTGTTTGATTTAAAATAGATTTAAACATTTTTAAATCTACGGAATTAGCACCATCGGATAGAGCTTTATCGGGATTTTGATGAGTTTCTATAAACAAGGCGGAAACACCTACAGCACAAGCAGCTTTCGCAAGCGGTAACACAAACTGCCTGTCACCTCCGCTAGAAGTACCAAGACCTCCCGGTTTTTGAACGCTGTGTGTAGCATCAAAAATTACCGGATAACCGAACTGTTTCATTATCTCTATCGATCTGTAATCAACAACAAGATTTCTGTATCCGAAACTTGCTCCTCTTTCCGTAAGAGAAATTTTATTATTAAACTTTGAAATTTTGTTTATAACTTGAACCATATCTTCAGGTGCAAGGAATTGCCCTTTTTTTACATTTACGGGCAACCCTGTTTTTGCACACTCTACAACCAAATCGGTTTGTCTGCACAAGAATGCAGGAATTTGTATGATATCTACAACCTGTGCAACCTTTTCGACATCATGTGTGCAATGAACATCGGTAAGAACAGGAACATTAAATTCTTTTTTAACTTCGGCCAATATTTTTAGTCCGTCATCTATTCCCGGTCCTCTGAAAGAATTAAGAGAAGATCTGTTCGCTTTATCATAAGAAGCTTTAAACACAAAGTTTATCTTCTCTTTCAAACAAATATCTTTTAATTTTTTTGCCAAATCAAAAACTTGTTTTCTGCTTTCAATAACACACGGCCCGGCAATAACCGATAACGGCAAATTATTAGCCAACGAAATTTTATTTGTAATGTTTATTTTTTTAAATTTATTCATTTTTATATTATACCAATTATGCTATAATTTTAGCAATAAAAAAACTTATTCACCGATAATTTTTATCAAAACTCTTTTCCTTCTTTGTCCGTCAAACTCTCCGTAAAAAATTTGTTCCCACGGGCCGAAATCAAGTTCTCCGTTTGTTATCGCAACAACAGTTTCTCTTCCCATAACTTGTCTTTTTAAATGAGAATCGGCATTATCTTCACCTGTATCATTATGTCTGTAAGAATTTACAGGTTCATGCGGAGCAAGTTTTTCCAACCATTTTCTAAAGTCATTATGTAAACCGTATTCGTTATCATTTATAAAAACGCTTGCCGTAATATGCATTGCATTTACTAAGCATAATCCTTCTTTTATTCCGCTTTCATCTATTGCCTGCTGAACATCATCGGTAATATTAATAAAGTCTATTCTGTTTTTTGTATTAAAGAAAAGTTCTTTTCTAAAGGTTTTCATTTTCCCTCCTTTTTATAATTCAACTACCAGTTCTTTTATACTTTTTCTTTTAAAGTGCCAATCGCTTGGTTTTGATTTTTCTGAGGGATACCCTAAAGCCAACATCATACCCGGTACAATATTTTCGGGAAGATTAAATGCTTCTGAAGCAGTTTTCGAATTAAAACCTCTTATCCAAAGTGAATGTATTCCCAAAGATTCCGCTTCATACATCATCGTTGTTGCCGCAATGGCGATATCTTGTTCCCCTGAATTATATCCATCTTCTCTCTTATTTTTCCAAACTGTGTTTTTATCGTAACAAATTAAAATTATCAACGGAGAATTATAAGTAAATGGTGTAACCGATGCTGCAAGTTCCAAAGATTTTTTACTTTTCAAGACATAAAATTTTTGAGGTTGATAATTACATGCCGTAGGAATAAGTCTTCCTGATTCAAGTATTTTATCGAGTTTTTCTTGTTCTATGGGAATATTATCAAAAAATCTTTCCGAATATCTTTTATTTACCAAATCTAAAAAATCCATACGTTATCTCCTTAAATACTTTGTTGCTTTTCTAAAATTTCAACATCCGTAACATAAATAATTTCACAACCCAACATTTCTCCCCACGATGATGTATCTTTCCTTGATAGAGAAGATGTCCAAGGCATCATACCGGGTTTTTCGGCTTTAACAAGTTGTCCTTTAATTCTTACCAAATCATATTGTTTTATTTTAAACAATTTTTTCTTAACGTATTTGTCTGCAGGAATACAATGGTTGTTCGATATTGAAGTTCTTATATCCTGTTCCATTATAGGCCAATAACCTTTTTTTGAAGCATACAACAAACATCTTCTTCTATGCTTAAATTTAAATTCTGTTATAACTTCAGGCATAGACATTTTTTTCCAAGCAATAGCAATGTCTATGGGAGATATCGAGGATGTTGGGTCAAAAAAATATCTCTCGGTACTGATAACTACACCGGTTATGGTATAATCAGCCAATGGTGTAATAAAAAATTTCTTGTATTTAAAAGGTTTGGGATTTTTTATCATCCGTTGTATCGGTTCTTTTTTAACAAGAATTCCTTTCCAATCCGGAGTTTTTTTATACACAAATCCGAAATAACCTATTACGACCATCAATAAACAAAGAAAAAATAATTGTATCTTAGTTGTGTTCATTTGTATAAATTATATTTTATTTAAACTTCCTTTTTCAATTATCATTTGAATTAGATTTATTATATTGCTATATTGTCATTATGGATAAAAAAATATTATTTTTACCTGAATTATTTATTTCATTCTTTGTTTTGTTAGGATTGTATTTATTTCTATTGGGAATTTTTCCCATAAATATGGAAATTATACCTCTCGCAGATAGAACAGAAGTTCAAATTCATAAAAAATCTTTGTTTATCCCATTTAAAGATGTTAATATTGTTATACCTAATGTAAAACAAGCTGTTATAGGCTCGTCAAGAAGTTCTAAAGGCGGAACGACCTACAGAGTAGAATTGGAATCTTTTGACGGAACAAGAACCCCTATTACATCATACTACTCATCGGGATATACTCCAAAAGAAACGTTGCAAAAAAACATAAACAAAGCAATTCAAGACAGGACTGAATATAAACATGTAATAAGACAAACTTTTCTTCTGATTTTCGGATTTATATTTACATTTATACCATCGTTAATGTTAATCGGCTTTATAAGTCAAACAAAGAAAACGACAGAACCCTCCGAACAAAAACAAACTCAAAAAGGACCTCAGCGTTACCAAACAACCTACACCTCATCAACAAACACGGAAGAAGATAAATACAAGAATATTAACGATTCAATAATAAAATAAATTTATTAACTTAAAATTTAAAAATATTTTTATAATTTTGTAAAATAAACGTATATGAAATTCATAAAAGTTCTTGTTTTTCTATTACCAATATTACTTTGTTCATCAATATATGCACAGGAAGAACAATCTTTTACGGATAGAGATTATGTCTTTTTTGTTGACGGCGAAGATTTCGATGATGCTTACGAAGATAGTATGCCTATTGATGAAAATGACATTTTTTCAAACAGCAATTTTATTCCGAATGGTCCGATAATACTAAAAGACATTTCGAGAAAAATGAAATCTGCCGGATATTGGATATCAAAAATAAAAAATCCCGACAAAGAAATTTTGACACAAAATCAGATAAAAGAAAAAAATAAAGAGCTGTTTAAAGACTTAATCTATTTAAACAATATTGAGAATTTCCCCGAGTATATAAGTACGGCATCATTAAAAAAACAACAAAAACAAATTTTTAAATTGTTCTATTATAGAAAATATATTGATGCTTCTTTTAACAACATAAGTAAAGATTATGTGAATGCCGTGCACAATAGTATAAAATTCCCTTCATCAAAAAAAATTAAAGCAAACTATGCCCTTACAACATCTTATACGGATATTAGACTAATGCCTACAGATACAAACTTTCTTTACGACAAAATAACCTACGATATCGACAGATTACAAGTTTCAAGCCTTGATATAGGCACACCTTTAATTACTTTGCTATCTACAAAAGATAACAAATGGACTTTCGTTGTATCTTATACCGCAGAAGGTTGGGTAAAAACAAAAGATCTTGCTTTTACATCAAAACAAACTTTGTTTAATTGGATAAATGAGAAAAATTTTATAGTTGTAACAAATACCGGTACAGATATCTATTTAAATAAAGAATTGACAAAATATTGTGATTTTATCCGCATGTCTACAAAATTACCGATAATAAAAAAACTTAATGATGATATTATTTGTGTAAAAATACCGAAAAAAACGAATAAAGGTAATTTGATTTTTGAAAAAGTATATCTTGATAGCAAAGATGTAAATATAGGCTATTTAAAATATACCCAAAGAAATGTATTGCAACAAGCATTCGAGCATCTTAATTCTCCTTACTCTTGGGGTGGCTATAACGGAGATCCCGACTGCTCAACTTTTATCAGACAAGTTTTCGGATGTTTCGGTTTAATTCTTCCGAGAAATTCTTTAGCACAAATAAAATCAGGTAATAAACAAACTACTCTAAAAAAGAATTCTTCGGATTCTGAAAAAAGCAAGGAAATAATATCAAAAACAACACCTGCAATATCCATATTGTATTTGCCGGGACATATAATGCTCTATATCGGCAATGAAAACGATACCCCATACATAATTCATGCAATATGGGGTAACGAACATTTTATAAATAAAAAAGAAAGAGTTGTAAGTTTTATAAATAAAGTTGTAGTATCAAGTTTAAATATAGGCAAAGGGACATCCAAAGGCTCCCTTTTGCATAGAGTTACTAAAGTTAACACTTTAACTTTAAGAAAGTAAATTACCAATGTAATTTAGGTTTTCTTGCCGCCTCAACTTCATTTAATCTTTTTACTGAAGTATTTACCGGAGCATTATGAACAACTTCCGGATTAGTATTGGATTCTTCTATTATATTCAACAATGTATCTATAAATTCATCTAACGTTTGCTTAGATTCGGTTTCCGTCGGTTCTATCATCATAGCTTCTTCAACTATTAAAGGAAAATATATTGTAGGAGCATAATAACCGTTATCCAAAAGTCTTTTGGCAACATCCAATGTTTTTATATCATTGCCTAAAGCACCCTTTAAAGACATCGCAAACTCGTGCATACAAGAATTTCCTGCAGGAACTTTAACTTTGCTCTTTAATTTAGACAATATATAATTTGCATTAATAACAGCTTGTTTTGAAGCATCTGTTAAACCTTCCCCGCCAAGCGATTTTATATAAGCACAAGCTTTTAATATAACAGGAAAATTACCGTAAAAAGCTTTCATCGCTCCTATAGATTTTTGTTTATCATTGAAAGAAAGTTTAAATTTGTTATCTTCTTTTATAACGATAGGAGAAGGCAAACATTCTTTTAAAAATGCTTTTACTCCTACAGGGCCTGATCCCGGTCCGCCGCCGCCGTGAGGTGTAGAAAACGTTTTATGTAAATTTATATGCATAACATCAAAACCGATATCCGCCGGACGAACAATTCCCATAACAGCATTAAGATTTGCACCGTCATAATAAAGCAATGAACCGTTATCGTGAATCAATTTGGAAATTTCTTCAATATTCTTTTCAAACACACCCAAAGTGTTTGGATTTGTCATCATCATAGCCGCAACATCACTGTTTAAAACTTCTTTTAATTTTTCCGGAGAGACAATACCATTTTCGTCGGATTTCAAAGAAACAATTTCAAAACCCGCCAATGCCGCGGAAGCAGGGTTTGTTCCATGAGCTGAATCGGGGACGATTATTTTTGTTCTTTTTTCTTTTTTGTTCTTAAAATATTGAGCTATTATTAAAAGTCCCGTATATTCTCCGTGTGCACCCGCTGCAGGCTGTAATGTAAAGTAATCCATGCCGGAAATTTCACACAAATCTTTTTGCAATTCGTACATTACTTCCAAACTTCCCTGCATACTTTCTTCATTTTGATAAGGATGCATTACGGAAAAGTCATCAAATTTTGCAATTTTTTCGTTTACTAACGGATTATGTTTCATTGTACATGAACCTAACGGATACATGGTTGTACTTAAAGCATAATTTTTTCTCGATAAATTTGTGTAATGTCTTAACAATGTCGCTTCCGAAATATTGGGAATATTAGGAACTGTTGTTCTTTTATATTTATCGTCAATATTTGCATTTAATTCAACATCACTTTCAACGATTACACTACTTCTGTTTGATTGTATTTCGTTTAATGTTTTATTATTGTTCATCATATTTTTACACTCTGTTTAAAATTTCTGCTAATTTATCTATTTCCTGTTTTGTTCTTTTTTCCGTAACGGCAAACATTACACAATTTTTATATTTGTCGTCTATTTTTCCCAAATCCAACGGACCTAAAATATTTTCTTTCATTAACTCTTCATTTATTTTGTCGATATTTTTATCCGTTTTGAAAACAAATTCGTTAAAGAATACGGAATTTTCAAACAGCGGAACAAAACCTTTTATGTTTTTTATTTTATCAAAAGCGTATCTTGCCTTGGAAATATTTGTTTCTGCCAACTCTTTTATCCCCTGACTGCCAAGATAAGCGGCATAAACACATGCAGCAAAAGAATTAAGTGCGGCATTGGTACAAATATTTGATGTTGCTTTTTCTCTTCTTATGTGTTGTTCTCTTGATTGTAATGTAAGAACAAAACCTCTTTTACCGTCTTTATCTACTGTTTGCCCTACAATTCTTCCCGGCATCTTCCATTCCAAAGCTTTTGTTACAACCATAAAACCGAATGTTGAACCGCCGAGATACATTTGGTTACCGAAAACTTGTCCCTCTCCTACTGCAATATCGGCACCGTACTCGCCCGGAGTTTTTAACAAGCCTAAAGATACGGGATTAACAACCGCAACAAACAAAGCTTTTTTATCTTTGGCTACTTTTGATAACTCCTGCATATCTTCTATGGTTCCGAAAAAATTCGGTGATTGAACTACTACCGCAGCTACTGTTTCATCTAAAACATTGTCTAAAACATCCTTGTTTAAAGCTCCTGTTTTAGAATCAACATCGATTTTTACAATTTCGATATTCAAATTTTTGGTATATGTTTCAACAACCGAAATATATTCGGGATTTAAAGCTCTCGATATAATAACTTTATTTTTTCTTGACGCTCTGATTGCAAGTAGTATTGCTTCTGCAACTGCCGTTGCTCCGTCGTACATTGAAGCGTTGGAACATTCCATTCCCGTAAGTTCGCACATAACACTTTGATACTCGAATATTGCCTGTAATGTTCCCTGACTTGCTTCTGCCTGATAAGGAGTATAGGCCGTCCAAAATTCCGATCTTCCTATAATTTCGTCAACTATCGACGGAACAAAGTGATCGTAAATTCCCGCACCTCTAAAACAAGCAAGATTTGCTTTGTTTTTTTGTGCATATTGTTTAAATAAAGATATCAATTCTTGTTCGGACATACCTTTATCTAAATTTAACTTTTTTACTCTTAATGTTTCAGGTATCTGCAGAGACAAAAGCTCTTGTGTATCTTTTACACCGATACTTTCAAACATCTCTTTTTTATCTTTATCACTTACTGGTATATAATTCATTTATTTTAACCTTCAATTGATTTTGTATATTGTTCTGCATTCATTAAATCTTTAAAATCTTCTTCGTTCGATACTTCCAATACGAAGAAATATCCTTTCCCGTAAGGATCTTGATTTATAAGTTCAGGTGAGGAAAGCAATTCTTCGTTAATTTCAACTATTGTTCCCGATACAGGGCAATAAATATCAAATGCCGATTTTACCGATTCAACAACAGCACATGGCTGTTCTTTATCGAACTTTTTACCTGCTTCCGGCAATTCAACATGAACTATATCGGTAATTTCATGCTGTGCATGGTCGGTAATTCCGACATAAACTTTGTTGCCTTCTTTCCTTGCCCATTCATGAGTTTTTGCATAAAACAAATTGTTTGGTGTATTCATTTTTGTCTCCCTCAATTAATATTTTGAAATTTATTTTAAATTAAATGTTTTTATAGGATACTAAATTAATAAGAAAAAAGGAAGAATATTAAATATAAAAGACAACAACAAAATCTTCGCAAAAAACATAATAAAATCTATGATTTATGCTCAATCAAATAAAAAACTAATAATTTTAAAGTAGTTGTCCGAACTTGTCCGTGCATAATAAGCAGAATAGTTTTCACAAAACAAACAAGATATGTTTATAAATAATGAATACACAAAAAACAGTATGAAATATATATTTAACATTATTTTTAATGATCTATTTTCTTCTCTGCTATACACGTAATAAAACAAAATTATTGATATAATAACAATTAATGACATATACTCAAAAAAGTATCTGATAACCATACCTATAAAACTTGTAGCAAACAAATTCACAATTGCAACAACCAACATTAAAATTATAATGCCGAAAATTTTTTTATTTTCCTTTACAACGTTTGATAAAAATTTTGGTAATATGGCTAAAGATATTATTAGTGGAAAAGTCCATAATATTCCCACAACAACTTCATTCGCAAAAATATGGCCACTTGTTTTTGTCAATGAAAAAATAGTTTTTTCATTTAAACTTGGAAGTTGAAATAGATTATATTTTATTGCCAGCAACGCATCTTTCAGCGAGGGACTTTGTCCATAATGATTTTCAAGATTTAACGTATAGTTAAAACCAAATTCAAAAATTGAATCAAATCTCAAATAATTGTAAAGAGCTACTATAGTTCCATAAAATATACATGGAATAAAAAAAATAAAAGATACTTTTAATATTTTTTTTATATCTTTATTCTTACTATATTCAAAAAGCACTATTAAAATATAGAACAAAGGTATATGAAAAACATAAAAAGGTCTTGCACCTACAGACAAAGAAAGGAAGAAAGATACTAAAAACAGAAAACAAGAGCGTTTATTTATTTCTTTTTCTTGTAAACAAAAATATAGCAAGAGAAAAGAAAGTATAAGTAAAACATTTGCCGTTAGTATTGCAACTTCAAATATACAACCTCTTATAACCAAAAAAACAATATAATTGCATAATCCCACAGTAAATATACTTAGTATACTTATTGGTTTTTGAATATTAAAATTCAAACTTGTTGTAATTTTCTTTAACAATAGAAGAGAAAAAATAAAACTCAAGCAAGCTAAAATCAAAACAATAAATTTATCAGTTAGATATAGGTGTGTAATTAGATTAAACGGTAAATAAAATAATAAAACAGGTGTTATACCGAAATAGATATAAATTTTTCCTTTATAATAACTTGAATCCAGCAACTTCTCATATTCAATATTTTCACTAAAGAGTATAGAAAATTTTTTATATACGTTATCCATATTCAATTTGGGATAATCTTTCAATGTTGCAATATATAATTTTTTATCTTTTAATGCATCCACGACCAAATTATAATAGTTATTGCATAAAAAATATGTTTTATTTTCAGATGTTGGGTAGAAAGATTCTATATTAAAAAAACTTTTGGAAAGAAAAAAATAAAAGGATATAACTAAAATTACAGATATTATTATAAATAGTCTTTGATTCTTAAAAAATTTAGAGATTAATGCAAATACAACTATAGCCAATATTATCAGCAATAACATCATATTTTTTATCCTGTTACATATATTCTAAAAATATTAAGCTTAAAACTATTTTGCAAACATTTTAACACAACAAAATCCTCCGATAAGAAGGATTGTAAAAATAATTGTGAGAAGGTTAAAATATTTTTCTATAAAGTATTGAATTTTTTCACCGAAAACTCTTATAAGGATTGCAACTATAAAAAATCTTGCAGATCTTCCTATTGCGGATGCAACAATTAAAGACATTAAAGAAATTTTAACAAGGCCTGCAACTATTGTAAAAACTTTAAACGGTATAGGTGTAAATGCTGCCGTAAAAATCGCAAGGAAGGCATGCTCATGGTATTTTGCACTTACAATATCTACAGCACCCTGTAAATTGTACAAATCTACGATTTTCTGGCCTATAAGTTCATAAAACTGATAACCGATAAAATAACCTAATAAAGCGCCTAAAATCGAGCCTACGGAGCAAATAAGGGCTATTTGAAACCATTTCTTTCTTTCGGCAATAACCATAGGTATAAGCAAAACATCCGGAGGAACAGGAAAGAACGAACTTTCTGCAAATGCTATAAAAAAAAGTGCCCAACTTGCATACTTTGTTTTAGACCAATTTATTGTCCAATCATAACATTTCCTTATAAAGTTCATTGGATATTCAAATATTTTTTTCATCGTTAACCTTTAAAATAATAAAAGCCTAAAAGAAGTGCTCCGAACAAAATTCTGTACCAACCGAACAATTTAAAATTGTTTACCGAAATATATTTTATAAACCATTTTATAACAATTATTGCAGATATAAATGCGGAAACAAATCCAACGGCTATTATTATGCAAGAATCAAAATTAAGTACCGACGAACTTTTGTATAAATCATATAATGTTGCCGCAAACATTATCGGTATCGCCAAGAAGAAAGAAAATTCCGCGGCAGCTTTTCTGGAAAGACCGGAACAAACACCCCCCATTATAGTTGCTCCCGCTCTTGATACTCCCGGAACGAGAGATAATATCTGTGCAAGTCCCACTATAAGTGCCGATTTTTTTGTTATATCATATGCTTCTTGAGTTTTAACCTGTAACTTTTTATTTTCTATATAAATTATTGCATATCCGCCCAAAATAAGTGCAAAAGACACTGTTATGGGATTGAACAAATAATGTTTTATTATTCCGTGAAAGAAAAAACCTACAACAGATGCAGGAACAAAAGCTATAAAAAGATTTATTATGAAATCCAAAGATTTTTTATCTTTAAAGGTTGTTGTTATTAAATTTAAAATTTTTGTTCTGTATAGCCAAACAACGGCAAGTATTGCACCGAGCTGAATTACTATTTCAAACAGTGTTGCAACTTCATTGTTGAACTTTATTATATCGGCACAAACAATTAAATGTCCGGTAGAAGATATCGGCAAAAATTCCGTAAGACCTTCTACTATTCCCAAAAAGATTGTTTTAAATATTAGGATTATATCCAACATTAGAATGTATCCTTTCTTGTGTTACCGGAAATAATTATTCCGACAAAATCATCTTGATCATCTTTTACCGGAGTGATATTTATTTTGTATGCGGAAATATCAACATTGATAACATCAGAAGGATTTTCCAACAAAGTTGAAACGGATTTTAATATTTCTGAATTTCTTGTTAATTTTACTATATGTTCCCCAACTGTCTTTTCGTCTAAAACAACATTGTTGTCATCCGAACAATAAATAAGTCTTGCATTACTGTCCAAAACAACAAAAACTTCATCGCTGTAACTTAAATAAGATTTGCAAAGAGTGTTCATAAAATTTTTTAATTTCAGAACCGTATTTTCATCGTTTTCATCCGCATTACTGCTGTAAGACAATGCCATTTTAACTATATCATAATAAATAGTTTTCTTCTTGGTATTATTTAACGATAAATATTTTTTTGCTTTATTGAACGGGCGTAAAAACAAAAATATCGATAAATAATAAATTGCAAACACTAATAAAACGCAAACTATAAACCCGTAAACATAAAGTTTTATTTTCCACAATTTTAAATCATTATAAATCGATTCCAATGAAAATTTTACACACAAAAAAGAATTATCGTTTAACGGTAAAGAATAAACTATTGTATATTGATCTATATTTCTAACAGCCATTTCTTTTATCTTTACGAGTTCTCTGTAAAAATCTTGATCATATTTTTTATTCCATTTTTCGGAATTATCATGGATTAATATATTCAAGTCGGAATCTATAATAAAACATTCCTGTACGGATTTTACTTTTGATAATTTTTCAACACCGTAAAGCAACGATATATCGTCGGATTTTGATAATGAAGCTTTTATTTCCGGTGCGGTTAATTCTATATTTGCAACTATATTTTCCTGCGATAAATTTGTTTGTATTGAAATTCTTTCTTTATAGAGAATTTCTACAAACAAATACATCAATGCTGCGGAAAATAAAAATGATAATACAGATAAAATTATTATATTTCTTTTCATAAAGGTTATATTACTTTCAATAATGCTTCGGCAACTTCTTTTGCTGCTTGAGGACCGTTACCTGTAACGATTTTTCCGTCAACTTCAACGGAATTACCGGTATAAATGGCTCCGTTTTGTAACAAAGCATCCGCTCCGTCCGGAAATACCGTTGCTTTTTTATTTTGCAATAATCCCGCATTTGCAAGTATTACAGGAGCAATACATATAGCACTTACAAGTTTACCTTTTGCATAAAATTGTCTTGCTATATTGTGAACTGTTTCATCTTCAAAATAAACAGCTGCTCCGCCGCCGCCTACAAAAAATATTCCGTCAAAATCATCAACTTTTATATCTTTTGCAAGCATTTGACTTTGAGCCTTTATTTTTATTTTACCGTATATTTCACCTACAACAGTACTTGCCGTGGTAACTTCAATACCTGCATCTTCCAATATTGTTTTAGGTTCAATATATTCTTCATCTCTAAAAACTTCGGGGGCAACTACAAATACTATTTTTTTCATGATTATTTTTCTTTTATTGTTATTTTATTTATATATACCGGTTCAATAGGATCGTTGGAAAATCCGCAATCGACTCTTGCGATTTTTTTAACTATTTCCAAATCTTCATTGCTCATAACCTGACCGAATATAGTGTGATGACCGTTTAACCAAGGTGTCGTAACTTCAGTAATAAAAAATTGTGAACCGTTAGTATTAGGTCCTGCATTTGCCATAGCAAGAAGTCCCGGTTGGTTAAATTTTAAACCGTTATTTGTTTCATCTTCAAATGTATATCCGGGGCCACCTGTTCCTGTTCCCAAAGGACATCCGCCTTGTATCATAAATTCGGGAATAACTCTGTGAAAAGTTAAACCGTCATAAAATTTTCTTTTTGTTTTTTTACCTGTTTTCGGATCTGTAAATTCTTTTTTACCTTCTGCAAGACCTACAAAATTTGCTACCGTTACAGGTGCTTTATCCGCAAACAATTCAACTTCGATTGTTCCCATAGACGTTTCAATAATTGCTTTCATTTGTTTATTCTCCATTCTTTTTATTTCTTTGGCAACATCATACTCATCTTTCACCTGTTCCGTTTTATTAACAACAGTTTGATCTGACGAACAAGCAAAAACAAAAAACAAACTTAATAATATAAAATATATTTTTTTCATAATAAGAAAATTTTACTACAAAACATTGTTTTGTGTCAACAAAAAAAATGCGGAGCATTTTTTTGCTTACAACTTATTTTTTGTTCTTTTTAGAAACGATTTTGTTTTTAACGTGCTGTTCGAATGTTGAAGAAAAATAGTGTGTTCCGTTACCCTTGGAAACGAAATATAAACTGTCCGTTGCTTGAGGATACAATACAGCATCTATCGCTTCCGCCCCGGGATTACAAATAGGTCCGGGTGGTAATCCTTTATATCTATATGTGTTATACGGAGATTCAAACTTTAAATCTTCGAAAGATAATCTTGCCTTGTTTATCCCCATAGCATATAAAACCGTCGAACAAGATTCCAATCTCATACCTTTAGATAATCTGTTTAAAAATACTCCCGCTATTATAGGTCTTTCACTGTCTGCTATTGCTTCTTTTTCAACTATTGAAGCAAGAATTATAACGTCTTTTTTAGGTTTATTTATTTGTTTTAATCTTATTTCTCTATCTTTTGTCCAAAACCTATTAAATTCTTCGTTCATAACTTTTATTATTTCTTGTTCGTCCATTTGAGGCAAAAGGAAATATGTGTTAGGGAACAAAAAGCCTTCCATATTTTGTTCGGTAGCCAAATTAATGAATTTTTCTTCGTCACAAATTTTATTTTCAGCTAAAACTTTTGCTATCTGTTTTATGTTAAAACCTTCCGGAATAGTTACTTTTATATTTTTACTTTCACCGTTTTTTATTTTACTTATTATTGTATTTAAAGGATCTTTCTTATTAAAGTCGTATAACCCTGCCTGCAATTTTGTAGAATAGCCGTAAAATTTTATCAAAGCAACAAATAATTTTTGTGATGAAATCACTTCGGAATCTTTTAAAATTTTTGCTATTGTGTGAGGTGAAGAACCTTTGGGTATAAGAACTTCAACAACTTTATCTTCTCTTGTTGCTTGAAATATTATTAATAAAACAAAAGCGAAAAATATTATAAAAATTACTGTTGTTATTATTTTTTTTATTTTAGCCATAAATCGCTCAACTCCGCCGTTATATCAAATTCCGTATCGACATTTTCCTTTTTCTTTTTATTTTTATTTTCTTTTTTAGGTTGTTTATCTTCCTTCAACCATAAATCGCTAAGTTCTCTGCTTATTTCTGAAAAATCGTCTTTTTGTTTCATTCTTATAATATTGTTAGGTCTTGTTTGTTCTTTTGCTCTGTTGTATATAAACTCCGCTACTGCCATTTTTTTTGCACCTTTACCGCCGATTCGTCTAAATATACCTTTATCGTTGGTAACTACCGTTATATTATACGGCTTTTGCGCTTTTTCAACATATTCCACAATAACATCGTCAGCGGATTTTTGTCCTTCACTGAAAATTGTTTTTATTCCTTTTATTGTGGTTGTTGTATAACCATCGGCTTCATAAGGGTTGGAACTTCTGCAATCAAAAACAATGGTAACTTTATTGTTACCTTGCGGGTTATATTTCAATATAAAGTCGATAAGCTTATCCCTCTGCAATTCAAGTGTTCTTGCAGAAAACATTTCACTAAACTTAATTACATTATATCCGTCTATCAAAAATTCCATTTTTATATTATATCAAAAACTTAATATAAATGTTTACACAAAAAAAGCGAGAAAGGTTGTTGTTCTTTCTCGCTTTTTATTCTTCAAATTATAAATTACAAACTGAATTTATAACCTACATTAAGTGTTGTTGCCGTATACTGAAGATCAACTGTGTGTGCATGATATTTAATACTTCCGTTAGATGATGATAGTACCAACTCTACAATAACAACATCTTTTATTACTGTTCCGGCACCTATACCCAAATATATACCCGTATCAGGATCTTTTGGCGCCTCATCTAATCTTACCATACTCAAACCTAATTGACCGATTAAATACATACTTGAAAATATTTCGGATTCGATTTTTGCTTCAGGTTTTACAGCCAAATATATATTTGTGGTTCCTGCTTTCATTTTTCCATCAACATCAGACTTTGTTTCAGCATCAAAAGTATAGTTAACACCTGCACCTACAGATAAATTATCAAACAATCCGTAAAAAAATTCGGCCCCCAACGATACCGGCATATTTAATTTAAAAGTAGAACTAATATCGTCCTCACCATTCTTAATATTATTACTTAAACCCAGACCTAATTTTGCATTAACAGACATATCTCCTTTTTGCGCAAATACAGGTGCTACAAGTGCCACTGTTAATATTAAAGCTATTAAACTTTTTTTCATTATTTTTTTCTCCTTATATTTTTTCATAAATCCCGTATCAAGTACAAGCTTGACACTGTTGTCGAGATTTTAACGACAAAATTACAATGCGAATTTATAACCTACATTAAGTGTTGTTGCCGTATATTGAACATCTATCTTTGAAGAACTTCCAAAAAGGTCTCCTTCAATTTTTCCGTTAGCGGAAGAGCATATAATTTCTACAATAACAACATCTTTTATAATTGTTCCAAAACCTAAACCCAAATATAATCCACTATCTATTGCCGGAGATTCATCTATATCAAAATGATCATTTTTTACATTTGCTCTTGCCATTGTCAAACCTATTTGACCAATTGCATATATGCTTGAAAATATTTCAGATTCAATTTTTGCTTCAGGTTTTACTGCAAAATAAACATTTGTCGTTCCTGCTTTAATTTTTGAATTGTAGTAAGGATCTTCACTTTTAGCTTCAGCATCAAAAACATAACTTACACCAAAACCTACGGATAAATTATCCATTACTCCATAAAAAATTTCAGCGCCCAACGATACCGGCATATTAAGTTTTAAATCCATAGATACATCGTCCGGAGCGTCAAAAGCTCCATAATACGAAACAGAATTGTTTAAACCTAATCCCAATTTTGCATTGACGGACACATCCCCTTTTGCTGCAAATGCAGGTATTACCATTGCTACTGCCAACAATACAACCAACAACGACTTTTTCATTGTTACTACCTCCTTTATTATTGTGTTACAATTTCTCCAAGTCTTGAAACTTTAAAACTTATTTGTTTTGTTATTTCTTTTCCCAATGCTCTTGCTTTAAATACAGCAAAATATTTTCCTTTTTCTAAATCTGTAGCAGGAAAAATTTTATTTATAAACTCTCTTTTCTGTTCGCAGTACGTAGGAACCGTTTCTTCTATTTCAATATTTTTTACTAAATTTTTTCTCTTTTCCGTATATATCTCAATATTTCCGGAATGTCTTATATGAACATTACCTTCGTTGTTCAATACCATTTTATAAACTATACTGTCGCCCGATTTATATAAGTCTATAGAATCAAACTTAAAATCTACATTTTCCGTTCCTTCTACGGTAACATAAATAGGAACAGATATAGACATACTTATAGTTTCACCTTTTTCCATATCTATAGAAAAAATGAGTTTACCACATAAAGAGCCCTTAAATTTATCATATATCGTAACTTTATAAGGGACTTCTATAGATTCTCCGGCAGGAATAAAAAATTTGTTTTTTGGAAGTGCTATCAATTTGTTAATGTCTATGTCTCCGTTTCCGGAAAAAGAGTTTCCTTTAAGAACTTCAACCGTAATATTTATGTTTCTGTCATAAGTATTTTTTACGGTATATTTCCCCTCATAAACAGCACTTGCTACACCAAAAACATTTGTTATGGACGGAATAACAGATAGACCGGCATAAGCCAAATTAAAACAAAACAAAAAGCCTATAACTGCCCAAAGTTTTCTCATACCATCTCTCCAATTTATTGTTTATATATTCTACAATAATTTTATAAAGAATTTGAATGTATATCCAAATATGTTTGTAAAATAAAAGTTGCCGCAAGTTTGTCTCTTAATCCTTTTCTTTTTTCTCTTGAGACATTTGCTTCTTCAACCAACACTCTTTCCGCTTGTGTGGTAGTTAATCTTTCATCTATCATTTCAACTTTTATATCGGTAACTTTTCTTAACTCTTCAACAAATTCCGTGGCAAGTTGTGCCATTTCACCTTCGGTGGCATTCATATTTACCGGTTTTCCGACAACTATACAAGACACTTCTTTTTCTTTTGCTATTTTTAAAATATTTTCTATGTTATTTTTAAGTCCTTTAAATTCTATAACATCAAAAGGCTGTGCCATCATTCCCATAATATCGGACAACGCCAACCCTATTCTTTTTTTCCCGTAATCTATTCCTAAATATCTCATAAAAAAAATACTCCGTATTTTTTAGTTTATAGCTTAGAAAAAATGCTTCGCATTTTTTGCTTATAGCTTATAGTTTAACGATATAAACAGCAACTGAAAGTTTATAATTTATGGTTTAACGACAAACAACAAACTACCAACCAAAAACATTATTTTTCAACTGCCTTTGTGATTTTTTTATTTCTTGTTTTTAATATCAATCTTCTTATACTGTCAAGTGCAACATTTGTTGCTCTTTCTCTTATGTCTTGTCTTGTTCCCAAAAATTGAAATTTGTTTACTTCATTATTTCCGTTAAATGAAACTCCTATATAAACAAGGCCTACCGGTTTTTCATTACTTCCCCCGCCCGGTCCTGCAATTCCCGTAATACTTATTGCATATTCGGATTTAGATAAAGAAATAATTCCGTTAAGCATTTCGTTTGCCGTTTGTTCACTTACGGCGCCGAACTGTTCCAATGTTTCTTGTTTAACCTCTAACAATTGCATTTTAGCTTCATTTGAATAAGTTACAACTGACTCTTTAAAGCACATTGAACTTCCAGGTGTATTTGTTAGTTTTGATGACACCATACCGCCGGTACAGGATTCGGCTACGGATACCGTTCTTTTTGTTTCTATCAACATTTTTTGAACAACACCTTCCAACGTTTCATCATTATATCCGTAAATATTGTCGCCTAACACATTTATAAATTCATTGTTTATATTCTTTAATGTGTCATCTATTATAAGTTCATTTTCACCACTTACCGACACTTTCACATCTATTAAAAAGTTATGAGCCAATATCGCAAACTCAATATCTTCATTGTTTGATAAGTAGTTTATCGTCGGTTTAATTTTTTCATCAACCAAAGATTCTGCCATACCGCAAATATGTAGCACTAAAGTTTTTTTCATTTTTACCTGATAACTTCTCATAAAAGGCAAAACATTTTCTTCAAACATAGGATGCATTTCTCTCGGAGGTCCGGGAAGTAAAAAGATTGTTTTTCTTACTTTTTTATTTTCATCAGAAGAATAATTAAAGTGTAACATTTGCCCGGGAGCCGTTCCAAACCTGTTTTCTAAAATTTTTGCACCTTCGAGAATTTGCGCCTGTCTTTCATTGTTTGCAGCGGGACAATTTATTCCTCTCTTTTCAAAATATTGAACAATTGCTTTTGCAACAGATTCATCTTTATAAGTTTTCGTATTTAATATTTCCGATACCGTTTCTACCGTTATATCGTCGAAAGTCGGTCCGAGCCCGCCGGTAACTATAATAACGGAACTTCTTTTTACCGCATCCTGCAAAACTGCTTTAAATTCACTTTTTCTATCGGCAACGGTTGTAATCAAAGTTAACGACAACCCTATTTCATTAAGTTTTGCACCGATAAAACTTGCATGTGTATTTAGTTTTCCTGTAAGTAATTCACTGCCGCTACAAATTAATTCTATGTTCAATTTAATCACCTAATTATAAAATTTTGATTGTTCCTGCATACTTGTTTCACTGTTTTTTATTTGACCGAATCTCATTTCATATTTTGCAATATTGTCTTGCAATGCCTGCAAAATTTTTTTTGCATGCAACGGAGATGTTATTATTCTGTTTTTAACTTTAGCTTTACCGTTCTGCGGTTGAACAAAAATAAAATCTATAATAAATTCCGTCTGAGAATGAGTTATCAAAGCTAAATTCGAATAACTTCCGTTAGCTGTTTGTTCATCTATTTCTATTTTAATCTCTTGCTTTTTTATTTCTTCTGCCATAATCTTCTCCCACTATATAGGTTTCCTTAATTTGATATTATACAAAAAAAACGGCAATGTCTTAACATTGCCGTTTAACTATAAACTCTAAGCTATAAGCTTTAAGTTAAAAATCGCAAAGCGATTTTTATAAACCTATTGCCTTTATAATTTCTTTCATATCTGCTTTAACTTGTGTAGGTTTTGTTGAATTTTTAACCGCATTGTCAGGATCTTTCAATCCGTGTCCTGTTAATATACAAACCGCCGTTACATCTTTTTGATCTTTAAAATAACCTTTTCTTGTATATTTTAATAAACCTGCAAACGATGATGCGGAAGCCGGTTCGGCAAAAACACCTTCGTGTCTTGCTATCATTTTGTATGCTTCTATAATATCGTCATCACTAACCATATCTATAACACCTTTGGATTCATCTCTTGCTTCTTCAGCCGTCTTCCAGGATGCAGGGTTGCCGATTCTTATTGCCGTAGCCAACGTTTCAGGTTTTTCTATAGGATAACCTCTAACTATAGGAGCTGCACCTTCCGCTTGGAATCCCATAATTTTAGGTAATGCATATTTTTCAGGGAACAACTGATTAAATTCTTTATAACCTTTCCAATATGCCGTAATATTTCCTGCATTTCCTACAGGCATAAACTGATAATCGGGAGATTTTTCCAAATATTCACAAATTTCAAAAGCACCTGTTTTTTGTCCTTGTATTCTGTAAGGGTTAATTGAGTTTACTAAAGTTAACGGATAATTTTTGCTTAAATCTTTTACAAGTTCCAAAGCTTTATCGAAGTTTCCGTCTATTTCAAGAACTAATGCACCATGCATAACCGCTTGCGAAAGTTTACCCAAAGCAATTTTTCCTTCAGGAATTAAAACTACACATTTTATTCCTGCTCTTGCAGCATAAGCTGCTGCAGATGCTGATGTATTACCTGTAGAAGCACAGATAACAGCTTTACTGCCCTCTTCAACGGCTTTTGATACAGCCATTGTCATTCCTCTGTCTTTAAAAGAACCTGTAGGGTTTAATCCTTCATATTTGAAATATATTGTTCCCGGGAAACCTATTTCTTTTGCAAGGTTTCTTGCAGGAATTAAAGGAGTATCTCCTTCATGTAATGTTATTACCGGAGTTTTATCACTTACCGGCAAATACTTTCTATATTTTTCAATTAATCCTTTATATGCCATTATTTTTTCTCCTTAACATCATTCTTAACAAGTTCAATGAACTTTTCTACAGGCATTGAACCTAAATCTTTATTTCCTCTTGCTCTAACGGCAACAGCACCGGATTCAACTTCTTTGCCGCCGACAACCAACAAGTAAGGAATCTTTTGCATTGCATTTTCTCTTATCTTGTGACCGATTTTTTCGTTTCTGTCGTCGAAGTTTACTCTTATTCCTGCTTCTTTTAATTTTTTAACAACATCTTTACAATACTGTTCTTGCTCCGGAGCAATATTTAAAACTGCTGCTTGAACAGGTGACAACCATACAGGCAATGCTCCTGCATAATGTTCGAGCAATACACCGATAAATCTTTCAAAAGAACCCATCAATGCTCTGTGAACCATGTAAGGTCTTGCTTTTTTACCTTCTTTATCTATGTAATAAATATCAAATCTTTCAGGTAAATTGAAATCAAACTGTATTGTAGAACACTGCCACAATCTTCCGATAGCATCTTTTATCTTAATATCTATCTTAGGACCGTAAAATGCTCCGCCGCCAGCATCTATTTCGTAATCGTAACCTGTTTTCTTCAATGCATTTTCAAGAGATTTTTCCGCATCATTCCATTTTTCTATTTCACCTACATACTTCTTCTCAGGTCTTGTTGCCAAATAGATTTTATATTCGTTAAATCCGAACATTTTTAAACAATCTATTGCCATTTTAAATACAGTCAAAATTTCTTCTTCCAAAAGCTCGGGTTGAACAATAACATGTCCATCATCTTGTGTAAATCCTCTTACTCTCATAAGACCATGCAATACACCTGACTTTTCAAATCTGTAAACTGTTCCCAATTCTCCGTATCTTATAGGAAGTTCTCTGTAAGAATGAAGTTTTGTTTTATAAATCATTAAGTGCATAGGGCAATTCATAGGTTTTACTCTGTAAGGTTTGCCTTCAATTTCCATCGGAGCATACATATTTTCGGAATATGTTTGTAAGTGTCCGCTTATTGCATAAAGTTCTTCACTTGCAATATGAGGGGTACACAACAAATCGTATCCGTTATCCAAATGAAATTGTTTCCACTCGGTTTCAATTATATTTCTAAGCATGGCACCTTTAGGATGCCACAAAACAAGTCCGCCGCCGACTGCATCGTTTATAGAGAACAAATCAAGTTCTTTACCTAATTTTCTGTGATCTCTTTTTGCAGCTTCTTCAAGTTTCTTTAAATATTCATCTAAATCTTTTTTTGAATAAAATGCCGTTCCGTAAATTCTTTGCAATTGTTCTCTGTCGGAATCTCCTCTCCAATAAGCACCCGCAACGGACAAAAGTTTAAAATATTTTATTTCGCCTGTAGATTTTATATGAGGTCCTCTGCAAAGGTCAGTAAAATCACCGGACTGATAAAATGTTACGGTATCATCGGCAATAGCTTCCGCCAATTCCTTTTTATATTTTTCACCTTTTTCTTCAAAGAGCTTTATTGCGTCTGCTTTGTTTACTGTTGTACAAATAAAAGGATCATCTTTTTTTGCAAGTTCGTGCATTTTCTCTTCTATTTTTGATAAATCTTCAACGGTGAAAGGTTCTTTTCTGTCGAAATCATAATAAAAACCGTCTTCTATTGAAGGACCTATAGCAACTTTTGTTCCCGGAAACAATTCCAAAACTGCTGCTGCCATAAGATGTGATGTTGAATGTCTTAACGTCTGTAAATCTTTTTCCATATTCTTTTTCCCCACTTGTAAACTAATTTAGTTAATTTAATACTGCTACCAACAACAATCATTACTATTTTATTTACAAGTTCGTGTTCGTGTGCGTGAATCAAACGAATACTTAATTATAAAATGTGATATTAAATATCTTATTTCTTCCATTTATCCTTCTTATTTTTTCCCTTGATCACTATTTAAACTTAGCTTTTAAATCATCAAGTTGTTTTCTCAACGCTTTCGGTAATCTGTCACCGAACTTTGCATAAAATTCCTCTATCAAAGGAATTTCTTTTTGCCATTCTTCTTTAGAAACTTTAAACAATTTATCCAAAGTTTCTTTAGATATATCAAGACCTGCCAAATCCAAATCTTCTACTTTCGGGAACAACCCGATTTCTTTTTCCTGAGCTTCAACTTTACCTTCAATTCTGTCTATCATCCATTTTAACACTCTGGAATTATCTCTGAATCCCGGCCACATATAATTTCCGTCTTCATCTTTTCTAAACCAGTTAACCATAAATATTTTCGGTAATACTTTTGCTCTTTTTGCAAAACTTAACCAATGACCGAAATAGTCGCCCATGTTATAACCGCAGAACGGTAACATAGACATAGGATCTCTTCTTACGGCACCTACTTTACCTGCAGCTGCTGCAGTTGTTTCAGAACCGATAATTGATGCATCAAAAACACCGTTTTCCCAACTTGTACTTTCGTATACCAAAGGAATTGTGGATTTCCTTCTGCCGCCGAATATAATACCTGAAATAGGTACTCCTTGAGGATCATCAAATTCCTTTGCAAGTGTCGGGCAATTATATGTTGAAACGGTAAATCTTGAATTTTTATGTGCTGCAACTTCACCTGAATTCTTATCGTATTTCTTTCCGTGCCAATCAATTAAATTTTCTGGAGTTTCGGAATATCCTTCCCACCATGGAGTATTGTCGTCTGCATTAACTGCAGTGTTTGTATACAATGTAGGGAAGAACTTGTTATTCTTTAATGTTTCTACCATTATAGGATTTGTGTTTTTACCTGTTCCCGGTGCTACACCGAAAAATCCCATTTCAGGGTTCATTGCATAAAGTCTTCCGTCCGGACCAACATTAATCCATGCAATATCGTCGCCCAATGTCCAAACTTTATAACCTTTCAAAACAGGGTTTAATAATGCTAAATTTGTTTTTCCGCATGCCGACGGGAAAGAGCCTAAGAAATAAGTTTTTTTACCTTTAGGATCTTCTACTCCGATTATTATCATGTGTTCTGCAAGCCAGCCTTCTTTATAACCTAAATAAGAACCGATTCTTAAAGAACAACATTTTTTACCGAGCAATGCATTTCCGCCGTAACCCGAACCGAAGCTCATAACTAAGTTTTCTTGAGGAAAATGCATAATATATCTTCTTTCGGGATTAACATCACCGATAGAGTGCATACCTTTAAAGAAATCGTTTGAATTGCCTATTTTACCTATAGCTACTTTTCCCGTTCTTGTCATGATTCTCATACTTATTGCAACATAAACGGAATCCGTAACTTCAACACAACATTTTGAATAAGGAGATTTTGGGTTACCCATAAGGAAAGGAATTACATACATTGTTCTTCCTTTCATACAACCTTTAAAAAGAGAATTTAATTTTGTTTTTGCTTCCGTAGGATCCATCCAATTGTTGTTTGGTCCTGCATCCTCTTTGTTAGGTAAACAAATAAATGTTAATTGTTCTGTTCTTGCAACATCGTTAGGATTGGATCTGTGCCAATATGCACCGTAAAACTCATCTTGATTTAATTTTTCCAAAACAGGATGACCGTCAATTTGTTCTTTTTCTCCGATATCGGCTAATCTTTTACCTTCTTCTTCGGAACCATCCATCCAATATACTTTGTCCGGTTGCATCAATGCAATCTGTTCATCAACCCAATTCTGTAAAGGTGTTTTCATTTTCTCTCTTTTCTCCTGAATATATTTTTAAATTTTTATTTGTTTATGACTTAAGCCCAAACTTGTTTTTCTTCGGTTACTGTTTCTTTCTTTGTCGGATAAACTTCTTCCGTTAACTCACTCGGACTAAACCAAAGTTGTATTTCTCTTTTTGCATCGTTTATATCCGAAGAACAATGAACTACATTTTCCATTGTTCCGTTTTTAGCTATTCTTCCGTAAGAACCTCTTATTGTAGTAGGATCCGCATTTTCGGGATTTGTTGCACCTACAATTTCTCTTAATTTTGATATTGCATTTTCCCCTTTATAAACAAATGCAATTACTCTGTCATAAGGTGCTCCGCCAAAAGTTTTTCCTTGAATAAAATCCAAAACATCTTCAAAAAAAGGTTTATCTTTCAAATGTCTGTAATGTTCGCTTGCCAATTCTCTTGAAACTTTTACAACTTTAGAACCGATAATATGAAAACCCGTTTGTGAAAGTTTTGATAACACATTTCCGGTTAAAGATTTTTTTACTCCGTCGGGTTTTATTAAAATCAAAGCATATTCCATTGCCATTTTTAATCTCCAAAAATAAATATAAAATAAAAGAATTGCAGCAATGATTGCTACAATTCTAAAAAAGCACAATAATAACAATCAATATATTATAAAAAAAACAAATATTTTTTTCAATATATTTACAACAGACTCTATTCCACAAAAATATTGACATAATGATAATTATATTATACATTAAAATTATATAAATTGAGGGGTAGGTATCAAATATGAAAAGAAAAAAACTTTTACCCATACAATCTCAAGAAGCTTTAACAATAATCGGACAAAACATAAAAGAAGCAAGAATAAAGAGAAGAATTTCAACTGTTTTGATGGCTCAAAAAACAGGCATAACAAGAATAACCATAGGAAAGATAGAAAAAGGCAATCCTAATGTTTCCATCGGTGCTTATGCTTTGGTAATATTCAATTTAGGTTTAACGGATAAACTTAAAAACTTATTTGACCCCTATCAAGATACGGAAGGAATGAATCTTGAAAGGCAACGATACCCAAAAAGAATAAGATACAAAAAAAATGAAGGTTGTCTGTTTTAATTTTTTGTATTAGAATTTTTATTATTATGTATATAAAACGATTTTTATTTATACTATTACTTTTTTTATTTTGTATTACAAGTTATGCTTCGAATTTAAATGTAACGAAAATAACTAACAAAAACAACAAAATAAATATAGAGTTCAATAACATTTTGCAATTGCATGATTTTACATTGACAGACGATAACTTAATGTCTCCTTTTTATGAAAATAACGGAAATAAATATTATTTCTTTTATTTTTTGGATAGAAATTTAAAAAAAGATATTATCGACAAAATAAATAATAAAAATAATAGTTTTAATAAGGATAATGATAAAATTGAATATAAAATAAACAAATGTAATATCGTAAAGAATCCAAAGACAATATTGGCTTTTATGTCAGTAATATTCAATGATAATATTGAAATAAGTTGTAACATACTTAACGGCAAATACGGACTTTGGGTTGCATGGCCGTCAATAAAAGAAAAAGATAAATGGATAAAGTTATTTAATATAAAAAACAAAGAACTAAAAGAAGAAATAGAAACTAAATTATTAAAACTTTACAAACAAAAGAAAAATGATGCTAAACTTTAAAAAGAACAGAGTTTTTTTCATAGATATTTTAAAAACGGTAGTTATACCTATCTTATCGGGTATATGTTTTATTATTTGGTTATTTTTCTTATTTCAATATCCTATATTGGTTTTTCCGACAATATTTTTAGTTTTTATAATAATGTATATTTTTTCCGGAAGTGTATTCGGCGGAGTACTGCTTGCCTTTGCAATATCTGCCGGAATTTTTACAATAGCAACAACAGGTACTATAAATAAATTTTTACTTGTAATCGAAATTTTATGGATAATTTTAGTTTTTTCCAGAATCGAAAAATACAGACAATTGTGGATATCAGAGAAAATTAAATTAAAGGTTGAACATGAAGTATTAGACAGAGACTTAACACTAATACAATCTTCCATAACTGCCAACGAAAATAAAATAAATGCAATAAATCAAAGAATGCAAATCTTTCAATCGTTTGATCAAATGATCAATTCCATAGAAAACACAATGAACGAAAAAGAGCTCATAAAATTATTGGAAAGCCTTACACAAAAGTTTACATCTAAAGGAAAATGGAGCATAAAAAGACACTCCAGTAAAGATATTTTTGTAAATTATTCGAAATTTAACAAAGTACCGCTTCTCATAACAAACACCAAGGAAGACAGAAGATTTACCGAAACAGATTACAAAAATATTTCTTCATTGATAGTTGTTCCTATAGAGATAGAAAATAATTATTGGGGAGCGATAAAAGGTTATTGTACCGATAAAAAAGAAGCTTTCGATGATTATGACTTAAGACTTTTATCCATATTAGCCAGTTTAATAGGACTTATTTTAAATAATGCAATGATGTTTAAAAAAGTCGAATCTCTTGCTATAACCGACGGACTTACCGGTTTATACACAAGAACTTATTTTATAGAAAGATTACAGGAAGAAATAGAAAGAGCAAAAACCGATAGTACTCCCATAAGTGTCGCAATTATGGATATTGATTATTTTAAAAAAGTTAATGACACTTACGGACATTTAGCCGGAGATACATTTTTAAAGCAGCTGTCAAATATTTTAAGAAGAAGGTTTAGATCAGTGGATGTTTTATCCAGGTATGGCGGAGAAGAATTTGCGGTATTAATGTATCACACAACTATTACCGAAAGTTATAAAATTTTAGAAGAAGTTCGTAAAATGGTTGAGGAAGAAAAGTTTTTTATGCCGATAGAAAGTTATCACCCCATACAAATAAAAAAGACTATAAGTATAGGAGTTGTTGAATTAAAAGAAGAACAAACTCCGGATGAAATTATAAAAAAAGCCGATGATGCTTTGTATAAAGCAAAAGAGAGCGGAAGAAACAAAGTTTGTGTTTATAAAGAGTAAAAGATGAAAAGAGTAATATTTTATTTAAAACTATTGGTTTTGTTACTATGTTTCTTTTTGATTTATAATAAGATTAGTGCGGATTATTATAAGTATATATTGATTCTTTTCCTATTACCTCTTCCTTTGTTTTCAAAGAAAGTAAATATTCTTTATTATATAGCTTTTTGTATTGCGGCAATAGTCACATCTTTTTTTACTTTCGGTCTAACATATTACACTTTAATCATCTCTGTAATTTTTCTTAGTATGATACCTATATTAATTTTATTTTCTAACAGAAAAATAATTCAGTATCCAAATCTGAAAAAAAGAAACAACGAACTTAAATTTTATAAAGAAGAATTAATCAATGAAGAAAGAAGTCTTTCGGATAAAAGAGAAGCCTTAGAAAAGAAACTCGAAAGAATCACACACTTTTATATAATTTCAAAAGATTTAACAAAAAATATGGATGTCCCGGAAGATTTAGCAAATGCCCTACTTAATGTTTTGGAAACAAGAACCGGAGTGTGTTATGTCGTTATAACTACAAAAAACAGAACTCTTTTTGAATCCAAAGATAATAATAAAAGCTTAAAAATATTATCAAGATTAAACGAAGAAAAGAAAAAGATATGGTTTTCTTTAATAAACAACAATGAAGAAATAAGATCTTTAAAAGGACCTGCAATAGTAAAATCCTTATTTAATATTGAGAACAAACCTGTAATTGCCTGGCCTATGATAATAGATAATCAACTAAATTCTTGTACATTTCTTGTCGTAGAACCGGAATACGCAAGAATATATGTAGAAGAAGGAGAGTTTTTTATTCCTCACTTAAAATTAGGAACTAAAAGAATAATGCTTTTTTCGGAGCTCAAAGAAAAAGCAAGAATCGATGGACTAACCGGCTTATATTTAAAAAGATTTTTCTTAGGAAAATTATATTCCGAAATAGAAAGAGCTAAAAGATACAAAACAAATTTTTATTTAATGATGTTGGATATAGATCACTTTAAGAAAGTAAATGATACTTACGGACATTTAATAGGTGATGAAGTTTTAAAAACAACAGCAAAGACAATATCTTCTTCCGTAAGACGAGGTGATATTATAGGAAGATATGGCGGAGAAGAGTTCATAGTAATTGTTTCTTCTATAACTGAAGACAAAATTCTTAAAATTGCAGAAAAAATAAGAAAAACCTTAAAAGAAATAACTTTTAACTTCGACAACAAATCATTTTTTGTAACAATAAGTATAGGTATTGCAAAATATGACAAAGATATTGATATAGACACTTTAATAGGAAACGCAGATAAAGCTCTTTACAAAGCAAAAAATTCAGGAAGAGACAACATAATAGTTTATGAAAATAACGATTAAATAAAATTTTTGTAAAACAAATATTTATTAGAAGATATTTTGTTTGTATTTAAATTTTTTCATCGTTATATCAATTTCGTGCATACTTGAACACTTTAACAATTGTTCGACTAAATTCTTAGCGGCAGATTTAGAAACACTTCTTATAATTTTTTTTACTTTTGGTATCTGAACCGCAGACATACTGAACTCATCAAGACCTAACCCCAATAAAACAACTGTGTATGCAGGATCTCCGGCCATTTCTCCGCACATTCCTACATTTTTCCCTGCAGCATGAGCAGAGTCTATTATTATCTTCAATAATCTTAAAATTGCAGGATGCATAGGCGTATATAAGTGTGCTACATCCGCATTTACCCTGTCTACTGCCATTGTGTATTGTATAAGATCGTTTGTACCGATTGATAAGAAATCTACTTCTTTTGCAATTACATCTGAAATTATGGCTGCGGAAGGGACTTCTATCATGACACCAACTTCTATATCTTCTCTAAATTTCTTCCCCTCTTTTCTCAATTCTTCTTTCGCTTGTTCAAGTATTCTATTGGCTTCTTTTATTTCGGAAATTCTTGAAATCATAGGATACATTATCTTTATATTTCCGTGAACTGACGCTCTTAAAATACCCTTTAATTGTGACTTAAATATTTCCGGATATTTTAAACAAAATCTTATTGCTCTAAGCCCCATGAAAGGATTAGCTTCTCTGCCTATATTCATAAGTCCTAATCTTGCAATTTTATCGCCGCCTAAATCTATAGTTCTTATTATAACTTCATATGGCATCATCATCTTTGCCACTTTACTATAATTTTGGTAATGTTCTTCTTCCGTAGGCATCGTTTTTCTCGACAAATACATAAATTCACTTCTATATAAACCTATGGCATTTGCTCCATGTCTAAGAGCAGATCTTGCTTCTTCGGGGTTTTCGATATTTGCACCCAGTACAACTTCCCTACCATCGGTTGTTACCGCAGGCAAATCTTTAAATTTCTCTAATTCTTTCTTATTAGAAATTTGTATTTCATATTCTCTTTTATAATTATCTATTGTTTCTTCGGACGGATCTAAAATAACCAAGCCCAAATTTCCATCGACAATAATAGACATTCCCTGCTTAACTTGGTGAGTTATGTCTTTTAAACCTACAACAGCCGGAATTTCAAGACTTTGTGCAACGAGTGCAGTATGAGAAGTTTTACCTCCGATTTCAGTTACAAAACCTTTTATTAAAACTTCTTTCATTGTAACAGTATCGGCTGGAGTAAGAGTTTTTGCAACTACTATTGAATCTTCTTCTAAATTGGATAAACTTTTTTTGTCTTTTCCGAAAAGATTTCTCATAACCTTTTTGGCAACATCTAAAAGGTCATGTTTTCTTTCTCTAAAATAATCGTTATCTATTAAATCGAATGTTTTGGAAAAATTTTCTACAACTTTATGTAAAGCATACTCGGCATTAACGCCTTCTTTTATCATCTTTATAATTTCGTTTTTTACCATCGGATCGTTTAAAATAAGAAGATGCGCTGCTGCAATTTTAGCATAATTACCACCTACAACTTTACTCAATTCCTTCTTGTTATCTTCAAGTTCTATTTTAGTCTTATCCATAGCATCTTTTAAACGATTAAGCTCTTGTTTTATTTGAATACCTGAAATTTCTTTCTTTTCTACAAGAAATTCATCCTCTTCCAAAACAAAAACTTTACCTATCGCAACACCCGATGATGCGGCAATACCGTTTAAAATGATGTTATTTTGTTTCATTATATTTCCTCTCCGAAACCGTTATTAAATATTTCTACCATTTTTACCAATGCTTGTTCTTCGTCGGCACCTTCTGTTTGAAGTTTAAGTTCCGTTCCGCAAGCAGCGGCAAGCATCAAAATACCCATAATACTTTTAGCATCAACTTTTATCTCATCTTTAATTATATATATATTGGAAGAAAAACCCATAGCTGTTTGAACAATTAAAGAAGCAGGTCTGGCATGAAGTCCTAATTTGTTGACGATCTTTACATTTTGTTCTTTCATTTTTATATCCCCAAATATCCTAATATAAAACTAAAAATAAGTGCAAAATAAAACATTATAACCGGTCTTATTCTGCCCAATAAAAAGCTTATCAAAAATATTGCTCCGTATATCAACACATCCGGATAAACCAATTTATGTAACTCGGAATCTATAACCGGAATTAAGCCGAATGTTTTAAAATAAAAAAATATTGCAAGAGTTATTACAACTAACCCTATTATTCTAAAAATATCAACTATATATTTTATTTCCAATTTTGAAATCAACTTTATCATTTTCTCATTTAATCTAAAACTTATAATTAAAGACCAATATCTAAATGCTAAATGAACAATATTGTATACAACGATAAATATTACCGGAGCTATCCATAAAAAATTAATACTGAACATATTCATAGAAAGAATTATCATCAGTATTGATATAAATGAAACAAAAGGTCTCCATGTTCCCCAAAAGAAATAATCACCTATTGCGGCTGTTGGCCCTGCCATAACAGATTTAATCATTTCCGGTTTTTTTATATTTTTTTCTTGCCCTAAAGCTATATTGTTTTCCGCATTAATAACCATGGCAATTATTATATTTACCATGTACGGATTGGTATTAAAAAAGCCTATATGCCTTAATAAAGCTTCTTTTCTTTTTTCTTTATCTTTATACAAACTTTTAAATACGGGATATAAGATATACAAAAATCCTACATTTTGTAGTCTTTCAAAATTCCATAAAGCCTGTAAAAAGAATGTTCTTAAAAAAATAAAATTCTTAATCATTTTGTCTTTTTATAAATGGTATTTTTATATTTTTAAAATTATATAACACGGCACCAAAACCGAATACAGGTAAATAATACCATGCTTTTTTAAAAGCTACTATTACTTGAACAGGAAGATATGAATACATTTCTTTGTACAATAAACCGCCCAAAAATATTAATAAGCCATACATTAATGATGTTCTTATAAAAAATAGTATCAAGCCAAAATAAATTCCCTTCGATATTCTTCCTTCATATCCTTTTTCAAGCCCTCTTTCAACCCAATGCATTATTTTTGTATTAAAAAGTCTGCCGGCCAAATCAACTTCTTTGTATAAATATGCAAAAGGTATAGCTATTGCCAATGCAAAAATAGCCGCTTCCTGACTACCTTGAAAAAATGAACAAGCCCATATAACTGCTAAACTTGTCATCATGGTTAAATCAACAGGAACAGATACTCCCATAGGAATGGCATTTATCCACATCATTTCAACAATCATACCAAGCCATAAACCTGTATGAATATCTCCCAAAATATAACCGAATAAAGGTCCGCAAAATATCGGTCTTGAAATCATGAACTGACCGAACATTGTTATATCGGCACTTAAAATTGCTCCTATTATTGAAAAAAGTACTATGTGTTCCATAAATTATTTTTTATTTAATACTTCCGTTTTTATTTTAAAAGAAAAAGAATTATTTTTATTTAAAACAAATTTATATACATTAACAACCGTTGTTCCCTGATAAGTTTTTTCATAACCGTTTTCAGATGTAGAAACAGTATTTATCGGAACGACCCAATAGTCACAAGGTTTTGAACTTGTTAACTTTATATTCATTCCCAAGTTTTTATCTTTTCTTTCCCAAACTTTCTTATTTGTAATTTCTCTCATATCGTCTTCTATCATTTCGGAAAAAGCAAAAACCTGCTCTACTCCGAACATAAATTTCATTTCTTTATCAGAAAGATTTTTTATTTTATATTCCGTTTCATATCCGTTTTTCTTCAAAGGTTTAATAACTTTTTTAACTTCAACAGGCAAGTGAGCATTTTCATACCAAACATGACCTTGTCTTGTCAGTTCCAAATTGCCGGAAACAATTTTTGCATCATATTTTCCTAATACGAAATCACCTTCTTCCCTAAAACTTACCCCGTATAATTGTTCATATTTTGTATCATTATTAAAGAAATGATCGAGTAAGGATGCTTTTCTATACCAATCATACGCTAAATGTTTTTCCAATCCGATTTCTTTTACCTTAACCGCATCTGTATGAATTGAAGTCAGCTCCTGAGAATCGGTTACATTATTATTTTCTATTGCCTCTTTTAATTTTTTATGATAGCCTTCATATTTTCTCGTTAACACATTAGAAAAATTATATTTTTTATCTAAAATATCAAATTCAAAAATACTGCCGCCATTTTGTGCATCCACATAAATATCTTGTTGTGAGCTTTCGTATAAAAACTCATCACTCCCGTCACAATCAAAATCATTTTTATTCCATGAATTTTTAATTCCGAATTCCTTATTATATAAATCTTCGGCCTTCAATAAACATTCGTATATTGCATTCCTTAAATGAGGCAAATATAGTCCTCCGAAAACGCCATGCCAATATGCACAATTGCATTGCCCGGCATATAAAGCTTTCTGTAATTCGGAATTTAATGAAACTTTTTTATTTTGTATTTTATTACTTACTCTAATCATTTTTTTATGCATATTGTTAGATTCGTCGTATTTACTTAAAAAGTTTCTCCAAAATCCGCCTCTTATAAAAGGTTTTACTTCATTGTTATTTTCATTTTGTTTAACAAAATTATCAAAACTGTTTTGAACCGCAGACGGCAAAGTCCATTCAGACATTTCAAAATAAGAATTCGTAGGCAAATAAATTCTTCCCGAAGGTTTCATTGTTTTTAATACTTCCGAAAAAGTTGCCGTCTCAACAATATCGGAATTTTCTTCTATTGCCGTTAAAAAATTATCCAACCAGCCGTTTTCATAAACATGTTTATTTGTTCCGGGCCACATACCGAATTTTTCTCCGTCATCGGCCATAACGACGACAATATCTTTATCTTCGTTTGCAAGTTCTCTAAAGTAGTTGATACAAACAGATACATCTTGGAACGGAATTAAATATCTTAATTTTTGGCTTATAGGAAAAACGGTTAATACTTTTCCCTGATCTTCCGTTGTATAAAAACCTTTTAAATCGTTTTCTTTCAATCCTGCTGCCATAAAATGAACATCGTCGAGAATTGTATATTCTATACCGGTGTCTGCAAGAGATTTAACCAATGACGGTTCCCAAACTCTTTCTGCAACCCACGCACCTTTACAATTATAACCTAACTTGTTTTTTATAAAATCGGATAATTGCTTTATTTGACCGTTTCTGTCCGAATCAGGAATTACAGACAAAATCGGTTCGTAATATCCTCCGGAAATTATCTCTAAATTCCCTTTTGAAATTAAGCTTTTAATATTTTTTATATATTCGGGATGCTCTTCGAGCATAAATTCCCATAACATACCACTGGAATGCAAATTCCATTTTATATTTTTATGTTTTAACATTACTTCCAAAAAAGGTTTATACGCAATATCGTATCCTTTTTCAAACACCCATTTAAAATTACCTACAGGTTGATGATTGTGTATTCCTAATACAAATTTAATCTTTTTCATTTTTATAATATTCCTTATCTGTTTATTCCTAAATTTTCGGCCTCTTTTTGAATATCGTTAACGGCATTATATCTTTCATCTTGAGGTAATGCTCTTGTTTCAAGTTCTATTCCGCTGTCTATAAGTTTTAAAAAAGATATAACATCATTTTTATCAACGGAAAGATTAGGCAGCAACTGTTTTTTCCCGTGAGAATAGTGCATACCGCCTATATTTATTGACTGAAATTTTATTCCGTTATCTATCATTCTTACTATATCTTGAGGATTTGAAAATAAAATCATTAATTTATCATTTTCATAGACTTCGTTTGAAATCTCATAAGTTGCATCTTTTATATTTTTTATTACAAGTTTTACGGAACTCGGAACTGCCATAGACAACAAAATTTGTTGCATTTCATCATTAGCTACTTCATCGGAAATAATAAGAATTTTATCAACTTCCACAGTTTTAAGCCAACCTTGAACTATTTGTCCGTGAATAAGTCTGTCATCGATTCTTACAATTTTAATAGTCACGATTTAACTCCTTTTTATTTCATTCTTTCCAATAATAACTGTTTTGCGTTTACAATACTTTTTTTACCGTCGGATAAAACTTTATCCGCCAAATCTTTTGCCGTGTTAGCTGTTTTGCTTGCAAAAACAGCTGACAATATCATAGGTAAATTTACACCTGTTAAAACTTCTATATTAAAGCTTTTAGTAAGTAATACTGATGCATTACAAGGCGTACCCCCAAGCATATCCGTCAAAATAAGTGTACCTTGTTCATTATTTACTTTTTTGAGAATCTCACTTATTTTTTCTTGTAAGCTTGCAAGATTTTCATTTTTTATATCTTGATCGATATAAAACAAGTTCTCTTGCTTTCCTGCAATAACCTCGGCCGTTTTTATCAACTCCTTAGTTAATTCGCAGTGAGAAAGTATCATGATGTTTATCATTTTATTTCACCTCTCAAAAAATTAAATATTGCTCTTGAAAGTTTTACAAAATCATGGTGAGCATACTGACTTTTTGATACAAAATTCTTTTTTACTATTTTTATATTTCTATATTTTAACTTATCTATTTTTACCGGAGTTGAATTAAGTTTTGCATATCGGTTTACAATATTCTCCGGAATTTTTCCGTTATTTACAAATACGGCATTTAATATTTCCGGATATGAATGTTGTATTATTGCATCTATGTGATTACTGAGTGTAAAGTTTGATGTTTCCCCAACTTGTGTCATAATATTTGCAACATAAATTTTCATGGCTTTTGATTTCTTCAAAGCAGGAATAACTCCATCGAACAACAAATTAACTATAACCGATGTATATAATGAACCGGGACCTAAAATAATGCAATCCGCACTTAATATTGCGTCTATAACACTTTGGGAAACCTTTGCATTTTTAGGTTCTATTTCAACTGTTTTTATGGCACTTTTACTTTTTGATATTTTTGATTCACCAATAATTTTTTCACCGTCAATAAGAGTAGCTTTCATTTTGACATTGTCAAGTGATACAGGTAATACTCTTCCTTTTATCGCCAAAACATCGCTTGCATTTAATATTGCTTTATCAAAACCACCGGAAATCGATGTTAATGCCGTTAAAAATAAATTTCCAAAGGAATGATTTGACAAAGCTCCTTTTCTCGGAAATCTATATTGAAATAATTTTGTTATTAAATTCTCTTCTTCGGCTAAAGCAACCAAACAATTTCTTATATCACCGGGTGGTAATACGCCCAACTCTTTTCTTAATTTTCCGGAACTTCCGCCGTCATCAGACACGGTAACAACAGCCGTTATATCAACATCATAAGCCTTTAATCCTCTTAATAATGTTGATAGTCCGGTTCCTCCGCCGATTGCAACTATTTTATATTTTGAATTTTTTTTATCCTGCACGAAGAATATCCCTATGATACAATTTTACTTTATATTTGTTTTTGACAAAAAATTTAGCTAATTTTTCGGCTGTTGCCACTGATCTGTGTCTGCCACCTGTACAACCTATTGCAATAGTCAATTGACTTTTTCCTTCTTTTATATAACCTGGCATTAAAGACAACAACAAACTCGATATTTTATTAAAAAAGCCTTTGTACTCTTTCTGTTTCTCAATATATTTTACAACTTCTACATCTTTACCGGTTTTTGTTTTAAGACCTGTAACATAATTCGGATTAGGAATAAATCTTGCATCAAAAACAATATCAGCTTCCGTAGCTATTCCATATTTAAAGCCGAAAGACATTATCGACAATAATAATTGTCTATTCGTCGATGAAAGCCCTATCAGTTGTGCAAGAATATTTTTTAGTTCGCCTATAGTTAAATTGGTTGTATCTATTTCTTGGTCAGCAACTTTTCTTACAATTTCCATCATTTTTCTTTCGGCAATAATTCCTTCCTTAACTATCATTCCCAAAGGATGTTTTCTCCTTGTTTCCGAATATCTCTTTAGTAACGTCGCATTATCTGCATTCAAGAAAAATACTTTACTTTTTATTTTTTCTTTCTTCAATGCAGAAAGTATTTGAGAAATTTTGTTGATATTTTTACCTGCTCTTACATCTATACTCAATGCGATATTTTTATATTGCTTTCTGTTTTCTTTGCATAGTTGTATAAATTCAAAGACAAATTCCAATGGCATATTGTCGACACAAATAAAGCCAAAGTCTTCCAAAATATTTAAGACTTGGCTTTTTCCTGCTCCCGATATACCTGAAACAATTAAAAAATTATTTTTCATTTTTTGTATTATTCATATGTTCCATCAATTTTTTACTCATTTCTAAAGCAGTGAAACATCCTTTATTTTTTAATCTTTGATTTAAGCTCGCGGTTTCAACGATAATAGCTAAATTTCTTCCCGGAGCAACAGGGATAGTCAGTTCTGGCACCTTTACACCTAAAATATTGGCATAATATTCATCTATACCCAATCTCTCATACTTTTTAACTTCCATCCAATCAACAAGATTTATAACAAGCTCTATTTTAGATTCATCAAGAATATTTGCAATACCAAACATATTCCTTATATCTATTATTCCGACGCCTCTTAATTCCATATGGTGCTTTACTATGCCCGTACTTTTTCCCATTAAAATTCTGCCGGATCTCTTTGTTATTTCAACAGTATCGTCGGAAACTAACATATGTCCTCTCTTAACAAGTTCAAGAGCACATTCAGATTTTCCCACACCTGATTTTCCTCTGATAAACACACCTAATCCGTAAACATTACATAATACACCATGAACTCTTTCCATCGGTGCCAGTTTCTCGTCCAAATAAAACAACAAATCACCCAATAATTGAGCAGAAGATAAAGGTGTACTTATTAGAGGAACATTAAGTTTATTAAATATTTCAACCATCGATTTTGATGGTTCAAAAGATCTTGTAATAATACAACAAGGAACTTGTAAAGGAGAAAAAATTTTAGTCAGTAATTCACACTGCTTTTCGTAAGATAAGTTTGTAAGGTAAGTATGCTCGGCAATACCTATTATTTGAACTCTTTCGTAAGGTAAATGCTCAAAGTATCCCGTGAAAGCAAGTCCGGGTCTGTTTGTATCAGGTACGGTAATGTGCCTTTCCAAACCATTTGAACCTGCAATCACGGTTAACGATAAATCTTTTGACTTTTCTTCAACTAAAGTGCCTACAGTTAGCACCGGCATTTTAATAGGCATCCTCTTGCTGGATAATTTTTATAACATCTTCTTTTGTTTCTGCATCTTTTATAGCTTGTCTCAAGAATTTATCTTTGAACAACCTTGATATTCTTGATAAAGCTTTCAAATGTTGTCCCGTAACTTCAACAGGGCCAACTAAAAGGAATATTATATAAACAGGTTCACCGTCTAAAGAATTAAATTCTATACCTTTTTTAGATATACCCAAAACACCAACTTGTTCTGAAAGGACATCTGTTTTTCCATGAGGTATCGCAACACCTTGACCGATACCGGTAGAACCAAGTTTTTCTCTTTCCAAAACAACATCAATAATTTCGTCTGTTTTTTTGATTTTCTTAGCATCTTTTAAAAGTTCTATTAACTCAATAATAGCATCTTTTTTGTTTTGTGCTTTCAAATCTACGGTAATAGCATCCTGACATAAGAAGTCCATAATATTCATTTTTTTCTAAAGCCTCCTAATTTAATTGGCATTTTTATTTTCTATTTTATTATATTACATCTCAGGCTCTAACATTACTAAAGAACCACTATCTTTTCTATACAAAACATTTATTTTTTCGGTAGAAGAATTTAAAAACATATAAACTCTGTAATTCAAAGAATCCATCTCTTCTATAGCTTCTTCTATTGAGATAGGACGAATATCAAATCTCTTTATTTCAGAAATTTTTGTTCTGGAATCCTGCATTGTATCGTAAGAGAAAACTTCTGTTTTTATTTTTTTTGATTTTGATACTTTTAAATTTGCTTTTCTGTGTATTTTTGAAATTTCTTTTTCTTTTCTGAGTTGTTTGGCCAGTTTATCTATTGTTAAATCTATTGATGCGTATAAATCTTCGGATTCTTCTTTTGCTCTGAAAGCTTTTCCTGCAATATAGAAAGTTACTTCTGTTATTTGTCTATTTTTTTCGACGGACAAAATAACATGTGCCCAAACATTATCCCCGTCAAAAAACTTACCTGCTTTTGAAATCTTTTGTCTGACATAAGAATCAATAGCATCCGTCAACTTCAAATGCCTTGCCGTAATGTTAATTTGCATAAGTTATCTCCTTTGATTATCTTATTTTTATATCATATTTTTATAAACAAAAGCAATTAAAACAAACAACTCTTTTACGACTTAAATAAATTATAAATTAAAAATTTTTAATTTACAACCTTTATTTTGTTTTTTGAGACTTCCATCTTCTATGGAACCAAAACCAAAAAGAAGGATTTTCCTCAACATGTCTTTGTAAAATTTTATTATATTCCGTCATTATTACTTCTATATTTTTTTCATCGTCACCGGTATTTGGCAAAGAAATTTCTTCAAAAGTAACAACATATCTTCCATCAGGTTGTCTGGCACAAAAACCGGTATACAAAGGGCATTTTGCTCTTAAAGCAAAAACAGCCGGTCCTTTAGGAGTAGAAACTTCTCTATAAAAGAAAGGAGTATAAACACCTTGAGCTCCGGCATGCTGATCTGCCAAAATAGCCACAAACTCGTTTCTTTTTAAGGCTCTTAAAACACCCAGCGGAGCAACATCTTTATAAATTGTTTTATATCCTCTTTTTGATCTTATATCGTTTATGATATTATCAAAATACGGATTTTCCTGTTTTGCAACAATAACCGATAGCGGATATCTTTTAGCAAAAGACAATGCCAACATTTCCCAATTACCGAAATGTGCAGACATTATAACTCCGCCTTTACCTTGCTTTAATGCTCGTTCTATAAGATATATATTCTCAAAACAAACAGCATTTTTTATTTGTTCGTCGGTCATTTTACTTACAAAAATAATTTCAACTACTGTACAAACAAACTGTTTATAAACATCTTTTGCTATTTTTTTTATTTCCCGTTCTGATTTTGCTGGAAATGACTTTGTTAAAGAATCAATAATATGTTTTTTCCTTATCGGAACAAAAACGAAAGCAATATCAGCTAAAAAAAATCCTATTTTTTTTGCAGCATTTATCGAAAACAAATGCAAGAAAGAAATAAGCATTTTTAAAGATATATATTCTATGTAATGTTGAATCTTTTTATTTTTTTTCATTTTTATTCATAAAAAAACTTGCTACAAAACTTTCTTTTATTTCTACCGCCTTATGAAGACATAGTTCATGACAACAAAAACAACCTATACATTTTTCTTTTTGTATAACAGGCTTTACACCATCTTTATCTTTTACTATTGCTTTTACCGGACAAGATTTCATACATTGCAAACATCCAACGCATTTACTTTCAATTATATTGGGCTTTACCCAAAATAATCTACCGGCATATTTTGTAATAAATCTTGCAAGCCACGACGGTAATAAAGTTAAAAATTTTGTAACCGGAAGTTTTGTTTTACCGAAATTGAATTCGGAAACATTATCCCCGACATAAATCATATTTTGTAAATTTGTATCTCCCAATTTCTTTTCTTTTAAAGGTTTTAACAAAACATTGTTCCTTGATTTTATTCCCATTTTATCGAGAATAAAAGTATCTAACATGACTGTATCTTGACTTCCTGCAATTATTCCATATTTCCTTTTTTGTCCGCTTAAACTCGGCCCATTTCCTTCAAGTCCGTAAACTCCATCAACTATGGTAAACAATAACTTTTCTTTCACCATTCTGTAAATTTCGGATAACAAATATGAAAAATCTTTCGGAGTAGGTGCAAGCTTGTGATATTCCGCTTTTCTAACCCCCGGAATAATACCATAAAAATTTTTAACACCGCAAGTAAACCCCATAAAAGTATGAGTTTTTAATTTCGGTAAATTTATTATTGCATCACAATCCATTATTGCTTTGGTAATATAAATTTGTTTTATGTTAGGATGTTGAATTGATACTTCAACACAGCCGCATGCTTCAAAATTTATAAGTTCAACATTTTCTTCTTTTGCAAGTTGCAGCATACCTGTTTTATCCCAAATATATTCAATTCCGTGTGTCAAATTTCCGGGACTATCCCCCATTATAGGAATTGCTCCTGCCTTTTTGATAATATTTATAACTGCTCTAACTATTTCGGGATGAGTTGTTATTGCTTGATCCGGAGTGTATGCACTTAATAAATTAAGTTTTATTAGGATTTTTGTATTGGGTTTTATAATATCAGATATATTACCGAAAGATTTTATTATGTTCTCAACAATATTGTAAACATTGTCTTTATCATAATCATCACAATGATAAGCAGAAACTATTGTTTTTAACATTTTTTAACCATTATTTTTTTGATAAAATTTGATCTATTTCCTTTTCGCTGTCCTTATTCATTCTTACCGATATTATCTTCGAAACTCCTTGCTGCTCCATGGTAACGCCATAAAGAGTATCTGCCATCTCCATAGTTCTCTTATTGTGTGTAACAACCATAAACTGAGTTTTTTGAGCAAATTCTCTTATAATGTTATTATATCTTCCCACATTTGCATCATCAAAAGGAGCATCTACTTCGTCAAGTATACAAAACGGTGAAGGCTTTACCATAAAGAACGAAAATAAAAGTGCAACTGCGGTAAATGCCTTTTCTCCTCCGGAACATTGCATAATATTTTTAACGTTTTTCCCAGGAGGTTGCGCTTTAATATCAACACCGCTTTCCAACAAATTGTTTTCATCCGTCAAAATAAGGTCTGCATCTCCGCCGCCAAAAACTTTTTTGTATAAAATTCTGAAATTTTCTCTAACCGCATCAAAAGTCTTTTTAAAATTAACAATAGTTGTTTCATTTATTTTTTTAATCGTTTCTTCCAAATCCTGTTTAGCTTTCAACAAATCTTTTTGTTGACTTTGAATAAAATCGTATCTTTGAGACAAACTTTCATATTCTTCTTCGGCACTCCAGTTAATAGCTCCGAAACTTTCTATTTTTTTCTTAAGTCTTGCAATTTCTTCTTTATCAACTTCAACACCGATATATTGATCTTTTATTTCTTCGTAAGTTTTACCATAAGTTTCTTTTATTTGATTTTCCAAAAATTCTTTTTGCGTATTGTAACTTCTTTGATCCGACTGTAAAGCATTAACTTCGTCGTTTAATTGAGCAACTTTTGTTCTCGTTTCGGAAATAACAGCTTCTTTTGCATCTATTTCCCCTTGTATTCTGTCTCTGTCGCCGATAACAATTTGAAGTTCTGTTTCTTTTTGTGTCATTGCTTCACTATATTTTTGAATATTTGATGTTTCTGTTCCCTGCGTTGTTTGAATATTTTGGAGTTCTGTTTCAATTTCTGCAGTTCTGTTCGTTTTTTGTTCTATTTGAGATTTTAAGTTATCTATGTTGTCGGTAATATATTTTTGACCGGTGGCTCTATGTTCCAAATCACTTTTTCTTCTTTCATAATTATTTGAAGAATCTATATATTCTTGATTTGCTTGTTCTTCTTGATTTCTCAATGCATCAATTTCCTGCTCAACTTTACTTAAGGTTTCGTTTAAAGTTATACTTTCGGTTTCCATATCGGAAAGTTGCTGATCAATATCTGCTATTTTCTCATTAACCGTATCAAGAATTTGTTGCTTTTCAACTTTTTCTTTTTGTAAATTTTCTATTTCGGTTGCAGTATCGGAAATATCTGCTTTTCTTTGTTTTATGGTTTCTTGTAAGTTTTCTATTTGTGCGCCGATTCTTATCTTTAAATTATTATTATCTCTATCTTCAAAACTTATATTTAATTTTGTATCTTCTTTGTTATCGATTTCTTTACTTAAATTTTCTAATTCTTGTTTTGCACTTTCTATTTCTTTTTGTATTTTCTTTATTTGTTCTTCAACAAGAACAGGTTTATCGGACACATTTTTTGCTCCGCCCGAAACCACGGCTTTCGAGTATATTTTATTATTATTTATAAATATACCGTCGGAAATAAATTTTCCGACATTTTCATATTCCGGTAAGCAATTGAGCATTTTAAACAATTCTATTGCACTATCGGTACTTTTTTGAACGACAATATCCTTCGGAATATTTTCAGATACCAAAAATGATAACTTGCATAAATTATTATCCAACAAATATTTTATAGCATCTTCGGCTTGTTGCATAGTGTCACAAATGAGATAATCGATTTTATCACCCAATGCATTTGCAACAATATCAATTCTATCTAAATCCGGAGAAATTATTTCTCCTACACTATATTTAATGTAGCCTAAACTTTTTACGGCATTTATTGCCGCTTTTATAGGATTTTCTGCATCCATTTCTTTAATGGTGCTTATCTTAGATTCCAATCCGGCAATTCTTTTATTGTATTCAATCTCTTTATCTTTTAAAGATTCTATTTCCGTATCTATGTTTAAAACTACCTGTTTGCTTGCTTCAACTTTTGTTTCTATTTCTTTTAAAGAATTTTGAGCCTCTTGCAACTTTTGTTCAAAAGCTGCTATTTCTTGATTTGCGGGAGCAACATCATTATTTAATCTTTCAATATTTCTATCTATTGAAGCTACAGTTGCACCGGCATCTGCCTGTTCTTGAATTATTGAGGTTTTTGAATTTATAAGCGTGTCTTTCTTTTGATCAATATCATCAAGTTTTGTTCTTGACTGATCTTCTTGTGTTTCCAAATCGGTAACTTGTTGTTTTATCGAATTATATTTTTCAAGTTTTGCTTCCGTTTCCTGTTTTAATTTTTCTACTTCAGCTTCTATACCATCATCTGCGGTATTTACATTCTTCAAATCTTCTTCGTACTTCAATATTTTTTCTTGAGCATCCTCTATTTCTACTCTTAATCTGTCTTGTTCCTGAATTAAATCCGCATCTTTTTGTTGTAAATTTTTAATATTGGCATCTGCCAATGCAGATTCTGTTTTTAAATCCGAAAATTCGGAATTTAATGCAATATATTTTTCATTGTTTTCAGTTTGGGCAAGTCTTAAATCCTGTTGTTCGGCTTCAAGTTGATGCAATGTAACATTTGTAGTTTCATATTCTCTTACTTTAGGTTCAATTTGAGTTTTTAATTTTTCTATTTCTTCATATCCTCTTGCCAAATTATTAACTACTTCAGCTATTTCATATTTAGCAAGATCTTCTTTATATTTCTTACATTGTTTTGCTTTTTTTGCTTGTTGATCTAATTGTTTTATTTGTCCTTCAAATATTTTTAAAGAATCTTCCAATCTGGACAAATCGATTTCTATATTTTTAAGTCTGTGTAAAGTATCTTCTCTTCTAACTTTATATTTTGCAACACCGGCAGCTTCTTCAAAAAATTCTCTTCTTGTTTCCGGGTTTGCCATAACAAGTTCTTCAACCTTGTTCTGTTCTATAATAGAATATCCGCCGGTTCCGATACCGGTATCCAAAAACAAATCTATTATATCTTTAAGTCTGCATTGAGTTTTATTTATAAAGTACTCACTCTCGCCGCTTCTAAATAATTTTCTTGTAATCGCAACTTCGGAATAATCAATCGGAATCATATTTTGTGAATTATCAAATACCAATGTTACTTCAGCCATACCTGCGGCAGATCTGGTTTTCGTTCCGCCGAAAATAACATCCTGCATTGCTTTAGTTCTCATTGATTTTGTTCTTTTTTCTCCGAGGCACCAACGGATAGAATCGGATATATTAGATTTACCGCAACCGTTTGGTCCGATAATAGCAGATACACCTTTTTCAAAAGTTAAAACGGTTTTGTCCGCAAAAGATTTAAATCCACAAAGTTCCAATTTTTTTAAGTACATTACTTGTTTTTCCTGAAAAGATTTTTGTTGAAATTATCTTACCAGATAACACACCACTACTATTCAATATCTCTGTTCTTTCAAACAAGACATTGTAACAATAATGATTATTGTTATCTGATAAGAATAAATACTATTAGGGTTACTGTCTTTCTATATTTAGATTAAGAAACTTTGCATTTTCTTATATCAGAAAGTTTTACAACTTTTCCGTCGCTTCCAACTATTCTTGCTGCAATTGTTACATTTCCTGATTTAAAATAATTCCAATCAAACCACCAATATCCGGATGCAAATCTGCAAGGTAACCATTCACCTGAATTAAAAGATACTTCAACATAACCATCGGTTGAAGCACCGATTCTCAAAACGTAATTATTTCCTGCGATTGTTTCATTTTCAACAGGATAATCAACTATAACATAAGAATTCTTTTTAGATTCCAATTCTTTATCTTTCTTTACGGAAGAAATTACTTTTTTCGATGAAGCAGATTTAGAAACAGAACTTTTTTTCTTTGCAACAACTTTTTTCTTTGCAACAGGTTTTACTGCTGATGAACTTTCTGCTTTTACAACTTTTTTTACTTTTTTTGTGGCCATTTTGCTACACTCCTAACTAGTTTTTGTTTACTTTAAAATAAACAATATTATTTTTAACTTTCATTGATTTTACAAAAATTACAACATTAAAATCAATATCAAAAAGGGTAGCAGCGAAAATATGGAAGTTTCATATTATTTGCAATATTTCAATTTAATTTAGTATAATTAACAAAGTTCAAAGGTGGCCGATGTTGGTCACCTTTAGTTTTTATAGGGAGATTTATGAATATATCTGAACAAATAGAAAAAATTATTTCGTCTTTAGCGGAAAAAGAAAATGTTGAAATTGTCGATATTGAATATGTAAGAGAAAACGGTGAAAACATTTTAAGAATTTATATAGATAGTCCTGATGGCGTAAATTTGGACTTATGTACAAAAATGAGTCACTTGTTCGGAGATGAAATTGATAAAAATGATCCGATAAAAGATCATTACATTTTAGAAATATCATCCCCCGGAATAGACAGAATTTTAAAGAAAGAAAAAGACTTTTTGAGATTTAAAGGATTTTGCATAAAGGTTACAACCGCAAAAGCAATAAACAACCAAAAACATTTCAAAGGTCAGTTAGTTGCTGTTGCAAACAATAAAATAGTAGTTGATGATGTAACAAACGGTATAGTAGAAATAGAAATATTAAATATAGTAAGAGCACAAGTAGATTCAGAAAATTAATGGAGGAAGTATGTCTAGTGAACTTATAAATGCACTCGAAACAATACAAAAAGAGAAGAAAATTTCAAAAGAGGAAATTTTACATGTTATAGAAAATGCTTTAGTATCCGCATATAAGAAACATGTCGGAAAAGCTGTAAATGTAGAAGCTAAAGTTGATCCTGAAACCGGAGCAATGTCGGCATGTGTAATAAAAAAAGTTGTTGAAGAAGTTTCCAATCCTTTATTGGAAGTAACTCTTCAAGATGCAAAAAAAGTTTCCAAATCTGCAAAAATCGACGAAGAAATAAAAATTCCTTTAGATACTGACGATTTTTCAAGAATTGCGGCACAAACGGCAAAACAAGTTATCGTACAAAAAATAAGAGAATCCGAAAGAGATTCCTTATACGAAGAAATGAAAGCTAAAATCGGAGAAATGATAAATGGTTCTATATACAAAATATCAAACAGAAACATTATCGTTGACTTAGGAAGAACAGAAGCCATTCTTCCTGTATCCGAACAAGTACCTAAAGAAAGTTTTTCAGTAGGTCAACATATAAGAGCATTAATAATTAAGGCCGAAAAAAATGCAAAAGGTCCGAATATAGTTTTATCAAGAACTCATCCGGATTTAGTTAAAGTATTATTTGAACTTGAAGTTCCCGAGATATATGAAAAAGTTGTAGATATAGTAAACATAGTAAGAGAACCCGGTCTTAGAACGAAAATTTCTGTTATTTCTCATAATTCAAAAGTTGATCCTGTAGGCGCTTGTGTAGGTGTAAAAGGTGCAAGAATAAAACCTATAATCGATGAATTAAGAGGAGAAAGAATAGATTTAATACCTTTTTCGAACGATCCTGTTAAATATATTACGGCAGCACTTTCTCCTGCAAAAGTTTTGACTGTTGCGATAATTTCCGAAGAAGAAAAGAAAGCTGAAGTTATTGTTGCAAACGATATGTTATCTTTGGCAATAGGTAAATCCGGACACAATGTAAGACTTGCCGCAAGACTTACCGGTTGGCATATAGATGTAAAATCCGAAGAACAAAAGAAACAAGAAACAGAACAAAAAATTGCTAATAAAACTTCTGTTTTGGAACAATTAAAAGGAATTAATGATAAAACCATAGATTTATTGGTTCAAGCCGGATTTACAAATATAAATAAAATAGCAGAATTAAAAATCGAAGATTTAACAACTTTACCGGGAATAGGTGAAAAAACCGCTGAAAAAATTATTGAGGCGGCAAAAGAGGCAATTAAGTAATTTTTATAGAAGATTTTAGAAGAAGGAGTTGATGATTATATGGCCACAACAACAAAAAAAACAACAAAAAAAGAAAACACAGAAGAAACAAAAGTAAAAAAAGCAAAAAAAACGGCAACTGCTGCTAGCGGCTCAAAAACAACCGCAAAAAAGACAAAAGTTTCCGCTTCAAATTCTACTGCTGTGTCCAAAACAGAAAAAAAAGCTCCAAAATCTTCTAAAACAAAAGAAAAAGCTGAAAAGAAATCAACTCACAAAACAAAAACAGCAGCATCAGATACCAAAAAAACTTCTTCTACAAAAAAGACTTCAACCGCAAAAAAATCTAATATCGTAAAAAAAGTTACGGATGCAAAAAAAACCGAAGAACAAAACGAAAAAGAAAAACAGCAAAAAATATTAGAAGAACAGAAAAAAATAGAAGAAGCAAAAAAAGCAGCTGAAGAAGCAGCCGCAAGAAAAAGAATCGAAGAAGAAAACGCAAGAAGAAAATTAGCAGAAGAAGAGGCAAAAAGAAAAGCTGCCGAGGAAGAAGCAAGAAGAAAAGCCGAAGAAGAAGCAAAAAAACCGAAACTTCCCACTATAACAATTAATGAACTTATAACCGTAAAAGAGCTTGCCGAAAAAATGAATTTAAAAGTAGGCGATGTATTAAGAAAATTAATGGCAATGGGAACCTTGGCAACAATTAATCAAAGACTTGATACAGATACGGCAATTTTACTTGCAAATGAGTTCGGATTTGATGCAAAATTATCTTCACTTTACGAAGAAGAAAACATCAAAGAAGATTCTGCCGAAGATGATAAAGCAAATCTTCAACCAAGATCACCTATAGTTACAATAATGGGACACGTTGATCATGGTAAAACATCTTTACTTGATGCAATAAGACATAGTAATGTTATTGCAGGTGAAGCAGGTGGAATAACACAGCACATAGGTGCTTACAGAGTAAAAACCTCCACAGGTGAAATAACATTTTTAGATACACCGGGTCACGAAGCTTTTACCGCAATGAGATCCAGAGGAGCACAAGCAACCGATATTGTTATACTGGTTGTTTCCGCTGCGGATGGTGTTATGCCTCAGACAATAGAAGCCATAAACCATGCAAAAGCTGCAAATGTTCCTATAATCGTTGCCGTTAACAAAATAGATTTACCGACTGCAAATCCTGAAAAAATAAGACAAGAAATAAGCAATTATGGTTTACTCCCCGAAGAGTGGGGCGGTGATACCATAATGGTTGATATATCAGCAAAACAAAAATTGAACATTGATTCTTTGCTGGAATTAGTTCAACTTAAAGCGGAAATGATGGAATTAAAAGCTAACCCCAACAAACATGCCGAAGGTATTGTTATAGAAGCTAAGTTAGATCCCAGAAGAGGAGCTGTTGCAACAATTCTCGTACAAAGCGGAACTCTTCATGTAGGAGACAATTTAGTTGTAGGAACAACATTTGGTAAAGTTAGAGCAATGATTGATGAATACGGAAAAAGATTTGATAAAGCAATACCAAGTATGCCTGTTGAAATTTTGGGCTTAAATGAACCTCCTCAGGCAGGTGATAAATTTGTTGTATTGGAGCACGAATCTCAAGTAAGAGAAATTGCCAATGCAAGAAAAGAAAAAGCAAAAGCGGATGCATTAAGACCTAAACAACATGTTTCTTTGTTGGACTTGAATGCAGGTAAGGCAAAACATCTTAAGATTATTCTAAAAACAGATGTTCAGGGTTCTTTGGGTGCATTGTGTGATGCTCTTGAAAGAATGTCGAATTCGGAAATAAACTTGGAAATTATACATAAAGGTGCAGGTTCTATTACGGAATCCGACGTTGTTTTAGCTGCAGCTTCGGATGCTTTGATTGTAGGTTTCAACATAAGACCTGATGCGGCCGTTGAAAAATTGGCGGAATCGGAAGGTGTAAGTATAAATGTTTATAGAATTATTTATGATCTAATTGCCGATATTAAAGCTGCAATGGAAGGTTTGCTTGATCCGGATACTCAAGAAAAAATTACCGGTAAAGCCGTTGTTAAACAAGTATTTAAATTATCTTCCGCTGGAACTGTTGCCGGTTGTACCGTAACAGAAGGAAAAGCTCAAAGAAATGTTAAAATAAGACTTTTAAGAGATAATGTTATAATATTTGAAGGTAATTCTTCAGCGATAAAGAGATTTAAAGATGATGTAAAAGAAGTTGAAAAAGGTTATGAATGCGGTATTTCTCTTGAAAACTTTTCTGATATAAAAGTTTCAGATGTTATGGAATTTTTCACAATAGAAAAGATTGCAAGAAAATTAGTAAACGAAAACTAAAGACTACAGAAGAATAGAAAGTTAGAAGTATAGAGGTATGGAAACGACAAAGGCAAACTACGAATTAAGGAATTGGTAAAAAAAACATGAAGGCATATAAGAGAGCAACCAGAGTTGCCGAATTAATACAAAAAAACGTAGCGGAAATTTTAAGAGATATAAAAGAATTAAATAAAGGTTTAGTAACGGTGACTAGTGTAAGACTTACCGATGATTTACAAACTTGCAGAATTTTTTATTCCGTTATCGGAACAGAAGATGATAAAAAAAATGCGGAAAAAGTTTTGGCGGAGAATCTTAAACAAATAAGATACAACCTTGCACAAAATATGGAGTTAAGAAGAACTCCCACAATAGATTTCAAGTATGATGATTCCGGAGAAAAAGCGGAAAAAATATTTGAAATTTTAGATAAGATAGAACATGAAAAAGACAATAACAAATAATTTATCATTACAAAACAGTTCAAAAAAAGAAATTCTTGATGCTATATCGAAAATAATAAAACAATCTAAAACTTTTTTTATAGCCGGACATACAAAACCGGACGGAGATGCTCTCGGTTCTGGCTTGGCTCTTTCATCTTTATTAAGAAGAATGGGCAAAAAAGTAACTCATTGTTCATTAGATCCTGTGCCCCAAGATATGAAGTTTATGAAAGGCTCTAAAAGTATAAAAATAACCGATAAAATATCAGGAAATTTTGACTGTGCTATTATTTTGGAATGTATAAGTTTTGAAAGAATGGGTGACATTATTTCCCCCAATCAAGCAAAAAAAATAATAAACATAGATCATCATCTTGCTCATACAAATTTCGGAAATGTTAATTACATCGTTCCGACATCATCATCCGTTTCAGAGCTTATATACGATATTTTTGTAAATTTAAAAATAACACCGACGAAACAGGAAGCAGAAAATTTATATATAGGTATTGTTACCGATACGGGAAGATTTCAACAATTAAATACAAATGCAAATTCACATTTAGTAGTTGCCGAACTTTTAAAATTAGGAGTTAATTCCAATAAATTATGTAAACAATTGTTTTTGATTATGGAAATTTCAAAAATGAGATTATATGGTTTTGCCTTATCAAATATCGAAACGGCTTATAACGATAAGCTTGTATATATAAAATTGACAAAAGAAATGTTTGATAAAGCAAAAGCTTCCGATACTGACACAGATGGTATAATAAATTATTGCATTTCCGCTCCAAAAGCCGTCGTAGGATGTTTGCTTAAAGAAGTTGATAAAAAGACGACAAAATTAAGTTTTCGTTCAATAGAAAAATTTAATCTGTTAAACATAGTCAGGTTGTTTAATGGCGGCGGTCACAAAAATGCGGCAGGATGTACAATAAATTCGGATATAGACACTGCAACAAAAAAAATCATTCAAGCTTTCAAAGGTAAATTATAAGTGCAATATAACGACTTTTCAGGACTTATACTGGTAAACAAACCTGTAGGTATTACATCCTTTAAATTAGTTCATATTATCAGAAAAAAATTAAATGTGAAAAAAACAGGGCATTGCGGGACATTAGATCCTTTAGCAAGCGGATTGATGATTGTTCTTGTAGGTAAATATACAAAACTGCAAGATAAGTTCATGAAACAAGATAAAGTCTATCATGCGACAATAAGACTCGGCTTAAAAACCGATAGCGGAGATCTCGACGGAAAAATAATTTCACAATCCGACTTTTCTCATGTAACAAAGGAGTTAATTGGACAAGTGTGTAAAAGTTTTATAGGGAAGATAAACCAAATTCCCCCCATGTATTCAGCTCTGAAAGTTAACGGACAAAAATTGTATGAACTTGCAAGAAAAGGAATTACTGTCGATAGAAAGCCAAGAGAAATAACAATTTATTCTATCGATTTAACAGATTACCAAAAAGATAATTTTTCAATAAGAGTAAAATGTTCAAGCGGAACATATATTAGAACATTGGCGGAAGACATAGGGAAAAAGCTGAATACAGATACCGTTTTGATAAATTTAATTAGAGAAGAAATAGGTAATTATAAACTTTCAGATGCACTTAATATTGATGATATAAAAGAGAATGATAATTCTTGTCTTAAACAAGTTGATTTTTAAAATAATAAGTTTATATAATATTGAAAAATGAAATAAAGGAGACATGTTTATGGAAGAAAACTTACAAGAACAAACTCAATCTCAAGAAGAATCTCAGGTAAGTAAAGAATCGATTTCTACAATCAACCAACTTGATAAGAAAACAATAATTATCGTATCGGTTTGTTCATTAATATGTTTTTTACTTGGTTTATTATTAGGAATGTTTATAGGAAGTAACGGATCGTCTTCTCCAAAACAACCACTTTATCAAAGACCACCTCTAAATGCTTCTTCCGAATTTAATCCTCAAAATAGATTCGCAGATGGAAGTCAGCAATCTCAAAGAAGACCACAGTTGCAAGGAGAACAACAACAAACCAGAGAAGCTCCAAGTTTTCAAAGACAAAGACAACAAAGACAAAGACCTTCAGCTCCGGAAAGAAGACACAGACCAAGACAAAGATCAAATCAAGAACAATCTCAAAATGTAGACTTTTGAAGAATATAGCATAAAAAAAAAGCAGATGAATAAATTCATCTGCTTTTTTTATTTTTACACGTAAAAAATCTTATATATCTAACTGCCTTAGAACTTCAAAAGTTTTGTTGTAAAACTCTTTTAAGTTCGTTTCATTAGTAGTTGTATTTTGAGAGTATAAAACTATGGAACAATCGTCTATAATTTTTTCTATTTGTTTTATCAGATCAGAATTAACGGACTTTTGTTCCAATTCTTTTCTTATTTTGTAAGCTGTTAAGCCATCCGCAGATTGTCCTAAAACAGAGGCGAAGTATTCCAACAGACCTTTATACATACACTCGTAAAATTCGGTTGCATTCTTCGTGTTTTTTGCTTTCTGAAAATATTTTTTTGATTTTTTATATGCTTTTTTATTTTTTAATTTCTGTTGATCTTTATTTGTGTATTCAATGTACTTAACAATCAATCTTACTAAAATATACAAAAGTAATAACGAGCCCAAAATTATCCACAATATAGGTTTCTTTAAGAAATTATAAATTTTAACAAAAAAAGACAAATCAATATTCGGTTGGGATTGATTAGGTGTATCAGAATAACCATAAAAAGCCTTGCTACTTTCTATAACATTATTTGAAGTACCAGAACTTTTTTTAACAGACAAATCTTCCAATATATTAACTTTTATATTTTTTGCAGGTAAATTGTTTATTTGTTTTGTTTTTACATCAAAATATTTTTGAGACAGAATTTTAATTTCTCCCTCACCTGCACTTAACGGCATTATTAAAATAGTGAATTCTTTTCCTGTCTCTTTTTCACCCTGCTTTATTATTTTTTCAGACGTCTCATATTTTTTTAAATTATCGGAAAGCATTATTTCCGGTTCTTGGATTGTTTTAATGTTACCGTCCCCGGATATTGTTATTTTCAAATCGAATGGTTCATTTTCTTTCTTATCTTTTTTGTCAACTGTCGCAGACATTTTAAAATTACCGACCATTCCGATGTTTTGCGGAACTTTTAAAACTTTTACATTTATTTCATCCGTTACCAATTCAACATTTTTACTCCTTCTAAAGAAACTTGCAAAAAAATCATCATAGTTCTTAGAAAAATCTTCTATGGATACAATCAATGTTGATTTATCGATCTTTATATTACCTTCCTGTTGAGGATACAGTTCTGTTGAAACTTCTGTAACGACATAATCTCTGCCGTTAATTTGTGTTCTGTAATTGTTTTGTGTGGTATTACCGGTGAAAAAGCCTATAAAACTCGGAGCTTGATAAGATGGATTAGACAACAAATTAATCGACGTATAAAAAGAAAAAGTATATATTATTTTTTCATTGATGTATGCTGTTTTTTTATCAACTTTTCCCTCAACAAAAACAGCTTTTGATGTATCGAAATTATAAACCTGCGAAGATTGTTTTTGTTGCGGTATTTGTGTATTTTGAACAGATACGGAACTTACGCTTTGTGCTTGAGAAACGGTTATTTTTATAGGTTCGGTTTCATAAGTTTGTCCGTCATAATCAAGTTTAAAAGAAGGAATTTCATATTCACCCTCTTTCTTAGGACTTAGTGTATACACATAACTTACGGTATTTGTTACCTGACCGTTAACAATAGACATACTCTTAGATTGTGAAGAGCCATAAGTATTAAAATCTTTCAATGTAGGTGCAGAAAAATACGGCAAACTTTTTGAGTCACCTTTTATTGAAATTGTAAGTTGTAAAGTTTCATTTAATGCTACTGAAGTTTTATTTACCGATGAATACATTTCAATTTTATTTGCATAAACAATAGCCGTAAAAAAACAAACTATTATAATAGTAATTAATTTTTTTATACTCATAATTTTTACCATGATTTTCCGCTTCTTCCTATTTTTTGTACTGTTCCACCATTTTTTGCATTATCAAGATTTTGTTTATCCTGTTTATCAAAATAATCCAAAAGATGCTGGTTAGGATTTTGTTTTTGTTTATTTTGTTTATTTTGTTTATCCTGTTTATCATCTTTATCTTGTTTATTATCTTTATCTTGTTTATTATCTTTATCTTGTTTATTATCTTTATCTTGTTTATTATCTTTATCTTGTTTATTATCTTTATCCTGCTGTTTATCATCGTTTTTATCTTTTTGCTTATTTTGTTCATTGTTATTTTTATTTTCATTATTTTGATTATCTTGTTTATTTTTATCGTTGTTTTTATTATCTTTTTGATCTTTATTATTATCTTGATTTTGTTTATCTTTATCATTATTTTCCTGATTATCTTTATTTTGATTATTTTGTTGTTTATTATCTTTATCATTCTTATTATTTTTATTATCTTTGTTTTGCTGTTGTTCTTGTTGCAAAAATTCTATATTATGTTTTGCTGCCATATCGGAACTATCTATTTTTAAACAATTTTTGTAATACTCCAACGCCAAATCTTTATCTTGATTTCTATATGCAGTATTTCCCATATTATAAAGCGTTGCACTTTTTAGTCTGTTATCATTTGTATTGTTTAACACAACTTTATAATTTTCCATTGCTTTATCATACTCACCTTTTCTATAGTAGGCATTTGCCAAATTATAACTAATCATAGCATTATTATTATCCGTTTCTTTTGCTTTTTCATAGTATTCTATAGCCTTATCGAAATTATTTTTCTGATATTGTTTATTACCTTTCACCATGTTTTCATTTGCATAAGAAAATATGGGCAACAAAAACAGCATTAAAATTAAAACTAATACTTTCTTCATTTTTTTTCTTTCTAATCTTCCAATTTTTTATTCTTTTGCCTCTTTGATGTAGGCATAAACAAGTACAATAGCAAAAATATTAATGATATTATTAAAAAGTAATAATATCTATCTTCCAAATTATTAAATATGTTCGCTGTTCCTTCTATTTTATCAAGTTTGTTTAATATATTTATAAGACTATTAAGCGACTGATCTTGATTCATATTGTAATATCTTCCACCGGTAGATAAAGCTATTTGTTCCAAAGTCGAAGAATCAAGCTTAGTAACAACAGTTTTCCCTTTTTCATCTTTTAAATACTCTTTAAATTGTCCATTCTCGTAGGTAGGAATAGGTTCCCCTTTTTCCGTTCCTATACCGACACAAAAGATTCTTGTTTGATTTTCTTTTGCAAAAGCCAAAGAACTTTTTAAATCTCCGTCAAAACTTTCTCCATCGGTAATAATTACAAGTGCTTTCGCATTTGAAGGAACTTTTTTCAAACTTTCACAAGCCAAATCTATAGGCGCCGAAATGTTCGTACCGTAAAAAGGAACTGTATCCGTATCCAACAAAGATAAAAACATTTCAAAAGCTTTTATATCTGATGTCAAAGGACACTGCCAATATGCTTGTCCGGCAAAAGCAATCAACCCTATTCTTTGACCTTTTAGTTTTTCCGTTAAATCTTTAAAGACTATTTTTGCTCTTGTAAGTCTATCCGGTTTTAAATCTTGTGCCAACATACTTCTGGAAACATCTATAGCAATAACAATATCACTGGATAATGATTTTGCTTCAACTTGTTTTACTCCCCATTTTGGTCTTGCAAGAGCAACAACTATAAAGAACAATGCTATTATGAAAAAAATGTTTTTTAAAAATATTTTTAAGAAATCGACCGTTAACATTTTGCTCCATAATGAAGAATTTGTAAATTCATTTATAGTTTTCCTTGAAAATTTAAAGGAAAGCAAAAAAATTATTGCTATCGATAAAACAACTATTAAAAATAATAAATTATTTACATTTTCAAACATTTGTTACGGCAACCTTTTTAAGATTGTAATTTTTAATAAAAAGCCTAATATCAAAATCCAAAAACCCGGAAATAAGAACTTCATAAATTGCTCATTATAATTTACAGACTTCGTATGTTCAATCGTAGTCTTTTCAAGATCATCTATACTTGAAAAAGCTTTATACAAATCTTTTGAAGTTTGTGCGGAAAAATATTCACCATCAGTTTTTGCCGCAATTTCTTTCAATAAATTTTCGTCTAAATCATTTCCTTGCGCTTGAACTTTTCTTTTTCCCCAAAACAAATCTTCTATTTCATAATAATCTCTTTCACTGCCGATACCCACTGTATAAACTTTTATATTATTATCTTTTGCAAGTTGTGCCGCCGTCATGGGACTAATTTCACCTCTATTATTTGCACCATCTGTAAGCAACACTACAATTTTACTTTTTCCTTCAACTTTAGATAATCTGTTAACCGCTGTAGCAAGAGCATCTCCTATTGCTGTTCCGTCAGCCTTTGTTATTCGTGTATCTATCAAATCAATAAAATTTACTAAGGTATCTTTATCCAACGTTAACGGACACTGAGTAAAAGCCAACGAACTGAATACAACAATTCCCATTCTGTCGTTTACTCTTTTTAAGACAAATTCTTTTGCTCTGTCCTTTGCGTTTTGTATTCTTGAAATACCAACCGTAGGATCTACAGCTTCCATACTTGTAGATGTATCCATAACAAGCATTATGTCTATTCCGTTTGCCTGAAAAGTTTCATATTTGGAAGAACTTTGCGGTCTTGCAAGAGCAACAATAACAAAACATATTCCTATCAATATCAAAACATTCGGAATTATTAATAACTTCGTTCTAAAACTTTTCTTAGAACTGAAAAAAGACAGAGAAGAAAATTTTAACAAAGGTTTAGAATAATATTTTTCTTTTAAAAAAAACAATATCAGTATTATAGGAATTAAAGATAATAAATAGACATATAAAAATCTCATAATTTTTCCACAAAACCTTTTGCAATATCAAAATCATTTTTTATATCTTCTTGAGAAGGTACAAGCTTTGCAAACTTAACAAAATCACAATTAATTAAATAATTTTTTAATTCTCTGTTATATTCAGGTGAAATTTTATTCTTTAACATTGAATAAAGTTCAGTTGTTGTTTTTTCCATTCCATCGACGGAATAAGTTCTTGATATATAGAATCTTATAATATCCGAAAGTTTATCATAATATTCTTTTATATGACCTTGTTCTATCAAATTAAGAGTACTTAACTCATCCAATTGTTTTAATGCATATTCTTTTGGAGGAATTGATTGTATTATTTCTTCTCGGGTAGGTTTTCTGTTTTTCTTTTTAATATATTTATAAACAAAATATACTGCCAAACTTAAAATTATTAATATTATCAAAAACGGCAAATACCATAATAAACCATGACGAAACTTTATAATACCTTTTATATCCAAAATATCTGCAGAAGGATTTTTAGGATCTAAAACACTTTTTACTTCTATAGGCATGGCATTTGTTTTTACGAATTTTTTTTGATCTATATATTCATATGGTATTTCCACAGACAACAATTCAACTTTACCGGCTTTATATACAGACAAGATAAAATCAACACTTCCGTCTTGTGCAGGTTGAACATCCAACAGTTCAAAGTCGCCGAAATTTGCTTCCGCTAATTTTCCTTTATCCAAAGAATCAACGGTTAATCCTTCGGCTTTTATATTAAGAACAACTTTATCACCCACAGTTATATCCTGTTGAGGTGATAAAGTTTGTTCAAATGCATATAATCCGACAACTGATACAAATAATATTACAACTATTAATGCTTTCTTATATAAAAACATTTACTATTGTTCACAAGAAATAAACTAAAAAATTATTTTTTTATTTATTTTCTTGTTTTGTACCCTCAGCTTCAGCTTTTTTTAATTCTTCCTTTAATGCTTTTTCTTTTTCAGCCTGTGCAGCTTTTATCTTTTCTTGTTCTGCTTTTGCTTCTGCTTTTGCTTTTTCATTTGCTTGCTTTTCTACCAATTTTATTTTTTCTATTTCGGCATTTGCATGAGCTTTTGCTTTATCGTTTGCTTCTTTTTCAGCAGCTTTTATTTTCGATTCTTCAGACTTAAATTCAGACAATGCCTTTCCAATTGCTTCTTTTTCTATGCTTTTAATTCTTTCTTCTTCTTTTTGTGATGCCAATTGTCTTTCAGCTTTTAATTTTTCAGTTATTTCTTTTTCCGCTTCTTTTTTTGCTTCTGCTATTCTTTTAGCTTCTTCTTTTGCCGCTAATTTTTCAGCTGCTTTTTTTTCTGCCTGAAGTTTTTTTGCCGCAGCTTTCTCTTCAGCTTCAAGTTTCTTTATTTCTTCTTTTGACATTTGTTGTCTTGCAGCCATTTTTTCTTCTTCGGCTCTTATCTGTTCTGCCGTTTTTGATTTTTCAATAGCTTCAAGTTCTCTGGCAGCCTTTTCTTTTTCAGCTTTTATCTCAGCCTTTACTTTATTTTCTGCTTCTTTTGTTGTATCCTTGATTTTTTTTGCATCTTCTTTAGCTGCTTGTTTATCATTAGCTTTCTTCTCTGCAAGAAGTCTTTTTGTCTCTGCTTTTGCCGCATCTTCCTTTTGTTTTTGTATAGTTTTTAATTTTTCTATTTCAGCTTTAGCATGAGCTCTTGCTTTATCATTTTCTGTTTTTTCAGCTACTTTTATTTTTTCTATCTCGGCTTTTGCATCAGCTCTCGCTTTTTCATTTGCCTGTTTTTCTGCTGCCTTTACTTTTTCTTGAGCAACTTTTGCCTCAGCTTTTGCTTGTTCTTTTGCTTGTTTTTCTATAGTCTTTTCTTTTTCTTTTGCTGCCTTTTCTGCTGCCTTTACTTTTTCTTTTTCTGCTTTTGCCTTTGCAGCCTGTTCGGCTTTTATTTTCTTTTCCTGCTCTTTCAACTCTTTTTCTTTTGCAGCTTTTTCAGCCTTTAATTTATCTTTCTCTGCTTTTGCTTGTTCCTTAGCTTGCTTTTCCGCTGCCTTTGCCTTTTCTTTTTCACTTTTAACATCTTTTTCTACTTTATTGATTGTTTCTTCAGATTCACTTACTTTTTCTTCTGCTTTTGCTTTTTGCTCATCTGCTATTGCAACAACTGTTTGTGTAGAAGTATTTATATCTTCGGTTACTGCTTTAGCGGTACCATCCGTATCTTCTTTTATACCATTCATTTCATTTTTAACATTATTGTTGGCAACTTCGTTATTAGCACTTACAACAGCTTTTACTGTTTCTGATGAAATATTCACATCCGTTGTTACCGGTTTATTTCCGGTTTGTTCGTTTATATTTTTATTTACAAATCCGTTTTTCTCTTGTTTTTTGTTTTTTTGAGTTCCTTTTTTAGAATTTTCAATTTTGTCCGTTTCCAGTTGAGATGTTTCTGTTACACCTGCAACAAACTTAGGAGCTTCACTTTGTGCTGATTTAGCAACTGTTTGTGTAGATTCTTTTACTTCGTTTGTTATAATTTGTTCTTCGATATTTTCTTTGCTTTTTGCAGTTACAGCAGGAATTTCAACATTATATTCTTTTAATTTTGCTATGGCTTGTTCTTGCCCCTGTGCAGCAGCTAACTTAAACCACTTTGTAGCCTCGTTAACATCCTTACCTACGCCTTCACCTTCGGCATACATATGACCAACCATATATTGAGCATCAGCATCATTTTTTAATCTGCTATATTCTTTATAATAATCCATTGCCTCTTTATAATCCTTCTCTACTTCATAACCGTTATAATACATATCTCCCAACATATAAATAGCATCATCATTACCATTAACCATCGCTCTTCTAAAATATTCCAATGATGCAGCCAAATCAATTTTACCGGTTTCACCTTTGTAATAAATTAAACCTAAAGCATATTCAGCATCGGCATTTCCCTGATTTGCAGCTTCATCATACCATTTTAAAGCTGCTTTATAATTTTCTCTATCATAATAATAACTTCCTAATTCGTTTTCTGCTTTTGCATAACCTTGATTTGCGGATTCTTTATAATACTCGAGAGCTTTTTCTTCATTTTTCTGAGTACCTTCTCCTTTTCTATACATTTCCGCTAAGCAAAATTGGGCTCTTTTATCTCCCTGCTCTGCTGCTTTAAGATACCATTTTAAAGCTTTTTCATAATTTTTTTCTACCAATCTTCCATCATGACAAAGATTACCAAGATAATATTGTGCTTCGGAATATCCATATGCTGCGGATTCTTCATAATATTTTAAAGCTTTTGCATCATCTTTTGCTGTTGCTCTTGCATTTTCATACATTTCTCCGAGATAATATTTCGCCTCTCCTACACCCTGTTCCGAAGCTTTTTGATACCACTTAAAAGCTTCTTTATCCGTTTGGTGAACATTCCCGGATCCACTGGCACATAAACCAGCCAATTCATATTGAGCCTGAGCATGACCTTGAAGAGCTGCTTTCTTAAACCAATTAAAAGCTTGAACATAGTTTTGTCCCAAGCCGTTTCCTGTAAGATACTTCATTCCTATTTCGTACTGAGCATCCGCATTCTTTTCATTTTCGTTTACCACTGCTGCCATAACATAACCGGCACTTAACAAAAGTACCAGCACAACAAAAAAACTGATTTTCTTCATACTTCCTCCAATATGTATTTTAAATTTAATAATGTTTCAATGCTTTTTCTTGTCTTGCTTTAAAGAATTTTATTAATTCAAGTATATACGGCTTATCAGTATATACATTCATAACGTCCGTCTTAGCAACTTTAAAAGTATCATTCAAATAATCATTATGTTTATTCAAATTTTTATAATATTCTTCTCTAACTTTTTCGGAAAAAAAATCTATATCCATCAACGATCCTGTTTCGGCATCCTGTAATCTGAAAATTCCCCTTTCAGGTATTTCATGTTCTTTCGGATCGGACACTTTTATACAAACCAAATCATGCTTTTTTGCCGTAACTTTTAACATTCTGTCAAAATTTTCGTCATAAAAATCTGATATCAAAAAAACTAAAGCCTTTCTTTTACAAAGCCTGTTTAAAGACTTTAATGCATTTTCTATATTTGTTTTTTTATTTTGTGGTTTATAGCTCAAAATTATATCTATAAGCCTTAATATATGTTTTTTGTTCTTTTGCGGTTTTATATACTGTTCAACGACATCGGTAAAAGTAAGAAGTCCCGCTCTATCTCCGTTTTTAAGAGCCGAAAAAGCAAGTACAGCCGTAAGTTCTGCAATCAAATCGTTTTTTATAACCGTTTTACTTCCAAATTGTCCCGAAGCACTTAAATCTACAACAAACATAACGGTCTGTTCTCTTTCTTCATCGTACTTTTTTATGTAAGGTTTATTTCTCCTTGCTGTAACATTCCACGAAATTCTTCTTACATCATCACCGGGAACATATTCTCTTACTTCACTAAATTCCAAGCCTTGACCTTTAAAAACACTATGATATTTCCCCGAGAAAACATCATCAACGAGTTTTTTCGATCTAAGTTCTATTTTCTTTATTTTTGACAAGATTTCCGAATTTAGCAATTTTTTATCTCCGAATTAAAATACCAAAAGTAAATTCTACGGAACTTCAACACCGTCAAAAATTTGTTTTATTATGTCATCACTCGTCAATTCTTGTGCATCAGCATCATAAGTAGTAAGTACTCTGTGTCTTAAAACATCCGGGCCAATATCTTTAATATCCTCAGGTGTAACAAAACCTCTTCCCTTTAAAAAAGCTAATGCTTTTCCTGCTCTATTCAAGTTTATTGTTGCTCGCGGAGATGCTCCGAAAGCTATAAGATTCTTTAAATTTTCAAGCCCGTACTTTTCAGGTTTTCTGGTTGCAATAACAATATCAACGATATAATTTTTTACTTTATCATCAACATATATTTCATCAACGGCCTGTTTGGCTTCTTCCAAATCTTTTAATGTTATTACAGGATTTACTTCTATTTTCTTTCTTGTGGAATATCTGTCTAAAATTGCTCTTTCTTCTTGTTCTGTAGGATAATCTAACTTTAGTTTAAGCATAAATCTATCTACTTGTGCTTCTGCCAACGGATACGTCCCTTCTTGTTCTATAGGATTTTGGGTTGCTAAAACCAAAAACGGATTTGGCAAAGGATATGTTACATCTCCTATCGTAACTTGTCTTTCCTGCATAGCTTCCAAAAAAGCACTTTGAACTTTTGCAGGTGCTCTGTTAATTTCATCTGCCAATATAAAATTTGAAAAAACAGGCCCCTTTTTCACATTGAAATCACCTTTATTTGAATCATATATTAAGGTTCCTGTCAAATCAGAAGGTAATAAATCCGGAGTAAACTGAATTCTTTTAAAATCTCCCGAAACAGCTTTTGCCATAGTATTTACTGCCAAAGTTTTTGCAAGGCCAGGAACACCTTCCAACAAAATATGACCATCAGACAAAAGTCCTACCAACATTCTTTCGAGAATATAACTCTGACCTACTATAACTTTGGAAACTTCACTCAATAAGCCTACAATAGCCAAAGATTGTTGTTTTACTTTTTCGTTTAAACTTTTAATATCAATACTTTCTGACATTTCTTGCTCCTTATTTACAGTATCCGTTATTATTCTGTTCTATTCGGCCAATATTTCAAGTACCTGTTTAACATCCATATTCATATTTATACCTAATTGTTGAGCTTTTGCCGTGAGCGCAACAACTTTTGAGTTAAGCATATCTTCTATTGTTTTAACACCTGTAACTATACAAGCGACATCATCTCTTTTTTGTGCGGTATTTATATTTAAATATCCGCACATAATATAACCCTTGTCGCCGGTAATAACCAACAAACTTGCATTATTACATAATGGCAATTCTATACCTTTAAATATAGTATTTTTTACTTTTATCTCTTTTGTTACCATTTTATAATTTCCCCTAATATAATTCTTAGACTATCTCATTGCCTACTTTGTTACTTTAATATTCTATTGTTCTACAACTTCATAATTTCCATCACTCCGTACATCTATAAATCCATGTGTATCAAATCGCTTTGCGATTTTTACACTGTCCACGATAAAATATTAAATGTTTTGGTAGGTTTAGGTATAACAACCGAAGATTGATATGGCCATCTTTCAACTTCCATATTATCCTTGTCAACGCTAAGAGTAAATTCCATACTTTTATATGTTTCTTGTAAATTTAAAATTTTAATAGGAATCTTTAATTCTATTATCGACTTAAATTTTATATCCTCAACAGATAAAGGTTTATTCTCTTTTGTATCTTCATAGAAAACATTAAAATCACCTATGTTGTGTTCTATATCAAATTTGAAAGATACTTTTACTTTAACGGGATCCACAAAATTAACATTAAAAGTAAAATTTTCTATTTCTTTAGAATTTTGTTCAACATTCAAATCTAATGCTAAATATATATTTTCCATATCAAAGCCAAAATTAAAAGATTTTATTGTACTGGCAACCTGATGCATAGAGCCTCCCGTATGTCCCACAACATAAAGACCGGCTCTTTTCCATTCGAAATAATTTGTTATTTCTCCATCTATTACAGGTGATATCAATGACGTCGGCATCATAAAATTACTATTACGATTATTCGCCATATGCTGTTGACCTTTTATAGCCTTGTACAAATAATCTGGAATTTTTTCATTAAGCAAAGAATATATTGCCATCAAATGCTGTCTAAATAATAAATCAAACATTCCATCATTACCGGAAGAATGATCGTCACCATACCACCAATTCCAATCGGAACCTTCCGCAGCATATAAAATTTGCCATACTTGTTTTTCCAAATCAGTACCGACAAATTCCGGATGATTTTTTGTATATTCTACTATAAAATCTCTTGTTTGGCCGACATATTGCCAGGAAGTGTTATCTTCATTATGACCTATCCATATACCAAAATTTCCGTTTATCCAAGATCCCGCCATCAAATGTGTAATGGTATCTCTCGGAGGGAATCTGTTCAAATAATCCGTTATTGTTACAGTTTCTATTTCATTATCCTTGTTTAATGCATCGTATAACCTTGATAAAAAATCCCATCCGTCATTTCGGTAATATTCCCAACAATTTTCTCCGTCGAGGATAACAGATACCAACGGATTCTCATATTCTTGTCCTGCATAATCGCCTATATTTTTTATTTTTGTTATGAAATCTTTCACGGCATCATCAGGATTCCATTTTGAATAAACAAAACCTATAGAATCCGACAAACCATGATCTCTGAAAATCATATTTACATTTTTACCTTCGACACTCACATTATAAGGCCTAAATAAATATCTTCTGTTTTCACAAACTCTCTTATAGCTTCCGCTCAATATGGCTTCGTCAGTTGCTATCCATTTTATTCCGTTATCTGAAACAATCTTTACAACTTCATCACAAACAGAACCTTCAGACGGCCACATTCCGGTAGGCTTTCTTCCGAACAATTGTTCATAATATTTTATAGCGGACTGAACATGCCATACGGCATCTTCTTTATGAGAAAATCTTTTTTTGGGTAAAACTATATTGGGAGTTGCATCCAAAGCATTATTTGTATCACACAACAAAGGCATTATAGGATGATAAAAAGGTGTAACGGAAACTTCTATTTGCCCTCTGTCTTGCAATTCTTTATGTTTTTGAACTATCTTCCCGCAAATTTCAAGTTGTTTATCTATCAATTTATGTTTTTCATCTTCGGTAAAATCTCTTCCTTTTATATAAAGAGAATTTATAAACTCATCGTGTTTTCTCCAATAAGGATCAAACCACGACAAATTAAACCATACTTGTAAATCTCTTATATCTTCATTTTTGAAATAATTTAATATTCTTCTTACATCCGCCTCACTTGTTTGTTTACCTCTTTTTTCTAACAGTTGATGATATCTGTTATAAGGGAAAATCATTGTTTCCCAATTTGCCATAAAAAAGTTCATTAAAATGAAAACTTTTTCATCGTCCGATAATTCCAAAACAGGCTTTAATGTTAACTCCAAAAATTTATCTTTTGCTATTCCTTTGGAATATTCTTCAAGTTGAACCAATAATGACGGAACTAAATTAATATTCGCTTTTACCCTCGGATAATTATCTAAAATTGCAATCATATCATAATAATCTTTGGTAGCATGAAGTCTTACCCAAGGTAATTCATAAACATTGTTTAACGGATTTTTATATATTGGTTGATGTTGATGCCATAAAAAAGCCAAGTAAACTTTTTTCATCATTAACTCCAAAATTATTGCAACTTTTCACTTGCTCTGTTTGCATAAATTGTTTCAGGAAATTTATCTACTATATCTTGATATGTTTGTTTAGCCTCATCATCTTTCCCTGATAAAGTGTACAATCTTGCCATATTTTCCATCACCGAAGGAACTAAATAATTATCCGGATATTTTGATAAAAATTCCTTTGAAACTGCAATAGCTTGCTCTATATTCTCCATATTATCATAAGTAGTCACCAGCAACGGATACCCTATCGGTTTGACTATATCAGGTTTTGCTTTTTCTATATACGATTTCAACAAACTTTCCGCTTCAACGTACTTTTTTTGAAAAATTAAAGTACTTGCCTTAATTATGATTGCTCTATATGCTGCGGAAGTATTATTGTATTTAGCAATTATATCATCAATTAACGCAAAACCTTGATCCAAATTACCATTAGAAATGAACTGTGTTGCTATGTTTAACTTATCGGATGCAGCGGTATTAGCCATTTGTATTCTTACACAAACAAAAACTATTACCAAAGCTATCACTATTACACTTATCAAAGACAAAAAGAAAGGTTTTTTATTTCTTTTCACCCACTTAATAACATCAACAACTGCTGAATTTTCTTGTTTTTCCATTTCCATTTTTATCCCCTACTTTTTCAAAGCAACAATATCGTAAGAATTTTGTTGCATAATATTAAAATATTCTAAATCCAAACCGGATTGTTTAAGAGTATTTTCTATTTTCATTTTATCCATCAAATTTTCCGGCTCATGAGAATCCGTATTTAAGACAAGTTTTGCACCGCATTCCAAAGCTAAAGATGCGACCTCTTTATTTGTAGCATTATGACCGCATCTCGTAGTAATTTCCAAACAAACATTGTTTTCTTTTGCAAGCAAAACATCTTCTTTTGTTATGTGACCGGGATGCGCAAGAATATCTATTCCGGCCTGCACAGCATAGTGATTTGTTAAAGGAGGAACCGTTTCTGCCACCGTTTCACCATGAACAACAATAATTTTTGCACCTAAATTTTTACATTTATCCGCCATATCTTTTATAAGCTTTGGAGGAACATAAGTTATCTCTACTCCGGGAATAACTTGAATTTCGTACTGTTCCTGCAAAATTTCCGCAACCTTTATAATTCTCGGTATAACATAATCATAAGTTGAGTAATCGACATGGTCGGTCAAAGCAATAGTTTTATATCCTTTAAACTTTGCTCTGTACACAAGTTCGCTTGGCAACAAAACTCCATCGGAAAATAATGTATGCGTATGTAAATCTATCATAACTGAAATATTATATCATTTTTATTAATTTTTTATAACTGTTCCGTTAAGTTGTTTTATACCACTTATACCATCAACAATTAAAACTTCTTTAACACCTTTTTCAACAGCTTGTTTACAACTATTTATTTTTGGTATCATTCCGCCGGTAATAACTTCCGTTTTTATAAGGTTATCGACTTCACTTATTTTTATCTCTTTTATTGTTTTTTTATCTTTATCCAGAACACCGGCAACATCAGTTAAAAAAATAAGTTTTGAGGCTTTAAAGGATATAGCTATATTTGTCGCAAGAGTATCTGCATTTATATTTAAAGCATGTGTATCTTCTGCCATACCTACAGAAGATATTACCGGAAAAAATCCCCCGTTTATCAAAGTTTCTATTAAACTTATATCTATTTTTACAGGCTCGCCTACAAACCCTAACTCTTTTTTCACATCACAAATAGCAATAGAACCGTCTCTTGCCGATATTCCTACCGCTTTAACTCCGCACTTTATAAGTTCTGCCGTCAACATTTTATTTACTTTACCGCTTAAAGCCATTTCTACCGCTTCCAAAGTTTGTTCGTCAGTATACCTTAAACCGTTAACAAATTTTGATTCTATATTTAATCTCGAAAGTAAATTATTTATTTCAGGGCCTCCACCGTGAACAAGAACTATATTTTGTGTCTTGGAAATTTCCGCCAACTCTTTTATAAACTTTTTTTGAGCATCTTTGTTCTTTGTTAAACTTCCGCCGAATTTTATTACGGTAATATCGTTCATCTGTTCCCCCAAACAATTTTCATATAGTTACTATTTATCTGCATTATGTTGCCTAAATATTTTTTTATATCTTGCAATTTCTGAAATTTCATCCATATTTGATGAAATTTTTATAATTTTACCTTCATTTATATTTGTATTTCTTACATAAAATCCTGTTAATACTTTTGCTAAAGTTCCGTTATTGTTTTGTCCTACGGAAAATTGCGGGCTTACTTTTAAACCGGCCTTATTAGTTGCAGCGATATTTTCTTTACTCATATTTGAACAGTCGTATTTTAAATTATATACTGTTGTCACTTCTCCCGTATAAATTATTTTTATAATCATATGTTTGTTATTAACTTTGCTTAAAGAAACAACTTTCGCTTTCTCGTTTCCCTCGCTTCTGAAATAGTTCTTCTGAAAAAATTTTAGTCTTTCAATATACGGACTCATCGCCTCCGTCATTAAAGCCAACTCTTTATGTTTGCTGCCGTTAGTATTTATTTCTTCGGAAGTATCCGCAGTGTCGTATCGTAAAAGATCTAAACCGGTATCACCTTCCAAAAATCTTTCGTTATCTGCTTCCAATAAAGATTCATACTCGTCCAATAAACTTGCCGTTTCTTTTTTTATTTTCATTGCTTCTTTTAATGCTTTTTGAATAGATGCATCAGTCGTTATCTCCGACCAATCTATCATATATTCTTTTGCTTTATATTCTATTTTCTTTGCTTTAATCTGATTTTCGATTTCTATTCTTTTTATCCCGTCTTCTTCAGAATCAAACTGTCTCTGTAACTTTGCCAAATCTTTTTTATTTTGTTTTTTTAGAGCATTCAATTCTTCTTCTTTTTTTAGTTGTTCATCGGTCTCAATTATATTTTCGTCATCAACTTCACTTGGAGCTTCTATTTTTGACACATTCGGTTCAAAATCGATATATTCTTCCTGGAAATCTTCATTTTGACCAAAACTTGGAATTGTTAAAAACATCAAAATTATAACAGAAAAAAATATTTTCATCTTATCTCCTCTTATATCAAGTCTGCAATCGTTACTTTAAAATCATTCTCTGTTGTTTTTAGAGAACTATATTTACAAGAAGATTTAAAATCGCAATAAGCACACTTATCTTTGTTAGGCTCAAACTCGTTATTATTAATTTTTTCGGCAACCTCAACGGAAAGTTTTATTGCATTATTTATTTGTTCTTCATTTCTTGTTGTATACACCTTTTTATTATGAGATAAAAAATATATTGCTATTCTGTCCGGAATAAAGCCGAGTGCAACTTTACATGCATAGCAATACAAACTTAATTGTAAATCATTATCGACTTTTTCCTGTTCCCATATAATTTTATGTGTTTTATAATCTACAAGTTCTCTTGTACCATCTTCATACTCATCTATTCTGTCTATTATTCCTATAAACGGATACTTTCCTATTTCGGACTTAAAATTATGTTCGGTAGATATTTTTTTAGGAGGATATTTTCCGTAAGTATCCCAAAAGTTTTTTAAAACATCCCGGGCTCTCAAATAAGCAACATATGCTTCTTGATTCGTTTCATAACCGCTGCTTTCCCAACATGTATTTAAGCTATCCGTTAAATCTTCAAAAGAATATTTACCTTTCTTATAAAAATCATCTAAAGTTTTGTGAACCGAGTTTCCGAAAGAAATATCTCCGTTTAAAGGAATATATTTATTTTCCAAATATATCAATTTATATTTGTGCGGACAGAATAAATATGTATTTATTCTCGAATAACTGATTTTAAAAGAATTATCTCTCACTATTATATCATCCTATAAAAAGCAACTACGGTATCACCGTACTTTTCTGTTCTGTAATTGTTTAATCCTGCAACATCCCCTACCGGTTCTTTCATATGTCTTTGAGAAATAACTATTCCGTTTTCTTTAAGCATAGAAAACAAAACAACATTTTTCAATGTGGGATATGTTAAAGCCAATGCTTTTTTGTCTCCGTCTTTATAAGGCGGTCCCATAAAAATAATATCGTATTTATTTTGAAATTTCGGGAATCCTTTTACAACATCACATTTTACAATGTCGGCTTTATCTTCAAATCCGAGCATTTTCAAATTATATTTTACAAGTGCTATAGATTTATCGCTTATTTCGGCAAAAACTACTCTCTTTGCGCCTCTGGAAAGAGCTTCTATACCCACCGAACCCACACCGGCATACAAATCAAGAAACAAACTGTCGGGCAATATAGGTGTAATAATATCGAATACGGATTTTTTCATCATACCGAGCATCGGTCTGATTGAAAAATCTTCTTTCGGTAATGTTTTTAGTTGTCTGCCTCTTGCTGTTCCCGCTATAACTTTTAACATAATAAAATCCCAATATTTTATGACTAATATTTTACTATTTTTGTATTAAAGTTTAAAGATTAAAAGCAATTATTTTTGTTTCGGAAATTTTGCAAAAAAAAGTCCCAATTCAAACAAAAGATAAGTAGGTATAAACAATAAAATTTGAGAAACTACATCCGGCGGAGTAAGGATTGCCGCAATAACAAGAAGTATTACTACAATATAAGGCCTTTTATTTTTTAAACTTTCCAACGATACAATATCAAACCTAACCAAAAAGTATATTGCTATCGGAAATTGGAACATTAAACCGAATGCCAAAATAAGCCAACCGGAAAGAACTACAAAGTTGCTTATTCCCAAGATAGGTTTAATTTGTTCGGTTGCAAAGCTCATAGAAAACTTCATTATCAACGGCAACACAAAACCAATACACATTGCCGCACCCAAAACAAAAAGGAAAGTTGAACAAAATACTGCCGTTTTTACAAATTTTTTTTCTTTATCGTATAATGCGGGAAGCAAAAATTGCCATATTTTATAAATTATATAGGGAAATCCTAAAACAAGAGCAAGCACAAAACCTATTTTCAAATTTAGAATAAAAACTTCCATCGGAGAGAAAAAATTCAATTGTGCATTATCAACAGGAAAGCTCCACTGTACCAACCAATCGATACAATATGGAGCTAAAAAATAACCTATAGGAAATAAAACGACTAAACAAACAACTATTGAAATGATTGTTTTTCTTAGTTCGGATAAATGATAAGTTAAAGTTTCCTGATCTAAATCCGCCATTTAATTTACTTATCTGTTTTTTCTTCCGACTTTGTATCTGTAATTTGTTGCTTTTCCGAAGTTGTATCACCGGATTCCGCTTTTGCTATTTCATCGGACTCTTTTTTTAACATTTCTTTTGCTTTTTTATATTCGTGACCGGCTCTTGCTATCGCTTTTACCAATTCCGGAATCTTTTTTGCACCGAAGAACAAAATTACTATTACTATAAGAATTACAACTATTTCAGAAAAACCTAAGCCCATAATTTTACCTCCAATAAAAACTTACACAAAATTTATTTTATTGTTGTAGGGTCTGCAATATATCCTTTAATTGCAGAGGCCGCAGCCACAGCCGGACTTGCCAAAAAGAGTTCGGACTTTGTATTTCCCATTCTACCTACAAAGTTTCTGTTTGTAGTCGAAACACATTTTTCCCCGTTAGCAAGTATTCCCATGTGCCCGCCCAAGCAAGGTCCGCAAGTAGGTGCAGAAATTATTGCACCTGCTTCTATAAATATTTTCATTAAACCCTCTTTTAATGCATCTGCATAAACTTGAGGTGTTGCAGGAATGATAATAGTTCTAACATTACTGTTAACTTTTTTACCCTTCAAAATTGCCGCGGCAACTCTTAAATCTTCAATTCTTCCGTTTGTGCAAGAACCTATAACGACTTGATCTATATAAGTTTTTTTCACAGACTTTGCCGCTTTTGCATTTTCCGGTAAAAAAGGTAACGATACTTGAGGATATATTTTTGAACAATCTATCTCAATAACATTTGCATATTTTGCATCTTTATCACTTTCATAAACTTTAAATTTTCTTAATGCTCTTTTTGATACATAATCCAATGTAACTTTATCTACAGGGAAAATTCCTGATTTCCCGCCCGCTTCAATAGCCATGTTAGCCATTGTAAGTCTGTCTGCCATCTTTAATTTTTTTACAACTTCACCGGTAAATTCCATTGTTTGGTATAATGCACCGTCAACACCGATTTTACCTATTGTATAAAGAATTAAATCTTTACCGCTGACAAACTTATTCAATTTACCTTTATAAACAAATTTTATTGTTTGAGGAACTTTTAACCAAACTTTACCTGTAGCAAGAGAAGCACCGACATCTGTTGAACCTACACCCGTCGAAAATGCTCCCAAAGCTCCGTAAGTACATGTATGAGAATCTGCACCTATAACAATATCTCCCGGAACGACTATTCCTTTTTCGGGAAGTAACGCATGTTCTATACCGACATTACCGCCTTCATAGTAATGCTTTATTTTTTCTTTTTTTGCAAACTCTCTTACGAATTTAACATTTTCTGCCGACTTAATATCTTTGTTCGGAGTAAAATGATCCATAACAAGAGCTATTTTATTTTTATCGAAAACATGTTTTTTACCTGTCTTCAAATATTCTTTTATTGCAAGAGGAGCCGTAACATCGTTGGATAACGATATATCAACTTTCGGTTCTATAAATTCGCCTGGAACTACAACTTTTTTACCGCAATGAGCAGCCAATATTTTCTCTGTTATTGTTTGACCCATTTTATTTCTTTCCTCCGAATTGCATTATAACTATTTTGTTTACGGCATGAACATAAGCATTTATACTTGCTTCAACGATATCGGTAGACATACCTTTACCTATGTATTTAGCCCCATTATATTTTACTTTAACATTTACTTCACCTTGTGCATCTTCACCGCTTGAAATTGCTCTTAAAGTATAGTCTTCCAAATCCACGGTTATACCTGTAATTTTATCTATTGCTTTGTATGCGGCATCTACCGGTCCTGTACCGCAAGCCGCTTCCTGTATAACTTCTTTTTTATTTTTAACAGTCTTTATGAGTCTTATTGTTGCTGTAGGAATTACTCCAACGCCGGAAGTAACGTTTACATAATCTATGGTGTAGACTTCTTTAACTCCGGATACGGATTGTTCAACCAACGAATTTATATCATCGTCAAAAACACATTTTTTCTTATCTGCCAAAAGTTTAAACTTTTCAAATAATTGTTCCATAACTTCCGGTTGTAATTTGTTGTATCCCAAATCTTTTAATCTTTTAAAGAAAGCATGTCTGCCTGAATGTTTTCCCAAAACCAAAAGACTTTCGGGAACTCCGACATCTTGCGGCGACATAATTTCGTAAGTTCTCTTATCTTTTAACATTCCGTCCTGATGAATACCGGATTCATGAGCAAAAGCATTTATACCGACAATTGCTTTATTAGGCTGAACGGTTATTCCTGTTAAATTAGAAACCAATTTACTTGATTTATAAATTTCTTTTGTTTTAATGTTATAACTTACAGGATAGAACATAGGTTTTGTTTTTATTGCCATTACAATTTCTTCTATTGCGGCATTACCTGCTCTTTCCCCTATACCGTTAACCGTACATTCTATTTGTCTTGCACCATTTTCTATTGCAGCAAGAGAATTTGCAACACCTAAACCTAAATCATTATGGCAATGAACACTTATAACTGCCTTTTCTATATTTTTTACTTTTTGTTTTATTGTTGCTATTAATTTTCCGAATTCCGAAGGAAGTGCATAACCTACGGTATCAGGAATATTTACCGTTGTTGCACCGGCCTCAATAACCGCTTCTACTATTGAGCACAAATAATCAACATCACTTCTGCTTGCATCTTCTGCGGAAAACTCTACATCGTCACAAAAACTTTTTGCAAGTTTTACAGCATTAACAGCCATATCAAAAACTTGTTGTCTTGTTTTTTGTAATTTCTTTTCTATATGTAAATCCGATGTTGCAATAAATGTATGGATTCTCGGTTTTTTGGAATATTTTATTGCATTCCAACAAGTTGTAATATCTTTTGTATTTGCTCTTGAAAGACCGCAAATTACGGGACCTTTAACTTGTTGTGCTATTGATTTTACGGAATCAAAATCTCCTTGGCTTGATATCGGAAAACCTGCCTCTATAATATCCACATTCATAGCGGCAAGTTGTTGCGCAACCAATAACTTTTCTTGAAAAGTTAAACTTGCTCCCGGTGATTGTTCTCCGTCTCTTAATGTTGTATCAAAAAAAACTACCGTATCTTTTTTATTTTTCTTTACCATTTTTATTTCCTCTAATTATTTATTTTTTCAGCTCATCAATTTTTTGTTATACAAACAAATAAATAATCAGCTATTGTAATCGCCAATTTCCCAAAAAACCGATATGTAAAAATTTTAGTATTATTTTATTTATCTTCATTTTTATTTTCTTTTTTATTTTTAGACAATGCCTTTCTTATTTTATATCCTCTAACCAAAAGAACCACAAAACCGGAAAGTATATAGAGTAAAAATATTATAAAAATTGTATTTTGCGGATATGTAAAAATTAAAGCAACAAACACAACTGCCAAGAAAAAAACTTGTATAGATTTCGGTCTTGTCCACTTAATATGTTTAAATGCTCCGTAAGGAACTGTTGATACCATTAAGAAAGCAAGTATTAACATTATTACAGGCATTGCATTAAAGAAAAACGGCATCTTTTTCATAAGTAACGGAATAGTTTTAAAATTCAAAACAGTTCCGTCGAATATTTCATAACTTAAAACAAAAGAAGCAATTAAGCCGGCTGATGCAGGAGTAGGAAGTCCGGAAAAAGTGTCGCTTTTAGCTTTATTTTCATCGGGCGGTTCCATAGCTTTAACATTGAACTTTGCAAGTCTTGTAGCACTTGCAACGACAAAAATAACGGCTATTGCAATTCCGACATTTCCCATTGTATTTAAAACCAACTGATATATTAAAACTGCAGGAGCAACACCGAAAGAAACCAAGTCACATAATGAATCAAATTCCATACCGAATTTGCTCATTGTTTTTGTAAGCCTTGCAACTCTACCGTCACTCATATCAAAAGCAATCGCAAGTATTATAAACCATGCGGCAGCATTAAAGTTTCCGTTTATTGCACATATTACCGAAATAAAACCGGATGCTAAATTTCCGGCTGTAAACATACTTGGCAAAACATATAAACCTTTTCTTAAAGAAGGCATTTTTTTCTCCATTATAAAAAATCGCTCTGCGATTTTATTTTATTATTGCAAATATACTAAGACCTGAAGTTACTTTATCCCCTACTTTTACTCTTACATCGTAACCTGCAGGCATAATCAAATCCACCTGGGAACTAAACTTAATAACCCCTATTTTATCACCTTGATTTACAACATCACCCGGTTTTACCCAAGCAACACATCTTCTTGCAAGAATACCTGCAATCTGTTTTACTATATAGGTCCCGTTTTCGTTCTCTATTGTTATAATATTTTGTTCATTTTCAATATATGCTTCAGGCAAATGCGCTTTCAAAAATTTACCCGGTTTATGTTCAACTGATTTTACCGTTCCGGAAATCGGAGATCTTTGCAAATGGACATTAGCAACAGACATAAAAACTCTAACTTCGGTTTGTCCGTTCTCGTTTTCAATTACATTCATTACAGTTCCGTTACATGGTGATAAAATAAAATTTTTATCTGCATTTATAGTTAAATTCGGATCTCTGAAAAACATAAGGCAACATACAGCTAAAATATAACAAATAATTGACACCGGAGCAAAAATAAAATGAAAAATAATACCTGCTATAAAAAAGCCTAAAATAAAAGGATAACCTTCTTTAACTATTTTCATAACTTATCTCCTTAAAAACAAATACAAATCTAAATGATTATTTTATCATATTGACTAACAATATTCAAACAGTTAAGCCTTTTTTATTTGCGAAGCTTTAAAAGTTTTTATATTGTTTTCAGACAATTCAACATTAAAAGTTTCTTTTATACAATCAACAGAAACAATTTTCCCCTTACCGTTAGGTGTTATTACCATTTCCCCAACTTTCGGATGTTTGTTTTTAAAGCAAACATAATTGTCATACTCATAAGCCAAGCAACACATCAATCTTCCGCAAAGACCGGAAAGCTTTGAAGTATTTAAAGACAAATCCTGATCTTTTGCCATATCTATTGTTACCGACGAAAAATCTTTCAAGAAGATTTGGCAACATAACTGTTTACCGCAAACACCTACACCGCCGACAATTTTAGATTCGTCTCTAACACCTATCTGAACCATTTGTATTCTTGTTTTTAAAGAATGAGCCAAATCTTTTATAAGTTCTCTGAAATCAACTCTTGTTTCCGAAGTGTAATAAATAAAAAGTTTTGTTCTGTCGAAAGTATATTGAACACAAGTCAATTTCATATCGAGTTTATGTTCTTGAACTTTTTTTGAAACTGTTATTCTTGCCTGTGCATTTTTATTTTCGTTGTTAACAAGTCTTTTTAAATCATTTTCCGTAGCTATTCTTAAAATTTTCCCAATATACACATCTTTTGAAGGTTGCATATTTTTTTCTTTTTCGCAAACTACACCGAATTCAGTTCCATGCTCTGTTTCAAGTATAACTTTATCGTTTAAGTTTACCGTATATTTACCTGTTTGAGCATAAACTTTATCTTTAATTCTTCTAACTATTACTCCAACTACCATAGGCATAACTTTATATCTCCGTTTACTTTATTTTAGAATTTATATATAAAAACAAATTGTCTAACACATTTGTAGGGTTAGCATTTTGTTCTAAATATCTTTTACTTTGTGACAATTGTTCAATAATATTAGCATACTTACCGGGATTTTGTCTAAAATTTTTAGTTGCATTTTCCGTAATAATGCCAACAGCCTCTATAGCACTATCTCTATCTTTTGCAACAGATTTACTTTTCATGAGAATATCCGCTAATGCCAATTTCTTACTCGTTAACTCTGTCCATAAAGTAGAATATTCATTTTGAGTATTCAGCATTAATTGTTCCGCTTTTTCTATCGAACCGTCAGCCATATCTGCAATTTTATCGGCATTTTCCTGTGATAAGAAATGTTTTTCCTGTAAATATTTAGACACCTCATCAGCATGCAAAGGTTGAAAAAAAACCGTTTGAGATCTCGATAAAATTGTTACCGGAATTGTTTCTTTATGTTTTGCTATTAGTATTATTATCGTGTTGTCAGGCGGTTCTTCAAGAGTTTTTAGTAAACAATTAAAAGCCTCTATTGTCATTTTTTCGGCCGGTTCTATAATGAAGAACTTCCATTTCCCGTCAGTAGCTTTAATATAAACTTTTTCCTGCATATATCTAATAAGCTTTATACCAAGTTTTGTTTTACCTTTTTCGCTTTCTTTTTCAGCAATTTCGTCTTGTTTTTCAAAATTTATTATATGTAAATCCGGAAAGGTTCCCTTATCAATATGTTCACAGGATAAACAGTGGTTGCACGGACCTGCATCAACTTTTGTATAATCATTGATAGTACAATTCAATATCTTTGCAAATTCTATTGCAGTAAGCATTTTACCGGTTCCTTCTTCACCCATAAAAATATAAGCATGCGGAATCTTATTATTTTTTATTTGTTCGGAAAGAATTTTTTTCGCTTTATCTTGTGCTATTATTTTTTCAAACATATATTTTTTTCTTCTTAAAAAATTTATCTACTTCTTTATTTATTTCTTTTTGAGTCTTTTCTATTACTTCACTGGTTTTTACTTTTTTTATTCTGTTAGGATATTTTTTTACAAGTTCAAGAAAACCTTTTCTTACACTGTTATGAAATTTCAAACCTTCTCTTTCTATTCTGTCACCGCCGGTAAGTTTTCCCTTATTAACAGACTTTGCTTTTTTTATACCTTTATTCGGATTTATATCCAAGTATATCGTCAAGTCCGGTTTTAATCCTGATGTTGCTATATTATTCAATTTTTTTATTATTTCCTTATCTATTCCTCTTGCATATCCTTGATAAGCAAGTGTAGAATCTGTGAACCTATCGCAAATAACAATATGGCCTTTCTTTAAATTCGGTTTTATAATATCTTCCAAATGTTGTGCTCTTGAAGCTTCGTACAACATTAATTCACAATAAGGTGCAACATTAAACTTAGGATTAAGCAAAATGTTTCTTACTTGTTCGGCAACAATACTTCCGCCCGGTTCTCTTGTTAAAACAACCGTTAATCCTTTGCTTTCCAAATATTTTTTAAGTAATTCGGATTGTGTGGTTTTTCCGCACCCCTCACATCCTTCTATTGTAATAAAAATCGGTTTCTTATATTTCATATATCATGAAATTTTATAAAAAAAAGCTATATAGTGTCAAAAGAAATAAAATATTTGTAAGCATCTGTATTGTCTAATATTTTTAAACTTGCTATAATTTACTAAATTTATAATTTAATGGAGATATAATGGAAAATTTAAAAGAAACTTTAGAGCTTTTATATACATTACAAGAAAAAGATGTAAAAATATTTGAATTAAAAGAAAATCTTACAAAATTACCTAAGATAATAGATGACAAGAACAAACAAATCGCAGATTTAAAAACGAGTTTTGAAAACAAAAAAGCCGAATATGTAAGATTAAATTCACTAAAAAAAGAAAAAGAAGCTTTACTTGCAACAAAAGAAGCTGCGATAGCAAAACATACTTCGGATTTGAACACAATTAAAGCAAACGATATGTACAAAAATTGTTTACTTGAAATAGAAAAAGCTAAAGCTGATAAAAGTGTTGTTGAAGATGAAATTTTGCAACTTATGGAAGATATCGATAAAGAACTTGTAAATTTAAAGAAATACGAAGAGGAAACAAAAGCAAAAGAAGCTGAAATAAACAAAGAAATAGCAGAAGCTAAACAAACTATAGAAAAAGCTAAAGAAAATATAGAAACGGTACAAAAAGAAAGAGATGAATTTGCTAAAACGATAGATAAAAATATTTTATCTCAATATGAAAGAATAAGAGAAAGCAGAAACGGACAGGGAATAGCAACAATCGACGGTGAAAGTTGCAGCGGATGTAACATGGTTTTAAGACCGCAATTAATAGTTCAAGCAACAAAATGCAAAGAACTTGTATATTGCGATAATTGTTCCAGAATATTATTTAATAAAAAAGGGATTCAAGAATAAAATAGCAGATGGCTCGTGGTCGCTTTACATTTATTGTAAAGAGGAAAGTCCGAACTTTACTCTCCTTCGGGAGAAAAACGGTAGTGGGCAATTCCCACAGTCCGCGAGGATAGAGGTGCGAGCAGAGACGATCTTTTCCGAAAGGGAAAGGTGTTCCTTGAAAAAGGAATAGCTCTTACTATAACCAAGGTAAGAGGTGAAACGGCTAAATCCTTACCGGAAAGCAAGATAGCAGTTATTATCGCTTGACTATATAAAGTAATTTATATAGCAGAGAAATGACCACAATGTTTACTTATAAACATACAGAATTCGGTGTATAACCATCTGCTTTTTATTCTTAAGATATATCACTCCGAAATGGATACGAATTTTTATCATTTACCGGTTATGTTAAACGAGATAGACCAGTATCTTTTAACAAAAGATACAGGTTATTATGTTGATTGTACTTTCGGTGGCGGTGGTCATAGTTTATATCTTTTGAACAAATATAACGGAATCAAAATAATAGCTTTCGATCAGGATACTGACTCTTTGAAAAGGTTCAACGAAAATCCCGAACTACAAAAATTTAAAGACAGAATAATTTTTTGTCACGATAATTTCAGGAACATTGAAAAAAAATTAAAAGAATTGAATATATCCAAGATTAACGGGTTACTTGCGGATTTAGGTGTGTCGTCAAAACAGCTTGACGATAAAACCAGAGGTTTTTCTTTTAATTCAGATGACTTTCTTGACATGAGAATGAACAAAGAACAAGAATTGACCGCTTACGATGTTGTAAATAATTTCAGTAAAGAAAAGTTGCAAGATATTTTTTTTAAATACGGTGAAGAAAGCTTTTCAAAACAAATTGCACAAAAAATAGTTGAAGAAAGAGTAAAAGGCAACATTAAAACTTGTAATCAATTAAAAGACATTGTTTGTAAAGTAAAATGGGCTAAAGGAAAAATTAATCCCGCTACAAAAATATTTCAAGCTTTGAGAATTTATGTTAATGATGAGCTTGGCAGTCTACAAGAAATGTTGGACAGCATTGCAAATATTTTAGATAATGGTGCCAGAGCGGCAATTTTGACTTATCATTCTTTGGAAGACAGAATAGTTAAACAAACTTTTAAAGATTCTAAAAGCTTAAAAATAATAAACAAAAAAGTTATAATTGCAACAGAAAAAGAATTAAAAGAAAATCCTAGAAGCAGAAGTGCAAAACTTAGGGTTGTGGAAAAGAACTATGAATGCTAAACAAATAAAGATTATTTTTTTATTAATACTGGGTTGTTTTATTCTTTATAACATTATCATTGGACAAATTAACAGTAAACTTGTTGATTTAAACATACAGATTACAGAACTTGAAGAAAATTATAACATAGTAAAAAGCAAGACAAATTCCATAAAATCCGAAATAGAAGCTTTGCTTTCCATAAGAAATCTTGATGATATTGCTAAAGAAAAGAATTTTAATAAACCTACAAAAGAACAAAAAATAGTATTAAAAAATGATAAAGATAAAACGGAATAAGAAAAAGTCTTCTTTTTTCAGTTTCACTACATTAAAAAAATTTTTGAACACAAATTTTTTCTCTGCGACAACAAGGCAAAAAATTGTCGTAGGAATGTTATTCGTTCTCTTTACATTAATAATAATAAAACTCATCAATTTGCAGATTTTCCAACATTCAAACAAAGATCAATTTATTCAAAGTACTGTTTATAAAGAAAGTGAAGAACTTCAACAAAGGGGTTTTATTTTCGACAGAAATAAAAACATATTAGCAATGAGTGTAAAAACATACACTTTATCCATAGATGCAAAAATGATGCCAGATATTAAAGCTATTGAAAAATTACTTTCGAAATATGATATTCATCTTACATCAGCAAATTATAAATCAATAGAATTAAAAAAAAGATATATTCCTATACAATCAAATATTTCCGAAATTACAATTCTTCAAATAAAAAAAGATATTTCGGATGAAAGGAAAAAGATAAGGGAAAGAATAAGACAACTGAAAAAAGATATAAAAGCAACTAAAAAAGATACAACAAAAAAAGAACAATATCTTGAGGAATTAAAAGAACTTCAAAAAGACAAATTCATTTGCTTAAAAATAGAAAGTAAATATAAGAGAGTTTATCCTGAAAAAGAACTGGCTGCACATGTTATAGGAAAAGTAAATTCCGAAAATGTAGGAACTAACGGAATAGAAAAATTTTGTAACGAACAACTTAATGGTGAAAATATAAAAAGACAGAAAATGGTTATTAATAATTATAAAAGTGTGTTTCTTGATTCTTTATCAAAAAAAGATATAGAACAATCAAACGATGTTGTTCTTACTATTGACAGGAAATTACAATTCATTGCCGAAGAAGAACTTGAAAAAGGCCTAATAAGAACAAAATCTAAAAAAGGTGTTGCCATAATTCAAAATCCGCATACAGGAGAAATTCTAGCAATGGCATCACTACCTACGTATAATCCGGAAGAAAAAGTTGCAAAGCAGGAATATTTAAATAATAATGCAATAGGGTTTTCTGCGGAACCGGGTTCAACGTTTAAGATTGTTATTTTATCTACAGTCCTTGATCAAGGCATATTTAAATTGACAGATAAAGTATATTGCGAAAACGGGAACTTTAAGATTTTCGGACAAACGATACATGATCATGATGGTCAAAAAACAATAACCGTTCAACAAATATTGGAACAATCATCAAACGTAGGCACATCAAAACTTGCCTTGAAAACGGATAATGAAGTTTTTTACAACTATATAAGAAATTTTGGGTTTAATTCCAGAACAGGGATAGAATTAACGGGAGAAGAAAAAGGAATTTTATCTCCGGTAAATAGGTGGAGCAAAATAAGTCCTTGTTCTCTATCATTCGGGCAAGAATTATTTGTCACTCCGTTACAAACAATAGGTGCTTATAGTACAATTGCAAACGGAGGAACCCTTTTAAAGCCAAAAATTATAAAAGCTATTGCCGACAATGAGTTTACTGAAACAGAAGTAGTAAGAAAACATGTTGTAAGCGAAGATACGGCATATAAAGTAAGACAAGCTCTGAGAGGTGTTGTTGTAAACGGTACCGGAAAATCAGCAAAGGTTCCTGGATATTCGGTAGGCGGAAAAACGGGAACAGCACAAAAATTTGACCAACAACTAAAAAAATACTCAAAGAAAAATTATATGGCTTCGTTCTGTGGAATGTTGCCTGCAATGGATCCGGAAATTGTAATTCTCGTAGTATATGATGAACCTTACGGAGATGAATATTATGCATCTACTGTTGCAGCTCCTGTTTTTTCTAAAATAGCACAAAGAGCTGCAGAATATCTCGGTATTAAACCGGACTTACCCGAAGAATTAGTCGAAAAGAAAAACAAAAAAGGAGCAAAAAAATGAATTTAAAAGATTTGCTTGAAGGCATAAACGTCAAAGAAATTTTTGGAAATACAAATATAGATATAAAAGGGTTGTCCTATGATTCTAGAAAAGTTTCAACCGGAGATATTTTTTTTGCTCTGAACGGAGCACATACAAACGGAATAGAATTTGCAGACCAAGCTATTTCAAAAGGTGCAATTTGTATAATTTCAAACACAAAAATATATAATTGCAAATGTACGAACATAGTTGTCGATGATATTTTAGATTCCATGGCAAAAATCAGTGCAAAATTTTATGACTATCCTGATAAGAAATTAACCATTATCGGAGTTACCGGAACAAACGGTAAAACATCAATAACATACATGACCGAATCAATATTAAAAAAACTAAATATTGATATCGGTGTGATAGGTACCATAAGCTATAGATATGCCAATGTTGTCATTGATGCTCCTAATACAACCCCTCAATCCTTGGATTTATACAAAATGATGGCGGAAATGGTTAAACTAAAAATAAAATATTTAATAATGGAAGTTTCTTCTCATTCCCTTGCATTAGGAAGAGTTAATGGAATAGAATTTGATATTGCCGTTTTTACAAACTTAACCCAAGATCATCTTGATTTTCATAAAAGCATGGACAACTATTTCAATGCAAAAAAAATGCTTTTTTATTCACTGTCAAACAATTTAAAAAACAATAAAAAGTTTGCTATAATTAATTCCGATGATTTTTACGGAAAACAACTTTTAGAAGATTCAAATATTACAGCAAATAAAATATCATATTCGACATCTTCTAAAAATAGTTCTTTGTTCTGTTTAGCAAAAAATATTTCATTAAGCAGCGATGGAAGTTTTTTTGATTTAGAATCTTTCTTCGGTAATGCACAAATAAATGTACATCTGATAGGTTTGCATAATATATATAATATTCTTGCGGTATTTTGTATTTGTGCTTCTATAGGAATTGAATTAAAGCAAATCGTTGAAAATTTAAAAAATATAATTAGTGCTCCGGGAAGGCTTGAAAGAATAAAAAATAGTACCGATTTTTCAGTAATAGTTGATTATGCTCACACCGATGATGCTTTAAAAAATGTTTTATCAGCAATAAAGAACTTAAATCCGGCAAAAATTATTACCGTGTTCGGTTGCGGCGGAAATAGAGACAAAACCAAAAGGCCGAAAATGGCAAAAGTTGCATGTAACATGAGTGATTTTGTTTTTATAACTTCCGATAATCCCAGAGAAGAAGATCCTGTTGAGATAACAAAAGATATTGAAGTCGGTGCAAAAGAAATAAACAAAAAAAACTATAAGATTATAATCGATAGAGAAGAAGCAATAAAACAAGCAATTTGCATGGCAAAGAAAAAAGATGTCGTTTTGATAGCAGGGAAAGGGCATGAAAATTATCAAATAATAGGAAGAACAAAAATTCATTTTGATGACAGAGAAATTGCTTCAAACATATTAAACAAAAAACAGGTAATATAAAAAATGGAAAATTTTTATTTGATGGACTTAATAAATGCCGTAGACGGTTCCTTTGTGATAGGGAATCCTCATTTACCTATAAAAGAAATAGGAATAGATACAAGGACTATTAAAGAAGGTTCTTTATTTTTTGCAATAAAAGGTAAAAATTTAGACGGACACGATTTCATAAGAGAAGCCATAGAAAAAAAAGTTTCAGCTATAGTTTATTCCAAAGAGGATATGAACTTTGAACATTTATTTCCTACAATTCCATCCTTAGTGAAAGTAAAAGATACTTCCATAGCACTTGAAAAACTCGCAACAGCATACAGAAAAAGATTCAATCTTTTACATTGTGTCGCAATTACTGGTTCAAACGGTAAAACAACTACAAAAGAAATGTTATCATCAATATTTAGACAAAAAGGCAAAACTTTATCAAATCAAGGAAACTTTAATAACAGAATAGGAGTGCCGCTGACATTGTTTAATCTTACGAGTGATACGGAATACGCAGCAATAGAAATTGGGACTTCGGAATTTGGAGAAATAAAAGCCTTGACAGATATTGTACATCCTCATTGCGGAATAATAACTAATATCGGAAGTTCTCATTTAGAATTTTTTAAAACGCCGGAAAATGTTTTAAAAGAAAAAAGGACATTAATAGATGGAATAGATGATAATGGTTTTATAGTGTTAAACAACGAAAATCAATATCTAAAAACACTTATTCCGCAAGTACAAAAGAAAGTTATTACTTTTGGGTTATACAACGGTGCAGACGTCTATGCAAAAAATATAAAATTGTGGTTGGATAAACCTTTATTTGATATGTATATAGACGGCAATAAAGAAACCATAGAATTGCCTATCAAAGGTAAGTTTAATATTTTCAATGCATTGGGAGCAGCTGCAGTTGCATATGGCTTAGGGTTTTCTTTTCAAGAAATAAAAGACGGACTTGCAACTTGTAATCCTCCTAAAATGAGAATGCAACCGTATTCTTTAAAGAACGGAGCGGTTGTTATAAATGATGCTTATAACGCAAATCCTACATCAATGCAAGAATCAATAAAAAGCTTGGCACAATCTTACCCCAACAGGGAAATTATTTTAGTTTTAGGTGATATGTTGGAATTGGGGGAAAAATCTGCAGAATATCATGCAGAACTCGGGAAATATATAAACTCTTTACAAAATATAAAATCCGTTTATCTCTTCGGAGATTTAGTTAATCATTTAAAAAGAGAGCTTTTGGACATAAAATCAAAATTTTTTATATCAAAAAGTATTCTTTGCGATGAAATAATAAAAGATATAACCGAAAATTCTTTGATATTTATAAAAGCTTCCAGAGGAATGAAACTGGACGAAGTTTATGATGAAATCATTGCCGTAGACAAAATCAAAAGAGGTATAAAATAAAATGTTCTATTATCTTTTCTATACACTGTTGGATATCAATCTCTTTCAATATATCACTTTTAGAGCAGGTGGAGCAATTTTAACAAGTTTAATAACAACTTTCTTAATAGCTCCGGCAATAATAAAAAACTTAAAAAAATATAAAATTGGTCAGGTAGTCAGAAACGATGGACCAAAAACACATCAAGTAAAATCAGGGACAACAACAATGGGTGGAATAATAATTTTGTTGTCTTTATTAATATCAACACTATTATGGGCAAGACTAGACAACAATTTTATTTTATGGCTAATAGCAGCTACGATATACTTTGGTATGATAGGGTTTGTCGATGATTATTTAAAATTAGTAAAGAAAAATCCAAAAGGATTGTCTGCAAGAAAAAAATTATTATTTCAATCAATATTTGCAATACTCGTGATAATGTATCTATATTTATATCCCACAAATACACAATATGCAACTTCTTTAAACATTCCGTATTTGAAAACAACATTTATAGAATTGTCTTTCTTATATTTTGTGTTAATATTCCTTGTTATAGTCGGAAGTTCAAATGCAGTAAATTTAACTGATGGACTCGATGGACTTGCAACAGGAAACATTATAATTGCAGCGGTAACGCTTGCAATTTTCTCTTATCTTATTGGTCATTCGCACATAAGTTCATACTTAAAAGTTCCTTATGTCGCAGGTGCCGGTGAAATTTCCGTATTTTTAATGGCACTATTCGGTTCGGGATTAGGATTTTTATGGTACAATTCATATCCTGCAGAAATATTCATGGGTGATACGGGAAGCTTATGTCTTGGCGGCCTTTTGGGCTTAACCGCGGTATTTATTAAACAAGAACTTATTCTTTTTATATTGGGAGGAATATTTGTAGCAGAAGCATTATCGGTTATGATACAGGTATCCGTTTTTAAAAGAACACAAAAAAGAGTTTTTAGAATGGCTCCTCTGCATCACCACTTCGAATTAGGCGGTCTAGCCGAAACAAAAGTAACGATAAGATTTTGGATAATAGGAATCGTTCTTGCTATTATATCAATTGCTTCTCTTAAATTAAGATAACATCATGTTAAAAAACAAAGATATTAAAATTACTGTTTTAGGATTAGGAAAGTCCGGTATTGCTTGTGCAAATTTAGCAGTATCAAAAGGTTATAATGTTTTTGCCAGTGACAGCGGTAAAAAAAGAACACACAAACAGATGAAGTTAAATAAAGAAGTTAAACTTGAATTCGAAAAACATTCTTCAAAGGTTCTTGATAGCGATATAATAATAAAAAGTCCCGGCTTGCCGAATGATCTTGATATTTTAAAACAAGCACGAAAACAAGAAATTCCTATTTTTAGTGAGCTTGATTTTGCATTAAACTTTGCAAAGCCTAAAAAAATAATTGCAGTTACGGGAACCAACGGTAAAACAACAACAACGACTTTAATTTATGAAATAATAAAAAAAGGATATAAAAACACATTTGTTGCAGGGAACATTGGTTTTCCGATATCTGAAGTTGTAACAAAACTAAATTCTAAATCTATTTTAGTTTTAGAATTATCTTCTTACCAACTTGAAGATTCCCCTTACTTTAAGCCTAACATAAGTATAAGCATGAATATCACTCCTGACCACTTAAAGCATCACCATACAATGGCAAATTATATAAAAGCGAAAGCAAACGTGTTTATAAATCAAAATAAACAAGATTATGCAATATACAATTATAACGATAAATATTTAAAAAAATCCATTCTAAAAACAAAAGCGGTAAAGTTTGAATTTAATTCCGACAAAACAAAAAATTGTATTTATTATAAAGACGGAGCAATCTATTTAAAGAAAAACAACAAAACCATAAAACTGAATCCTAAAATAAATATTCCGGGCAAACATAATATAGATAATATTCTTGCTTCAGTTGCAGCAAGTTATATTGCAGGAACAAAAACATCCGTAATTGAAAGAGTAATATCAGGTTTTAAAGGTGTAGAACACAGAATAGAATTTGTAAAGGAAATAAACGGTGTTAAATATTATAATGATTCAAAAGGAACAAATGTAGATTCTACAAAAGTTGCTCTTGAATCTTTCGATAAAAACATTCAACTTATATTGGGTGGCCAAGACAAAGGTAGCCCATATAAACCTATTTTTAACCTTATTAAGAAAAAAGTAAAAAATATATTTTTAATCGGAGAAGCCTCAAATATAATAAAAAAACAACTTAAAGGTTCCGCACCAATGATTGAATGTCAAACATTATCAAATGCAATAAAAAAAATTTATTCCGCAGCACAAAAGGGAGACATCGTTTTGTTTTCCCCAGCATGTGCATCTTTCGATCAATTCAAAGACTTTGAACATAGAGGAAGAGAATTTAAAAAATTCGTTTTGGCGATAAAATAATATGACAAAATTATTTTTTAATAATTTCATTATTAATAATCTTAAAAAAAATAAGGAAGCACGATATCTTTCTTCTGTTATTTTAGGATTAATCATCATAGGAATATTGGCAGTTTCATCCTGCAGTTCAATGGTTAACATAAATGCTCCGTTGGACTGTATAACAAAGCATTTCATCAATATAGGTCTGGGATTTATCCTTTTTATAATAGCTTCTTTTTTCGATTACAGCAAATATAAAAATTTTAATCTATTCTTTTTCATTATCACTACAATGTTATTGCTATCAACTCCATTTTTTAGAGAAATAAATGGTGCCCACAGATGGATAAACCTAGGTTTTTTTAATTTCCAACCTTCAGAATTAGCAAAATTGGTTTTGATAATAATAATGGCAAACTTTTTAAGTAGACATAAACATCACATTAATACATGGAACGCAAATGTTTTTCCATGCATATATTTAGCGGTTTTTGCTTTTATAATATTTATTATACAAAGTGATTTCGGAACAGCTTTTCTATTATTTATCATATGGGCATCAATGCTTTTTATAGCAAAAATAGATACTAAAAGAATCCTTTTGATTCTTCTAGCTTGTATATTGGCTGTATCTGTTGCAATAGCAATAAAGCCTTACAGAAGAAAAAGAGTAATAACATATTTTAAACCTATTGTTCAATTTGTTCTACATAACGAAAATGCAAACACAGAAAAGAAAACGGTAGAAAGTATTAGAAATTCAGATTCTTACAATTCAGATATCGCTTTTGCAGCATTCGGATCCGGAGGATGGCATGGAAAAGGTGCAGGAAAAAGCGACACAAAATTAAGATACTTGCCGGAAAAACAAACAGACTATATATTCCCTATAATAGGAGAAGAATATGGCCTTTTAGGAACATTAGCTACCGTATTTCTTTTCATTATGTTTACAAGAATCGCTTTATCCATAAACGGGAAATGCAAAGATGATTTCGGTAAATTTTTATCTTTTGGAATAATGTTAACTATAACGGGACAAGCAATCATCAATATAGGAATGACAACCGGAATATTTCCGTCTAAAGGAATACCATTGCCTTTTATTTCTTACGGAGGTTCGGCAATGCTTATAAATTGTTATATGGTTGGAATACTCATAAATATTGCAAGGAATAATAGTAAAAAAATATGAAAAACATAGTTATAGCAGTCAGCGGTACAGGCGGTCATGTTTATCCGGGAATAGCTCTTGCTTATGAACTTAAACAAGCAGGATACAATCCTGTTTTTATAGTGAACAACAATAAAAACGGTGTATCATTAAAAATAGTAAAAAATTCCGGATATAAATATAAAATTTTAGACTTTAAAGCTCCCCCTAGAAAAATATCTTTAGACCTACTGCTATTTCCGTTTAGATTCATTAAAGCTTTGTTTGCCGTAAAGAAAATACTCGATAAAGTTTCTCCCAAAGTTGTTATAGGTATGGGAGCATACTTATCTTTTCCTGTTTTACTTGTTGCAAGAATAAAAAGAATCCCGACCTTAATTCATGAACAAAATTCTATTCCGGGACTTGCAAACAGATTGTTATCAAAAATAGTCAAAAAAGTTGCAATAAGTTTTATAAATTCAGAAATATTTTTTAATAGGAAAAAAGTTGTTTTTACTTCCAATCCAATAAGAAAAGATATCTTTAATATAGCGAGAAAAGATGCAGCCGAAAAATTAAATATTTCCTCCGATACTTTTACAATTTTTATTTTCGGAGGAAGTTTGGGTGCAACAAAACTAAATAATATTATGTTTGATGTCGCGGAAGCTTTATTTGAAAAACACAAAAACAAAATACAATTTATTCATATTACAGGAAACGCAGATTTTAAAAAACTAAACAAAAAATATGCAAAACTTAACACAAAAAAATTTATAACGGAATATATGAACGATATAGGAAATGCATATGCATGTAGTGATTTAGTAGTTTGCAGAGCAGGTGCAGGAACTGTAAAAGAAGTAGAAAATTATAATTTACCGGCACTTTTTATACCTTTCCCTTATGCCACGGACAATCATCAATATTTTAATGCCAAATTCGTGGAAGAAAAAAATTTTAGACTAGTTATAGAAGAAAAGGACATCACAAAGGAAGAAATAATAAAGTTTATTGAACGGCATATATCAAACAAAATAGATATTAACAGAATAGTTATTCCTAAATCTTTTCCTCAAGAAACATTAGCTAAAGAGGTTTTAAAATTAACAAATGAAAAAATATAACATCTTGATATCTAACGATGATGGAATAAACGGACCGGGACTTAAACCTCTAATGAAAGAGTTATCTTCTTTTGCAAATATTTATGTTATCGTTCCAAAACATGAAATGTCCGGAACAAGCCATTCAATACATTTAAAAAAATATTTAAAGCTTGAAAAAATAAAACCTAATATTTATGCTCTTGTAGGTGGAACTCCGGCAGATTGTGTAAAATATGCATTATATTCTTTTTTCAAAGATAAAATAGATTTGGTTGTGTCCGGAATAAACACATGTGCAAACCTTGCACAAGATGTTGTTTACTCCGGAACAGTAGCTTCTGCTCGAGAAGGAGCATATTTAGGAATACCATCAATGTCTGTTTCCGCAAGTGATGAAGCAAATCCTTGTTATAATCAAGTTGCAAAAGCCGCACTAAAAATAGCAAAAGAAGTTTTAAAAAAAGAAAAAAAAGGTAGACCTGCACTCTGCCTAAATATAAATATTCCTCCCAACCATAAAGGAATAAAAGTTGTTCCGTTAGGTATAAGATGTTACGATGAAACAATCGTAGAAAAGAAAACAAAAAAGGGAATATATTATAAACTTGCAGGAAGATTTATATCCGGTAAAAAGAATAAAAATTCGGATATTGATGCCATAGAACAAGGTTTTATTTCAATTACTCCGTTAGAACTCGACCAAACAAGTTTTTCAAAAATAAAAAGCTACAAATTCTTGGAAAAGAAATAAATTTATGCTCTGGCAAGAGTAACTACGGTGGTTTTACATCTGAATTTTTTTAAAACTTTTGCACATTGGTTTGCGGTAGAACATGTAGTTGCAATATCATCTATTAAAAGAATTCTTTTACCTTTTATAATATCAATATATTTTTTATCTATATCGAACATACTTTCCATGTTTTCATGTCTTTCTTGTTTCTTCAAATTAAATTGCGGTTTAGTGTATTTTGTTCTTATTAAAGCATTATACATCGGTTTATCTATAATTTGTGCAACACCATCTGCAAGAAATTCTGTCTGATTATATCCCCTTTTCCACTTTTTAAACCAATGCATCGGAACAGGAATAACAACATCTGTATCTTTATCTATATTTTCTTTTCTTATAAATTCTGCTAACGGTAACGACAAGTCTTTTGCTAAAAAAGTTTTTCTCGAATATTTTAGTTTCTTTATTAGTTTTTTCATTTGATTTGAATATGTATAAGGCGCTTTTAAAACTTCAAAATAAATATCTTTATTGTTTTTACAATCAGAACAAGTTGCACCGCCATCCGGTAACGGCAGTGAACATTTATGACATATTAAACCTTCCAATTTTGGAATTTTTTCAAAACAGTTATTGCAAATGTTTTGTTTAGATGAAAGCTGTAGTGTTGTTCCGCAAAGTGAACATGTTCTCGGAAATATTATTGATATTATAAAATTAAAAATTTTCTTCATATTAGAATTGTATAGTCAACTTACTTGAAAGTTCTATATTTGTATAATTTTGTTCAGAAACATAAGTATATAAAAATCTTGAAAAACTAGTTCCTAAAGCAAATCTAAAGTTTTTTGATATTTCATAATCTGCAGATAATTTTAAACCAAAATTTTGATAATTTGCAGCTTCAACATCTACCGCAGAACTTTGTGTGTTATAGAACACATTAGACTCGAACAACAATCTGTTTTTTAAAGGAATATTTCCTATCAAAGGTATTCTTATTCCGCTTGGGAAAAGCAGATCTGAAGTTGCTTGACCATTTATAGCATTTGAAAAAATTTGTGATGCAAGATTACCTTTTGAATTTTTGCTCCAATTTTGAGAATTATCATATCTTAAACTAAATCTCCATTGTTTAACATTTGTAGCAATCTGCACGGCCCAGTTAGTAATTTTCCCCTCTTGTTTAAGTACATTTTGTTCTGTATCATATTCATGATTTGTTGTAACATCCGCAGATAAAAGCACATCATATTTTTTGATAACTTTTAACTTATAATCTCCACCTAACATAATACTATCACCATAAGATACTCCGGTAACGGTGGTCGTCTTTTTATTATATTTTAAATTAAGTTGAGTATCACTCATCCAACTTTGTCCAAACAATTTTTCAAATCTGCTCATACCTATAAGGATATCCGGCCATGTTTTTGTATAAGAATCCTTTGTCGTTCCGGTACTATACGATTCTTCTTCACCGTCGGTAAATGTAAAACTCATAGTCATCGTTTTTATCGGTAAAAGTTTTCCTTTTAAATCAAAAGCTTCAAAAGGATTATATCTTCCTATAATTCTTCTATCATCTCTTTTTAAAACCGTTTTAACAGTGTACGATGATGTTGAATATACAGGCTGTATTTCTTTTAACATATTGTCTCTTATCCATAACTTATCGGCGGAAAAGCCTACAGAAGAAAAATTCTTTTCTACATTAGTATAAGAATCGGAATCTTGCATTCTATAAGATGTAGTGAATGTTAAACTTTTTAGATATTTAGTATTGAAAATATCTTTTGCTTGTAAATTCCAAGTAAATTCGGTTGTTCCCACTCTGTCTATTGCTTTTTTCTCTCCGGGATAAATTTTTGTTGCAGACATACTGCTATAAGTCAAGTCATAAGTTTCGACGGTATTTAAACTATAAAGTATATTGGGCTGAAACCATTTCGCCACTTTAAAATTTAAACTTGCTCCAATATCTTGATTTAAAGATTTATCATAAAAAATTTCTTCGTTTTCAAAATATTCTTTATTTTTTTCATTAACTCTTGTAATAACATAAGCAGGAGAAAAAATAACTTTATCAAAGAAAGAAAATGGTGCTTTTAAACCCCAAGTTTCCGTTTTTTCCTTTGTTAAAAAATCTTCCACTTCCATATATTTTCTCATTGTATCTAAATCTAAGAACGTGTTTGTATCTTCAATTCTTTCCGTAGGATAAACTTTGTATGTAGAATTACTTATTTTATAATCTCCGACAAGGCTTGTAGGTAAGAAATCAAAGTCTATCGGATTTAAATATACCATGTTTGCAGAAATTGTTTCTTTATCTTCAAGCCTTTCAATGTTTTCCGTATCTTTAATAAATCTGTTATATTCCAAAGTAAATTTAGGCAAATCCGTTCCTGCAGATATAACGGTATTAACATTGCCGTTATATGAAATAATTTTACCTTCATCTAAGATAGAAACCTGGTCGGAAGTATTTTGCAATGCAAGAGGTGTGACGGTCTTTGTTTTCGTCAACGAAGCATTTATCGGTAAAACCTGTGTTCCGGCAATTTCAACACCTTTAAACTCAAGACTTGCATAATCTTCCAACAATTCTCTATCGTAAGTTCCTGGTGCAAAAGTTTCAAAATCTTTATCTATACCTTTTCTATGTAAATAAACATTTAGGGCACCTATTGCCCCTCTACCTGCCCAATTTATACTTAAATCTGTTTTCCATGCATTGCCATCCTTACTTTTTGCATCGGTAACATGAATTTCATTTACCCAAATTTCACCCTTATCTATTCCTTTTGCTTTTACACCGGTTTCAATAAACGCAACCTTTTGCAAACTCGGTTCACCGACTTTAGTTATTGTGGCGTTGGGATCATCAGTAACCCATTCTGTTGTTGCCCCATAACCTTTTTGTTTAATTTCTATAACATTCCATTTTTCTTTCATTTCTGAAGACATCGGCAACGAATATTCATAATAATTGTTTTCATCTCCACCAATTCTCATTATGAAATTGCTTTCTTCCGGGCTTACGGCAGTGGTACTTGTAATATATAAAAAGAATTTAAATTTTTCATAATTTGATAAATCAAATCCGGAGCTGTATGTTGCTCTGGCATAAAGTTCATCACTGGTTGAATCTAAATCATACTTTATAGCCAATGCCTGTTCGTCCCTTTTTGAATCACTGTCTATATCGTACAAATCTCTATAATATGAGTTTGTTAAAAGAGAAACATATTGAGGATTATCTCTTCCTATCGAAAAAATTTGATTTTCGTTTTCATCAATGATCGATCCATATTTTTCTTTAGTCCACTTATTTCCTACAACAGAAATTTTACCTACCGTAAGTTTACCTTCACAACCAGAACCGTTAATAGTTAACCTTGCAATTCTTATATTTTTCCATTTTTCTTTATCGGCATCTGTTGTAATATCTAAAGGAATCTGTATTCTTTGCCAAGAAGTCTTTGTAATATCGGCATATTCATCCAAATTAAAGTATGTAAGATTAGTTTCGTATCTGTCTAAAATGTTGTTACCATTTAAATCTTCCGTATCCAATCTTCCGTTATTAGCCCCGATTTTTGATATACCGTATGCAACTGTCTTATTTGTAAAATCTCTACCTATATCTTCCCAAGGGCTAATTATTCCATCACCATTTTTATCTTCCGTATCAAGCTGATAGTTCTGGTCGGAATCTTCACTTATTGCAGAAGCCAAATCCAACCTTACCTTTACTTGTGCAAAATTTGCTTTTATCCAGATTTCCAAATATAATTTTTTTGAAAAGTCATAGCCTGCAGCAGAAATGATTTGACCTATTGATGCATAATCACAAACAAGCAAATTATAATTTACATCCATAACTTGTTGTTTTTCACCGGATATAATTTCCAAATTTTTATCTATATCTTTTTTTTCTATATCGTAATTTCTCCAAGTTATTGCATTTGTATCGTATTGTGCATATATTCCGTTTGGAGTTGATGCATAAAACCAATTATCATCTATTAAAGAGAAACTGTCCTCTTGTTTTGCACTTTCCATTGACTCAACTATCGCTTTTCCTGTTGTATTTTGATTATATTTGCTCATTGCATATTCTGCAGATGCGGAAACTTTTAAACTGTCGGTTATTTTTATATTTTTTACTTTAGCATCAACCTCACCGACTAAAGTACTTGCCGGTGTAGTATAAACATCAGGTAACTTTGTATCTTCCGCAGCAAACTCATAAATAAAACTTCCACCCAATGAAATATTATCTGTAAAATCATATTGAGATCTTACACCTACAAGAGTTGAGCCCGCCGATGATCCGCCCAACGGAGAATAATCATAAGAAACATCTATGACGGTATCATTTGTAATATATTCATCTTTTAATATTGTCAAAATACCAACATCATAGTCCAACATATAATCTTCATTTATCTTCAAAGTTTTACCGTTTGCAACAACTTTTTCCGACATTGGAACAATATCTGTCCTCAAATTAAAAATCTTAACTTTATATTCGTATTGTGCAATAAAATTATATTTATGTGTATTTGATGTATATAAATCATCATGTAATGGTTTTCCCGTTACGGGCTGTAAATTGAATACTCCATTTTCAAAATCAACGGTAATATTTGCATCATAACCATCTATATTCGGGAACTTTGGAACATGTTTTCCACCATCTATTTGGCTTGGAACCGTATCGTTTAAATCTCTCAGTTCCAATATAAAATTATCTCTACCGTTATATTTTGTAATTTGATAATTACCCAAACTGTAAAATGTATGAACTTCCGTAGATAAAGCATCTGTATTGTTTGTATCTTTAATTACTTGAGGATTTCCATCGGTTTCGTCCGATAACCAAGTACCATCCGTATACTGATAATCTATAGCTACGACATACTGACTGGACAAAGTACTTTTAAATGTAAGTATTCCTGTAGTATAATCTATTATATAATCGGTTCCTGCCGTAAGTTTTATGAAATTACCTTTATAAGATTCAGATGTATTTTTCATATAGTGTAATTCTGTATCCATTGTTATTACAACATAATCACTAACGGTAGTTTTTATTTTATCCAAATACACTTTTGCCGTATCATTTTTTATTGTTTTTGAACTACCCTCTTTAATAATGGAATAATATTTGTATTTTATATACGAAGTATCAGCTATAATTTTTTTCTCGGTTTTACTGCTACCCTTAAATTGTTTACTTTCGGAATAACCTTTTGTTTTAGAAAAGAAAGCTCTCGTTTTTAAATTTTTATATTGAGTATCCACCTTGGCACCAAATAATTCTTTTGAATATCCGGAAAATTCAGTACTTGGAAGTTCGACATTAATATCTCCGAAAGCAGCTTCTCTTACAAATTCATTTTCTTTTCCCTTATAAAGAATATAAATATCTTTTTTATCTTCTTGTGTATCATCAAAATCAACATTTAATTCAAGTCTGTCACCGACAGTACCTTTTATCTTCATTTGCAATTCTTGTTCCATAGAAAAATCTGAAGAGTTGGCTCTCTTACCTGATTCTTCATTATCATAAATAGTTCCTGAATAATTTACTCCTATCAATTTCCTTCCCGATAGAACAAGCGTTGAATCGAAAGGAATTTTATCCAACATTTTTCTTGTAAAAGATTTTTCTTTTTTGTCCTGTTGTTTTTTGTCTTCTGTTTTTTGTTTTTCTTTTGTTTCTTGTTTTTCTTCGTTGTCATTGGAAGGCACTTTTGAAGATGTTGCTGTCGACTGATTAACATCTGTTTTTGCTACGTCGGTCGATTTATTCAATTTCAGTTTATCAAGAACCTTTTCTCCAGCTATACCAAATGCTGTTGTTGTCGGTAAATTCAAATCATAATTAGAATCTTTTTGAGGTTTTTCAACTATAGCCCCGGAAGAATAATACGTACCCAAATCATTTTCATCGGGAATAACGGTTTGGGATGATACCACTATATCCTTATTGTCCTTTACATCCTTATATTTTAAGGGTTTAGTAATATCAATATTTTGTGTACTACTTGAAACATTTACTGTATCTGTTGAAATTCTTACTGTATCAGTAGATTGATTTACTTGCGTTGTATTAGTAGAAACATTTACCGTGTCTGTAGATTTATTCACCTGTTCTGTACTCGTTATATCAAACGTGTTAGTGCTCACAGAAATATTTTCTTCTGCAAGTATATATATCGAACAAAACAAAAAAATAATTATCAAAAATATTTTTTTCATTATTTAATTATTGAACTAAAAGATTTGCATTTTTATATTTTATATATTCCTTTTCAACATACCATTGATAAAAATTCCAACCTATACCGGCCGGAGCAAGCTCAACGTTTTTAAACCGTTTGTGAACGCACACAAGATTTTCCGGATAATATAAAAATATACATGGCGGATCATCTCTCATAATATCTTGTATTTTATGATAACATTTAATTCTTTCATCCTTACTAAAAGTTGTCCTTGCTTTTATCAACAATTCATCAACTTCATTATTTCTATAAGACATAAAGTTATACTGTCCTTGTCCTGATTGTGAAGAATGCCACAAAGAAAATTGGTCCGGGTCAACAGCAGTATTCCAACCTAAAATGAGAGCATCAAAATTCTTTTTGTTCACATATTGATTCAAAAAAGTACTCCATTCCAAAATTCTTATATTAACAGCAAGGCCTATTTTTTTCAATTGTTCCTGTATAATTTGAGCTGTTAGTTCTCTTGATTTGTTACCTTGATTAGTAATTATATTAATTTCAAAATCTTTACCGTTATATAGTAGTTTCCCATCTTGAGATTTACTGAAACCTATAGATAATAAAAGATCAATGGCTTTTTGAGGATTGTATTCATAAGGTTCAACTTCCTTGTATGCCCAAGATTGTGGCGGAAAAATACCTTGAGCCGATTTTGCCATTCCGGATAATACTCCGGTTATAATATCTTTTTTGTCTATTGCATAATTTATTGCTTGTCTAAACTTAATATTGTTATATGGTTGTTTTTCAAGATTAAAGCCTAAAAAAGTAAAACTAAAAGCCGGATAACGAAATTTTGTATAGTTTTTGAAAAAAGACTCGTATGCATTCCATTGGTCAGGTGTTAAAGAAAGCTCATCGATAGTTTCTGTTCTCAACTCTAAAAATTGAACAGATTGGTCCGGTATTACTCTAAACAACAAAACTTTTATTTTCGGTACACCCTCATAATAATTAGGATTCGCTTCCAAAACTATTTTTTGATCAGTAATCCATTTTTTAAAAATGTAAGGTCCTGTGCCTACAGGGTTTCTGTTATATTCGGATGTGTTAATATCTTCATTTCTGAAAACATGTTCGGGAATTATCCCCATTGCCCAACTTTCAAGTATAGGTGCAAAAGGCTGATCGTAGGTAACAACAAAAGAATAATCGTCTACTATTTCAAATTTTTTCACCATTAAATAATCCGAAGAGAAAGGTGTCCTTGTATTAGGATCGGTCAATTTATCGAAGGTAAATTTAACATCTTTAACGGTAAATTTTTCACCGTCATGCCATAATATATTCTTCTTTAAATTAAACTTTATCTTTAAGCCGTCTTGTGACACGTGATAATTTTCAGCCAAGTCGCAAATCAAATTTAAATCTTTATCATATTTTAGAAGTCCGTTATATATGTATGAATTAACGGCAGAAGATGCCGAATCAGAAGCCAAAACAGGATTCAAAAATATTGCATCTCCAATAGAAGATACAACGTACATATCATTTGAATCCGTATCGGCAAAATTTATTTCGGCTTCTTTATTACACGAAGCCAAGAACAAAATTATTATAAAAGAAAATAAATATCCTATCTTACTTAATTTCATCTGTTTCTTATAGTTTATCCCAATTCTTTTTACCCTCTCTAAGCATTTGAGCACTTGCACCTTCTTTTTTCAAATGAGGGCTATATTCTCCGCCCATATCATGCATCGCGGCTTTCCAATTTTTACTGGAATAAACAGAGTTATTATAGTGTCTTATACCAGGTAAATTATTAAACCAATTTTTAAAAGAATTCCATCCGGATTTTACGGAAGCTTTAAACTTAACAACTTTTTCATTTTGCATAAAATTATCGTAGGCTCTTTCTATTTTTTGAGTTATAGACAAATCCTCAGCATAAATTTTTACAGAACCGCACACACAAAACAAACTACAAATTACAAAAAACAAAATAAGTTTCTTCATTTTTCTTTCTCCTTTTTTGTATTTTCCAAATCTTTTTTAAATTCTTCATCTACCACAAATTTATGTTCTTCTGCTTTTTCAACATCTTTTTTTGCCAAATCATATCTATCCAACATATACCATGTTACCGCTCTTTTAAAAAAATATTCTCCGTTATCTTTGGTTAACAATATTGCCATCGTATAACAAAATAAAGCTTTTTTATATTCTTTTTCCATAGCGAAAATATTACCCAACAAAAAATAGCCGAAATCATCACAATAATCCAAATTTACAAGTAACAAAACTTTTGTTTGTTCGTATTTTTCTTTTTCAAAAAGATAATCTGCCAACTTGTTAATTATCGGCAGTTTATTACTCGCAAAATCTATTCCCTGCTGTGCCGTTTTTTCAAAATTAATAAAATCTTTATTTAATTCATAAATAGTCATAAGTTGAATATAATACTTTTCCTTATAAGGATTTAATGCTATAGCATTTTTTAAATTTTCTATAGTTTTACCAAAATCTTTCTCCTTATAATAAAATGCAGCTAATGTTCCGAAAAAATAGTCAGGAATATAGAAATCTTTTTCATTTTTCTTTTTTTCCATAAAATTTATAGCTTTCTGTGTATCTCCTTCCATATCTAAAATAAGGCCAATATTATTTATGGCGGAAGCATAATTTACATTTGTGTAGGGTATACACGAATAATATTTCTTTGCCTGCAAATAATCTCCTTGTTCTTGTTTTAAATGACCGATATGAAAAGCAGTATATGCATTTTGACTATTTAAAAAATAGCTTTTTTCTAAATCCTTCTGTGCCAGGTCTAAGTTTTTTTCATTCTTGTATATAATTCCTCTTAGTAAATATGCTTGATCTGCCGTTTCAGGTGCATAATTTATTGCTTGTGTCATTAATTCTTTGTTATCGGACCACAAAATATTCCGTTGATAAGTTAAATACGCCGACAACACAATAATAACTGTTAAAGTTAAAATTGTTACATATTTCAATATTTTGTTTTTTTTATAAATATAAAATAATAATTCTGCAACAATATAGGCTAAACCTATATAAGGTATATAGGTATATCTGTCGGCTATAGGAGCTATGCCTGTAGGTAAAATACCGCTTGATGGTAACAAGGTTATAAAAAAGAAAAAAAAGCCGAAAAATATTTTTTTATTTATTTTTAAACTTGCAATAACAACAAGTATTAACAAATACAATATTGTTGTAGAATAAAACACAAAGTTAGGAGTTATGTTATTATGATCATAAAAATCCGGATAAAAGCATGATAAATTTATCGGCAAGAAAAATTTATATATATAAAACAAATAATTTAAATGTGCATCAAAGAAATTAATACTTCTGACAAAAATTGTTGTGATAGCTTTTTCTTGTTCAGAATAGTGTCCGGAGACAGCAACATATGAAAAAACTAATGAAATAACAAAGAATGGTATATACTTTTTCAAGACATCAATTTTAAAACCAAATTCATTTCTATAAAAATCAATTAATATAAGAGTTACCGGTAAAGTCACAGCCGTAGGTTTTGACATGCAAGACATCAAAAAAAGCAATAATGCTAAGCCATATAAAAATTTTTTATATTTCGTTTTATTGATATTTATATATGCAAATATTGAAGACAGGAAAAAGAAAGTAAATAAAGTATCTTTCCTTGCAGATACCCAGGTTACAGACTCGACATGGGTGGGATGTAATGCAAAAATTATTGCACTTATAAAACCGACAAAAAAAGATTTTGATAATAATTTTATTACAAAAAACACAAGATAAACATTTAACAAATGTAATAAAATATTGTCGACATGATATAAGTAAGGATCAGTTTTACAAATACAATATTCTATTGCATAAGATAATGTCACTATAGGATGATACAGTTTGTACTGATATGAAGAAAAAATATTTTTTATATTGCTAAAAGATAAGCTTTTAATATTTGGATTTTCCACAACCATAACGGGATCATCAAGATTTATGAATCCCGATGTAATTGCAGGATAGAACGATAACACAATCACATAGGATAAAAACATTAAAAATAATATTTGATATTTTTTTAACATAATCTAATATTATATTTTACTAATTTTGTGTCTGTTCTTGCAAAAAAAGGGATATATTATATAAATATAATATATCCCTTTAAACTCAAAATATTCAAAATATTTAAACTACATTGCAATAATTGTAACACCTGCTTGTTTTGCTTTTGATATTACATCTTCTTTATCCAATATTAAAGTAGAACCCGCTTCTATTATCATCGCCCTTATTTTATTATCTCTTAAAGTACCTATAGTCCTCGTTCCTATAACAGGAACATCAAATCTAAAATCCTGATTCGGTTTTGCAACTTTTACTACTATCGCATTTTCTCCACCTAAAGAATATGCTCTTTTTATACATTCATCCGTTCCTTCTATTGATTCAACTGCCAAAACTGATTTATCTTTAACAACTACGGTTTGTCCTATATCAAGCCCGGCAATAGCCTTTGCCATTTTAAAACCAAACTGAGCATCTTTATCTTCATCTGAATTTAATTTTTTACCGACAATAACACCTTTTTGTGCAAGTAAATGTTGTAAATAAATATGCGAAGGTAAAAACTTTATACCATCTTTTTCAAATTCTTTAACAACCGCACCTAAAATGGTATCGGTTTTTTTATTTACTAATGATGTCATTATTTTAAGAGCTCTTAAATCCATCGTTATCGCAGAATAAATTTTTGCATGTTTAACCTGACCAACCATTATAGCCGTATCAATGTTTCTGCTCTTAAATGTATCTATAATTTTCTGAATTTTACCGACGGATAGCCATACGGTTTCATCACAAAAGTTTTCAATATCTTTATCTGCTTCTTCTTTTAAAGCAACAGTAACAACTCTGTCGCCCTGTTTTTTTATTTCTTGAGCAACAAGAAAAGGGAATCTTCCGTTACCTGCAATCATTCCTATATTTTTCATAATTATTTAGGTCTACAAATTCCTCTTTGAGATTTCTTTATAAAATCTACTATATCTTTAACATAAAGAGATGATGCTAATTCTTCTTCTATTTTTGCTACGGCATCATTTAATGTTAAATGAGAGGCAAACAAAATTTTGTAAGCATGTTTTATATTTTCTATTTCTGCAATAGGAACTCTTTTTCTCTTAAGCCCTACCAAGTTTAAGCCAAACAACGTTGCTCTGTCACCCTGCGCTTGCATATAAGGAATTATATCCATACTTACCATAGATCCGCCGCCGGTAACAACGTTTTTACCTATTTTAACAAATTGATGAACTGCGGTAAGTCCGCCCATAACAACTCCGTCACCAACTTCAACATGACCGGCAATTGCACAACAATTTGCGATTATACAATTGTCTCCTAAAATACAATCGTGAGCGACATGTGCACATGTCATAATAAGACAATTTTTGCCTACAACTGTTTGTCCGCTTGCACTTGTTCCTCTGTTAATAGTCGCAAATTCTCTCACAATTGTGCCATCACCTATTATAGCAATAGTTTTTTCTCCTGCATACTTTAAATCCTGAGGAGGTGCTCCTATTGATGCATGTGAAAAAATTTTACAATTTTGACCTATTCTTGCACATTCTATCGTAGCATGTGCCCCAATGATGGTTCCGTCACCGATTGTAACATTTTCGCCAATTACCGCATAAGGTCCTATATCTACATTTTGTCCTATTACTGCAGATTTGTCTATTATTGCTGTACTATGTATCATATTATTTCTCCCTATCTACTATAATAAACATAAATTCGGCTTCTGTTACCAACTTACCGTCGACAAAAGCCTCACCTCTTACTTTACCTTTTCTTCCGCTATCCCTTATAACTTCAACCCTTAATTCCAACACATCTCCGGGAATAACAGTCTTTCTAAATTTAACTTTATCTATTCCCATAAAATAAGCCAAACAATTTCTTAATGCAGGTCTTGATAAGAACATAACACAAGATGTTTGTGCCATAGCCTCAACGATTAAAACTCCCGGCATTATAGGTTGACCGGGAAAATGACCTTGAAAGAAAGGCTCATTTCCGCTTACGCATTTATATCCTACGGCTTTTTTATCTCCTGCACCATACAACTTAACTCTATCTATCATAAGAATAGGAAATCTGTGAGGAATAATTTTTTGTATTTCTGCACAATTAAAAACTGTCACCTTTTCATCAGAAACAACTTGTTCTTCTTTTTTTACTACTTCCACTTTGGGGTCTCCTTTGTCTATAACAGCTTTAGAAACAAATTCTTTTATAAAGCTTACATTACTTTTGTGTCCGGGTTTTTCCGCTACTAACTTTGCCCTTATAGGTTTACCTGCTAACGATATATCTCCTATCAGGTCCAATATTTTATGTCTAACAAATTCATTTTCATATCTTAACGGTTCTTTGTTATATATACCGTTAGGACCTATAACTATTGCATTATCCAAACTACCACCTCTCGCAAGACCATTCGATTGTAAAGCTTCTATTTCATAATCGAAACAAAATGTTCTTGCCGGTGCAATATCATTAAGATAAGATTCTTTTGTTATTTCAAAACTTGCTTGCTGATGGGATAAGAAAGGATGATCGTAGCCTATAGTACAATCTATTTCTAGCTTGTCGCTCGGATAAGCAACAATTTTTGTATTTCCTGCCGAAAAAGTAATAGGCTCCTTTATTGTATAAAAATCTTTATCTGCATCTAATTCTTTTATACCGGATTCCATAATTTTCTGTGCAATAACTTTCGCACTACCGTCTATAATAGGAGGTTCGTTATTATCTATTTCTATTATTAAGTTATCTATCTCCAATGCAAAACAAGCCGATAAAATATGTTCTATAGTATGAATTTGAACATCTCCGGATTGAATTGTTGTTCCTCTTATAGCAACACCGGTAGATAAACTGTTCCAATCTGCTTTTATATCGGGCTTATTCGGTAAATCAACTCTGATAAAATGTATACCCGTGTTTTTTTCGGCAGGTTTAAATACCATCTTACTTTTGTTTCCGGTATGTAATCCTACTCCCTCAATACTAAATTCTTTTTCAATGGTAGTTTGTTTTGCCATAATTAATCCTCTATATTTAACTTTTTTATTATTTTCTTAACTTGAGAAAACAACTCAGGTAATCTCTTTATTAAAGCCTGAGATTCTAAATGTTTTCTATAAGGTTGCAACGGATATCCGGCAACAACTTGATTATCTTTCAAGTTACCATTTATTCCACTTTTTGCTCCAACCATTATATTATCACCCACAGTGATATGCCCGACAACACCAACTTGTCCTCCAAGTGTTACTCTGTTACCTATTTTTGTTGAACCTGCAATACCGACTTGAGAAACAATTATAGTATTTTCACCAACCTGAACGTTATGTGCTATCATTACCAGGTTATCTATTTTTGTATTATTTCCTATAGATGTTTTTCCTATAGCGGCTCTATCGATTGTAGTATTGGAACCTATCTCCACATTATTTCCGATTTCAACATGACCTATTTGAGGAATTTTTTCACCGGTTGCGGCAAAGCCGAATCCGTCTCCGCCGATAACAACTCCCGGATGAATTATACAATTATCTCCTATTATTGTTTTTTCTCTTATTGTAACATTAGGATATATTAAACAATTTTTACCGATAACAACATCACTACCTATAAAAGTATTTGCCAATATCTTTGTATTGTCACCTATTACTGTATGATCTTCAATAACAACATTGTGCCCTATAGTTACATCTTTTCCTAAAACAACCGTCGGTTCTATTGTTGCTTTTGGACTTACCCCGGGTTTTATTTTATCTAATCTTTGTTTATCTATTAAAACCAATATCTTTGAAAAAGCAAGTTGCGGATCTTTTACTATTATAAAATTTTTACCTTTATACTCTTCAATATTTACGTCTTCACTGACAAATATTGCACTGGCATTTGTATCTTTTAAATAATGTGTATATTTTTTATTACCCAAAAAAGATATTTGCCCAACCATGGCATCCTGAATAGCACCAACACCTACAATAGCGCAATCATCTTGTCCTATAAGTTTTCCGTTAACAATACCTGCAATTTCTTTTAAAGTTAGTCTCATTTTTTCCTCTTATATTAAAAAACATTTCCTATAGTGAAATAGAATTGTTGTAAATCTTCACCTCTTCTATGATTTAGTCCATATCCCCAGTCAAGTCTTAGAGGAAATACAGGGGTCGCAAATCTTATACCGAAACCGAAACCTGACTTTAAGTAATAAGAATTCGTTTCATCATTATCAGTGCCGAAAGAATAATTAATGTGATTTATATCTTTCCATGTTCCACCGATATCATAGAAGAAAGCGCCTTGCAATATAGTTCTCTTGTTTTCTTGAACTATAGGGAATTTATATTCAACATTTGCAACGGTCATTACTTTACCGCCGTTGTAAGGTCCTATTTCTGTCCTATATTTATAACCTCTTATAGTATCCGCTCCACCGACATAATACTTTTCATACAACGGAACATCTGAAGAAGAGCCGTAACTTTCTATCCAACCGGCATTAATATTTATTGATAAAACAAATTTCCAAAATGTAGGGATGAACCAAGTTCCTCTAACGGTATTTCTTACATAATTAACATTTCCGCCTAAAGGGCCACCGGCAACATTTATACCATAAGAGTATCTCACACCTCGTGAAGCATCATAAATATAGTCCCTCGTATCATAAACAATCTGAGCTCTCACACTAGATGTTCTATCTTTTGCCAAATCAGGATCATTCATAATTTCTTCTTTAAGTTCATCATCATCTATATCAAAAATTCTAACATGTTCATAAGTATAACCGAATAACAATGCTATTTTATCGGCAACTCTCGGACTTATCGATACTGATCCTCCGAGTCTTCCTTCTCTGTAAGCATCACTTGTGTTATGATAATCTCTTAATCGTTCTATGTTGTATACCGATAATCCTAAGCTCATAGCCTTTCCTAAGAACCATGGCTCGGTCCAATCTATTTCATAGTTCTGTCTTCTTGCACCGAACTCCCATAACAAATTCAATTTTTGTGCTCTTCCAAACAGATTCATGTGTTGCAACTGAATAGAACCTACAAATTTATCTACAGAAGAATATCCTGCACCGGCAGTTATCATACCGGGCTTTCCTTCTGTTATGGAAAAAGCCAAATTCATAATATCGGGTTGACCTGTAGGAGCAATATTCGGCTCCGCTCCGTCAATAAATCCCAAATTATAAATTTTTTCCATACTTCTTCTTACTTTACCCGAGGAAAAAACATCTCCGGGCATAAGTAAAATTTCTCTTCTGATTGTGTTGTCCTTCGTGTTTGTTAATCCATCTACATAAATATCACCGACATACACTATATTATTTTCCTGAATATTAAAAGAAACATTTACAACATTATCTATTATTTTTTTTCTTTCAAATTTTGCTATTTTATTTTCCAGTTTAGTTTTTTTCTTTTGAAGTTTCTTTAACTGCTTAGTACCGAGACTATTTTCATTGTTTTCACTTCCATTTATCTCTATTATAACATCACTGTCTTCGTTAAAATTTCTCGCATACCTATCCTGTTTTATTTGTTCATTAATAGCATCTAACTGTGCTTGTAATTTTTCTTCTTTTTTATTTTGTTCTTCCAATTTCGTTTCTTGTTTTTCTAATCTCTTCTTTTCTTTTACAACAAGTTTTTCTTTTTCTTTCTCTGCTTTTACCAATTTTTTTTCTAATTTAGCTTTTTGTTTTTCTAATTTCTTTTCCTGTTTTGCAGTAAGAATAAAGTCCGTTCCGCTTTCAGCTCTTTGATTAACATCGTCAATATCACTCTGTATCAGTTGTTCTTTATTCTTATATTTCAATACTTTACTTTCTCTCTTTTCAAGTTCTTTATGAGCTTTCAACAATTTTTTTTCTAATTTAGATTTCTTCTTTTCTAATTTTTTTATTTTCTTTTCTGTAAGATCCTTATATTCTATGTATTCTAAATCTTGTTCAATACCTGCTATTTTATCTTTTATATCTTGTTCTTTACTGCTCTGATTTAAAACTTCACTTTCTCTGTTTCTTGTTCTATATTTTGCTCTTTCCATTTTTCTGTTTAATTTTTTTATTTTTTTATCGACTAAAGATCTGTTTATATTTGTATCCAATTGTTGATCTATATTGTCTATATCTTCTTGTATCAAAACTTCTTTTTCGGTTTTTTTCATACCAAGTTCTTCTTGCATCAAATTATCGTTGCTTTTTGAGAAATCCGGAGCAATATAAGAATGCAAATATCCTCTGTTTGAATAGTCGTCATAAATTTTATTTAACAATTCTAAAATTTTCTCCTGACTAAATATTTCATTTTTCTTTATTGTAGAATGTTTTGACAAATCTTTGGAAGATATCACGGAATTACCATCAAAATCAACATCTCCCATCTTATATCTTACACCTTCATTGACTCTTAAGGTAATAAACATTTTTGTTCTTGCTTCGTTATACATTATTTCGGGTTCTTCTTCTATTGAAAAATCCATAAAACCACGGTTTATATAGAACTTTTTAATTGAAAGCATATCGTTTTTAAGCGTTTCTTCTTTAAAAACTTTTTTCTTTTTTGTCTTTGCCAATTTTTTGATTTTCTTATTTTTGAAACTTCTAACCCCTTCCACATACAAATCACCTATTACAACCTTATTGTTTTCCGTAATAAGAAACGTTATAGTCATGGCATTTGTATCTTCATCTGTAGTAGGATATACTTCCATTTGACAATCAGCATATCCTTTATCTTTATACAGCGTGAGAATTTTTCTTTTTGATTCTTCCAAATCAACAAAATTATAAAAATCTTTTTCTTTTAAAGTAATTTCTCCTTTCAATTTTCCTATGGAGAACTGTTTATTACCTTTAAAGACTATCTTTTTGATATAAGGTTTTTCAACTAATTTAAACTTAACTATTTTATTTTCTTTATCTACAGACAATGAGGCATCTTCAAAATATCCCAATCCTAAAATTGTTCTTAAATCTTCTCTGGCTATTGCCGTGGCATATACTTTACCTTTTTTTAATTGAATTTCTGAACGAACCGTTTTCGGCTTTACATTTTGAAGTCCGTCAAAGACAACATCTTTTATTCTAAATATGGTATTTTCTTCAGCAAATAAGAATGGTACTCCAACAAAGAAAAGCAACATTATAATAAAACATTTCTTAACCATGATTTAAATCCTTAAAAAACTAATATATATTCTATTAATTTTATTAAAAAATGACTAAATAATCAACATTTTTAGCAGAGAAATTCATATTATTTATTAGGTTAGACAAAACATGTTCGAGAAAAGTTTCAACCCACCAAAAAAAAAGGAGACGGTTGTTAAACCGTCTCCTTAATAACAGAGAGTAAATTATTAACTTAAATATTCTTTTAATGACTTACATTTGCTGGGATGTCTCAATTTTCTTATAGCTTTTGCTTCAATTTGTCTTACTCTTTCTCTTGTAACACCGAACTTTTTACCTACTTCTTCAAGTGTGGAAGGATAACCTATTCCTATACCGTATCTTAATCTAATAATTTCCGATTCTCTCGGTGTTAAAGTATTTAAGACTTTCTCCAATTCCAACTGTAACCTGTACTGATACGTTTTGGTTACCGGATTAGGACTATTTTGATCTTCTATAAAATCTTCCAACTTTGAATCCTCTTCTTCTCCTACCGGTGTAGCAAGAGAAACCGGTTCTTGCATCATTTTCAATATTTTTCTCACTCTGTCAGTAGACATTTTTAAGAATTTGCTATATTCTTCAATTAACGGCTCTCTTCCCTGCTCTTGTTGAAACTTCTTTTTTAATTTTGTTAATTTAGAAATCAACTCTTTCATATGAACAGGAATTCTTATGGTTCTTGCCTGGTCGGCAATAGCTCTGTTAATAGATTGTCTTATCCACCATGTAGCATAAGTTGAAAATTTAAAACCTCTCTTCCATTCAAACTTTTCAACTGCTTTCGAAAGGCCTAAATTTCCTTCCTGTATCAAATCAGACAATTCCAAATTACTTATTCCCACATGTTTTTTCGCAATAGAAACAACCAACCTGAAATTAGCCTCTATTAATTTCATTTTATCTCTATGTATTAGTTCTTCCAAATCTCTTATTTTTCTATCTGTTTCTATCAACTCTTTAGGAGTAATGGAAATTCCTTCTTTAATATGGGTTTGTTTTGAAATTAAGTTTTGAATATGTTCAATATTTTCTGCCATATTTACGGCAACCAAACCACCGGACATTTTCTTAAAATTTGCTGCCGTTATTTTTCCGGAAACAAATTGTTTATATAATGCCTGCAATTTTGAGACAGGCATTTTATATTTTCTTTCTATTCTTTCAAGTTCGGAATTTATTTCATTAAGCTTGTTTGCCGTCGTTTTTATTTTGTTTATAAGTCTTTTTATTTTATCTTGATTAAGATTAAGACCTACTATCAAAGAAATTATCTCTGCTCTTAGAGCTTGTCTTTTAGTATCGAGTTTTACTTTTTCTTTTTGAGATATACCTCTTTGTTTTGCTTTTAAATCTACTTTCGCAATATTTTTCTCGAGCTGTCCTATTCTTTGAACGGTTTGTTTAACTTTTATTCTCATATTTCTAAGTTGAGTTGTAGATTTTCTTCCTCGAGGCATGAGCTCTTTCGGAGTCATTTCTTCCTGTTCTATCAAAGTATCCCAACTTTTTATTTCTTTTATTATTAATGGTGATTCTAACACTATATGTGTAAGTTTTTTCTCGTTTTCTTTTACATTTTTAGCAAGTTCAACTTCAACATTTCTTTCAAGTAAAGGAACCTTTGCCATTTCCGTAAGATACATTCTTACCGGATTAATTTCTTCATCTTCATTGCTTTTAACAACAATATCGGCAGTCTCAGGTGCATTCTTTTCTTTTTTAGACGATTGTCTGGATTGAACAGAAACGGTAGAACTTTTATCAACGATTTTTATTCCCAATTCCGCAAGCCTTATATAAAAATTATCAAGTTTATCCGCACTTACATCCTTTTCCGACAATTTTTCATTTATCTGATCGTAAGTAAGATATCCTTGTTTTTTACCAATTGATACCAAATCTTTAAACATTTCTTTTTTAGCCATTACTTTTTCCCCGAACCCTTAATTTGAGATGTTAACTGAAGATATTTTTTTATTTTCTCCTTGTCGGATGCAATTTTTCCTTCAGTCATCAACAATACTTCTTTTTCAAGAATTTTTCTTTCTTTTTTTAATCTTTCCAACTCTATATCTCTGCACAAAATATTAAAAACTTCGTACAGTTCTACGGATTTTTCTTCATTTCCGTCTTTGCCATCTCCGGCATTTATTTGTTCATTTACAAGAGCTACACCAGAAAACCACTGTTCTTGCCTTTTATCACTTATTTTAGACAAGATTTGTGCTATTGAAATATTTTCGTTTTCTAAGAGCATATTGTATATGGTAATACAATTACCATCTTTAAAAAAATCTTTTTCCAATTTTTTTATATATTGTCTGTTATTAATATCCAACAGGAACTTTAATAATTTTTCTTCCAATGATGTTTTGGCTTTATTTCTTGTTTTATCAACAAATTTATCTTCTTGTATAGCTGTTTTAAAAAGAGTTTTTCTTTTAAACTCCTGCCAAATAACATCTTCTTCAATATCTAATTTTTGTGCAATAAACTTAACATATTCTCTTTGCACAATTACATTTTTATTTTTTTCAACAAAATCTAACAATATCGAAACTGCTTTTGCCTTATTCTGCGCAATCTTAATATTTATCTGAGATAAAACTCTTTCCGTAACAAATTCTATTGCAGATTTTGAATTTTTACTTAACAATTTATAAAAACTGTCTCTACCGTTTTCCAACAAATATTCGTCAGGATCAACTCCTTCCGGCAATGATGATGTCTTTACCGATATGTTGTTTTCTGCACAAATTTCCAAAGCTCTTTGCGTTGCGGTTCTTCCCGCATCATCGGGGTCAAACAACAATGTAACATCATCGGCATATCTGTTTATCAATTTTGCCTGTTGTGCGGTGAATGCAGTTCCCAAAGGAGCAACTGCTCCAGATACTCCGTATTGTTGAGAAAGAACAACATCCATATATCCTTCAACAACGATTATCGACTTACTTTTTCTTAATTCCGGTAAAGTCTGATAAAGTCCATATAAATTAGACGACTTTGAATACACTATTGTTTCAGGTGTATTCAAATACTTTGCTTTACTGTCAGCTAAAGTTCTACCGCCAAAAGCAACAACCCTGCCCTGTATATCCAATATAGGAAATACAAGTCTCTCGGACATATATTCAAAAATACTTCCAAAATCCGTTTTTGTAAAAAGCCCGGCTTTTGAAAGTATGTCATAAGCATAGCCTTTTTTTTGTGCGGATTCAAGTAGTTTTCCTTTCGGAGCATACCCTATCATAAATTTTTTAATAGTATCATCTGTCATACCTCTTTGTTTTACATATTCTCTTGCAAAAGAAGCAGACTTTGTTTCCAAAAGGCATCTGTTATAAAATTTTGCTGTCATTTCCAGCAATTCAAAAATTTTAGTTTTTTCGGAAACGGAATATTTTTCATTAAAAGTTTCTTTTATGGTTATCCCGTTTTTTTCAGCAAGTTTTTTTACAGATTCTATCCACGAAATATTTTCAATGAGCATTACAAACTTAAAAACATCACCGGCTACACCGCAACCGAAACATCTGAAAATACCTTTTTCCGGACTAACAATAAACGATGGTGTCTTTTCCGTATGGAAAGGACAACAACATTTAAAATTTCTTCCGGCTTTTTTTAAATCCGGTACATAATCTCCGATTACGGATACAATATCGGAAGCCGTTCTTATTTGTTCTATTACTTGATCCGGTATAGACATTATCTTCTAAATCTTCTAAATCCTGAACATTCAACAAATTCCAATTGCCCGTATTTCTTCTCTAATCCGTCGAGCATTAAATTTACCCCGAGATTATCCGAAGAAATATGTCCTGCAACAATGGCATTTATTTTATATTTTCCCATTTCTTTATAGTGTTTCTCGCTAAAATGCATACCTACAATTGTTCCCACACCTGCATTAGCAAGTTTCTCTATCATTTCGATGGGACCTTCCGTTCCGCCTGTCATATCAACAAAAATTTTACCGCATTTTGAGTCTTTACTTCCGCACAATATAGTCGGTCCATTACCAAACGTTTTTGCATATTTATATTCCGGAATATCTTTTAAAAAATCCATTATATCTTTCAAGTATCTCGGTTTTAATGCATCAATATTGCTCTGCAAATATTTCACTACATGATTATCTGCAACTGTATGAGCTGTCATCATCGGAATATTTAAAAGTCTTGCGGCATCATAAACTCTTTGATGGTTACTTCCCGCAACACTTCTACCTACTTCGTCTGCTCTTGAACATATAAGTTTTTCGGAAACATTTATAGGAACGCCCTGGACTTCATTTATTTCCGCCTGCATTCCTATAACCTGATAAAAAGTCGAAAATGCTTTTCCTTTAGGATGATGACCTAAAACAACATCTATTTTTTTACCTGAAAGTCTCAATTGATTTGCAATCAATAATTCCGGAGCTTCAATATCTATACCAACCATAACGTTTTTTATATCTTCGTCTCCGGTTCCGAAAATTATTCTTGAGTCGGCATAAGGATTTGTTAATAAATCAATATCGAAATCCTCTTTTGCCTGTTTATCTAATTTATTATATTTTTCGTTTAATTCTTTTAATTTTGTATTGACTTCATCTTTGCCACGAGGGTCATTTTCTATTCCTGCCTGTACGAAAAAATCGTACATTTGTTTCAATTTCATATAAACCTCCCTTTAACAAAAATGCAAACAAAGGGGACATTCTCAATACTTCCGAATATCCCCCTTTGTTTAATAATTTTTCAACAAATTTATCAACTAGATTATCTTGACCAATTGTTGTCTTTCATCATTTTGCGACGAATTTTTCTTTTAGCTTCAGCAAGTTTTTCTTTTTTTATAACACTAGGAGATTTATAAAATTCTCTCTTTTTAATCTCTTGCATTATTCCGTTTCTTTCGCATTCTCTTTTAAATCTTCTGATAGCTTCTTCTATTGATTCGCCATCTCTTACCTTAACACTAACCATTTAAATTTACACCACCTTTTTTTCCGTCTTAAATATTCTCTAACCCGGAGGCCAACCGAAAGTTCTGCCACCAAGTAAATGATAATGAATATGAGCAACCGTTTGCCCGCCGTCAACTCCGCAATTATTTACAAGTCTGTATCCATCATTCAAATTATTTTCTTTTGCCAACTTACTTGCAACAAGCTGTATATGTCCTAACAATTCAACATCTTCATTAGAAACATCTTCAAGACTTTTAATATGCTTTTTCGGAATAATCAAAATATGCACGGGAGCTTGAGGATTTATATCCCCGAAAGCCAAAACTTTATCGTCCTCATAAACTTTGTTAGTAGGTATTTCTCCAGCCACAATTTTACAAAAAAGACAATCTGCCATAAAAACCCCAAAAAGCATATATTAACAACTAACTGAGTAATTATATATTTTTTTTATTAAAAACTCAATATTTTTATACATATAAAAAAAAGAAACAATTTATAAAAAATGTTTCTTTTCTTTTATATAAAACTCCGAGACCAGGATTCGAACCTAGACGAAGGGATCCAAATTCCCTTGTGCTACCATTACACTATCTCGGAATTAAATTATATTGTTTGAGAATCGGTTGCCGGTGCTTCAGCTAATTTTTTTTCATAAGCATCCAAAACAACTTTTTCCAATTCACTTCTAAATTCGTTAGTTATCGGGTGAGCAATATCTTTAAAAGTGCCGTCATTCTTTTTCCTTGAAGGCATACAAACCATCAAGCCTTTTTCGCCTTTAACAATTCTTAAATTGTGTACAACAAAAACACTGTCGAATGTAATTGCCGCATAGGCTTTTAATTTTTCTTCTGCTTTTGGGAAAATTCTAACCTCAGTTATTTTCATAACTCCTCCGTTCAGCTCTATTTGCTGACTTCGAATGAGCTCGCAACCCAAACATTCCAGCCACATTTTTTTAATTCATTTAAGATAAAATCTAAATTTTCTTTATCATGAACTAAACCAAAAACAGTAGCTCCGGAACCCGACATCAAACTCGCACACCCTAAATCTTCAAGAACTTCCCTTATTTGTTTTATTTCTTGATACTCTTCAAAGATAAAATCTTCAAACCTATTAAAAAAAAGATCCTTTGCACTTTCAAAATCAAACACACCTTTTTCAAGGCTTCTGATGATTTTACTAATTTTACGGGGATTTGTCAATGGAAATTTTACTTTGGAATAAGCATGCGGAGTAGATACTCCGAAATTTGGTTTTACCAATACAAAAGTGCCTTTGAACTTTGTATTTATTTTTTCAACAATATCTCCTATACCTGAAATTTTTGCCGTTCCGCCCGTCATAAAAAAAGGAACATCTGAACCTAAAGTTGCTCCAAGCAATTCCAAATTTTTAATATCGTCATTTATGTCCCATATTTTATTTAAAGCAAGAATTGTTGCTGCAGCATCCGACGAGCCGCCGCCCAAACCGGCCCCCATGGGAATATTTTTTGTAAGCTTTATTCTTACACCGCTATTTATGTTATATTTTTCTTTAACTTTTTCGGCGGCTTTATAAACAAGATTTTTTTTTGTATCGGATAAATCCGCATTATCACAAACAAGTTCTATTTTATTATCTTCAATTTTTGTAAGTTCCAAAATATCAAACAAAGAAACAGTATGCATAACAGATTCTATGTTATGATATCCGTCTGCTCTCTTATTTATAATTTCAAGATATAAATTAATCTTGGCCGGAGCTTTCACTATCATCGTTTGTCTGCCTAATAAATTTTTGTAAATCAGGAAGTGATACATTGGACGATTTTGTTAAATCGCATACACACTTAAAACCTGTTTTTTCCGCCGTAAATGTTGCTTTAGACGGAATCTTTGAAATATTATTAAAAGGTTTATATGAATTAAATTTCAAACTAAATGAATTCTTCTGTACAAATTCTTTAAACATTCCGCTATCGGAATCTATTTTTATAATATAATCGTTGTTTTGATAGATAACTTCCTTGCCCTTTTGTTTCATATCCGAAGACAGTAATAAATTTATAAAATCTTTTGATAAAACAAGCTTTGCAAAATCAAACATGGATGTAAAATCTTCCGGAATATTTTCTTCCATTGCCTGAGGATAAAATTCAATATTATCATTTACATAAACACTTCCGCCTTGAAAAGATAGTTTCGGAGGAAATTCAAAAAGCATGCCATACTTTCTTGCAAATAAAACAGTCATGTACGAAGATACGGATGCGCCTTTCATTTTTATGTTTATTTTATAGCCTGATTTTAAAGAAGCTATTCTGTGAAAATTCAATATTGCTCTTTCGGCAACAACTTTACATTTCTCTTGTTGCAAATCTTTTTCCTGAGCAAACTTTTTATCTAACAAATTTAATTTTTTCTTTGCTGTCTTAGAACCCAAATCGTAAGCAACAGCATAAGACATCCACGATTGAGATAATTTTTTAAGTTCTATACTTATATCTCCCAAATGTTCATAAATGTCTCTATCAAAAACCTTGGGTTGAGCATTTGCCGCAGCAAAAATATATTTTTCAGCTAATTCATAATTTCTTTTTTTATAATATAACCATCCTAATGAATCCAGGTATGCCGGAACATTAGGCTGTAATTTTACTACCTTAATAAGCATCTGTTCGGCTTCATCAAGATGTATCGTTTTCTCCGTATAACTATAAGCCAAATAATTTAAAGCCTTCACATTGTCGGGTTCAACCTCTATTATTTCTTTTAAAAGCTGTTCGGCTTTATTAAAATTTTTAAGTTTATCATATGAAAGAGCCAAATAAAATTTAGCTTCATTAAAATCAGGTCTTAAATATAAAGATTCTTCTAAAACCTTTTTAGCTTTTTCATATTTTTTTGAATCTATATAATTTAAACCTGCCAAATACAATATTTCAGAATTTAACGGTTCTTTTTCCAATGCCTTATCAAACTGTTTTTCCGCAGATTTATAATCTTGATTTAACGCATAATAATAACCCAACCTTGTATAATTTGATGCGGTAGGTTCCAATTTTACTATATATTCGAAGACATCTATCGCGTCGTCTATTTTGTTTTGCTTTTCATATATCATTCCCAACAAATAATTTAAAATTACGTTGTTCGGTGCCGTTTCTTTTGCTTTCAAAACAACTTCCTCGGCTTCCGCATATTTCTTTTCTTCAAAGTAGCATTTACCCAAGTAAGTTAATATGGCAACATTTCCGGAAAAAAGTTTTGCATATTCTTTGTACTCTTGAATTGCAAGTTTGTATTCTTTTTTATTTTCATAGATTCTGGCTCTTGCCAAATATCCTTCTTGAGCTTCGGATTTTATTTCGTTAACTTTTTTATAAGATTGCAAGGCTTCATCGAGCATACCAAGTTTTTCCTGTGTTAATCCGAGTTGAAAATACCCTTCTGCAGATTCCGGTTGTTGTTCCAAAAACTTTGTCCAATAATCAATTGATTCTTTTAATTTATTATCCGAGTAATAATATGCGGCCAAATAAACGGTTGCCATTTCATTTTCAGGTTCAAGTTCCAATACTCTTTCCCAAGACTGTTTTGCCAAAAGCATTTCATTTATTGAAAGATAGAACGAGCCTAAAAACATTTGTGTTTTTACATTATCATTTTCAAGTTCTTGAAGTTTTTTTGCACTTTCCAATGCTTTATTAATATCGCCCTGCTGTAAATATACAAGAGCCAAATCTTTATAGACTGTCGTTGCATCCGAATCATAAGATAAAGTTCTTTCGTATTCGGAAATAGCGACTTCCGGTTTACCTTTCTTTAAAGCGAGCAAACCTTTTATATACGACTTATATCCGTTATAATTTGCATAAGAAAAGCTTTCGAAGCAAAGCACAAATGCAATTGCCAAACTTATTATTTTTTTCATCATTCTCTCTTTTTAAGGTTTTGATTATTTTACCATTTTGTATAACAAAATACTATTAACTGAAAAACTTTTTAAAGAAACTGTCGTTTTTCTGAACTGCATCTTTCGGAACTTCACCCATGGTTTTTGCAAATTCAAACAATGCTTTTTTCTGTTCGGAATTTAAACTTTTCGGAACATTTATATTAACTTTAACATAAAGATCTCCCCTTACTCCCCTTCTTCCGAGTTTAGGGAAACCTTGATCTCTAACTCTTAATATTGTTCCGGGTTGTGTTCCCGGAGCAATTTTAACTTTAACTTTTCCGTCCAATACGGGAACATCATATTCCATTCCCAACGATGCTTGTGCGAATGTAAGTTTTATTTCGGTATGTAAATCGTCACCTTCTCTTACAAATCCCGGCTGTTTCTTTAAATGTATAACAACATACAAATCTCCGGGTTGTGCACCTTTCGGACCTGCATCTCCCGCACCGGAAACTCTTAATGTACTGCCGTCGTTAACACCTTGCGGTATTCTTACTTTTATAGTTTTATTTGTTCTTATTGTTCCCGTTCCTCTGCAAGTAGGGCAAGGATTATCTATAATTTGTCCCTCGCCATGACATTTAGGACATGTTTGAGTAAAAGAGAAAAATCCCTGGTTTACTCTGACTTGTCCTCTACCTTTACATTGAGGGCAAGTTTTCGGAGTTGTTCCCGCTTTTGCACCTATTCCGCCGCAGGTTTGGCAAGTATCTCTTTTAGTAACATCCAAAGATACTTCTTTTCCTGTCATAGCATCAAGCATAGATATATCCAAATCGTATCTTAAATCCGCACCTTTTCTGTATTGTCTTTGAGCTCCGCCCGACGATCTTCCTGCCCTGCCGCCGCCGAATATGTCACCGAAAATATCACCGAATATGTCACCCATATCTCCCATATTACCGAAACCGCCCGCACCGGCTCCGCCCATACCGTTCATACCTTCGTGACCGAAAGCGTCATATTGTTGTTTTTTCTGCGGATTGGATAAAACATCATAAGCTTCGTTTATCTCTTTAAACTTTTCCTCGGCTTCTTTGTTTCCCGGGTTTCTGTCCGGATGATATTTTATTGCCAAATGTCTGTATGCTTTTTTTATTTCGTCGGCCGATGCTCCTTTTTGAACACCTAAAACCTCATAAAAATCTTTTTTCATTTTTTCCTCTTTTATATTGAGCTAAGCAACTTACTGCCTCGCAATTTTTCAAATAAAATCATTAAAAAATGTCTTTTGATACTCTTTAAAAATTTTATCTTTTAAACTTGCGAAACTACCAACAGGCTTTTTGCCTGTTGATAGTTCTAATTTTTTCAAAATATCTTACAACTTTGGATTGCCACACCGACTTTGTCGGTTCGCAATGACAACCTATTTTTGAATAACTAAAGATTTTGAACTTTAGGCTAGGCACACCGCACCGAAGTTTACATTGAAAAGTAAATGAGGTGCGGTGTAACGAAGCATAAATTCAAAAGATTAGTTATTTCTTGTCATCAACTACTTCAGCATCCACAACATTATCGTCACTCTTCGGTGCTTCCTGTTGTGCTTGTCCTGCATTTGCTTGAGCACCTTGTGCATTAGCCTGTTGCTGTTGTTGTGCTGCTTTATAAACTTCTTCAGCTAATTTATGTGAAGCATCCGAGAGTTTATCTTTAGCTTCTTTAATTTTTGCTATATCGCCACCTTTAATTGCTTCTTTTGTGTCGTTGATAGCTTGTTCAATTTTCAATCTTTCATCTTGAGAAATCTTATCGCCATGTTCTTTCAAACTCTTTTCCGTTGCATAAACTAAATTGTCGGCTTCGTTTTTAGCTTCGATTTCTTCTTTTTTCTTTTTATCGTCTGCAGCATATTGTTCTGCTTCTTTAACATATTTGTCTATATCTTCTTTCGAAAGTTTTGTTGAAGAAGTAATCTTAATTGACTGCTCTTTACCTGTTCCCAAATCTTTTGCAGATACATGCAAAATACCGCTTGCATCTATATCGAATGTAACTTCAATTTGAGGAACTCCTCTCGGAGCAGGTGGTATTCCGTCAAGAGTAAATCTTCCCAAAGAAACGTTATCTTTTGCCATAGGTCTTTCACCTTGCAAAATATGTATTTCCACTCCCGGCTGATTATCTTGTGCGGTAGAAAATACTTGAGATTTCTTTACAGGAATTGTTGTATTTCTGTCGATGATAGGAGTTCTAACATTTCCTAAAGTTTCAAGACCTAATGTTAAAGGTGTAACATCGAGTAAAAGAATATCTTTTACATCTCCGGTTAAAACTGCAGCTTGAACTGCCGCACCGTTGGAAACACATTCCATCGGGTCAATTCCTCTTTCAACAATTTTACCTACATAGTTTTCAACAAATTTTTGAACTATAGGCATTCTCGTAGGACCACCGACAAGAATAACTTTTGTTAAATCCGCACTTGAAAGTTTTGCATCGCTTATTGCCTGATCGATAGACGCTTTACATCTTTGAACTATAGGATCTACCAAGTTTTCAAGTGTTGCTCTTGTAAGTTTCATTGCCAAATGTTTCGGTCCTGTAGCATCTGCTGTAATAAACGGCAAATTGATATCTGTTTCAAGAATGTTAGAAAGCTCGATTTTTGCTTTTTCTGCAGCTTCCTGCAATCTTTGAACAGCCATTTTATCGTTTCTTAAATCTATACCGTTTTCTTTTTTAAATGTTTCGGCAATATAATCTATAATTGCTTTATCCATATCGGTTCCGCCGAGCTTTGTATCTCCGGATGTAGACAATACTTCAAATGTTCCCTCAGAACCCATTTCCATTATTGTACAATCCAAAGTTCCGCCGCCGAGATCGAATACCAATATTTTTTGTTCTTTACCTACTTTATCTATACCGTAAGCAAGTGATGCTGCCGTAGGTTCGTTAACAAGTCTTACAACTTCCAAACCTGCAATTGCACCTGCATCTTTTGTTGCTTGTCTTTGGTGATCGTTAAAGTATGCAGGAACCGTAATAACAGCTTTATCTACAGTTGTTCCCAAATATGCTTCCGCGTCTTTTTTAATTTTCTGTAAAATAAAACCTGAAAGTTGTTGAGGAGTAAATTCTTTACCGTTAATTTTGTATTTATAATCTTCTCCCATTTTTCTTTTAAATGCGGAAACCGTTCCTTCAGGATTTGTTACTGCCTGTCTTCTTGCAGGTTCTCCAACCAACAATTGTCCGTCTTTTGTAAATGCTACATAAGAAGGAAAAGCTTTTCCTCCCAAAGTTGTTCCTTCCGCTGAAGGGATAAGTGTTACTTTACCGCCTTCCATAACTGCCGCTGCCGAGTTCGATGTACCCAAATCAATTCCAATAATCTTAGACATTTTCTTGTCCTCCTAATTTATATTTTTTACTTTTTATTTTTCTTCAGAATTTTCTTCTTCTGCCACTTTGTCTTCTTCTTTCTTCTTTGCTACTTTTACTCTTGCAGGCCTCATAAGTTTTCCGTTTAATTTATATCCGTTTTGATAAACCGCAAGTACTGTTCCTTCTTCTGCTTCGTCTGTTTCAACCTGATCCAATGCTTCGCAAACATTATGATCAAATTTTTTGTTCAAACATTCTATTTTTTCTACACCTTCTTCTTTCAACATCTTGCTAAATTCGTTGTATATCATTTCAAGACCGACTTTAATACTTTTTAAATCTTGTCCCGCTCTAACACTTATCATTGCCTGTTCGAAAACGTCGTATATACTTATATTTCTTTCCAATATTTTTGCTTTACCGAAATTTATATATTCACCTTTTTCTTTTTCCGTTCTGTTTCTCAAAGTTTGATATTCGGCAACACTTCTTAAATATTCCGCTTTATATTCATCTGCCTGTTTTTGCTTTTCTTCCAAAGACTGTTTCAAAATATCAAGTTCCGATAGTTTTACTTCTCTTGCTATATCTTCAACTTTTTCTTCAACTTTTTCAATTTTTTCTTCTGCAATTTTTTCTGCTTTCTCTTCTATTTTTTGTTCTTCTTTTTCTTTATTCTTCATCTTGCTCATCTCCCATTTTTAACAAAAATCCGTTAACTATATTTGAAACAGAATTTACCAATGCCATCATCTTATCGTAATCCATTCTTTTAGGGCCTATTATTCCCAAAACACCAACTATTTTATCTCCATACGAATAAGAAGTTTTTACCACACTTAAATTCTTTAATTCACTTAAATCCTGTCCGCCTATTTTTACATTTACAGTTGCTTCATCCAAATCTTTACCTATAATTTCTATTAATCTGTCTTTATCTTCATTTAGTTTCATTAAACTTTTTGCCGATTCGAAATCCGTAAAGTCAGGAACAGATAAAACATTTGATGTTCCGTCGACATAAATATCTTCCTGAATACTGTCTATAACATTACATATTTGTTCCGCAAGCTGTAACATATCATTTTGTTTATCCTGATATTTTTCTACTTCAACTATCAAGCGCTTTGATGCTTCTTCTACCGTCAAACCTCTTAATTTATTATTTAAGAATTTTTTCAATTCATATAATTCTTCACTGTCTACACTAAGGTTTATCATTTTATGTTTAACTATACCCGTCTTAGTTAACAATATAACCATGACCTGACTTTTTGAAACCTGCATTAATTCTATATTTCTTATCTCGTTAACTTTAGCTTTAGGCGCTGTAATAAAACCGGTATAATTTGAAAGTCCGGACAATATTTTGGAAGTTTGAGATAAAAGACTTTCTATTTCTTTTGTCTTTTTTTCATACTCTTGTTTAATTCTCTCTTCTTCTTCAACCGCTAATCTTTGCAACTCAACCAAGGAATTAACATAAGCTTTATACCCTGCATCCGTCGGTATTCTACCGGCAGAAGTGTGAGGATGAGTTAAATATCCGTCTTTTTCAAGTTCTGCCATTAAATTTCTTAATGTAGCGGGAGATAAATTAAATTTATATTTTTGTTCCAGTACACTTGAACCGACAGGTTTTCCTGTTTTTATATACTCGTGAATAACAGCATATAAAACTCTTGCCTTTCTTTCCTGTAAAATACTTTCAGATATTTGTCTCATACAAACCTCTAAAAATTACTTCTTAATTTTTTTATTTTTTAGGTTTCTTCTAAATTAGCACTTTATTAATATTAGCGCTCATATATTACAAGTGCTAATTATAACACAGTATTATTTTTTTGTCAAGTTTTTATATATCTTTAATAATATCTAAAAATAAAAAATTGTCTGTATCAGTTCAACTTAACCGATACAGACAATTAAAATGATAATATTAATTAGTTAAAGTATAAAAACTACAATATTTCCATATTTATCTGATCCAACAAAACTTTTATTTTTATGTTAGTAGGTTGCAGACTATAAGCTAATTCAGCAGAATTTCTAGCCTCTCCCAACCTTGTTGCCTTAAAATTCTTAACGGCCTCATCATAGAACTTTTTTACTCTTTTAGTGGTCATTTCTTGTAAGACATAACATCTGTTTAAACCTACATAATCGACAAATTTCGGATATTTTTGGTAAAGTTTATAGATGTATTCCGATGATTTCTTAAATTTTTCTTTAACAAAAAAATCTATTGAATCCAAAAAAAGATGTTTATCGCCCATATCTTCTATTGTATACAACACCAAGTCTTTTTCATTATCTAATCTTGTTTTAAAAGCATCTATCGGTTCATTCGGTGAAAGTTCTTTTATTCTCTTTATAAATAAAAACCCTTCGTAGCAATTTCCTTCTTTAACAGCTCTTCTAAGTTCTATAATCAAATCATTAACCAAAGTTTTTTTATAATAAGACTCTTTTTCTTTCAACAACAAAATTTTGTTTCTCATTTCGTTGGCTTTTTCATTATCAATAGAAACTTCAAAAATTCTATTAAGGTATTTTTCGGCCCCGTCAAAATCACCTTCGCAATAGCAATTTCTTGCTCTTTGTAAATCTTTATAATAAGCATTTTTCTCTACTTTTCTATCTTCATTACTGTTTGAGCTACTTCTTGTTATCGCAGTACAAAAAGACGACAAAAGGACAATTAAAGAAAAACTAATTAATACTTTTTTTATCATTTTATGATCCCCAATAAAAATTTTTAACTGCTAATATAAACTTTTTTACTTTTTTACTGAAACTTAACTTCGTTTCCGCACTAACCAACATATCCGGATTTGGTGTCGTTATTATAGATACCTGCTCATCTGCAGAAGAGGCTGTATACTTTATTCCCTGTTTAGACTGTAAGTCAACTAATTTTTTTCTACTGGAAATAGCAGTCTCTTTATCTTGTATCATTGTAGAAATAGTTTTTATAAGATTAGGTATGTTCAAAGGCTTTGTCATATAGTCGTATGCACCCATTTTAAGAGACTCTACAGCAATTTCGACAGAACTATGTGCAGTAACGACTAACGGCATAAGCTCGGGAATAGATATTTTCAATTTTTTTATTAAATTAAGTCCATCTATATCCGGTAATCTGTAATCAACTATTGCAATATCAAACATAGAAACACGAACCGTATTTTCCGCTTCAAAGCCGTTTTCAACGGCTTCAACAACTATAGATTCTGTTTCCAATGCGGCCCTTAAAGAAGTTCTTTCTGCTTCATTATCTTCAATAATAAGCACTTTATGAATATGAGGTCCGTCATCTAATCCTTGTTGTTCTTCCTCTTTTTTTTCTTCTCTTTCATCTGTGTTATCATCTGATTTTTTTACAGCACTGGCAAGAGCATCCGCAATAGCACTTTTATTCGGTCTTGCTTCTTCTTGCTGTTCTTGTATTGCTGTATCTGTATTTACATTGTTAACATTGTTATCGGCAACATTTTGCTCACCGTTATTAGCAACAATATTTTGACCGGTAGTTGCATTTGTATCGGCAACCGCACCGGTATCTGCTCCGGGAACATTTGTACCTTGAGCACTTATATTATCACTATTACTTATATTTTCGTTTTCCATGTTTTATATCCTTGATAAATATTAGTTAACAATTTTTGCCGTTATGAATATAGTAAGTTCATATCTTGATTTATTTTTTGTTTCACTCTTAAATAAATATCCCAATATAGGAATATCTCCCAATAAAGGAACTTTGTTTATAGTTGAATCTTCTGTTTCTCTTATTAAACCGCCGATAGCAGCAGTTTCACCGCTTCTCAACATCAAAGTAGTTGTAGATTTACTTGTGTTGATCACAGGAGTGTTTTCAGAACCTATGGTTTCACCGGTTCTATAACTCTGTTCCGGTGATATCGACAATACGATTGAACCATCTCTGTTTATTTGAGGTTTTACTTTTAATTTTATACCGGCTTCCTTAAATGCCATTGTACCGGTTGTATTTCCTTCGGTTGAAGTTGTTTTACTTTCCAAATAAGGAATTTCTTCAACGATATCTATTGATGCTTCCTGATTGTTTAAAACAAGAAGTTTAGGATTTGATAATACTTTAGCATCTTTATCTTCAACACCGGCTTCAAAAGTTCCGTTTATACTCCAATCATCCCCTTCAAGAATAGAAACACCAACTCTTGCAAAAGATTTTGTTAGACCTAATCCCATAACCGATCCTATAGGAGTATCATAAACAAAGTTTTTATTATTCATTTTTGCAGGATCAACAGTAGGATTAAGTAAGCCGTCCCTATAAGTTTCATTCCATCTGGTTCCTATTGCAGTTCCATGAGACAGATTAATATCTACAATTTTGGCTTCAAGCAAAACCTGTTGCGTAGGAACGTCCAAGGATCTTATAAGGCCTTCCATTTTATCAATACTATCTGCCAAATCAGTAATAATCAAAGAGTTTGTTCTTGTATCTGAAACAATTTTACCACCTTTAGATAATCTCGTCGACAAAATTTTCTCTAAATCAGATGCTTTTGCATAGTTACAAAAAATAACTCTGGAAACCGTAATATGACTTCCGTCGGCTTTACTCTTAATAACGTATATATTTGCATCACCCTGCTTAACATAGTACAAATCATACGTATCAAGTAAAGCATTAAGAGCTTCTTCCGCCGTAACATCCTGTAAAGATAACATTATCTTTTTTTGATATAAATCCGTAGAAGAAATCAACTTCATACCTGTTTTCATACTTAGAACATTCAAAACTGTGTATAACGAAGTACCTTGAAAATCGATAGAAATTAAGTTTGTGGAATGCAACCCACCACCACTTTCTTTTTCCGGTGCAGAATAAGAAGTAGTAAATAACAAAGAAACAGCTACCACTGCCAACAAAAATTTTTTCATTTTCTCTCCTTTTTTAATTCTCCATTTTTATTGTAAATATTACACCTGATTTATTAACTTTTATATTATTTCCGTTAATTTGAATTATTTTGCAGCCATTATAAACATCTCCGACATAGTAAAATTTACCACCTATTATAGCCATAGGATGTTGTTTTTCATACATTATACCATCTATAACTATAGAAGGTTTTTCAACTTTTCCGCCGCCGCCACCGGTTTTAACAACTTTCTCAGGAACATACAAATAAAAAGGACTCTTTGGTATTGGTTCAAAATCTCTCCATGTAGCTATATAACCAAGATTTTTTTCCTTTTCAATCTTATCTGAGATTTCCTTGAAATAACCGGCTTTACGAATATCATCATCTATAAAATCAATAGTATATCTGCCACTGAAACAATCGTTTACACTGGCTGAAAACAATATCGGAACCGTCTTTATTTCCACATTTTCTTTATAATCCATATTGATAGATAACACTTTAGAATATCTTTCCAACTCAAACAAGAACTTGCAAATTTGTTTGTAAGATGCTTTTATTTTCAAAGTTATTTCTATACTATTATCTTTCTTTTCTTGTACAACGGAATCATTTTTATCTAAACGAATATCCGTTTCTTTTAACAATTCCAAAATTCTTACTTTATACGCATTTATATTTTGTTCATTTGAATAGAAAGTATCTTTATAAATAGAAAAAGCTTCCGATAAAGATTCATCCAACTCATCCATTTTTGTTTGTATACTGCTAAAATCATCCAACTGTGAATTTATGTTGGAAAATCTTTCGTAAACACTTTTTCTATCTTTAAATTCCTTATCATAACTGCAATAAATATAGCTATATATCAAGTATGCAACAAACAAGGACAACAATAAATTTAATATAAAAATTAGAACTCTTTTATTTTGATTCATAGATTATATCCCCAATGTTTATTTTGCCTTTTTCAACCCAATTTTCAATTTTAATGCATTAACTTCCCTTTTGTAGATTTTTTGCTTTTCCATGGTTTCTATTGTCATATCATTTTTAATGCACTCACTATTCTCAAAAGCAGAATTTAAAATTGGAGCATAATCATAGAAACTGGTTAATTTCTTTATTTTTTCACTACTTACAAACCAATCTGCATTTGCAGATTCACCCTGCATAGAAATACTAATAATAGAATCCTTCTCCGGCAAATATGTTCCAAAATCTTTTAAAACGGAACCATAATTAGTGTTTCCATTTAATTGTTCTTTTACTGCCAATATTTTATGGTAATAAGTTTCCCATTCCTTTTCTATTTCTATAATATTACTTTGCGATCTCTTTTGCTCAATTTTATTTTTCATATTCACGATTTTTCTATTATAATTTGCCGTTTCAACAGACCTTAGAAACGTAAACAAAAAAATCGCTATTATTCCCAAATGAACAAAAAAATTTGCAAGCTTCAAAAATCTTATCAGAGCACTTCCGTACTTTTCTTTTGTAATGACACCTTCAATATAGTTAAAGCTATACATTTGCTTTTTTCTCCTTTTCGAGTGCTAAACCGAGCGCAATAGGCAAATAAAAGCCTTGTGGTTTGTTAACATATCCTACAAATTTATTGTTGTCTAACGGGTTCCATTTTTCAGTAGGTATTCCGAGAGTATCCTGAATAAAGTTATCTATTCCTTCAGTCATAGCACCACCACCAGTAAGGACTATCCTATCAACAGAAACAATAAACTGTCTTGTTATGCAATGTTCTATCGTTCTAAACAGTGTTTCTATCAAAGTTGCAACATCTTTCTTCAAAATATTTTTCATGTTAAAATTTATCGTCTGTCTTAAATCATCCCTTCTCTTCAATTCTTCGGACAATTTTTCCGGTATTGAATAAAAATTGGAAATATCCCTTGTTATATCTTGTCCACCGAAATCTATATCCTTAATGAAGACCAATTCTTTGCCGTTCATAACTATGACGTTTGAAACAGCATAACCTATATTTATCAGAATAATATTTTCGGAGTTTTTATAGTTTGGCCCAAACTCAACAAAAGCATTCGCTAATGCAAAATCTTCCAAAGTAACACCTGAAACCGTTAAAGCATCAATTGTATTGATAAAAGAAAACTTTGCATTAACTTTTTCCATAGGAGCTGCAGAAAAAATAATGTTATACTCTTTATCGGAATTATTCTTTATAACCGAAAAAGAAGAATAAGTTTTGCCTAAATCTTCAGAAATGGTATTTACAACTTCATTGTTTACCTGATCTTTTATATCTATTAACTTATTTCTTTTTAAAAGTATATCCCTGTTAATTATATCTTTGCCACCGACAGCCAAATATACGGAATCGTCCAAACAACCTATTTTTTTTAAAACGGCTGTAAACTTGTCCGTTTTTTCTGTTCCTGATAGGTTAGAAATATCAACTACGGCAGAAACTATCGAATATTCCTTTTTTTTCTTTTCAGTATTTACGATTTTACAGATCTTTACAAACTTACTACCCAAGTCAATGCCTATCAAGATTTCCTCCAGCCGATTATATATCTTTTATATTTGATTTCTCTATTACCATCCGCATTTGGTGCGCTCGTTTCTCTTCTCATATTAAAGTAACATATTGCAGTCGATACTATTTCACTTCCATCCGCGGCATCCACCATAGCTCTAGCAGTACCAACGACTTTAAATGTTTGCATTGGACTGGCTTCTGCCGAATTGTAGATATGAACATCATTTTCTCCTATTCCAAGATTAAAACCGTTTTCACTGCCATTTACCAGTTCGCAATAAACTGAAGCAGAAACATTAGGGAACATATCATCAAATTGGGCATTAGGGGCAATTTCCCCATAATCTTGAGCACCCAAATCACCGGCAGTCGGAGCATCATTAAATAAATTCCATCTATGTTCACCGCTATCAGGATCTACAGCACAACTTCTTACCTTAGAGTATAAGTATCCTGAAGCCGTCGGATTATTTCCAACATCTCCATAAATGTCGCCTACAGGGGTTACTACCGTACTACGAATAACAACATAAGCAATATAGCCCAACGCCCTTTCAACTATACCTTCAGCTGCATAATCCGTTCTTACTTTTACTTGGTCGTATGTATCCATAACATTTTGAGAAGAAACCATCTGCAAAGTTATGTAACCTATGATAGTCAATATCATCATAGACACAATTGTTATTACAAGAATGGCTCCTTTATTATTCTTTATCATGAGATACTCCCATTTCTCGAAGATAAGCAAAAAGATCTATACTGTCTTTTTGGTAGATTAGGCACAACATAATCATCATAAATAATACCTATAGTTACATTATCCAAGTGTGATCCAGTACTAGGATATTTGTTTGGTCTATAGTAAAAAGCTCTAACATTATTTAATACCAATATCTTAGGAGAAGACCAACTTCCACCACCAACGAATTCAGTCTTCACGAACAGCTTTGTAGATTTAAAAATCTTATCTGCCGGAATAATATTCGGGAAAACATCATATTCTTTACCTACAAGATTGCCAAAGTTACAATTACCTTCTTCAAGAGTATATGTATCTTTAACTTTGTGATTAAGATTCATATCATATCTCGTACATGTAATTTTATTAGATTCGAATTTAACGGTTTCCGCCTCCGTTATAGATTTCTTTAAGGCCTCCTCAAAAAATTTTATACTGTTACTTTTCTGGGAAGTACTACTTACTTTAGAAAACATTTTGTATGCAGATATGGTAAGCGTATAAGAAAAGAATATAACGATAGCCGATAACAAAATCGCTACCATCATTTCAACTAAAGTAAAACCTTTTTTTGTAAAAAGCATTAAAACTCCTTGATATTAGTATCACTGCGTCTAGCAATATAGTTTACCAAAGTTATTGTGCTTCTATCTTCCGAATCAAACTCCATAGGCCATTCTGCCTTAAGCTCTATTTTGGTACTACCAAAAAACTTTTCTTCACTGGTACTACCCGGAGTTCCTTTTGTATCTACAAATGTTTCACAAGTATAACGAATACTACAACCATCTCTAAGATTTTTGGCAAGTTTAAAATCAAATCTTGATCCGTCTTCCGCGGAACCAATCGGATAATAATCATTGCTATCTATGTTTGGATAATTTCCACCTTTAATCATTTCCATTTTTCTTACCAAATCATGCAAGACAAAACTATAATCCTTGCTGTCCATGGCAAGCCTATATGACGAGGAGAAGAAAGACAAGCCATACACACTTACAATACCGATAATTATAACCGATACCAAAACTTCTACTATGGTCGATCCTTTCTGCCTTTTTAAGTTAGACATCATATTTATTTCCTCAACCTAAATTTTCCGTATATTCAATTTGATCTGATCCTAAACTATAACTACCGGTAATAGTAACACCTCTTAAATCACTATCCTCATCGGCCGGATAAACTATTACTTGTATACCATCATTATCTTTATCTTCAACAATCATAAAAGCCTTAAAATACTTATTTTGTTTTGTATCAATTTTTAACTCTTTTGAAGAATCTGTTTTCTTGTAAGATGAGCCTTCCTTAGTTAAAAAGAAACTTGACTTCTGAACCATATAAATCTTTTCCTGCGCAACTATTTTATCGATTAAAGCTCTTCCTTCATTAGTCATCGCTATTTTAACATGACCCTTTCCCGTAAAAAACCATGAAGCTGCCAAAATAGCAACTATCACTATAACGACGATAACTTCAATAAAAGTAAAACCTTTATTAGATTTGATAATTTTTCTGTTATTATTAAACATTTTGGTTCACCATAGCATTTGCCATATTAAATATAGGCAAGTACAATGCTATAACACATATTCCAACCATAAACCCTAGACCTACAATCAAAACAGGTTCAATAATAGCACTGATACTTGCAACAGCTGCATCTACTTCATCCTGATAATAATCAGTAATTTTTAAAAACATTTCTTCCATTTGACCGGTTTTTTCACCTACAGCGGTCATTCTAACTACCATTTTCGGAAATAAAATGTGTTTATCCATTTCAGCCGAAAAGAAATTACCTCCAACTATTGCCGTTCTTATCTCTTCTAAAATAGATCTTAAGTATGTATTGTTCACTGTATTTGCTGCAATTTGTATTGAAGAAACAATATCAACACCACTCTTTATAAGGGTTGACAATGTTTGGAAAAAGTTAGCGAAAACCATTTTTGTATATATAGGAGAAAATTTAGGAACTTTGAAAAACAACTTATGCCACTGTCTTAAACCTTCAGGATTTTTTGTCCATATTCTAAATGCTATGTAAACCAATACTCCAAACGCTATAAGATATAAAATTCTATCTATTATAAAATGGCTCACATCAATAACTACCTGCGTAGCCCAAGGTAATGATGCACCGAAAGAAGCGAACATTTCTTCAAATTTAGGTATCAAAACAAAAACGATACCGCAAAAAACTATAAGAAAGAAACTTCCTACAAACATAGGATATGACGCTGCAGACTTTATCTTTCTTCTTAACTTAACGGAATTTTCAATATGAGTCGCCAAATCGGCTAAAACCTTAGCCAATTTACCGGATTTTTCACCTACAGCAACCATTGAAACGAAAGTATTATCAAATATTTTAGGAAATTTTGCAAGAGCATCGGAAAAATTACTTCCGCCTCTTACATCATCGGATATTTTTAATAAAACACTACTGAAATATGCATTTTGAACCATAACGGCAACATCGGATACGGCTTCCAAAACATTAACACCGGCATTAACCAGTGTAGACAACTGTCTGGCAACAACAGATAATTCTTGTAAAGAAACCTTTGTACTTGCCGTACTCTTTTTTAACTTGGCATCCAAATCCGCAAGAAAACCGCCAAAAGCACTTTGCGATAAGGATATTTGCGTAAAGCCCTTCATTCTTAATTCGGAAATCGCAGCATTTTCCGATGAGGCATTAACCGAACCGGAAACTTTTAAACCTAAAGAATTATTAGCTTTGTATTTAAACTTGGGCATTACTATAACACCTCACAAATTATTTATCCGCCATACTTACATTAAACACTTCTTCTACCGTTGTTCTTCCTTCCAACAATTTTGCAATAGCAGCTTTTCTTAACGAAACAATTCCCTGTTTTGCTGCCAATTCTCTTAATTCAACATCGGTAGCACCTCTTGCTATTGCATCTTTCAAATCTTTTGTAATTCTCAACATTTCAAATATCGCAGTTCTTCCTTTGTAGCCTGTATTATCGCAAAACTTGCAACCTTGTCCTTCATATACCTTACAAGACTTGTCAAGTTCCAACTTTTTATATATTTCATCGGGAATAGTCACTTCTTTCTTGCAATTCGGACAAATTGTTCTAACCAACCTTTGAGCTATAATCAAATTCAAAGCATCTGCCATAAGGTACGATTCTACACCCATGAATGCCATTCTCGAAATAGTACTTACCGTATCATTGGTATGCAATGTTGAAAACACAAGATGTCCGGTCAAAGCAGCCTGAATTGCTATCTGTGCCGTTTCGGTATCTCTGATTTCTCCCACAAGTATAACATCAGGGTCTTGTCTCATGAAAGTTCTTAAAATTCTTGCAAAGTCCAAACCGATATCAGCCCTTACATGACATTGGTTAATACCTTTCAATTCATACTCCACAGGGTCTTCCGCAGTCATAATGTTAATATCAGCCGTATTTATATGCCCCAACGCGGAATAAAGAGTTGTTGTTTTACCGCTTGATGTAGGTCCTGTAACCAAAATCATTCCGTACGGAGCTGTAATTGCTTCTTTAAAGAACGTTAACTCTTGAGGGCTGAAACCGACTCTTTCTATATCCAAGCCAAACACATTTTTGGCAAGAACTCTCAGTACTATCTTTTCGCCCCATATCGTAGGTATTATCGAGACTCTTATATCAATCTTCTGATCAGAAATTTTTATTCTGCATTTACCGTCTTGCGGTAATCTTCTTTCCGCTATATCAAGGTCAGACATAATTTTTATTCTAGAAACAATAGCGGGATAATATTTTTTAGAAGGAGCAGGCATTTGTTGCAAAATGCCATCTATTCTCATTCTTAAATAAATTTCTTTTTCAAACGGTTCCAAATGAATATCACTGGCTTTTTTTGTTATGGCATCAAAGAAAATCGAATTCACATACTTAATAACGGGAGCAGAATCTGTATCTTCTTCTATATCATCGGATAATTCATCTTCGTCTTCGGCTTCTTGGATTTCATTCTCACCTATTTCTTTACTTAAAGAGCTTCTTACGTAAAATTTTTCTATAAAAGATAAAACATCTTTTTCCGAAGCTAAAACTACCGAAAGCTTCTTATTTGTAATTCTCGCAAGTTCATCTTTGTAAACAACATTGGCGGGGTCTGCCATTCCAACGACAAGAATATCACCGTTTTGTTCCAACGGAACCGCCAAATATTTTCTTGCTATTTTTTCCGGAACAAGGTCAAGAATTCTTTGTTCTACATCCGCTCCGGATAAATCCCTGTACTCAACGCCTAAAGCTATTGCCAAACATTCGTTCAACTGCTGTTCTGAAATATATTGCTTTTCTAAAAGGATGTTTCCTATCCTTTTCTTTTTTTCCAAAGATTCTTTCAAACACTCTGATAACTGCTCTTTTGTAACATACTGCTTACTTAAAAGGACTTCTCCAAGAAACTTTTTTCTTAAAACTTCTAATACCATCAAAAACTCCTTTTATATACGCACATGAAAAGTCGATTTTTCACAACTTTTTCACACTTTAAAATTATAGAAGAATATATCAATTTTGTCAATGATTTTAATTCAAATAAAAGTTTAATCCCTAAAAAAGATATCTCTTGTATAAACTTTATTTTTAACATCATTGATATTCTCATCGTAACGATTTGCAATTACAATGTCCGAAACTTGTTTAAAAACATTTATATCTTTTATTACTGCAACACCTAAAAATTTTTCTTCTTTGATTGCGGGTTCATATATAACAATATTCATATTTTTTACTTTTAACCTTTTAATTATTCCTTGGATTGCGCTTTGCCTAAAATTGTCGGACCCTGTTTTCATAATTAAACGATAAATTCCAACGGTTTTAATTTTTTTCGAAGCAATTTGTTCGGCAATAAAATCTTTTCTTGTTTTATTGGAACTGACTATAGCTGAAATTATATTTTGCGGAACATCTTTGTAACTCGCAAGCAATTGTTTTGTATCTTTCGGTAAACAATATCCGCCGTACCCGAAAGAAGGATTGTTATAATAATCTCCTATCCTCGGATCGGCACAAACACCTTTAATAATGTCTTTAGTATTTAGCCCATGAACAGCACTGAATGTATCCAACTCATTAAAGAAAGAAACTCTCATTGCCAAATAAGAATTAGCAAACAATTTTACTGTTTCCGCTTCTTTAACATTCATTATTTTTACATCAACGGTTTGTTTTATGGCGGCTTCTTTTAACAATTTTGCAAAGACTTCTGCTTTTTTTAATATTTTTTCGTTATTCAAATCCGTTCCGATTATTATACGGCTTGGATATAAATTGTCATATAAGGCATTTCCTTCTCTTAAAAACTCGGGACTAAACAAAATGTTTTCAGTGGAATATTTTTCCTTCATGCTATTCGAAAAACCAATAGGAATTGTAGATTTTATAACTATAACGGCATTAGGGTTTATTTCAACAACTTTTTTTATTACCGATTCAACGGATGTTGTATCAAAATAATTTTTCTTATCATCATAATTTGTAGGTGTTGATACCACAACAAAATCCGCATTTTTATATGCCAATATATCATCTGTTGTAGCTGTAAGATTTAATTTTTTTTCGGAAAGAAAGGACTGTATTTCCTTATCTTTAATCGGAGATATCTTGCTATTTATTTTTTCAACTTTTTCAGGAACAATATCCAAGGCATAAACTTCATTATGTTGTGATAATAACACAGCTATCGACAAACCTACATATCCGGTTCCCGCAACAGCAATTTTCATTCTAGCTCCCAATACATCGTAATTGTTAAATTATATATTAAATTTAGCAATATAACAAGCATTAAAAAAGAGTTCCCGATTTAAAAAATGATATAACAAACGGCGCAAACAACAAAATGAATATTGTAGGTAAAATCAAAATTGTCATAGGCAATAACATTTTTACCGGAGCTTCGTGTGCTTTTTTTTCGGCTATTGCAACATTATCATCGGAAATTTGTTTGGAGATTTTATTTAAACTGTCCGCGAACCCCGTTCCGGTTTCCAAAGACATTGTTATTGTTTTAACGAAAGTGTCTAACTGAACTACATCATACTTCTTAGACATTTCTTCAAAAGCTATTTTTATGTTAACGCCTAATGACATTTTTTTAATAGTATTTTTTAACTCGTTTATCAAATAACCATCTAAAATTGTTATTATTTTGTTTAACGAACCGTTGAAATCTATTCCGGAAGAAAGCATTATAGCCAACAAACTTGAAACATCCGGTATTTGCTTTACTATTTCATTAATTGTTTTATTGTATTGTTCATATATTTTTAGATACGGCAAAATTAAAAATAAAAGTCCGAAACAAAACATAAACAAGATGTCAAAGCCGAAAATAAATATTGATACAAAACAACCGACAATCATTGATATTATTTGTATACAAATAAATGTATATGAATTTATTTGTATATCAGCTAAATCAAAAATCTTAAGCATCCTGTCAAGCTTATCAACATAATCAACAAAAATTTTCAATTTAACAAATTTCAGTGTATGTGAAAATGTATCTAAAAATTTTATCAAATAGAAAAATAATACATTTTTTTCTGTATCAATACTTCCATAAAAATTTTGTTTTGCATAATAATTCGACACAAAAGTACTTATTAGCATATATACCATGTAAAACAAAATTAATAGAAGAATAAAAGTTAATGTTAAATATATCATAATTTTATATCCGCAATTTTTTTCATAACAAAAGATCCGGAAAGTATCATAATAATACAAATAAGTAAAATTATGTTACCGAATAAAGATGTAAATAAGACCGATACCATTTCCGGCTCAATGAAATAAATTAAAAATACTATAAAAAACGGAATTATGCTTATAACCATTCCGGAAAATCTTACCTGAGAAGTAAGAACATCTACTTTTGTCGTTAGTGTAAGTTTTTGTGCAACAGTAGTTTCTATTTTTGAAAGAATATCGGATATTTTTATACCCGTCGAATGTGACAAACGTAATGAATCCATAAAAAATTTATATTGTTCGTTTTGAATCTTTGATGCAGAGTCTTGTAAAGCTTCATCCAAACTTATACCCAACTTAATTTTATCGGATATCTCCCCAAATTCCGAAGATAACGGTTCTTTTATTTGCTCGGATATTGAATCTATTGCTTGAAAAATATTTTCTCCGGAAGAAACAGAACTTCTAAACAGTCTTATTATTTCCAATATCTGTTTATCTATTTCTTTTTTATATTTCTGCTTTTTATTTTCCAAGTACAACCATGAATAATAAATCAGAACAAGTGTCACTATTATTGCATATATCACATTTAACATCATTGCTGTTAACACAAACAAAATAGCAATAAATAAAAAAAATTTTTTATTTTTTTTCTCTCTTTTATTTTTCAAATTTACACTTTGTTCTTTTAACATAGAACAAACATAAAAAACAAGAAGGAATAAAGAAATTAAAAAAAGTAGTAGATAAATATTATTTAATGTCATATTTTTTTACAAAAGACTTTTGAAGTTCATCATATACAAAGATAGGAACCAATTTGTAGTTACTTTCTTCCGAATTTTGTAACAATGATATTTCCGATATTTTTCTTGATCCATCGGGAAATCTTTTTATTTGAATGATGATATCTATCGCAGACACTATCATCGAAATTATAGATTTTTCGGGCAAATCAAAACCTGCCATTAAGCACATAACAACAAGCCTTGAGATTGCATCCGAACAAGAATTTGAATGAACAGTTGTCATTGAACCGCTATGACCGGTATTCATTGCCTGCAACATATCTAATGTTTCCCCGGCTCTACATTCTCCGACAATAATTCTATCCGGTCTCATTCTAAGAGAATTTATAACCAACCGTCTTATTGTAATTTCGGATGTCCCTTCCAGTGATTTTGGTCTTGACTCAAGTCTTATAACATGTTCTTGTTGTAATTGAAGTTCCGCGGAATCTTCTATTGTAACAATTCTTTCTTTCATACTGATAAAAGAAGAAATGATATTTAATAATGTCGTCTTACCGGAACCGGTTCCACCCGAAATTAAAATATTTTTTTTGTTTGCTACGGCAGATTCTAAAAACTTTAACATTTCATTGTTTAACGAGCCATAATTAATAAGTTCTTGACCGGAAAGTTTATGTTTAGCAAATTTCCTTATTGTTAGTATAGGACCTTCCAATGCAATAGGAGAAATAACAACATTCACTCTTGAACCATCTTTTAATCTTGCATCAACAATAGGAGAAGATTCATCAACATGTCTTCCTATGGGAGCAACTATTCTGTTAATAATTGTTTTTAATTTCTCAATATTTGTAAATTTTATATCTGTTTTTTCTATTTTACCGTTTTTTTCAATATAAATATTGTTACAACCGTTTACCATTATTTCAGTCACTTTTTCATCAGACAACAAATCTTCAAGTATACCGAAACCCACTATATCATCTATCAATTCCTTAGAAATTTTGTTTTGCACAGAAATACCGATTTTTATCCCATACACGGAAAGAAGTTCTTGAATTTTAACTTTAATTATATTCGCCAAAGCCAATTTATCTTGTTCATCGGAATATTCTTTCATTTCCTCAACTAAATCTTTATGTAACTTCTCTTTTAACAAAGAATATTTGTGTGTATCCGATAATATATCATCTTCAATACAATTACTTGTACTATTCTGTGAAATTTCATTTATAACTTTTTTTATTCCTATGACGAAACTATTATTTGTATCGTTAAACATAAAATTTTTACTTACAACTTCTTCTTCAATCTTAGAGTCAAAATTTATAATTACCGTGTTCTTAGGAATAAAAAATTCTTCCTGTTCATCTATATTAAAATCAATATTTCTTTTTAATATTACAGGTAAAACTTTTATATCTTTAATTTTGTTGATTATAATATCCGAATATATTTTTTTATAATTTGATAATGTTATCGGCTCTTTTTCAAAAGGACACAAAACAATATCCGACAATTGTATAGATTTACAAATATTTTTATCACACACAATAAAAATATTGTCGTAAATATCAGACAATGAATTTGTTATAAAATTAAAATCTTCTTCCGATATTTTTGTTATATCCTTTACACAAACAATATCATTATTTCCATCGAAATAAGACTTTATCATAGATACATTAACGTTTAAAACAACATTCAAAATATCATCTAAATATTTTATATTTTTCTTACCATAATAAGTCCAAACAACATTACTATTTTGTCTTGTATCGATAGTGATATTTTTCTTACCGACATATGAATTTATTGCCAACAATCCTCTTATTAACGAATTCGTGTACGAAGAATTATCTGTTTGTAAAACTGATATTATTTTTGATTTTTTCATTGTTTTTGCGAATATTTATTTATTATTTCGTTTAATTCTTTTTGTCTTTTTTGCATTTCGACATTTTGTTGTCTTGTGGATTGTGTTTTCGTATTTGCAACGGCATTCTCACAAATATCATTTATCTTTATTATTTTATTTTGTTGAATTTTATCATCGGATGAAGCTCTCAAAACAATTTTTAATATTCCTTTCTCTTGTGCCAAAACTATTTTTTGTGCTTCTTCCAAAGAAACAGCCATTGTTACCGGAATATTTATGGAAACAGTTATTTCTTCTGTAGATTTTTTTGCAGAGCCTATAATATCATTGCCAACAGCTAACACCAAAAGATTTTGTGCAACCACACAAGCTGCCTCTTCAAGTCTTTGACTTTTATTTTCATATTCTATAATCGATATCAAATCAACTTTGCTCCCGGAAGTAATTATTCCGTTAACTTCTTGATTATTAAAAAGTATTGTTATTGCTTTTTTATTATCAGGTATTGTATTTGCCAAACCAAATCCTGATATTACCGATGATATTTTCGATGATGTTATTTGTTCCCCTTCTTCAAAAGGAACTATGGATATATATGTCGGAGTTCCATTAACATAAAAATCTTTTATTTCCGACATATATTTAGGTTGGACATATTGTTTTGGAACAATTTTTTGCTTTATCATTGAGTCCGTTATAATTTGTCCCTGTTCTATTCTTTGATTTGCAACAATAACTTTAATTTCTTCGGACATACTTTTATTTTGTTGTCCTATATCGTATAAATATAGAGTTGCAAAAAGCGCAGAAAGCAATGCCAATACAGCTATCAGTATAACGTTCTTTTTCATATTTATTTTACGTTAGCTTCGGTAGATATTTTTTGAGTTGAATCTTGAAACATATTGTTTACTTTACCGCCAAACATTTTCACACCTGCAATTACAACAATAACAACTAAAACGATTATAAGAATATATTCTACCATTCCCTGCCCTTTATTATTTCTTAACATATTACCCCCATTAAAATTATTTTCTTTTATGTATTTTATTTTTACAACCGCTACCCGCAAGAACAGATAGTTTTGTTTTTATAATAAATTCTTCCATACCGATAATATTCATTATTTTTGGTAAATCATAAGAATATGATATAGATACAGTTGATAACTCATTTGACGGAATAAATAATCCCTGAACAAAGTTTGAAATATTCGATAAATCCGTTATATTATAATCAATACCGTTATAATCTTTAATATCTACTGTAATATCTTTTATTTTGTCCGTATCTAACCTTCTGCCTTCTATCATTTTATTTGTTAAATAATTTTTAATATCTTTTTTGATATCTTCACCGGACAAAGTCGTATTTGCTATCATATCGGTTCCGTATCTCGTTGCAGAAACCAGTTGTTGCCATGTTAAAAGAACTCTTGCAAACCAAACAACAGAAAATATTAAGACTATTATTACAGGAAACACAAAAATAGCCTCTGTAAATGCCTGGCCTTTTTTATTTATAAGCATAAACTATTTTTTGGGTTTTATAATATCAAAACCGGTGTACTTTCTTAAAACTTCAGGAATTATGACTGAACCGTCTTCTTGTTGATAATTTTCCAAAATTGTTGCGAATGTTCTGCCGACTGCAACTCCCGAACCGTTTAATGTATGAACAAATTCTCTCTTTTTTGTTGTAGCGTTTTTATATTTACAATTCATTCTTCTTGCCTGAAAATCTTTAAAATTCGAACAGGAAGAAATTTCTCTATACATACCTTCACCGCTCATCCAAGCTTCCAAATCATAAGTTTTTGTTGAACTGAAACCTATGTCTCCGCTACACAAAGCCATAACTCTGTATGGAATACCCAACAACTGCAAAACTTTCTCGGCATCATTAGTTAAAAGTTCCAACTCTTTTGCTGAATCTTCCGGTTTAACAAATTTTACCAATTCTACTTTATTGAACTGATGATTTCTTATCAACCCTTTTGTATCTTTACCATAAGAACCGGCTTCTCTTCTAAAACAAGCCGAGTATGAAGCATATTTTATAGGAAGTTGTTTTTCGTCCAATACTTCATCTCTATGCAAATTTGTAACGGAAACTTCCGCGGTAGGTATTAAATATAATTCATCGTCGGGACATCTAAACAAATCTTCTTCAAACTTAGGTAATTGTCCCGTTCCTCTCATCGAAGCTCTGTTTACCAAATAAGGAGTCATTATTTCCTGATAACCGTTTTGTTTGTGGGTATCAAGGAAGAAACTGATAATTGCCCTTTCCAAAGCACAACCTTCATTTTTTAATAATGAAAATCTTGAACCTGAAATTTTTGAAGCTCTTTCGAAATCCAATATTCCGAGTTTTTCACCTATTTCCCAATGGTGTTTCGGCTTAAAAGAAAACTTCGTCGGTTCACCTACAACTCTAACAACAACATTATCTTTATCACTCTTTCCGACAGGTGTTGTTTCATCGGGAATATTTGGAATTCTCATTAAAAAATCTTCTATTTGATTTTCTACATTAAGTAAGAATTTTTCTTTTTCTTGTATTCTTGTTCTCAATTGTTCCAATTCTTCCAGCAAGGCTTTATCAGGCTCTTTTCCTTCTCTCTTTAATTTTCCAACTGTTTCGGAATCGGTATTTCTTTTTAATCTGAACTGTTCTATCTCGGTAATTATGGATCTTCTTGTATTATCCCAATCCATAAGTTGATCTAAATTGATATCCTGATTTCTTTTTTTTAATCCTTCTTTTACAACATCAATATTTTCTCTAAACAATTTAATATCTAACATTTTATCCTCTACAAAAAAGTAGAACGCTGCCAACGAGATTCGAACTCGTGATCCCCGCCTTGAGAGGGCGATGTCCTAAACCGCTAGACGATGGCAGCAGTTCTATTCTTAATTATTTTTATAATATTTACGTATTATATCAAAAAGTTAATTAAAAATCTATGAATATTGTTATTTCCTTGCCAAATACTTGAAAAATGTTTTTTCTTTAGGAAACTCGGCAACAAAATTTCCGCTTCTTACATTTCCGTACTGATCGTAACTTATAATATTTTCCAGACTTCTTAAGCCATCTGCGCTTTCAAATACCGTTTTATTTGTAATAACACCTTTAATTCCTCTCGTAAACTCAAATATCGGAGTTATACTCCCCAATATCAAACATAAGCATAAAAACAAATATCTTATCTTGTATTTTTTGAAATTATATTTTCTAAATAAGAACCTCATTATCAATAGCACTAAAATTATAAACATCGGGATTGTTGTTCTCATACAGAAATCAACTTTTTTCCCCGTCATTACTATAGGGCACATAAACAAATAAATAAAAACCACATAATATATGAAGGTACTTTTATATTGTTTATATATTGGAATAAGATATGCACAAGCTTCTAAAAATATAAAATATACAAACATGCAGGCAATAGCCCAAAAGCCCCAAAGTGCACGGTAGTGTCCGGTTTCACCTGAACCACCTCCTGTTACCGCCGTAACACTGGAAACAAAATACAAAAATATTATCGGTGTTATAAATATTATTGAGACTATATTTTGAACTGAGAAGATTTTTTTAACATATTCTGAAATCTTATTTTTTTTGTATTCCGAAAATAGATTTTTTATGAAGTATGATATAAGCAATACTGCCAGTCCTATAAATGGCAAAGGTGCACAGAAAAAGCACAACAAAGCAAGTATTCCATAGTTTTCAATTTTTTTCCTGTTGTTATAAAACATCAATGCTATAAGCCACGCTGGTATTCCTTGATTAAAAACCCAAAATAAAACTGTGGTGTTTGAACTATATTGCCCTATATAAGACCACCACTCTAAATGTAATTGTTTAAAAACAAAAGAGGTATCGTAAAAAAAAGGGAACAATGCTCCCACTATATCCATTCCCGAGAAAAGAACAAATATAAACATTGCCAACAAAGCCCTATTATGCTTTTTTATTTTTAAAGCAAACAATATATTTACAAAAACTAAAAAAAGTCCTATTGCTCCGTAAACAAATAACATTTCGTTACCTATAAAAAAAAGTAAATGATTTGAAAAATGACAAAATAGAGATATAATCTTTACAATAAGTGCCGAAGGTAGCCAAAAACCGACATAATAAACTAATGTAACATTTATGTTCTTGTAATGAACGGGCCAATCATAATTTATTAAATCTCTAAAAATAGCATTTCTCCAATTATGATCGAAACTTTGATACCAAAAACCACCTATGCCGGAAAAATAGCACCATAACAATGATATTACGATGAGCATTATAAATATTGTTCTATTGTTTAATAAATTTTTACAAACAAAATTTTTATTTTTAAAATAACCGCAATATATAGCGTAAACAAACAAGATAAATGAAATTAAAGCAATGTATGGTTTCAACCAAGTAGCTAAAAATACCAACAATGGAACAGAAACATAAATTATGGTTAGCTGGTTTAAAGTTTGTAAATTTATTTTTAAATTCATTTTAAGTCCAAATATGTTTAGAGTATTATCTTAAATTTCATTGATTATATCATTTTAATTTTCAATATAAAACAAAAAAGTTGAAGCTAAAAGATTTTAATGATAAAATATTAAAAAATATGTTTTGCGGAGCAAACGATGAAAAAATTAATATCCGTAGTTTCAAGTGCTTTTAACGAACAGGATAATATTGAAGAACTTTGCACTCAAGTAAAACAAATTTGTGAAACAATTCAAGATAAATATGATTATGAGCAAATAATAGTAGATAACGGCTCTACAGATAACACCACTCAAAAATTAAGAGACCTAGCCGCAAAAGACAGCCATATAAAAGTTATAATAAACGCCAGAAATTTCGGCCCTGTCCGCTCACCTCATTACGGCATATTACAGGCGAAAGGAGATGCGGTAATACTTATTGCCGCAGATTTGCAGGAGCCTCCATCAATGATAATTGATTTTATAAACAAATGGGAACATGGCTACAAAATTATTTTAGGACAAAAAACTTCAAGTAAAGAAAATAAAATAATGTATTTAATAAGATCTTGCTACTATAAATTATTGAATTTATTCAATGATTCAGGGACAAAATTACCCGAACATTGTACCGGATTCGGATTATACGACAAAGATGTTATAAACAAATTGAAAACTCTGAATGAGCCGTATCCTTATTTAAGAGGACTCGTTTGTGAATTGGGATATAATTTAACCTGTATACAATATTGTCAAAACAAAAGAGAAAAAGGAAAGACAAAAAACAATTTTTATACTCTCTACGATATGGCAATGTTGGCATTCACAAATTATTCAAAAGTTCCGTTAAGAATAGCTACAATGTGCGGATTTTGTTTATCAATATTAAGCTTCTGTTTGGCATTATTTTATTTAATATTTAAATTATTATTTTGGTACCATCTTCCAGCAGGTATAGCACCTATTCTGATATCCGTATTTTTCTTTTTTTCCGTACAATTGTTTTTCATAGGTGTATTGGGCGAGTATTTAAACGCAATACTGACACAAGTTCAAAACAGACCTCTCGTTATTGAAAAAGAAAGAATAAATTTTTAAGTGAGATTTTATATGGCTCAAGTTTCGATAATATTACCTGTATACAATGTAGAACCATATCTTAGACAGTGTCTGGACAGCATTATAAATCAAACATTTAAAGATATCGAAATAATAATCATCAACGATTGTTCTCTCGACAACTCTTTACAAATTATCAAAGAATATCAACAAAAAGATTCAAGAATTATCTTATCTGATATGCCTGAAAATCAAGGGCTGAGCAATGCAAGAAACGAGGGATTGAAACTTGCGACAAGCAAATATATAGTTTTTGTTGATTCCGACGATTGGGTAAAGCAAGATTTTATAGAAACACTATTCAATAATATAGAAAAATATAAATGCGATGTTTTTTCCGGAAGTTTTAATTTTTATAATGAGAAAAAAGCAATCTATATGGAATATAGATATCCAAATTACATAAAGAATTATAAAAACTACAAAAGACTGTTATCAATACCGAATTTTACTTGTATGGCATGGCACAAAATATATAACAAGAAATTTTTAACAGAAAACCACTTGTTATTCGATTCAAGCTTAAAAATAAAAGAAGATTGTCTATTTTTCTATGAACTTATATTGGCAAAACCTAAAATAGTATTCAACAATATCCCTATTTATTTTTATAGAACAGAAAGACAAAATTCTTTAACAAATAACCAATATTTTATAATGCATGCTGTTAAATCTTTATTGAAAAAAATAAATTATTTATTATCCACTGAAGAAAAATATAAAGAATATTTTAAAACTTTTTGTATGTATGCATTTTTGCATACTGCATATGGATTAACATGTTGTAAGTTCTCAAAGAAAAGAACAAAATATGTATTATTAATAATAAAGAATTCTTTATTTGCAGACATCAAAAACAAATTATCCATATCAGATAAATTTGTAATTTATATATTTAAATTTTTCTTGAATCATGCTTCACTATATAGAATTACAGCAATATTTCTAAAAAAGATTAAAAGGCTTTTCTTGTCTAAGAATTCTTGATAATTTTATTTTTAATATTTGATATTTTTTTTACTGCGTTTATTCCTAAAATTTTTACCAACAAACTATATACTCTCATTTTCGGTGTACACCAAGAACCAATATAGTGATGATTTGAATATGTGTTTCCCGTTATTGTTGTTTTATAAGTTTCAAAGCTTGTGGCATAAAAATATTCCGATGGAAATATTGATAAATCTATTATATTCTGTAATTTATCGCTTTTGACAAAACCATATTTACTACAGAACTCCATAAACCTTAAATTAACAACTGTTATATCAAATTCACCATTTTCTTTTTTAAATTTTATATTATTATATTCGTTTAAAAACTCTTTAAACAATTCAAAATTTTTCTCACATCCCAAAATTCCTAAACCTATTTCTGCTTTTGCTTGAAGTCCGCAAAAAGCCTTACATTGTAAAAAATAATCTATCGGTTTTAAAATTTCATGGTCGACATCCATGTAAATTCCGCCATGATTTACCAATATATAAAATCTTGCAACGTCCGATACAAAGGCGTATTTCCCTGCATCATAAGCTTGTCTTGAATAATTACAATAATTAATATCAAAATTATTTTCGTTCCATTGTATTATTTCATAATCAGGGCAATATTTCTTCCAACTTACAATACATTTCTTTGCTATTTTAGATAATGGCCTTTTACCAAACCAACAATAATGAATTTTTTTTGGTATCATTCTGCTTTTCCGAACATTTTTATATTAAAAAAACAAAGATTTTCTACATTAAAGTCATCTAACTTTGGTTATTTGTTCTTTATCTATTTTATAAATTTCATCGCATTTTTCTATGGTGGTTAGTCTGTGAGCAATAACCAACATAGTTATCTTTCCATATAAATGTTCTATTGCTTGCATAACAGCTTTTTCGGTATCATTATCCAATGCTGACGTAGCTTCATCAAGCACCAATATTTCCGGCCTTTTATACAAAGCTCTTGCTATACCGATTCTTTGTCTTTGTCCACCTGATAATCTTATACCTCTTTCTCCTACTATCGTATCCAAACCGTCAGGCAAAGATTTTACAAACTCCTTCAATTGAGCTTGTTCTACAACTGTATTTAAGTTATCTTCATCAATATTTTCATCGTCGTAAAACAATATATTATTTTTTATTGTATCATCGGTAAGATATATAAACTGCGGAACGTATCCTATTTTCGAAAACCAATTTTTCTTGTTTTTATGAATATTAATATCATCTACTGTTATTGAACCTTCCGTAGGATCAAGCAACCCCAAAATAACATCAACTATTGTCGTTTTTCCTGCACCGGTTGGTCCAACAAAACCTATAGATTTTCCCTTGTTTATAATAAAAGAAATATTTTTAAAAATATCTTTTTCCGTATTAGGGTACCTATAAGCAATATTGTTAACCGAAATATTTTTTTCAATATTTATTTTTTTATTTTCATCTTGTTTCAAATATCCGACAACCCTTGTATTTTTCAAATCTCTGTAAACTACATTTATTGATGGCATGTAGTACATTAAAGCATTCAATGCAACTTGCATTCTGTTCATTGAAGGCATTAATCTAAAAGCTGCCATAGCAAAAACGGCCATTTGAACTATTATCGTAGATGCATCTATTCCTTTATACAACAAACCTATTATGACAAAAAGAATTACCGATACTACCAAAGATTCTATCAATAATCTGGGAAACTGTTCTAAAAAATGGTAGTGCTTTTGCGCGGATGCAAACTTTATGGAACTATCGTAATATTTATTTATAAAAAATTGTTCTTTTTGCAAAATTTTTATATCTTTAATTGCACCTAAAGACTGTTGTATCCACTTTATCATTCCGCTATGATATTTTTGATTATTCTTTGCAAAAACTTTTAATCTTGGTTTTAAAACTTTGAATATACCTACAAATATACAAACAAACAAAATAACCAAAACTATCGTAACAACTTTATTAATATAAAAAAGGAAACTCGTAACTAACAATAAAACAATAAATTCGGTTAACATAAAAAACAAATTTGACAAAAAATCCGAACAACGTGATGTATCTTGCGTTACAATTCTAACCATTTCTGATGTGTTTATATTTAAATGATAAGCATACGGCTGATTCACATAGAATTTTATTAATTGAAATGAAATATCTTTTTGTGCATCGTATAGTATTTTGTATTGAAAAAAATAAACAACTAACATGTACAAGTTTTTTAATATGTATACGGCAATCAACAAAAAAGCTAAAAGAATTAAAAAACTTGTAGTATTTGATATTTGAAACAAATTATAAACAAAATTCAAATACTTATTTGTCATTATTATTTCAGGGTTAATAACAACATTTATAAAAGGCAATATTAAAGATATTCCTATTAATTCCAAAAAACCCGAAATAACGATAAGTGCAAACAGAAAAGAAAATTTTATCCGCTGTTTTTTTGTATAAATTGTTTTTAATTTTAGTAACACTTCAAACATAGATTTCATAATATTTTTATTTTCTGCCACGTTTCTTTAGTGGAATCCAATAATACAATCCTGCCATTGAATTTGTCGGAATAAAATCTCCATCATCAGATAAAGATAAGTTTATTTTTTCCACAGGAAGAAATTTTATTATTTCTTGATTATATTGTTTAGGAAGCTCTATACTCCTTGATAACTCACAATTTTCATCGGATGCTTCCGATGCCAATAATTTCTGAACAAAAAATCTTGCTTGGTCCAAGGCATCTGCAGAAATTGCAGACATTATTTGAACACCATATTCTCCGAACAGTTCTTTATTTTTATTATACTGTTCCTGTAAAACATTACCTATTGTTAAAATAAAAGGACTAACCGCTATCCATTTTTCCGGAGAATCTATTTCAAGAGGAAATACCATTGATTCTCTGGAAAAAGTGTCATAAACCACAGCTGGCTTTATCACTTTTTCACAAACGAAACAAGATTTTTGTACCGATTCTTCAATTTCTATCGGCAATTCTTCAACATTCAGAAGTTTTCTTATGATCCTTGATATTTCTCTTGTTCTTATACTGATTTTAAAATTCTTTATCTTTCTCATGATGAAAAACCTTATTTTAATTCTATAAAAACTTAGCTGAGAAATTTTTTGGTATTATATTGAGTATTTTTAACCTAAAACCTCTCAGCTAATATTATTTCAAAGTGTATATCAAAACTTATTTTTTTACCATATTTTTTTTGAATCTGTCTCTTTTTCTCTTCTCCCATTCATAAGTTAAAGGACCGCATACAAACACACTGGAGAAAAATCCTATTATATTTCCTATGAACAATGCCAAACCGAAATCACTTATAACTTCTCCCCCCATAAACAAGATAATTATAGATACAAACGCAACAGTCAACGATGTGATAACGCTTCTGCCTAAAACACCATTGATACTTATGTTTATTGTTGTTGCAAAAGTTTCTTTTGCTATGAGTCTCAAATTTTCTCTGATTCTATCAAACACAACAATTGTATTGTTTATAGAGTAACCGACAATGGTCAAAAGTGCTGCAACCAAAGTCAAATCTATTTGTTTATCCATAAATACCATCAGACCAAAAGTAATAAACGTATCGTGAATCAAAGCAAGAACTCCGACAACACCCCACAATGCGGATTTAAATCTGAAAGCAACATAAACAATAATACCTAAAAACACAAAACTGAAAGCATACATTGCCTGTTTTGTTAAATGTTTACCTACTGCAGGACCTACATATTCTACTCTGTCTGTCGTTATCTGAGAATCAGAATACTTGGATTGCAATACTGACAATATACTTTTTGCCATTTCATCTTGTGATTGATCAGTCTTTTTAACTCTTATTATTACTCCGTTTTTACCTGTTGACTGTAACTCAAAATTTAACCCTTCCTGTGCGGCTAATCCCTGTCTTATAGTATCCATTTGAATTTCTTTATCAAATGAAAATTGCATTAAAATACCGCCACTGAAATCTATACCATAGTTAGGTCCCTTAATTGCTATGGCACAAATACCAACAATTATTAATATTATTGATATCGTAAATGCTAAATATCTTTTACCTATAAAATCTATCTTAGGTGTCTTAAAAAATTGCACGATATGCCTCCAATTATTATAATTTTATTTTACTTATAAAGCTTTCTTTGAACAAGAAATCATATATCAACTTTGTAACAACTATAGCAGTAAACATACTGATACACAAACCTATCGTTAATGTAACAGCAAAACCTTTTATAGGTCCGGTTCCGAACTGGAACAAGAATACTGCAGCTATAAGTGTAGTTACGTTCGAATCGAAAATCGTAACAAAAGCTTTGTCGTATCCGGCGTCAACCGCAACTCGTGCCGTTTTTCCGATATTCAATTCTTCTCTTATTCTTTCCAATATAAGCACATTTGCATCAACTGCCATAGCAAGTGTTAATGCGATACCTGCAATACCGGGCAAGGTTAATGTAAATTGGAAATAAGACATTATTCCCATAAGTATAAAGAAATTCAATAACAAAGCAATATCAGCAATCAAACCTGAAAAACCATAGTATATAAGCATAAATAAAAGAACAATTCCAACACCTATCAATGCAGATTTGAAACCTTTTTTAATCGAATCGTCGCCAAGGCTTGGTCCAACCGTTCTTTCTTCTATTATTTTAACAGGAGCAGGTAAAGCACCGGCTCTTAAAACTGTTGCCAATAATTTTGCATCGTCTGCGTTGAAATTTCCTTCAATTATTGCTCTTCCGTCAGGAATTCTTGATCTTATAACAGGAGCAGACTGAACTATACCATCAAGTACGATAGCTAAGTTTCTGTCTATATTTGCACCCGTAACATCTGCAAATATTTTTCCACCATCTTTATTAAACTCCAATGATACATGAGGATAACCAAATCCGCCGGTAGCAAGTTCAACTTTAGCATTTACAAGGTATGCACCTGTAAGAGATGCTTCTTTCAATAAATATACTCTGCTATCTTCTTTACTATCTGCAATGAAGTATCCTTCCGGAATTAAAGCTTTTATTTCTTCATCATTTATAGCTTCTTCCGCTTTAGATAAATCTTTTTCTCTCATTTTATCTTGAATTTTGTTCAATGCATCATTATCGGTACTAACCAAACAAAATTCCAACAATGCTGTTTTACCGATAAGTTCTTTTGCTCTGGCAGGATCTTTTATACCCGGGAGCTGAACTACTATCCATCTATCACCTTGTTTTGCAATTAAAGGTTCTGCAACACCGAACTGGTCAATTCTGTTTCTAATAACTTCTATAGCTCTGTCAACTGCATCTTTTACACTAACTGTCTCATCTAATTTAGAAGCATCAACTTCCAATAAAAGATGTGTACCACCTCTCAAATCAAGACCTAAATTCAATGTTTTACCGATAATAGGATCTTTTGATTTTTCTGCTTGTGCTTTTTCATCGTCACTCATTCTTGACCATTCAAAGGTAGGAAATAAGAAATACCCTGAAAGAATGATTAACAACGCTGTAACTACTGTTCTGAAACCAAGTTTGTTCATTAAAGTAATTTCCTCTCATTTATTATTAATTCAAACTTACAATCTAAAAACTTTGCTGCTCTTCTGCACATGTCCATTCTGGACATAAATATTTCAAAATACTCAATAACTTGAGCTACTTTTGTATCAATATTCAAATTTAGAGATATTATTCTTGTTTCTTTATTTACTTTTAAAAAAGATCTGTCAACGGCAAAATTTACTCTGTCGTGTATATCTGCCGCAATAATATTTTTACTTCTTACTCTCGTTTTATGTACATCGGACTTATCCGCAATTATAAGCGCCGCTGCCACCGGATTTACGGGATCTCCGATTTCTTCTTCATGGTTTCCGACTGCGGAAGCTATTAAAGAAATTTCATCCGGAGTACATCCCATCTGCTTTAATATATGCATAGTCATTAATGCTGCAGATTGTCCATGATCTTGCCTGTTAATAACATTACCTATATCATGCATATAACCTGCTATTGCAGCAAGTTCCTGTAATCTTTTCGGATATCCCAAAGAAACTAAAATACTTTCAGCCGCAGAAGATACCAAACTTACATGTCTGTATCCGTGCTCCGTATAACCTATTGCGCCTAAATAATCATTTGCAGCCTGAATAAAACTATTTACCATTTCATTGGCTTTAACATCTTCAAGCATTACAGTTGAAAATTTAAGTTCTGTTGTATTCATTTACTTTTTAATTATTTCCGGAGTAACAGGTTTATTATTATCTATAACACTTACAATAGCCGATTTAGCAATTTTTACTCTAACATTATGTGAAATTTCAGCTTCAACATCTTGTTCTTTCACTGCAATAACTCTTGCGTATATTCCGCCGGAAGTAAGTATTGTATCATCTTTTTTTATAGCATTTATTTGTCTTTCAAGTTCTTTTCTCTGTTTCTGTTGAGGTCTTATTAAAAACAAATAGAAAAAAACAAAAATTATTAATAACGGCATTAATCCGCCGAAGGCACTACCCGGTGTTGCTGCAGGTGCTGCCGCACCGTCTGCATATATATTTTGTGCTAACAACAAAATCGAAAAAAATAAAAAACCTATCTTTGACATTTTATAACTCCGTATTTCAGCTGTTGGATTTTTTATTTGAATAATATTTTCTGAAGAATTCTTGTTTAGTTTCTAAAAAAGTATCTTCCACCAAAGCTTTTCTAATTTTATCCGTTAATTTTAACATAAAATTAATATTATGTAAAGATAACAAAGTAAGTGCTAATATCTCTTGCGAACGGAACAAATGGTTCAAATATGCCTTAGTATATCCCCTACAAGTTTGGCAATCACATTCCGGATCCAACGGTTCGAATTTATCTTTATATTCACCGTTTTTTATATTTATTTTACCGTAAGTAGTAAATGCTTGACCGTTTCTCCCGTTTCTTGTAGGAATTACACAATCAAACATATCTATTCCTCTTTCAATTCCGTCCCAAATATCTTCCGGCATTCCTACACCCATAAGATATCTTGCTTTATCTTCAGGTAAAAAAGGAACCGTATTTTCTATAACATCCAACATTTCTTCTTTTGATTCCCCTACCGACACTCCACCTATAGCATACCCCACAAAATCTATATCTTGCATTCTCAAAGCACTTTCTTTTCTTAAATCTTTATAAACAGAACCTTGGACTATACCGAATAAGGCTTGTGTGTTACATGCATCATCTTTATAAAATTCCGTTTTACATCTTTTTGCCCAATTCAAGCTCATAAGCATGGAATTTTTAGCATACTCATAAGTTGAAGGATACGGGGTACATTCATCAAAACACATTATGATATCCGCGCCTATAGTTTTTTGTATCTGCATTGATATTTCCGGTGATATAAAATGTTTTGAGCCATCTATATGGGACTTAAATTCCGCACCTTCTTCTTTTATTTTTCTAAAATCATTAAGAGAAAAGATTTGGAACCCACCTGAATCGGTAAGCATAGGTCTGTTCCAGGAATTAAATTTTTGTATACCGCCGGCTTTTTTAATTATCTCAAGTCCCGGTCTTAAATATATGTGATAAGAATTTGCAAGTATTATTTGTGCTTTTGATTCTATTAATTGTTCTGTGGAAACAGACTTTACGGAACCTTGTGTACCTACAGGCATAAATACAGGGGTATCTATTATACCTCTTGTAGTATATAACTTACCTAATCTTGCATTACATTGACTTGATTTTTTTAACAACTGAAATGAACCGCACTGCATTATAAGAACCTATCCCCGTTGATATATAAAGAAAAATCACAATTTAAAACACTGCAAGCCTTACTGCAATATACAGTTCTTTGTGTAAATATTTCAAAATATTCCATTATGGAACATATTTTCGTGTTAATATCTATACTTAACGAAATTTCTTTTTTATCTTTATCAACATCCAATTTTGTACTATTACAAGCAGCTATAACTTTGGAATGAACATCTTTAAATTTTTCTTCTTCGTTTCTTAACCTCTGACACCTTACATCCGTTTTGTCACCAAGAACAACGGCAGCAGCAATCTCTGTGGGAGGAGTCATATTTTTATCTTCATGACTTCCTATCGCACCGAAAATTTCAAATATATCACTATTATATCTTTCTTCGGATATATCCATTTTACTTAAAATATGCATTGCTATAACAGAACCGCTTTGTGCATGATCTGTTCTTCCTACGATATTACCTATATCGTGTAAAAAACCCGCAATTTTTGCAAGTTCTTGTATTCTTGCAGTATGTCCAAGTTGTCTTAAAACATCGGCTGCTCTTTCCGCAGTAAACATAGCATGCGGTAATCCATGCTCTTTATACCCGATACTTTCAAAATAACTGTCGGCATATTTCAAGTATGTTAAAAGTTCTTCGTTTTTTCTAATATCTTCAAAATTCAATAACATTTTTATATTATAGCAAATTTATTTAACATATATAACAGTATCCGTAAAACCTAAAGTATAGTTTGCAAAATAAAATTTATATCCTATGTTTAACTCATTTAGAAATTTCGGTATTTCATAATAATCTTCATATTTGTGATAAGCAGCTATTGCAAGTTTCGGTTTATATTTTTTCAATGTGTTTATTGCACCCTGCAAGGCTTTCAGCTCACATCCTTCTATATCCATTTTAATAAAATCTATTTTTTCTACTTTATTTTTTCCAACGAAATCGTCAATACATATTGTTTTATATCGGTTCAAATTATTTTTGTTTTCGGTTAATGTTGTGATATCCGCACAAGCATGGTTTAAGTAAAGAATTTCGTTTGATTTATTGTATAACGGTTGTTCCGTTAAAATAATATTTTCGGAAAGATTTTTGTTATGAGAAAAATTTTCTTTAAGTATATTCAAATTATCATCAAAAAACTCAAATGTAAAAATTTTCCCCTTATTGCCGACTATTGAAGAAAATATTAGAGAAGTGTCCCCCCAACAACCGCCGGCATCTATAACAAAATCCCCTCTTTCGACTTTACAATCTTTATAAGAATATTGGCTATGAATTACAAGTTTATCGAGCAAAGCTCTTGCCCCATAAACTTTTATATCGTACCCTAATTTCAATAAATTATAAAATTTTAATTTTCTTGTGACTGATTGTAACTGTCGAATAGAATTATCTACCAATAAATCATCAAAAATATCTCGTGAATGAATATATTTTTCTTTTTCTTGCACAGTTACATATACGGGGCCCAAAAGTTTTGAAACAATCATTTTTAAATATAATTGTTTTTCTGTTATATCTTCCAACAAATTATAAAAGTATTCCAAACATTTATAATTATCTTTAAACCATGCAAAATAGTTTATACAACTTTCTTTAACGAATGCATCCGTTATTTTATTTTGAAAGTTTTTTATATCTTCGGGAGAGAATATTGATTGTTGCTTCAGTTGCAAAATTAAATTATCAGTAAATTTTTCATTCATTGTTTTTTTGTCGTTATCTTATTACTTCAAAGACATCTTCTTTTAAAATAGCTATCGATATATTTTTGGAATATTTTTCGTTAATATTTTTCAGAATTTCTTTAGAATAACTTCCCGCCATAATAATAATCGCATTTATTTTTTCCGTTCTTAACATATCGGGAGAATTTATCGGTATATGTGTTGCCGGAGAAAACTTGTTTTGTTTAAATTCGGCTGAATCAACAATAAATTTTATTTTGTTTTGTATTTTTGCCAAAGATATAATCGATAAAGCCTGATGTCCTGCCCCCCAAACAACAACAGTTTTTCTATCAAATTTATCAATATAATCATTTATTTGTTTAGTTATACTTTTTTGTTGTTTATAAAAATAAGATGTATCAAATATTTTTCTTTTCTTCACAACGACTGACAAGATATAATCATGCCAAACAGAATTACATTCCAAAACCTCAAAGCCGTTTATACTTAACACCGTTTTCAAAGTATCTTTCGTAAAATAAAACAGGTGATCCAAAATAAACTCAGAGAAAAGATTTTTCTTCAAAATCATATCAAAGTTAGGAACTTCAATAATACCTATACCTTCATCAGTTAAATTATTTAATATACCTCTTAAAAAAGAATTTATGTTCGGTATATGTTCTAAATAGCTCATAATAAAAAAAGCATCAAAAGGAGCATTTTTTATTTTATATTTTTCATTTTCAATGAACTGTTTTGAAACTTTTAATCCTGATTTTTTACAATGATTAACCGCTTTTTGTGAATATTCTATACCATACGCATTAACTTTTTGTTTGTTCATTATAGACAAATATTCACCAAAGCCACACCCGACTTCCAATATTTTTTTGTTACTCAAATTATATTTTTTTATAAAATTCTTAAATTGTGTTTTTCTGAATTTTTGCATCTCTTCAGAAATGCCGGTTGCTCTTATAACTTGTTTATAATAACTTACAGGTTTATCCGTTATTTGAACTAACCCGCAGTAAGGGCATTGATACACAGACAATTTTATTCCCTTTTCCTTACGTAAATCTTTTTTTTCAGGGAAAAGTTGCGCTGATTTCGGCATATTTTCTAAAGCAATAATAGTTTTTTTTAATTCACCGTTACAAACTCTGCAAGTTTTCATTCTTCTATACTTTTATCCCGTTATTTCATTATATTTGTTTTCAATTCTTTATCCGATAAAAAAGGATACATATTTTCTATCGGCATAGATAACATAGAACCGTTTTTAAGCTTTTTTGATGATACTCTCGGTTGTATTTGTTGTTTCGGATCTATCATAACTTCACAAATATATGGACCTTTAGATTTTAAAATTTTTTTTATTTTCTCATCTAATTTGTTTTGATTTTCAATCTTGCACGATTTTATACCGTAGGACTTAGATATTTTTTGTATATCAGGCAAAGTCAGTCCACTTGTTTTTTCGCTACCGACATAGTTCCCATTAAAATGATTGTTCTGCATATTTCGTATTGAAGCATAACCGTCATTATTTAAAATAAAAAATTTTATAGGTAAGTTTAATCTCTTTACGACTTCAAGTTCTTGAATGTTTAAAAAGAAACCTCCGTCACCGTTTATACAAACAGTTCTTTTTTTACCGGATGCGATACAAGCACCTATGCTAGCGGGTAATCCGAACCCCATAGAACCCAAACCTTGATTATTTAAAACTGTTTGCCTTTTTTTTACCTTAAAAGATTGACACGTAACCTCGCTGCAACTTCCGGAACTGCCCGGAACCAAAATATCATTTTTTGTCATTTCTTTTGATAATATATCAACCAGAACATATGAATTAACATATTTTTTTAATTGCAAATATTCTTTTGTAACCAAAGGATATTTATTTAACATATCTTTACAAAATTTTACCCAACCATCATCTTTATATATGATTTTCTTTCTACTTTTATATAACTCATTTATAAAAATTTTTGCATCACATACAACTTTTACGTCTATATTCATATCCAACTTATCTATTTCTTTTTCATCTATATCTACAATTATTTTTTTTGCATTTTTTGCAAAATTTCTATGATTAAATGCAGTTTGAGGTAAATCCATTCGTGCACCTATAGAAATAAAAAGGTCTGAATTTTGTAAATTAAAATTTGCTCCTCTTGATGCTATAGAACCCGGTCTTCCTACAAACAAAGGATTTTTTTCTTCGGCCAAATCTATCGTTTTCCAAGTAGTCAAAATAGGTATATTTAAACTTTTTGCCAACTGCAAAAATTGTTTTTGTGCATTGGATAAACAAACGCCATTACCCACGAAAAAAACCGGTCTTTTAGAAGAATTTATTAAATTAATAATCTTTTTAGTATTTATGTTTTTTTTATTTTCTTTAGGTAAAACAAATCTTTCTAATTTTTTTTCATTTATTTCCGTTCCTTGAACATCCAGCGGAATATCCACCCATACAGGCCCCTTTCTCCCAGTAGTTGCCATATAATATGCTTTTTGAAGATGATATTTTATTTTTTTAGGATCCATGACAGTAACAGCATATTTTGTGATCGGTTTTACGATAGAGATTATATCTACTTCCTGTGCTCCCGATTGTCTTATTCTTTTATTTAAAATCATGTCTGCTCTTTTAACTTGACCTGAAATTACCATCATCGGAGTAGAATCTATCCATGCTGCAGTAACACCTGTTATTGCATTTGTTCCCCCGGGACCGGTTGTCACCATTACAACACCGATATTATTTGTGTATTGTCCGTAAGCTTCAGCGGCTATTGCTGCACCTTGCTCGTGTAAATTGCATATATAATTAATATTTTTATTTTTACCCAAAGAATTTAATAAATGCATCCAACCGCCACCGGCAAGCATAAAAACATCTTTTACGCCCATATTTTTATTTAAAAACTCTATGATATAGTCAGACACTTTCATAATTTATTAATTGTCTCTCCAATAAGTAAATCTTGTTTTCCTTTTATTATTATCTGTAACCTTTTTATCTTCATAATAAGAATCATTAACAATATCTTGTGTGGAAATTTCTTCGAAAATCACACCTTTTTGAGTTGAAAAACTATGTATACTTTCTCTGTTGATAAGTTTCATATCTCCGGCCTTATAAGTTTCTTCTACACCATCTATTAGTATTGTTATATCTCCGTATAAAACATGAAAAGTTTCTTCTTTTATTTTATGTTTATGTGCAGGATGTTTCTGACCAGGTAACATAACTATTATTTTCTTACAATATTGCCTGTTCACACAGTTTATTATAACCGCACCGGTTTCATTGAATTTTTCAAGACCGTAATGATGAGATATTTCAAAAGATATTTTGTTAGGTAAAATTATTCTTGCTGTTTCGAGCATTTCTTTTACTTTGTTGATAATGTCTCCTACTTTATCTCTTATATCAACAATTTCCAAATCTTTTATCATAATCGGAGAATTCTTTTTTATATTTTTTAAAGCTGTAAATTCTTTATACTTTGATAAATCGGAATTAAACAACTGTCCTTCAGTAGAAGGAATGGCATAAAAAGTATTTAAATTATCTAACAGTTCACCGGCTTTAATATCTTTTGATGCAAAAACACATCTGCTCAGTCCTTTTAAGCTATCAATTTCAGATTTTGGAAAGCTATATCTCGTATTTTCTGTTCCACAATATTCAAATGTTTCTTTTGCTGTTTTCAACCATTTTCCTATTTGTTCCGGAGTAGCGGAATATTTATTTATACTACCATCATAGTCGGCAAGTCCGACATGCTTTTCGAATATTTTAGCACCTTTAGCTATAGCTATTTTTATCGACTCAAAATTGTTCGGATCTTCATGAGTCGAATATCCTATCGTCAGTTCCGGATACCTTTTTTTCAACAAATCAATTTGATTTAACTGTAAATTTTTAATATCGGTAGGATATTCGGCAACACAATGCATTAGTGAAATATTTTTTTCTCTATGGTAAAAGAATTGAACAACTTTATCTATATCTTCCACCGGTATTCCCGCAGTAGACGCAATTATAGGTAAATTTTTTGTAGCAATTTTTTCAATTAACGGCCAATCGTTAAAAGAACAACTGGCAATTTTTATAATGTCATATTTTTGTTGTTCTATTAAATCTACAGATTGTTCATCAAAGGCAGTACAAATTGAAATAAAATTTTGTTTTGTAAATTCATTTTTCAATACTAAAAATTCTTCCGTTGAAAGTTTTGTTTCGTTAAATCTTTTAACAAACTTTAAATCTTTTTTTTCTTTGTAATCGGGATGTATGAAAGTATCTAAATCTCTATATTGCAATTTAAAAGCAAAATCAAAAACTTGTCGATAAGGTTCTACCTGTTTTGATATTTCCGAAATAAGTTTCAATCCTCTATCTACTTTACCGTTATGATTATTTGCCATTTCAAAGACAAACAAGGGTTTAAAATTCATTTTTTCTCCTATTACGTTAATTGCTTATTTCTTTTTCTATAAACTCATGTATTAAATCTGAAATTTTATCCATTTCTTTTTTACCAAGTACAGGAAATACCCCTACCCAAAAAGAATTGTTCATAATATATTCCGTGTTTAGTAACATTTTATAGTGTTTTTCCTTCAACTTATTTGATAGCAATAATTTAGATTTCCCTATTCTTAAAGGAATTTCATTTTCCGTCATCATAGGTTGTCTTAAAATATTTCCGGCAAAAAGTTGTCTTGTTCCAACGCCATTTTCTTCCAAATATTCAACAAGTTGTTGTTTTGTAAATTTATTATTTTGTTTTACCGTCAACAAAAACCCAAACCAAGATGGTGTCGTTCCTTTTACAATTTTGGGTAATATAAAATATTTTTCTAAATCTTTTAATTTGTTTAATAAATATTTTGCATTATTTTTTCTTTTGTCTAAAAACTTTGGAAGTTTTTTTAATTGACTTACACCTATCGCAGCTTGAATATCTGTAATTTTAAAATTATATCCTACATGCGAATATATATATTTGTGGTCATAACCGAAAGGCATTTTACCATATTGCATAGAAAATCTCTTTCCGCAACTGTTATCTTTCCCGGGTTTACACCAACAATCTCTCCCCCAATCTCTAAAAGACATAAGTATTTTATAGAGCTGCAAATCGTTTGTTACTACTGCGCCACCTTCACCCATAGTTATATGATGTGCAGGATAAAAGCTGAAAGTTCCTATATTACCGACTGTTCCGACATATTTATTTTTATATTTTGTTCCTAATGCATCACAACTGTCTTCTATTAGCCACAAATTATATTTTTTACATAATTTTAAAATTTTATCTAAATTAAAAGGAGTTCCTAATGTGTGAGCAATAAAAATCGCTTTAGTTTTTTTTGTTATTGCTTCTTCTATTTTATTTTCATCAATGTTAACTGTTTCTTTTTTACAATCAACAAACACAGGAACAAGTCCGAGCTGAATTATAGGATTTATAGTAGTAGGAAATCCCGAAGCAACAGTTATTACTTCATCACCTTTTTTTACTTTTTTATTGCCGAGTTTATACGATGTTAATGCAGATAATGCCAATAAATTTGCACTTGAACCGGAATTTGTTAAAAGCACATATTTTACGTTTAAAAATTTTGCCAAATCTTTTTCAAATTCGTCGTTGAATCTTCCGGATGTAAGCCACATATCAAGACTTGCATCTATCAAATTACACAAATCTTCTTCATTCAATAATTTACCGGAAACAGGAACATATTTTTCTAAATCTATTTTAGATTTATTGGATTTGAAGTATTTTTTTGCGATTTTTTTTATAGTATTTCTTGAAATATCCGGCATAAATTTTATTCCTTCATAAAATCTTCAATCTGCTTGATACATAACAATCTGATATCTTTTTTTTGTTGATATGCTTGTATCCAATCCGTGATTTTATTTAAAGACACATCAATATTCCACTTAGGTTTCCAGTTTAATTCTTTTTTTGCTTTTGATATATCAAGTCTTAAATATTCTGTCTCGTGAGGTTGTTTTGTTTTATCTATAGTATATTTAATAGTGCTAAATTTCTTACATAGTTTTTTTACAATTTCTTCCACGGTTTTTACATCTTTCTGTTCAGGACCTAAATTCCAAGCTGTCGCAAAATTTTTTTTACCTTTTAATAAATTTGCTCCAATTAATAAATAACCGTTTAAAGGTTCCAACACATGTTGCCATGGCCTTATTGATTTAGGGTTTCTTATGTCTATTTTTTTGTTTGTTAATATTGCTCTGACAAAATCAGGTATTAACCTGTCTTTTGCAAAATCTCCGCCGCCAATAGCATTTCCGGCTCTTGCAGAAGCCACTAATGTTTTATGCTGTTTGCCATAATCTTTTATATTGAAAAAAGAATCTCTGTAAGAAGAAACTACTAACTCACAAGCGGCTTTTGATGCACTATACGGATCGTATCCGCCCAAACTGTCCGTTTCTTTAAAAGTTTTTTTAGTTTCATTGTTTGAATAAACTTTATCCGTTGTAACACAAACAACAGCTCTTACAAACTTATTTTCTTTTAATGCTTCTAAAATATTTGCTGTCCCGATAATGTTTGTATTAAGTGTATCCAATGTTTTTTTGTAAGATTTTCTTACTAACGATTGTGCCGCTAAATGAAATATTATTTCCGGTTTGTATTTTTTTATTATAGAACTTAGTTTTTTAAAATCTCTTATATCTGCTCTAACATCAACACACTTTGGCTTTATCATTTCAAACAGGGAAGGTTTTGTAGGAACATTAACGGAACAACCTATAACCTTTGCACCTAACAGTTCCAACCACAAACAAAGCCAAGTGCCTTTGAACCCGGTATGTCCGGTAACCAAAACTTTTTTATTAGAAAAAAGCTTTAAAAGATTTGAATGGTTTTTAATATTTTTTTTCATAATATAAAAACTTTTATTTTATCTTATATATTTTACAATTGTATTGATAAAAAAGCAAAGATTTTTAAGTCAGCATAAAAAAATTTTTATGTATTTTTTAATTAGTGAAGATAATAATATAAACAAAGCTGTGGAAAAGAAAAACAAGGTTAAATAATATAAATAATGAAACAGATGAAACCAAAGGAAAACAGTATATAAAGATAGTTTTTTGATATAAATTATATTTTAAGTTACATATCTGTTGTAAGTTGATTATATTTAAAGGTGTAATTGCAAAATGCTTTCTTTATCATTATTTGTTTTCAATAGGTTCATAAACATTAAGAAACTGCTCTAAACACCATATCAACCATTTTTGATTTCCTGTAAATTGCTTCATATCTATATTTTTTTTAAACTCATATCTTGTAGGGCCTTTCCAACCAACAAAATAATTATCTACCGGTCTAGGCATTGGAACTTTGTTAGGAACCGGGATATTAGGATATTTTAACTTGAACAATTCTCTAATAAGATATTTTGATTCGCCATTTCTTATGCGATTTAAATCTAATTCTTCTGCCATTTTTAATTTTTCATAAGGGTCAAAATAAGATAACTCTGCCACATCAAAAGCATTTGAATAAGACCCATAGCTTTCTTCAGTAGCAATTATATCCATAAAGCCAATAAAATCAATATTATTTCCTTTTCTATATCGTTCAAATAAATATTGAACACTAACAGGGTTATTTAAAACCAAGAAAGGATCTACATAAATATATCTTTTCATAAATTCATCAAAAGCCCAATCTTTGGAAAGCAATTGATCCATTCCACCAAAGACATAATCACTTCCATCTCCAATAATCATTAAATCAACGCCATCTAATTTAGCTTGCTTTGCTCCCTGATAAATTTGTGGTTCTATGGAGTGAACTGGACCTCCTTTACAGTGCATCAGTGATGGTAAATTGTTTGTTACAGTTTCCCAATCAATATCTACATGGTGTAATGTTAGTCCATAAGTCTTCGCATAATAAGATGCTCTTTCTAATTCTTCTTTTTGATATTTCCCTTTTAAGAATCTAAAAGTATACGCATCACATCCAGTCAAATACGAGGCTAATATTGCCGAATCCATTCCACCTGACAACAAAATTCCTATTTTTTTTGATTTTGCTTTAATAGATTCTATTTGCCTCTGTATTGCATTATCAATATCTTTAGCTGTATGAACAACAATTCTATCTTCTTCTTTAGGTAAAATAGGATGTTTGTATTTTAGATTATCAAAAAAATTAAAATCATCCTTCTCTACATATCTCAATGCTAAAAAAGAACTCATACAAAAATCTTTATCTACACTCATTTTATTTTCCATTAATTGTGTTAATATGTTTTTTTACTTCTTTAGGCTCCACAGACCAACCACGAACCTTTTTTAGTGCATTCGTAATTTTAGTTGAAGAAACACCTTTGGTATAAGGAAAAAAAACAATCTTTATACCTTCTTTGGCAAAATCTTTTTCATATTGTTTCCATTTTTTATTTCCATACCAATCATCGCCAACAAACATTATAGTTGCACCTAACTCTTTACATGTTGTGAGTTTATCCATATTATATTGTGGAACAGCAGCGTCAACATATTTTATACTACGAACAATTTCAATTCTATCTTCAAAAGGAATCATCGCATGTTTACCTTTATATGTTACAAGTTTATCAACTGTAACACCAACTACAAGTTTATCGCACATACCTTTAGCATTTTTAAGTAAATTTAAATGTCCAATATGAAATAAATCATAGACACCTGTCGTATAACCAATAATCATTTTATTTCTCCTTATTTTAATATTCTTGCAATTTAAAAAATTTTTCATCAAATTCAACGAATATTTTTATAAAAAGTTTCTTCCAAATCATTAATAATATTATCGGAAGCATTTCTAACTAAATTTAATTTCTTTATTAAATTTAATCTTTCTTCCTTTTTAGGGTCATTATTATTTTCCAAAATATCATTAAAATATTGTTTTAGTTCTTCTAAACTATATGCCTGGTAATATGTTTTTATTATTTCGTTTGTAATATCAGATATATAAACAGAATCTTTTCTTTTTAAATTGATTACAGGACTCTCTGTAGGTAAAAACTCTATTAAAAAACTTCCGCAGTCAGTAATTAAACATTTTGCTTGTTTAAATAAATCTATATAATTCCCTTTATCATAAACAAATCCGATTTTGGCCCATTCATCATAGTAAGAATTAATATCATCCATATTTTTAAATACTCCTGTACTCTCTAATGTATCTTTACAAAGTGGATGTGGTTTAAAAATCCAATTAAATTCTCTATGTTTCTTAGCATACTCTAATATAAACATTCCATTCCAGCTAAAAGTCCCTAATTTTAACGAATCTTTTGCAAAAGAATGATGTGGAGCATAAATTACATATTTTTTTTCGTAATTATTCTTACCTGAATATTTTTCTAATTTAGTATAACCTGAAACTTTTAAGTTGTTTCTTTTATAACCGTTTTTTTTATATTCTTTTATTACCAACTCATGAGAAATATATTCTCTAAAAAGTAAATAATAGAAACTATATCTGTACTTTTCTCGCAATTCATAACAATCAACAAAACTATACGGAATGTATATTGATAAAGCAAATTTGCTTGTTGAATATAAATTTTGATTTTTTGCTATCCCCCAATGTTGCTGATAAAAGACAATGTCCGGATTATATTTTCTAAAATCTTCAAATTGCTTTGTTTCATTATTGTAAACGACTTGCACATCGTTACAATTTTTATTAAAGAATTCAATATTTTTATTATATCTTTCTATAATATCTTCTTTTTTAAAATCAGTGGAAGATGTTAAAAATATAACTGGAGTAAAATGTTTGCTTTGTTTTAGTTTATCATATAAGCTCTGGCAACACCATTTTTCATTTTCATTTACTAAAAAAGCTATTTTTAATTTTCTTTTGTTGTTTCTTGCAATCGAACATATCTTTTTATAAATTTTCTTTTGTCTTTGGAGTGAAACTAAATATTTTAAATACACAATAACTTTTACAAACTTACCATACAAAAAATCACCATAAGGAATATTATCTTTTATAAAAAATATTATTTTTCTTAACATTTTATAATTACTAAATTTTTAAATTTATTTTCTAGCACCAAATTCACAAACAACACACAAAGTATTTTTAAAATTAAAACATCGTTCACATCTTATAGCTTAAAATCAAAAGATATTGTGTATTTACTTGCCAGTATTATATCATTTCTTTTGTAATATAGATATATATCTAAATTATTGTTTCGTTATTTTGCTTGAATATTGTAATAAAAATTTGTATAACTACTAAAGTTTGTTAGTTGGAAACCAATCATGAATAGCACAGATTTAATCTCAGTAATAATACCTACATACAACAGAGCAATTCTTATAAAAAGATCTGCAGAAAGTGTACTAAATCAAACATATAAGAATTTGGAACTTATAATCGTTGATGACGGTTCAACAGATAACACTAAAGAAGTTGTAGATTCATTAAAAGATAATAGAATCGTTTATATAAAACAAGAAAATCAAGGTGCAGGTGCAGCAAGGAATAAAGGTATAGATATCGCAAAAGGCGAATATATTGCTTTTCAAGATAGTGACGATGTTTGGCATTTAGACAAACTAGAAAAGCAAATTAATGTACTAAAACAAAACAATGCTGATATAGTTTTTTGTAAACAAATTACATTCGGAAACTTAAGAAAAAAAATACTACCTAAACACTTTAAAGAGGGTTTTTTAGAAAAAAGAATGTTGCCTATTGGTTTCCTTTTGCAAGGGGTTTGTGGAAAAGCACAAATATTTAAACATAATTTATTTAATATAAAACTTCAAACGAGTGAAGATTTTGAAATCATGTTAAGGATCCATCAAAATTATTCAATTTATTGTATTGATGAACCTTTATTTGATTATCATGTACAAAAAGACTCTATTTCTGCCGACAAAGAAAAAATGTCAAAAGATTTAGAAACTGTTTTAAGAAAGAATAAAGACCTCATAAAAAAGCATTCATTATATTTAGAAGTTCTTGCAACACAATTCCTTACATACATATCAAAAATAAAAGACAACCATAGAAAACATGAATTAGTTAATTTAATATTCTCTATTACAAACTCAAACAAAACAAAGTTTATATATATATGTCATAAATTTCATCTCTACGAGATTAGAAAATTATTATATAATTCCATTTCAATACCACTAAAAAAAATAATAAGTCTTTTCAAATAAACTATATTTAAAATAGATCTTAATATGAAATTTATTTCAATATTCCTTTTACTTCTTTAATAATTAGTTTAATATCTACATCAGTTAGACATTTCGGATTTTCACATACTTGCCTATTAATTTCAGCATTATAGAAACATGGGACACAAGATAATTTCGAATAAAATGTTCTTGCATTCGGCGATATGGGCATAGCTTGTTCAGGTAAAGATATTCCATAAAAAGAAATTGTGGGAATATTATTAGTTGCAGCTAAATGAACAACTCCCGTATCAACCGATATTAATAAATCCATATTTTTTAGTAACTCTTTTAATTCTAATAATGTTGTTTTACAACAAACATTTTTTATATCCATATTAGGCATTTTTATTTTTAAGTAATCAGCTTCTTTTTTTTGTTCTTTTGTATTTCCAACGATAAAAAAAGTTACATCTTTAATTTGTTTTAATTCTTGAACAAGTTTTACAGTATAATCAATCGGTAAGGTTCTCCTCACAGAAGTTCCTATAGTACATAATGCAATTTTATGCTTTTTTGTACCTGTTAAAAAGTTTCCTTTTATTTTATCTGATAAATTATCTGTATTGGGTAGAATCGGTATTGATAAATTATAATTTGGAAATATCGTTCTAATAATCTGCTGATATCTCATCATGCAATGGTTTCTATCGCCATCCTTTGGCATAATAATTTGTTTTGTATAATATACAGCATCTTTATTCGGTGTATTATAACCAAATTTTAAAGTATTGGCGCCAACAATTTCTTTTATTCGACAAATATATTTTGCAAATTTGGTAAACAAGAAATGATTATCCAAACAAATTAACATATCAATTTTATGTAAATGAAAATATAATTTTATTAGCCAATAAAACTTGTATAGATATCTTATTAATTTATTGCTATGAAAGAAATATTGATAACTTGTAAACAAAATGTTATCTGTTTTTAATTTTTCATCTATTATAGATTTATATGAATCAAAAGTTATTAAGGTAAGGTTTATGTTCTCGTTATAGTTTTTAATCAATGATATGGCAGAAGTTGCCCAAACAAAATCACCTATTCCGCAACAAGTAAAAACACATACTTTTTTTAATTTATTATCTTTCATTTAGAATCTCTTTTACTTTGTCAAAAATTATTTCCGGTGTTATATCTTTCATACACAATGGATTTTTACAAACAAAGTTATTCATAATAGCTTTAAAGGAACAAGGAGCACATTCTCTATAAGAACACACTCTTATGGCTTTAGAACTTATTGCACCTGAATTTTCAGGTAAAGTTGCACCATGTACAGCTATTATAGGAATTTTTGTCGTTGCAGCAATATGACAAGTCCCAGTATCAACTGTTAAAAGCAAATCTGTATTATAAAATAACTCTTTTAATTCCAATAAAGATGTTTTTTCGATAAGACTTCTAATATCGATATCTTTTTGTTTTACTAAATTTAATAATCTTAAATAATATTCTTTTTCTTTTTGGGAGTTACCAACAATAAAAAAAGTTACATCGTAAGAATCATTTAATTTTAATATTAAATCTTTAAGAAAATTCATATCGAATTCTCGCCAAGAAACTATACCACATGCGGAAATAACAATTCTAAACTTATTTGTTTTACCCATCAGATTCAACACTTTATTTTTCAAATATTTTGTATCGGGTAAAAATGGTAAATACAAATTACATGTAGGAAAAGCAGCTCTTGTAATCATTTGGTATCGCATCATATAGGGCATTCTGTCCGAATCTTTTGGCATTTTAACTACTTTAGTATAAAATTTGGAAGATTCGTTGGGTATATTATAACCAAAAGAAAAATTGTCAGGTCCTATAATATTTTTTATCCTATATAAATATCTTGCCATAACCGTAAAAAACATTGAAATATCTAAAATTAAGCAAGCATCTTTATTATAAAAAATTTTAAAGTTTTTTATCGACCAAAATAATTTATAACATAATCTTACAATTTTATTTTTATTTGCATGGTACTTGTTGTTTGTAGTAACGATTTTATTAATATTTAAACTGCTGTCTATTAACTCAACGTATTCGTCACAAGTAACCAACGTTATCTCTATATTTTTATCATATTGTCTTATTAATGATAATACCGATGTTGCCCAAACAAAATCCCCTATTCCGGCATTGGCAAGTATTACAATGTTTTTATATTTCATTTTTTTGTATTCCTGTAAATATTAAACACTCCATCAACAAAACCTTTACAACCACTTAATATTTTTTTTACTTTATTTTCTTCAAACAACAAAACTTTTAACCAACTAAAAATTGTTCCGCCTAAAAAATATCTTGTTGTGGTATAAGGTGCTGTAAAAAAATATCTTTTCAACATTATGGTAACATTTTTTGATAAAAAATATTTTCTTTTAGAATTATGATTTCTAACTATACAACCGCATATTTTTTTTGCATTACCTATTTCCTGAATAAAGTTTATATTTTGAGCAACTTTTATTTTATATTTACTTCTTATTAACCTATAACAAAAATCGTTATCTACTTGTTCTATAAATAATTTATCATCAAACAATCCAACTTTATCAAAAGCTGCTGTTTTTATTAAACTTCCAGAGGTAAGATTTAATACAACATCATTCCATACAACATTTTTTGAATCGAATAAAATATTTTTATTTAAGTTTACTCTTTCTATTGCTTTAGGAGCAATAATCATTGTCTTTTCTCTATCTTTTAATGTTTCATAAGATGTTAAAAGGCAGTTATATGTATTAAGTAAAAATTCACTATCTTGATCTAAAGTTAAAATCCATTTATAATTTTTATCAATAGCAATTTTTAGACCTTGATTAAGAGCTGCAGCTACACCTAAATTTTGTTTATTATGTATTATAAAAACATCTTTTTCCAATTTTTTTAAAATTTCCAAAGAGTCTTTGTTGCAACTGTTATTATCAACAATAACAATCTCGTCAACTTGCTCTTTTATAGAGTTATATAACCTAATCAATGAATCTTTAGGTTCACAACTCACGATTATTGCAAATATGTTTTTATCCAACACAAAATTCCTTTTTCTAGTATTAATTTTATATTATACAAAAATTAAGTATATATTATCACTTAATTTGAACAAAAAAAAATTCAGTCTTTCGACTGAATTTTAATTTTATATTCAAGAGCGGGCAATGGGACTTGAACCCACGACATTCTCGTTGGCAACGAGACGCTCTACCACTGAGCTATGCCCGCATTTTTTCCTCTAATATGCTGGGGACGGGAATTGAACCCGTACCCGGTTAAGGACACGCACCTCAAGCGTGCGCGTATGCCAGTTCCGCCACCCCAGCAATCCCCTGCTATTACTCAGCAGGCTGCTGAGTAGCAGCTATAGGTATATTTGAAACCTGATCTATAACCGATCTCATGCTCATTCTTGAAGACATTAATGTTAATGTAAGAGATGTTACCATAAAAACTATAGCACAACCTACAGTAACTTTTTTTATAAATGCCATTCCGCTGGGAGCACTAAATATTTGATCAGATCCTCCGCCGCCGAAAATGCCGGCCATTCCGCCGCTCTTTCCAGCTTGGAGAAGAACTATAACAATCAATGCTGCACAAACTATAAAATGTAATGTTACTATAATGTAATAAAGTATCATAATTATTGTATTGTATCAAAAAAATTTTTTTCTTGCAAGTATTTTTTTTTGTCCTGCACAATTTTTATTATTATGCAGGACAAGATTATATAAAATTTTTATTTTGTTGGCAAGGCTGCTATACCGGGCAAATCTTTACCTTCCAAAAATTCCAAGGATGCTCCGCCGCCCGTCGACACATGAGAAATTCTTTTATCTACACCGGCTTTCTTAACTGCAGATACGGAATCTCCTCCGCCGACTACGGAAATTGCACCTTTATCTGTCGCTTCAGCAACTAATTTTGCAATTTCAACCGTTCCTTTAGAGAATTCAGGAACTTCGAATATTCCTAACGGTCCGTTCCAAACTATTGTTTTCGCGGATTTTACTATTTCACTGAATTTTGCTATCGATTTAGGACCTGCATCTACTCCCATAAATCCGTCTTCAATATCAAGTCCGTCGGTATTTTTTACCGTTGCACCGGCAGGAACTTCTTTCTTTTCAAAATCTACTGCTGTTGCTATAACATGATCTATAGGTAACAAGAATTTTACACCTTTATCCTCGGCTTTTTTCAATAAACTTTTTGCTAAATCAAGTTTATCTTCTTCTACCAAAGATTTTCCTGTTTTGTATCCTTGTGCTTTTAAGAATGTGTATGCCATTGCTCCGCCGATTATAATAGCGTCTACTTTACCTAAAAGATTTTCAATAACATTTATTTTATCGGAAACTTTTGCACCGCCCAAGATAGCCAAGAAAGGTTTAACGGGAGCATTTAAAGCATCACCTAAAAACTTAATTTCTTTTTCTACCAAGTATCCTGCTGCAGATTCTTTAACGAATTTTGTAACACCAACATTTGAACAATGTGCTCTGTGAGCTGTTCCGAATGCATCGTTAACAAATATTTCGTTATCGCAAAGTGCTGCTAACTCTTCTGCAAATTTTATTGCAGTTTCATCTTTTTCCAACTTTGTTTCTTCTTTTCTATATCTTGTATTTTGAAGAAGTAAAACTTCTCCTTCTTTCAAATCTTTTGCCATTTGTTTTGTTGAATCACTTGTAACTTTAGGATCATCAGCAAATTTTACGGTTACTCCCAATCTTTCACTTAAAGCAACTGCTACAGGTGCTAAAGAAAGTTCAGGTAATGGTTCACCTTTAGGTTTTCCCATATGAGAGCAAAGAATAACTTTTGCTTTCTGTTCCAACAATTTCTTTATCGTAGGAAGAGCAGCATCTATTCTTTTATAGTTCTGAATTACACCTTGTTTTAAAGGAACATTAAAATCACATCTTACTAAAACTTTTTTCCCTGCAATGTCTTTTAAATCATCTACAGTTTTTTTGTTTAACATTGTTATCTCCTCTTATGAAGATTGGGTTCAGCCAATTAAATATAATCAGACTGAACCCAATATAAATTAAGACTATTTAAGCTAAACCAATTTTATTAGTTCAATTCTGCAAAAAACTTAATTGTTCTAACCATTTGGCTTGTATAGCTGTTTTCGTTATCATACCAAGAAACAACTTGAACTTGATATGTATCGTCATCAATTTTTGCAACCATTGTTTGGTTAGCATCAAACAATGAACCGAATTTCATACCGATGATATCGGAAGAAACTAATTTTTCTTCTGTATATCCGAATGATTCGTTTGCTTGAGCTTTCATAGCTGCATTGATTCCTTCAACGGTAACATCTTTTCCTTTAACAACTGCATGAAGAATTGTTGTTGAACCTGTTGCTGTTGGAACTCTTTGTGCAGCACCGATTAATTTTCCGTTCAATTCAGGAATAACCAAACCGATAGCTTTTGCAGCACCTGTTGAGTTAGGAACAATGTTGATTGCTCCGCCTCTTGCTCTTTGAACATCACCTTTTCTTTGTGGACCATCAAGAATCATTTGGTCTCCGGTATAAGCATGAACTGTTGTCATGATTCCGGATTGTATAGGAGCATAATCATTCAAAGCTTTTGTCATAGGTGCTAAGCAGTTTGTTGTACAAGAAGCTGCTGATATGATTTTATCTTCTTTTTTCAAGATTTTGTGGTTTACATTGTAAACGATTGTAGGTAAGTCATTTCCTGCCGGAGCAGAGATAACAACTTTTTTTGCACCTGCATCAATGTGAGCTTGTGCTTTTGCTTTTGATGTATAGAAACCTGTACATTCCAAAACAACATCAACACCTAATTTTCCCCAAGGTAATTCGTTTGCTTTAGGAATTGCATAGATTGTAATTTCTTTTCCGTCAACAGTTATTGAACCGAATTCTTTAACTGTTTTTCCGTCTTCAGCCAATACAGCTTCTTTATAAGATACTGTGTGTTTTGCTTCTTCACCGAATTTACCGCAATATCCGCCTTGTGCTGAATCATACTTCAACAAGTGAGCCAACATCTTAGGACTTGTCAAATCGTTGATAGCAACAACTTCATAACCTTTTGCACCAAACATTTGTCTGAATGC